>Ga0156243_1129_pt1 | contig 24322 bp, 19 predicted proteins | sample RifCSPlowO2_12_FD_107890 | JGI IMG/M metagenome (GOLD analysis project Ga0156243, IMG submission 107890) | Elusimicrobia bacterium RIFCSPLOWO2_12_FULL_59_9 | reverse complement strand
TTCTCGGCTCAAAAACTATCGGGAAGGGACTGCTACTGGCGAAGTTGGGCTAATCGTCGGGCGGAACGGCCGGCTCCGCGGCGCTTTCCATGCCAGCCGCAAGCTCCGGCAAAATGCCCATTTTGACGTAAATGGGCCGCACGGCTTTTCTTAAAGCCGGCAGCTCCCGGGCGAACCACAAGGCGCCCAGGATGCAGCACGAGCCCCCGAAGGCGAATGTGTTGGTCACGCCGATTGCCTCCGCCATGCCGCCCGCCACAAGGCTCCCGAAAGGCGCGGCGCCCAGAAACGCCATCGTAAAGAAGCTCATCACCCGGCCGCGCTTGTCGTCCTCCACGATGGTCTGCAGAATGGTGTTGCCGGCGGCGATCTGGATGATGAATCCAAAACCCGTCAACAGCATCAGCGCCATCGACAGCCACATCGTGCGCGCGAAGCAAAAAACGACGAGCCCAGCTCCCAAAACCCCGGCGGCCAGAGGGATGGCGCGCTCCAACCCCACCACCGTCCGGCGGGAGGCCAGCCACAGAGCGCCCAGCAGCGCCCCGCAGCCGGAAGCGGTCATCAGAAATCCCAGGGTGTGCGGGCCTCCGCGCAGAATCTCGCCGGTGAAAACCGGCACCAAAACCATGAAGGGAAATCCCGTCAGGCTGACCAGCGCCATCAGAAGGATGATGGAGCGGATGGGAGTGAAGCCGAAGGCATAATTCCAGCCTTCGCGCATTTGCCGGAGCGCGTCGGCCTGCGACCCCTCGCGCGCGGGCCGCTCCCGGACCCGCATCGCCGAGAGCGCGCCGATGACGGCCGAGAAGCTCGCCCCGTCTATGAAGAAGCACCAGCCCTCGCCCGCCGCGGCGATCACCACGCCGCCGATGGAAGGCCCCAAAAGCCTGGCGACGTTGACCATCGAAGAATTGAGCGCGATGGCGTTGCCCAAATCCTCTTTTTTATCGATCATCTCCACGGCGAAGGCCTGGCGGCAGGGCATATCAAAAGCGTTGACGCAGCCTTGAAAGACGCACAGGGCGATGAGGGCGGCGATGTCGATGCGCCCGGAAAACGTCAGCGCCGCCAAGGCGAAGGATTGCAGCATGGACAGGGTCTGGGTCGCGATCAAGAGCTGGCGGCGGTCCCAGCGGTCCACGAAGATGCCGGCCACGGGGGCCAGGAGGAAGATTGGAATCTGTCCCGAAAATCCAACCACGCCCAGGAGCATGGCCGAGCCCGTCAGCCGGTAAACGAGCCAACTGACGGCGACATTGCTCATCCAGGTGCCGGTGAGCGAGACGATCTGGCCGGCGAAAAACAGGCGGTAATTGCGGTAGCGCAGCGCGCGCAGCATGAAGGCGAGGCCGCCGCCCGCGGGCGCGGGTCCCGGGGCGCCGGCGCTCATCGCGCGCGGGCCCCAGCTGGTTTAGAGCTCTTAGACCCTGACCGGCAGCAAAACCATCGGAAAACCCTCATAATAAAGCCGCTTCTGGAGCGCGAACACGTTGAAGCTGTGCAGCCACCGCGAGAGCAGAGTGTCTTGAGGAAAAACGATCTGGCCTCCGAAGAAGACGGCGTTGGGATAGCTCTTGGCTATCCCCGGCGCCATCACGGCGATCTGGTCGACCAAATCGTTGCTGACCGCGTAGCGGCAATCGGCGTAATATCCCTTTCGCCGCATGAGCGCCACGTAGAGGCCGAGTTCTCTCCGGGTTTTTTCCTCCAGCTTGTCCACTTCGCCGGCGCCTTTGAAATTGCCGGCGTCCACCAGCGCGATTTGGACGAAGACGAAGTTGCGAAAAGTGTCGCCGAAGACGCGGGGGATGTTGAAAAGCGTGTGCAGCCCAAGGCCGTTGAAGCCGCTGACCAACACCACGGCGGTCTTGGCTTTGCGGTCAAATTCCGGAGCGGCGCCCGGTGCCCGCTCGCCGGAGTCGGCCTCGGGCATCGAGGACACGTCCACGAGGCGGTCGAGGCGGCTGAGCATGCGGCCGGTGCTGTCATAATGGGCGCGGATGGTCATCACCATGAGGATCAGCCCTCCGGTCACCGCCAACGTCACCCAGCCTCCCTCGCGGAATTTCACCAGGACCACCGAGATCAGTATGAAAGCGCACATCGCCAGACCCAGTCCGTTGATGGAAAGCTTCTTGAGCCAAGCCTCATCGGCGGCGCGCACCTGCCACCAATGCCGCACCATACCGGCCTGCGAAAGAACGAAGGTGATGAACACGTTGATGCTGTAGAGGACCACCAGCAGCTTGACGGAGCCGCCGGTCAGGACCAGCATCCCCAAAGCGGCGGAGCCCATCAGCAGAACGCTGTTTCTAGACACGAAGCGGTCGCTGAGGGTCGCGAAGCTGGTCGGCACCCAGCGGTCTAAGGCCATATTGGCCAAAATGCGGGGGCCGTCCAGGAAGCCGGCCTGGGCCGCGATGAAAAGAAGGGCGGCCTCGGAGGCGAGCGTAAAATAAACGAAGCCCTTTTGAATTCCGGCGGGCCAACCCTGCGCGACCCGTTCCAGCAGCACGGCGTTGAGCGTCTTGCCGGCGACGGGAGCGACGTCGTAGAGCAAGTAGGCCAGGATGAGGCCGGCTGCGGTGAAGGCGAGCGACCAGGCCATGTACTTCATGGTGCGCTTGCCGGTCGCCACCCGCGGCTCGCGCAGCATCGGCAGACCGTTGCTCACCGCCTCGATGCCCGTGAAGGTGCCCGCCCCCATGCTGTAGGCGTGCATCAACAGTAACAACAGCCCCAACAGGCCGACCTCGGAGCGGGTTCGGGAGAGGTCCGCGCCCGTGGAAACGACCAGGGCCGGGAAATTCTGCGCGTGGCTCATCAGCGCGTAGACGATGACGAAAATGTGGGAAAAGACAAATGCGATGAAGATGGGAACCAGGGGCACCACCGATTCTTTGACGCCCCGCAGGTTCATGATCAGAAGAAGCAGAACTCCGATAGCGGCCGCCCACACGCGCCAGCCCTGCCATTCGGGGGGCAGGATGCTGAAAAGGGCGTCGGAACCGCTGGCAATGGAGATCGTGATCGTCAGCACGTAGTCTACCAGGAGCGAGCAGCCGGCCACCATGCCCAAGGCCGGCGACAGGAGCTTGCTGGCGACCAGATAGCTTCCCCCGCCCGTCGGGAAGAGCTCGATGATCTGCGAGTAGCTGGCGCTGATGACGAAAACCGTCGCCGCCGAGGCGAGCGCGATGAATATCGCGAGGTAGGTATGCCCGCCCAGGGCCAGGAACATCTCCTCCGGGCCGTAGCAGGAGGATGAAAGGCCGTCGGCGCCGAGGCCGACCCAGCCGAGAAAAGCGATCAAGGACAGGTTGCGGAACAGCTCCGGGTCGTCAAGATCCTTGGGACTGCCGATAACCAAGACCCGCAACCTCCTGAACCAGCTCAAAGCGGAATCCATGGGTCATATTATACACAAAGGCCTGAGCAAAGACGCAGGGACGACTACCGCAGCACGCGAGGCTTGAAAATTTATAGAATTTAAACGTGGCCAGGGGAAAAAATATATCTTTCGGCCGGTCTCTTGTCGCGGCACTCATGCTCCTGTGCGGATTTTCAGCCTGTCGCCAGGCGGCCGACCGCGGCGCCGAAACAGGCGGAAGCATACAAACGTCAACCGGCGCGGCTGCCGCGACCGCCGTCAAAGAAAACCTCAAGACTTGGTCTTTTGAGGACGCGGCGGCGGATCTTCTTCCTCCTTATATAAGCGCCGCCGCCGGCTCCTGGTCCATCCAAACCGTGGAAGATGCCCCTTCCGGGGTTAAGGTCCTCGTTCAACGCAGCAAGGGTTCGGGGGACTTTTTCAACCTCGCCTTCGTCAAAGACTCCTCCTACAAAAACCTGGAGCTGTCGGTCCGGCTCAAGGCCTTGGCCGGCGGGGAGGAACAGGGCGGAGGCGTCCTGTGGCGCTACCAAGACTCCCGCAATTACTACATCGCCCGCGCCAACCCGCTGGAGGACAACCTCTGCCTTTACAAAGTGGTCCGCGGCAAGCGAAAGCTGCTTAAGAGCGCGCAGCTCAATATCCTTCCGGGCTGGCATGAGCTCCAAATTCAAATGCGGGGACGGCGGATAGAGTGCCTTTTCGACGGCAAGACTCTGCTGGAGGCCCAAGACTCAACCTTCCCCGAAGCCGGCCGGGTGGGGCTTTGGACCAAAGCCGACGCCCAAACCGCTTTCGACGACCTCGCGGCCGCAACTCTGCCTTAAAGGTTGTTACAAATTTCGCCTTTCTCCATCTAATCATAGGGCTTGGAAAACATGCCCTAACCCGAACATGGATTTCGAGACGCTCTACCGGCAGCAGAAAGGAGGCGTTTTTCAGTTGGCGCTGCGCCTTCTGAGAAATCCGGAAAAGGCCATGGATGCCGCGCAGGAAACATTCGTCAAGGCCTTCAAGGCCAAGGATTCCTTCAGGGGAGAGTCCAAGCCTTCCACGTGGCTGTATCGAATCGCCTACAACACCTGCCTGGCCTACGGCGACGGGAAACGCGCCCTGCCTCAATCTCTGGACTCCGCCGAACTCTTCGACGCTGAGCAGGCCGAGCCGGACGGCGCCGCTTTGCGCGAGGAGCTGCGCTCCCAGGTGGCGCGCGCCCTGGCGCGCCTTCCAGAGGACGACCGGCGGCTGCTCTGCCTGCAGATGGAGCAGGACCTTTATTATGAAGACATCGCGCATATCCTGGACTGCCCGGTGGAGGCCGTAAGAATGCGCGTGTGCCGGGCGCGGCGCAGGCTCAAGGAGATTCTGTCGCCGATGCTGGAAAAAAAAGAGGGTGGAAATGGATTGCAAAGAAATTAAAGAGAGCCTGCCGGCCTTCCAAGACGGCGAGCCGGCGGCGATTCCCGCGGCTGAAATCGAGGCGCACCTGGCGGGCTGCGGACCGTGCCGGGCCGAAGCCGAAGCGCTTCAACAAGCCTGGACTTTGTTTAAAAGCCAGTATCCTCCTGCGGAGCTGCCCGCCGAACTCGCGGTTGAGGAGCCTGCCTTTCAGCCGGCGGCCCGGTTTGGGTGGGTCCGGACGCTGATTTGGGCGGGCGCGGCGGCCGCGCTGGCGGCGGCCCTGTATTTGCCGGCGAGGAAAATGAGCGCGGCCCGGGCGGCCGCGGAAAAACGCGCGCCGCTGGGGCTGGAGGAGGCGGCGGCCCCGGCGATGGCGGAGTGGAGCTTGACCAGGCGCAGAGCGCCTGAGAAAATCGCCCTGGCATGGGCCAGGGAAATCGGAGGCGCACCCGAATGAAAACAAATCATGCGAAGCGTAGCCTGGCAATTTTTTTGGCCCTGGCTTGCGGATCCGCCTATGGGCAGGCGTTTGACGCCAAAGTGCCGAAAGGCTGGGGGTTTCACAATCCCTCCGGCGAGTACGAGGTCAAAGTGGACTCATCCGTTCAGAGGGAAGGAAAGCCCGGCGTCAGCATCCGGCCTCTGGTGCCGAAACCCTTCGAGCCCAACCAGGGAAGGTTCGGCATTCTCTACCAAACCATCCGCGCCGATAAATACAAGGGCAAGCGCATCCGATACTCGGCCTACATGTCTTGCGCGAAAATAGACGTCGCCGCCTATCTCTGGCTGCGGGTGGACGGCTCCATCAAGCACAGGGATTGGTACGACTCCAGCGGCGGCAATCCGCTGAGCTTCGCCATCGACAAGGGCAACCAATGCGGGGACGGCGACGGCGACTGGCGCCGGGCCGAGGTCGTCGTGGACGTTCCCAAGAACTCGGGCGCCATCACCTTCGGCATGTCTCTCTATGGAAACGGCGCCGTTTGGGCCAACGGCATGAGCTTTGAAGCGGTGGACGATGAAACCCCTTTGACGAGCGACGAGGCCTCTCTGCCGGAAGCGCCCGTCAATCCGCTCTGAAATATACGGAGGTCCCATGAAGAAGACGGCTAAATATATGGCGCTGGCCCTTTGTCTGGCCGGCCGCCTCAGCGAAGCAGCAGAACTCAAACCTCTGCCGGGTGGCTGGGAGATGATCGGCGCCGCCAAATCCAAATTCGAAGCGGGTCTGGACCCTTCCGTGACCCGGTCGGGAAAACCGACCGGGCATCTGCGCTCCAAAAATCTTCCGCTGGACGCATCCTCCAGGGGCGTGCTGGCGCAGACTTTTCGGGCCGATGAGTACCGGGGCAAGCGACTTCGCTACGCCGCGCAGCTCAAGTTCAAGAGCGTAGCCTACCAAGTGGGGCTGTGGATGTGGGTCATCGGCCCCAACAACAACATACTGACCTCGGACTTCATGGACGACGCCGGGCGCCTTCTCAAGGGCGATTCCGACTGGCGGGGCGTTGAAATCGTTCTCGACGTGCCCAAGAACGCCCAGCGCATCGTCTACGGCCTTCGATTGAGCGGCCCCGGCAAAGCATGGTTGAGCGACACCAAGATAGAGCCCGCGGGGCCGGACGCGCAAGTCACAGACCCCTTGGCCCGTGAAGACGACCTGCCCTTGGAGCCGGTGAACCTGTTCTAGGGGCCTAAGGACAATCGGTTGTTGTTTGCCTGGCCGCAAATTGGCATGATGGGGAGATGAAAGTTGCCGTCTTCCGGAGATGGCCGCTGGTTTTCGCCCTGGCAGGCTTGATATCGTCCCTGCACGCCCCAATCGCCTGGTCGAAAGCGCCGCCCCACCGGCCGGGCGAGCTCATCGTCAAATTCAGGAAATTTCCTTCCAATCTTCCGGGCAAATTCAATCCCCAGTCCGCCGGCGGCTTGCCAAGCAGCCTGGACCGTCTTTTGAGCGAGACGGGAGCAAGGGAGATAAAGCTTCTCTTTCCCAACTCCCAACAATCCGCCTGGCGGACGCAGTCCCTTTCCGGAAAGACGCCGACTTCCGCCGGTTTTGATGGAACCGCTCTCGTCAAGTTTCCCGAAGGAGCCGACATCGAGAATCTCGCCGCCCTTTTTGCCGCCGACCCGGACGTGGAATACGCCGAGCCCAATTATTTGTACCGGCTCTTGGCCCTGCCCAACGACTCCCTTTTTTCGCAGCAGTGGCACCTTCGAAACACCGGCCAGACCGGGTTCGCCGTCACCCAGGTCTCCAGCGATCCGGCCACGGGCACGCCGGGCGCCGACATCGATGCCGCCGCCGCTTGGGACACCACGACGGGCACGACCGCCGTGATCATCGCCATTCTCGACAGCGGCGCGTCATGGAGCCACGTCGACCTCGCGGCCAATATCTGGACCAACGACGACGCGGTGGACGGCGCGGACAACGACGGCAACGGCAAAATCGACGACCTGCGCGGCTGGGATTTCGGCGATGGCGACAACAACCCCGATGACGACAGCGGCTATGACGTTAACGGCAACCCGGACGGGAGCGCCGCCGGGCATGGGACCAACGTGGCCGGCGTCATCGGCGCCATGGGAAACAACGGCCAGGGCGCGGCGGGGGTTATGTGGAAGGTTACCCTGATGCCGGTTAAAGTCGCCGATTCCACCGGGAGCATATTCACATCCTTTTTGGCGGATGGTCTTCGCTACGCCGCCGACAACGGGGCCAAGATCATCAGTATGTCGATAGGGGGTCCCCAATCCATCACCCTAAAAAACGCCGTGGATTACGCGGACGGCAAGGGGGCTTTGCTTATCGCCGCCGCGGGAAACGAAAGCACCAGCAACCCCGACCCCTCCCCCCCAGGAGGGAGCTATCCGGCCGCTTATACCAACGTGGTGGCCGTCGCGGCGACGGATAGAACCGACAAAAAAATCAGCGCTTCCAATTACGGTTCCTGGGTGGATATCGCCGCTCCGGGTCTGGCCATCATCACCACCAGCTTGAATAACGGCTACGCCTACGCCTCGGGCACCTCCTTCGCCACCCCGATCGTGGCCGGCATCGCGGGCTTGGTCGCCTCGCGCTATCCGGAGTTTTCCAGCGCCAAGATTCGCGACCGGATATTGGCCGCCGCGGACAATATCGACAACTTCAATCCCGGCTTTGAAGGCATGCTGGGCTCAGGCCGCGCCAACGCCGCCAAGGCTGTCGCGCCCGATGTCCCGTCGGGCGTTTCGGGCTCGGCGCTGGGAATCTCTTCGATCGCCTGGTCTTGGAGCGTATCGAGCGGCGCTTTGAGCTACAACGTATATTCAGCCACTTCCTCAACTTTTTTGGACAGCGTCAATTCTACGGACACCATCGTGGCCGCGCTTTCCACCAACACGGCCTATGGGCTGCGGGTGTCCGGCGTCAATAACAGCGCCGAAAGCTCCCTTTCTCAGGCGACGACGGTCTACACCTTGGCCGCGCCTCCGACGAGCTTCGCCCTGGTTGAAGTGCATATTTCCTCCATCACCGTTGCCTGGGCCGCCAACACCAACCCCGCCGGAACCACCACGTACCGCGCCGAAATATGGAAAACCGGGGGCGCCACCACCACCCAAACGGTCTCCCTCACCAGCGCGACTTTCACCGGTCTCACGCCGGGAACGACCTATTTTCTGACGGTGGGGGCTCTCAACGGAGACGGCATCTTGACCGCTTCGGACTTGGAGATTTCCACCTCAACCTTGGGCTTGGTAGCCCCTGTTTCTCTGAGCGCGGCGGCTCTGGGAGTTTCCTCGATCACCTGGAGCTGGCCCAACGTCAATAACGAGGAGGGCTTCCGTGTGCTGACTTCCACCGGCGGAAACCTCTCCGGCGACCTGCCTCCCGACACCCTTTCCTGGACCGAAACCGGACTTTCCACCAACACGGCCTACTCCCGTCGCGCCGCCGCCTTCGCCGCCTCGGCGATTTCACTTTCCCCTTCGGCGACCGCCTATACCCTGGCGGCTCCCCCCACCGGCTTGGCCTTGGCCGGAGTCCATATCGCCTCCATCACCGTCTCCTGGGCCGCCAACACCAACCCCGCAGGAACCACCACTTATCGCGCCGAAATCTGGCAAGCCGGAGGCTCCACCACCACTCAGACGGTCTCCGTTGCCAGCGCGGCTTTCACCGGTCTTTCCTCCGGGACCACCTATTTTATCGCCCTCCGCGCCGTCAACAGCGACGGCGCTTTGACCGATTCGGGAGCCATATCAACGACGACTCTGGCTTTGGCGGCCCCCGTCTCCCTGAGCACGGCAGCTTTGGGAGTTTCCTCGATCACCTGGATCTGGCCCAACGTCAATGACGAGGAGGGCTTTCGCGTGCTGTCCTCCACCGGGGGAAACCTCTCCGGCGACCTGCCTCCCGACACCCTTTCCTGGACCGAAACCGGACTTTCCACCAACACGGCCTACTCCCGTCGCGCCGCCGCCTTCGCCGCCTCGGCGATTTCACTTTCCCCTTCGGCGACCGCCTATACCCTGGCGGCTCCCCCCACCGGCTTGGCCTTGGCCGGAGTCCATATCGCCTCCATCACCGTCTCCTGGGCCGCCAATACCAATCCCGCCGGAACCACCACTTACCGCGCCGAGATGTGGCAGGCTGGGGGCTCCACCACCACCCAAATGGTTTCCGTGACCAGCGCGGCCTTCACCGGACTTTCCTCCAGGACCACCTATTTTCTTTCCGTCCGCGCCCTCAACGGCAACGGCGTTTTGACCGCCGCAAGTCCGGTGATTTCCACCGCCACGCCGGGTTTGTCGACGCCCGCCTCCCTCAGCGCGGCGGCCTTAGGCGTCTCCAGCATCACCTGGAGCTGGCCCGACGTCACCGACAAGGACGGTTTCCGCGTCGTGTCCACTACAGGAGGGAACATTTCCGGCGACCTGCCCCCCAACACCCTTGCCTGGACCGAAACCGGGCTCTCCACCAACACGGCCTACTCCCGTCGCGTCGTCGTATTTTTCACGTCTTTGGTCTCAACCTCTCCTCTCGCCGCCGCCTACACTTTGGCCGCGACGCCGACCGGCTTCGCCTTGACGGGAGTTCACTTCACCTCCATGACCGTCGTTTGGGCCGCCAACACCAACCCGGCCGGAACCACCACTTACCGCGCCGAAATATGGCAGATTGGGGGCTCCACGACCACGCAAACCGTTTCCGTGACCAGCGCGACTTTCACCGGGCTTTCCACCGCCGCCACTTATTATTTGAGCGTGAGGCCCGCCAACGGGGACGAAATTCTCAGCGCGCCGGCGGGTCCCCTGACGGCCGCCACTTTTTCCAACGCGCCGGCGGCCTTCGCCGCAGCGGCCCAAGGAGTCTCCTCCATCACCTGGACTTGGAACAGCGTCAGCGGCGCCATCCGCTACAATTTTTATCCATCCACCGGCGGGGCGGCTATCGCCGTCGCCGCAAACTCGCTTGCCTTGGTCAAGCTTTCAACCAACGCGGCCTACAGCGGTGTGGTCTCGGTCGTCAACTCCAGCGGCGAAGGGCTTCTGTCCACGGCGGCGACCGCCTACACTCTGGCCGCGCCGCCGACGAGCTTCGCCTTGGTTGAGGTTCATTTCACCTCGGTCACCGTTTCCTGGGCCGCCAACACCAACCCGGCCGGAATCACCACCTACCGCGCCGAAATATGGAAGTCCGGCAGCGCCGCCACCGCCCAGACGGTATCCTGGACCAGCGCAACCTTCAGCAATCTGACGGGGGGAGGCACCTATTTTATGACGGTGGGCGCCTTAAACGGCGGCGGCGAATTGAGCGCTTCCGGAATCACGCTGTCCACCGTCACCCAACGGCAATTGTCAACGCAAACCGTCGTCAATTCGGGCGGTTCCGGCTCGGTCACCTTCGTCCCGCCGACGGGCAGAATCGAGCTCAGCCTGCCTCCCGGCGCTTTTGCGGAAACGGCGACGGTGATGCTGCAGATTCCGTCCGATTTTCCGAGCGCGCCTTCCGCCGCCGGCCGGCTTCAGGGCACCCGCGTCGGCATCGAAATCACGGCGGACAAGCCGCTTCAACCCGCCCAGATAGCGACCCTTTCCGTCTCCTACCGGGACGCCGACGTCGCCGGCCTGGATGAAAACAAGCTGATTTTGGCCCGCTACGACGCCGGCGGGAGCCTATGGGTTCCCTTGGTCTCCATCCCGGACCCCGCTCAGAACAAGGTCACGGGACGAACCGATCATTTCTCGCTTTTTCAAGTCATGCAGTCGAGCCCGGCGCAAACGGTCCTAAATCCAAAAATTTTTCCAAATCCCCTGCGCCCTTCGTTGGGCCACGGCGAAATGAAATTCGCCGACCTCCCGGCCGGCGCGCGCATCCGCATCTATACCGTGGCGGGAGAGTTGGTGGAGGAGCTTCAATCCAACGCCTCCGGCATCGCTTCCTGGAGCGGCCGCAATCATTCGGGCGAAAAAGCCGCCAGCGGCGTCTATTTTGTTTTTATCGAGAAAGACGGCGAGCGCAAAACCTTCAAGGCGGCGGTGCAGAGGTGAAGAAAAGTGGGGGAAGTGGTAGAGTGGTAGAGTGGTACCGTGGTAAAGTGATCAAACAGCAAAATTGGCGAATGATCAATCAACGGCATTACAATAAATTTTCTCATGTACGCTCATCCACTTTGTCTGTGACTTCCATTGCCCCTTCTTTGCGTCACTCTGCCGCTCTATCGCCCAATCACTCTACCACTCTACCACTCTACCACTCTACCACCCTGCTTGCCTTGTTCTTGCTTCTGCTTCCTCCTCTCGCGAAGGCCGGCGGCTTCAACTCCTCGGGAGTCGGCACCACGGCCGCCGGTTTTCTTAAATTGGGAGTGGGCGCGCGGGCGGTTTCCCTGGGCGAGGCCTATTCCGCCTTGGCCGACGACGCCAGCGCCGTCACCTGGAACCCCGCCGCGCTTACCCGGGTTTCAAAGCGCTCCGCCACCTTGATGCACGGCCTTCACTTGGACGATAGCTTTCTGGACTACGGGGCTTTCGCGCAGAAGCTGGGCCATTCCAGCGCCTGGGGCGCGGCCTTCCAGTATTTTTCTGCGGGCAAAATCACGGAGACGGACGCCGCCGGAACCGAGCTGGGAAAATTCGCCCCCAACGACAAGGCCGTTTCCCTAGCCCTCGCGCATCGGTTAAAGAGCGGGGTTTCCCTGGGCCTTTCCGGCAAGCTCATCCAATCAACCGTGCTCAAGTCCGCCCAAACGGCCGCGGCCGACGCCGGCCTCCTGTCCCCGTCTTATTTCGATGATCAATTCAGCTTCGCCCTGACCGTTTCCAACGCGGGGGGAAAAATGAAGTTTGAAAGCGAGTCCGAGCGCCTGCCGCTGCTCATCAAGGCGGGCGCCGCCTGGCGCGCCGAGGATATGGCGGCCTGCCTGGAGGTCGGGCTGCCCGTGGACAACAATCCCTTCGTCGCCTTCGGCGTGGAAGATATCGTGCCGGTGAGCGGGGAGTGGAGCGTGGCCGGGCGCGCGGGCATCAACACCCGCACGCTCAAAGACATCGACGGTTTCACCGGAATTTCCCTGGGGCTTGGCCTTATCCACCCGGCGTTCAGTTGGGACTACGGCTTTCTGCCCTTCGGCACGGTGGGCCTCAGCCACCGCATGTCCCTTTCCTTCCGCTTCTAGTCCGGTTTTAATATCGGAGGGTGTTTCGGCGCGACAGGCTCGCCGCGAAGAGAATCGCCTCGATCATGGAGGAAGGGTCGGCGACGCCTTTGCCGGCGATGTCGAAGGCGGTTCCGTGGGCGGGGGAAGTGCGGACCATCGGCAGGCCGATGGTCCAGTTGACGATCTTGCCGGAGGCCGCGACTTTAAGCGGCATCAGGGCCTGGTCATGGTAGAGGGCCACCAAGCCGTCGTACCTTCCTTTATAGTGTTGTTCCCAGGCGCTGTCGGCCGCGACGGGGCCGTCGATTTGAATCCCTTTCTTCCTTAATAGCGCCGCCGCCGGCCTCAAAATCCTATCCTCTTCGCCGCCAAAAAGCCCCCCCTCTCCGGCATGGGGATTCAGCCCGCAAAGAACCAGCTTCGGGGCCTTGGAAAAAGAGCGCGCGAACAGAAGCGCGGCTTGAACGACTTTTTCGACGCTCAAATCACGGATCGCGTTTAAAAGGGACCTGTGGCGGGTCACCACCACGGCCCTCAGGCTTCCGGCCGCAAAGGCCATTTCCACATGCGGGACCCCGGCGGCTTTTTCAAGGTAAGAGGTATGGTCGGGATAGGCGATTCCCGCTTTTTTCCAGGCGGTTTTTGAAATCGGCGCGGTCACGACGGCCCGCACCCTGCCCCGCATCGCCAATCGCGCCCCCAGGCTGAAGGCTTTGAAAGAGAGGGCGCCCCTTTCGCGCTCCGCAAAAGGAAAAGCGGAGTCCAGGCCGATAGGCAGCACCGGCGCCACGCCCTCGTTCCAGCCGTATCGCCTAAAGACGGACGGCAGGCCGATGAGGAGCGGACGGCAAGCGCGCTGAACCTCCCGGCGGCGCAACGCCTTGACCGCCACCTCCGGCCCTATCCCTTCGGGATCGCCCATGGAAACGGCGATGAGCGGCCGGCCCATGGTCAATCTTCTTTAGGCAAGAATACTTCTATTTTAGCGGTTCTTCTTAACTCGAGGACCAAGTCTTCCAGTTTTTTCTGCAGCTTCGAATTGTAGAGGAATTGCCGCATCTCCTCTTTGACATCCTGAAAATTCAATTTCTGGGCGGCCTTTTTTTCCTCCACCCGGATGATATGATAGCCGAAATCCGTCTGCACGATATCACTGATCTCCCCCACGGCGAGGGCGAAGGCGGCTTTCTCAAATTCGGGAACCATCATGCCCCGGATGATGGGGCCCAAATCCCCGCCTCTCTGCGCGCTGCCCGGGTCCTCGGAATGCGCCCGGGCCAGCTCGGCGAAATCCTCGCCGTCCTCCAGGTCTTTTTGAATATCTTTGATTTTATTGAGAGCCTGCGACTTTTCCACGACCGAGGCTTTCGGGGGCAATTCGATCAAGATATGCCGGGCCCGAATTCTTTCGGAGGTGGCTTCCTTGATCTGCTGCACGACCAGGCGCGTTTCCTGAGCCTCGCGCTCGGACATCCCTTCCAGGGTGCCGGTGCCGCCGTCCACCACGAACTGAATCCGCTTGAAATACTCCTGCACGTCTGAATCCTTGGGAACTTCCACCTCGGGCTTGATCGCCTTGTCGATGAGCTTGCGGATCATGATTTGATTGCGGATCCTGTCCTCGAACTGCTCGTAGTTCAGGCCTTCCTGCTTGAGCTCTTTCTGAAAAGCGGCTTCGCCTTCCTCGTCCGGAAGGACGTTGCCCTCCGCGTCCCGCTTGAACTTGCCCTTGACCTCGTCCACGCCGTTTTGCAGCTCGCGGGCGCGCACCTTGATGCTCTGGCGCTGGGCCTCCTGGGCCAAAATGGCGTCATCAACGATTTGATCGAGCACCTTGGTCTTGAGCTCCGACACCGCCGCCGTGGAGCGCAAAATCCCGGGCGACGCCTTGCGGTAGTAGGCGATGATGCTCTCCAGGCGCTTTTGGTATTCCGACAGCAGGATCGGCTTGCCGTTGACGGTCGCCACGGTGTCGTCTAAAACCTTGGCGTTCAATCCGCCGGACGCCAGCGTCAAAACCAGAGCGGCCACGACGGCCGCGCGCAGAGCTCGCGGCACTTGGACCGCCAGTGGCGAAGCTCCGGCCGCGCTCAGCCCTTTGCGAAAATCAATGAAATTCTTCATCCAGCACCTCCACGGGATATTTGTCCTGAACGGACGCCAAGTGGGCGTCCAGCTTGTTTTTCTCAAGAAGCTTCCGGATGCGGTTTTTCACCAGGTCCAAAGGCGCCTGCTTCTCCCACTCCTTATGGATGATGTGATAGCCGAACTTGCTTCGGATCACGCCTGAAATCTCGTTGGGCTTCATGCGGAAAGCGACGTCGTCGAGCTCGGGAAGAATTTCGCCGTAAATGAAGGCCGGCAGCGCGCCGCCCTGGGAGGCCGTTTCGGCGTCCAGGGATTTGGTCCGCGCCAGCTTTTGAAAATTGGCCCCGGCGCGCACCTGCCTGTAAATCTGGTCCGCCTCTTCGACCGAGCCGACCAAAATGTGGTAGAGCTTCACCTCGTTGGGATGCTGCCGGTGATAATCCACGACCTCCCCGTCGCTCACCTTGAGCAAGCTGCGCTCTTTGAGGCTCTCCAGCCACAGCTTGGTCAGAAGATAGTCCTTGAATTCTTCAAGGCGCTGTCTCTGCTCCTCTTCCATGTTCTTGATTTCCGTCCGGTATCCCGGAGAGCCGGGCACTTCGGAATCCCGCGCCGCCGCCAAAATCATTTTTTCCCGGATCAGCACGTCTAAAAACTGCCGGCGGCCGCTGGGAGCCTTCAAATAGTTCTGGTATTCCGGCGAAACGTCGTTGAGCTTTCTTTCAAACTCCTCCTGCGTGATCGTCAGCGGCCCCACTCGGGCCAGCGCCTTGTGCCCGGGCCTGCATCCGCCGGCCAACAGCGCCGACATGCCGGCGGCGCCGAGGGCCGCCCAAAACCGGCCGGCGGCGGCGCTCATGCCTGAATTTTCCACGGCCGATGATGATTTTTGCGAAGCGTCATAGCGCATGCCCGCGCGCCTTGGCTCGATCGGGAGTCATTGTACAAAATTATACCTTAGGGCTCCCCTCCGCCCCGTGCGCCCCCCTATCCCTTGGCTTTCAATACTCCCAGCACGTCCTCTAAAAAATTAAAAGGAGAGGACTCCTCCAGCGTGACCCGGAAGCCGTCTCCCTCCGGAGAGGAAAAAAACTGGATGCGGCCGGCGTAATCGCTCAAAAAGCGCCGCAGCTTGGCCGCGGAAACCTCCCGGCCGGGCTGCCAGCGCAGCTCCAGGGCTTGCGCCGATTTTTGAAGAATCGAGCGGATGCCGGTCCCCTTGAAGCCCTCCCGCAGGCGCGCGGCGTGCAATAAATTACGCACCGGCTCCGGCAAAGGCCCGCACAGGTCGGCTAAATCCGCCTGGACGGCATTGAGCGCTTTTACATCGGCATTGAGGATGCGCTTGTAGAAATTGAGGCGCTCCATCTCGCTGGGCAAGGTCTCCGGGGGAATGGACATGGGCAGCTTGACGTCCATCCATACGGCCTGATCCCGGAGCGCGTCGGCCGCGCCCGCGCCCTTGAGCCGGTCGATCTCGCCGTTTAAAAGATCGCAGTAAAACTCCAGGCCGACGGCGCTCAGAAAGCCGTGCTGCCGGCTTCCGATGAGATCGCCGGCGCCGCGCATTTCCAAATCCCGCATCGCCAGGCGAAAGCCGGAGCCGAGATCTGAAAACTCGCGCAAGGCTTCCAGGCGCTTGGCGGCCTCCTCGCTCATCTGCGGCGCCGCGCCGGCCCCGTGGAGCAGGTAGCAGGCCGCCTTCTGCCTCTCGCGGCCGATGCGCCCGCGGAGCTGATAAAGCTGCGCCAGCCCGAACTCGTGGGCGTTTTCGATAATCATCGTGTTGACCGCGGGATTGTCCAGGCCGGATTCGATGATCGAGGAGGCCGCCAGGACGTCGAATTTTTTATTAAAGAATTCCCACATCGTCTTTTCCAAAGCCGCCCCCGACAGTTGCCCGTGGGCCATTTGAATGCGCACGCCCGGCAAAAGGCCCTGCAAATACGCCAGCCGCTGCGGCAGGGTTTGAACGCGGTTGTGGACGTAATAAACCTGCCCTCCCCGCTCCAGCTCGTGCAGTATCGCCCCGCGCACCATCGCCTCATCCCACGCCGAGACGACGGTCTGCACGGCCTGCCTTCCGGCCGGCGGCGTCTCGATGAAGGAGATGGATTTAAGCCCCGCCATGGATTGGTACAAGCTTCGCGGAATGGGCGTCGCCGACAGTCCCAGAAAATCGACGTTTTTTCTCAAATTCTTGAGCCGCTCCTTGTCCTTGACCCCGAAGCGGTGCTCCTCATCCACGATGACCAGGCCCAAATCCTTGAAGCGCACGTCCTTTTGCAGCAGGCGGTGCGTTCCGATCACGACGTCGCAAACGCCCGTCTGCAGGCCGGCGAGGGTTTGCTTCTCCTCCTTGGCGGATTGAAACCTGGAGAGCCTTCCCACGCTCACCGGATATTCGGCGAAGCGCTTTCTGAAGGTGTGAAAATGTTGGTCGGCCAGGATGGTGGTCGGCACCAGCACCGCCACCTGGCGGGAGTCCAGCGCGCATTTAAAAGCCGCGCGCATTGCGACCTCGGTTTTGCCGAAGCCGACGTCGCCGACCACCAGCCGCTCCATGGCGCGCGGCGAGCACAGGTCCAGCTTGATCTCCTCGATGGCTTTTTTTTGATCGGGCGTTTCCTCAAACGGGAAGGCTTCGGCGAACTCCTCTTCGAGATGGCCGTCCGGAGCGAAGGCGTGGCCCGGCCGGGCGCGGCGCAGCGCCTCCGAGCGCAGCAGCTCGGCGGCCAGCTCCCGCACCCCCTCCTTGACCCGGTTTTGCACCGCCTCCCAGCCGCGCGTGTTGAGCGAGGAGAGCTTCGGCCTTTTTCCGTCCGCGCCGATAAATTTCTGCACCATGCCGAACTCATGCAGCGGCACGTACACCTTGTCCTCGCCCTTAAACGCCAGGCACAGGCAGTCCTGGTCTTGGATGGTTTTCATCCCCAGATACCGGGCCACTCCGTAATGGCGGTGCACCACGTAATCGCCGCCCTTTAAATCTGCCCAGCCGAATCGCTTCGGCCCGGACGCGCGCGCCCCCCCGGCCCAGCGGCCGTAGCCGACGCGGTAGGAGCGGTTGAAAATTTCTCCGCTGGTCAAAAAGGCGGCGCGGCCGCTTTCGTGAAAAAAGCCCGAGGCCAGCGGCCCGATCAAAAATTGGCACACGCCCGGCGCGAACTCCTTCAAGTCCAAAAGCTCCTGCAGCCGCTCCTCCTCTCCCCGGTTCAAGGAGAAGAGAAAAACGCGGCAGCCGGACTCGGCCCATTGCCGAATTTGGCGCAGCGCCAAGTCGACGCTGCCTTGGAAGCTCGCATGGGACTTAAAGCCCTCCTGCAATTGATGCTCTTTCCAATCCGCGCCGAGCCAGTCGCGCAGCGGGCGCGCGGGCTTGCGGTTGGCGGGAAGAAAAACGGCTCGCTCCAGGCGGCCGCTGCTGCGGTGGGTGGCGGGATCAAAGACCCGGATGGCTTCCAGGCGATTTCCGTCGAAAAGAAGCCGCGCGGGCGGGCCCGCCAAGCCGAAAACGTCGACCACCTCCCCGCGCACGGCGAAATCGCCCGGATTTTCCACGAAGCTGTCGCGCCGGTAGCCCATGCGGCTGAGCTTGTCGATAAGCGCTTGGCGGGCGAAGCGGTTTCCGGTTTGCACCTCGAGCTTCAAGGCGGCGAATTCTCCCGGCTCAAAAGTGGGCGCCCGCCACGTTTCCGAGGAGGCCACCGCGGCGCGGGCGCCGGCCTCCAGCCGCTCCAGGGCGATATTGTGGGAGAAATCATCCGTGCCGGAGAATACGGCCGGCGGCAGGCCGGAAACGCCTGGAAAGAGGGGCTCCAGCGCCTGAAACGAATTGGCGGCGTCTTCCACGTCGTCGTCGTGAGGAAGGTCCAGGGAGAGTTTAAGGCCGGGTTCCGCCTTCAGGCGCGACAAAGCGGAGTAGGCCAGGGCTCCGAAATTGGTCATTAATTTCGTGACGGGGCCTAAAGAAACTTTTTGATGGCCTGCGCCCCCCTCATGCCGACGCGCACGCCCAGACGCTTGGCCCGCCGGCTGACCGCCGACACCTTGCCGCGCAGAATATCCTCCACGCTCGACACGCCGCGAACCACCGCGCAGGTCCCGCGAAACTTGTCGGCCGCCTCCAGGTTGAGGTAGCCGCACATCAAGTAGCCCCTCCGGCCCAAGGCCAGAACCAGCGGCGCTTCCGGCAGAGAAATTTCGACGCCTTGAAAGGCTTTGCCGCCCACGCTGATGTTTCGAATCCGCATAAGTCCTCCGTTAGCCCTTATTTCCCATCCCCGCCGCTTGCCGCACCCGCTCGCACAAATCTTTCGCCAGCTCGGCGGCCGCGCGGCGCCGCCCGCGCCCCGACAAGCGCACCGGGTTTTTGCCCGAAAGCTCCGACCAGAAAACCGAAAGCCGAATCCAATCCCCGTCCGGCTGCGCCAGGGCGCCGAGGGGAAGCTCGCAGCTTCCGCCCATGCGCTTTAGAAATTCCCGCTCGCATTCCACGGCCGCCCTCGTGTCGGGATCGTCCAGCGCCCCGATGATGCCGCGGATCTCCGGCCGGTCGCCGCGGATTTCGAGGGCCAAAGCTCCCTGGCCCGGGGCGGGCACTATTTGGGCGGCGTCAAAGAGCCCCGAAATCCTGTCTTTTTTTCCAAGGCGCAAGAGGCCGGCGGCCGCCAGGATCAAGCCGTCGCAAAATCCTTCCTCCAATTTCCTCAGGCGGGTGTCGATATTGCCGCGAATGGCGGCATATTCCAGGTCGCCGCGGAGCTGCTGGAGCTGGACCCTGCGGCGCAACGAGGCGCTGGCCACGCGCGCGCCCGCCAGCAGCGCCATAAAAGCGGGCCCGCCCGGCCGCACAACCCAGGCGTCCGACGGGTCTTCCCGGACCGGATAGGCCCCCACGGCGAAAACATCCGGGAGGGCGGCCGGAAGGTCCTTGGCGGAATGCACCGCCGCGTCGATGGCGCCCTTTAAGAGAGCCTCCTCGATTTCCTTGACGAAAAGCGCCTTGCCCTGCCCCGGGCTGGAATCGGAAAAAGGCCGCTGCGCAGAAAAGCGGTCGCCGCTGGTGGTGATGATCACCAGCTCCACTTCCAGCCCGGGGTGAAGTGCCTCGAGCCGCCGCCGCACCCATCCCGCTTGGGTCGTCGCCAGAGCCGAGCCCCGCGTGCCGAGCTTGATTTTCATTCGGCCAAGCGCCTCCCGGCGCCGTCCAAGCCGTGCTTTAAATCCGCGCGGACTCCGTCGCGCGCGGCGTCCAGCCATTTAAAAAATTCCTCGGCGCGGGCTTTGACGAGGCGCTCGGCCTTCATCTGCTCGCGGCGGCGCTGCTGGAGTTGGCCGTCGACGATCTCTTTTAAGTCCTCAAGCGTGTACAGGTACACATGCTCCAGGCCGTGGACGGACTCCTCCACGTCCCGGGGCATGGCGATGTCGATGATAAACAAAGACCTGCCTTGGCGCCTGGACATCGCGATTTCGACCTGCTCGCGCTTTAAGACCGCCGTGTCGGCCCCGGTCGAGCTTAAAACCACGTCCACATGCGCCAGCATCTCGGTCAAGCTGTCCCAGCGGACGGCTTGGGCCTTGAAGCGCGCGGCCAATAGGACGGCTTTGTCGAAGGTGCGGTTGGCGACGTAAAGCTGCGCCACTTTTTCGCTCAAAAAGTATTTGGCCGCGGTCTCGGCCATCGATCCGGCGCCGATGATCAAAACCCGGCATTGGCTTAAATCTCCGAAAATTTTCTCGGCCAGCTCCACGGCGACGCCGGCCGCCGAGGTGTGCCCCGCGGCGATGGCCGTTTGGCTGCGCACCAGCTTGCCGACGTAAAGCGCCCGCTGCCAAAGCACGTTCATGACTTTTCCAGTCAGGCGCATGCCCAGGGCCGCCTCATAGGCCTGCTTCACCTGCCCCAGGATTTCGCCTTCGCCGATGACCATCGAATCCAGGCCGGAGGCGACCGCGAAAAGATGCTCGACGGCCTGCGCGTCCCGCTTGCGGTAGAGCTTGCCCTTCAAGTCGACGCCGGCGAGCTTGCCGGCGAAAGCCTCCAATTCGTCCAGGCGGCCGGCCGCCGCCTCCGGCTCGACCTCCGCGTAGATTTCAAAGCGGTTGCAGGTCGAAAGCACGGTCACCCGCTCCCAGCCGGCGCTTTTGAGCTTGCCCAGCACGGAGGCCGCCGGCGCGGCGGCCAGGAGCTCCAAGAGCTCCAGCTCCGCGCACTGATGGCTCAAGCCCGTCAGAATCAAAGCCATGGAAACGCGCTCACCGGATGCCGCCTCCGCCGGACAAGTAGCCGTGCAGCTCGCTTAAAAAATTGACGCCGTAAAAGGTGAATACGACCGCCGCGAAACCCGCCATGGACACGTAAACGGTCTTGCGCCCGCGCCAACCGGCGAAGAGCCGCATATGCAGGTAAACGACGTAAATGAGCCATGTGACCAGCGCCCAAGTTTCCTTGGCGTCCCAGCCCCAAAACCGGCCCCAGGCGTTGTAGGCCCAGACGCCGCCCATGAAAATGCCGACGGTCAGAACGGGAAAGGCGAAGCTGATGATGCGGTAGTTGAGATTATCCAGCTCCTCGATGGCCGGAAGGCGGTAGCAAAGGGCCGAGGGGCGGCGCGACTTGATCTGCCTCTCTTGAATCAAGAGCGCCAAGCCGACGCCGAAGGCGTTGGCGAAAGCGGCATAAGAGGTCATGAGGATGACGGGGTGGATGTTGATCCAATAGCTTTGCAGCGCCGGCACCAATCCGGAAACCGAAGGGTCCGCGTAGCGCAGCCCGGCGCCGATGGAAATCCAAGCCCAAGGCAGCACGAAGGCGCCCAGCACGTGCAGCCGGTGCTTGCCCTCCACCAGCCAAAAAATGACCATCATGGCCCAGCCCAAATAGCACAGCGCCCCGAAGAAAGAATTGATGGGGAAATAGTAGCGGTTCTCGGCGATGGCCCAAAAAGCCTCGACGCGCACGACGAAGGCCGCCGCATGCGCGGCGATTCCCACGCCAAGAACGTACCACATCCATAAGCTGAAATTCTCGTTTCTGGAAAACAAGTACGCGAAGGACAAGACGACGGACGCCGACAGCAGCGCGAAACCGATCTTAATCAATAAAACTTCCATGCTCCAATCTCCTCATCGCCCCCGCCGAAAGCCCGGAGGTTCAGCCCGCCCTTACGGCCGCGACCACCTCGTCGAATTCCCTGCGGAAGTCCGTCGCCCGGGAACTCCAGCCTCCCACGACCACCGACACCGCCCCGCCGCCGCCGGGATCGGGCCGCATCAAAATCCACAGCTTGCGGCGGTGGAGATAAAACAAGGCCGAAAGCCCGGCCAAAAGCCCCAAAGAGCCCGCGACCACGACGTAATATCCGGGGTCGTAGGCCGCCTGAAGGCCGGAAAAAAGGACGGGATCGACCGCTTTAAGCCGGAACGGCGGCTCAGCCTCATGCAGGCTCCCGCCTTCGTCCTCAAAAAAGCATATCCGCGGCCAATGATCAAACAGCCAAAAGCGGGAAACGGCGCCGTCCGCGCGAAGCCAACGGAAGCGCACGGCCGGATTGAGAAGCTCCACGGACCCGTTGGCGGCCCGGTTGCCCTCCGCGACGGCGAAATCGGGATAAAACAGGTCCGCCGAAACGCTGCCCTGCGCCAACCGGAGCGCTTGGTTGGGCGAGAGCGTGAGCTCCCCGGCCGCAGTCTCCACGGTGACGGAGCGGAACATGCCGGTGGCGCCCCACGAAGCCTGATAAAGGCGCACCAGCCCCATCCGCCCCAGGGACAGCGGCGCATTGACCAAAATCTTCGATTCCGCGATTTTCCGGCCGCGCACAGAGCTCGCGGCACTTGGACCGCCAGTGGCGAAGCTCCGGCCGCGCTCAAAAACCCGGACCTCGGAAGCGAAAAAACGGGGAGTGAACGTGCCCGGATAATAGCCCATGTCGAATTTATCGACCATGACCTCCCACGGGCGGCGGCGCAGGGACACCGACTCTCCCTCGGCGATCGGGAGAATTTCCTCGAAACCGAAGACCCCGCGGCACAGGGCGCCGAGCAAAATGACCACCAGGCTCACGTGCGCCACATAGGAGCCCCAGCGCTGCAGCCTGTGCTTGGAGGCCGTCAGAGCCGCGCCCGCGCCGCTCGTCGAGGCGCGAATGTGGTAGCGTTTTTTCTCCAGCACGGCCCTGGCGTGGGCCAAGGCGGACGCCTGGGACATCGGCAGCGAGAAGCTGGAGCGCAGGCGCCTTTCGAGCAGCGCTTCGGGGCCGACGTCGGCGGCGCTCTCAGGCCCCTCTCCCGGCGGCAGAGGGACGAGCCCGGGATCGGGCGGAGCGTTTTTGAGCTTGCACAAGACGATATCGAAGGCCATCAGGCCCAAAAGCCCCATAAACCAGGCGCTGGAGTACAAATGGAAAAAACCGAAAAAATCCAGCGCCGGTCCCCACCACGGATGCGCCGCAATGAAGCGCTCCACCTGCTGCGGCGCCAAGCCCCGCTGCGGAAGGAAAGTGCCCAGCGCCGCGCCGGCCGCCAGGGCGCAAAAAAGATAGACGTTGAAACGGACCGAACGCAAAAGGCTCATCAACGCATTTTACAATAAAGCCGCTTTGGCTCCCCTCTCTTTTCTTTACTAGAATCAAGGCGATGCATCATCTCAAGTGGATAGAGATCAACCTCTCCGCCATCGCCGAAAACCTGCAATCCGTACGCCGCATTCTCAAGCCCGGAACGAAGCTCATGGGAGTGGTCAAGGCGGACGCCTACGGCCATGGGGCTCTTCCCGTGGCCAAGCTGCTGGAAGAAAAAGGGGCGCAAGCGCTGGGCGTCTTGACGCTGGAGGAAGCCCTGCCGCTGAGAAAAGCCCGCATTAAAATCCCGCTGGCCTTGCTCGCGCCCTGCCTCCCTTCCCAAGCCGAGGAGGTCGTCGCCCACGGCCTGCTGCCGACGGTCGATTCCTGGGAGCTGTGCGAGGCGCTTTCAAAAAAGGCCGGAAAACCCTTCCCCGTCAATCTCGACGTCGATTTCGGCCTCGGCCGCTGGGGCATCCCGTTCAAGCAATTGCCGACATTTGTGGAAAAATTGAAAAAATTCCGCAACATACGGCTGGCATCCCTCTCGACCCATTTGGATTACGTGCCCGGAAAAAATCCCATGGACGCCGAGCGCAAAATCCGGCTGTTCAAGAGGCTGGAAAGCTCCCTGAAAAAATCCCGCCCGCATCTGCTCTGTCACGGGGCCAACAGCTCGCTGTTGATCGATTTTCCCCATTCCCAAATGGACCAGGTGCGAATCGGAAACCTTCTTTACGGCATCAACCCGTGCTCCCGGAGCCTTCCGCTGCAAAATCCGTGGCAGTTTTTTGCCCGCATCATCTCCATCAAAGACGTGGCGAAGGGAAAAACGGTGGGCTATGGCAGCGAAACCCTGGCCCCCCGGCGCATGCGCGTGGCCACTCTGCCCGTGGGCTACGCCGACGGCTTGACCATGGAGCCGGCGGAGCGCTTCATACGCCTGGGCAGCGGCTTTGAGTATTGGGGCATTCTGCGCGGCCACCAGGCGCCGTTTGTCGGGCGCTGCGGCATCGCGCACGTGCTCATCGACGTTACGGCCGTGCCCTCCGCGCGGCTTGGCGACGCCGTCTCCCTGCCTATCCGCCGCACCGCCGCCAATCCAAAAATCCCCCGCCTCCACGTCCGTTATTGACCTTTGCATAAGTAATGGAAGAATCAATCATCTTGCCCATGGCAGATCGGAAGCATAGATGCAGGACCAGAGCAACTTCTGGGACTGG
>Ga0156243_1003_pt2 | contig 24512 bp, 19 predicted proteins | sample RifCSPlowO2_12_FD_107890 | JGI IMG/M metagenome (GOLD analysis project Ga0156243, IMG submission 107890) | Elusimicrobia bacterium RIFCSPLOWO2_12_FULL_59_9 | reverse complement strand
GCGTCGAAAGCGGAAAGGCCCGTCAAGTCTCCCGCCAGGATTCCCGAACCGTCCAAATAGACATTCTTGTTTTTGTAGGCCACTTCCGCCGCGCTCTGCCACCACGGGTAACCGATGTGGGCGATGACGAAGGAAACCTTGGGATGGTCCACGGCCACCTCGTCTATCGTCAGGGGGTCGTCATATTTGAGCTTGGCCTTGTCCGAAGAGGCGTCGCCGGCGTGGAAAACGACCGGGACTGCGTACTTTTCCGCCAGCTCGTAGACCGGGGCATAAAAATCATCGTAGGCGTAGCGGTGGACGTAGCCGAGATAAATTTTGACGCAGCCGTATCGGCCGCTCTGAAGACCGTTTTCCAAAGCCTCGCGGCTAAAATTTTCATCGATGCCCGCGCAAAAGACCGACAGGGAGGGCCGGTCCTCGGGGATCAGCTCTTGAAGGTCGGCGGTATGTGCGACGAAGCCGACGACCCCGGTCTCGACCGTCTCCTTTTTGAGCTGTTCTAGAGTATGGGGAAGGCCGCTGTACGGGGCGGGTTTGCCGGTAAAATCCGCGTGCAGGTGCGCGTCGATAATTCTTTGCGGCCAATCCGCTTTTTTTAGCGCCCCCCGGCGAAGGGAGGGCAGATAGCCGCAGCCGCAGGCTAGAAAAACCGCGGTCGCCGCTCCCAAAACCCGTCTTTTCATCCCGAAAAGAATACATTTTTCTCCGCGCCGAATCCAAGAATCCGTGACAAGTGTTCGAGCCCGAAAACCGCAGTTGCAGTCTCTCTCCCACCTGAAAGCCCCGTAAGAAATTGTGCACCTGCGGTTGCACCTTCGGTGCCGGACAACCCCGTCGCTGTTTTGCAGCGACGGCCCGTCGGGCGAATTCCCAACTGGTGAATTCGGGTTAGTGGTAAAGTGGTAGAGTGATAAAGTGCTAAAATACCGCCTGAGAAAAGTGAAATTTCCAACGGCTATTCCTCGCGGCGTATGGGTGCTCGGCTTTGTGAGCCTGTTTATGGACGTCTCCTCCGAGCTTATCCACAGCCTTTTGCCCGTGTTTATGGTGTCCGCGCTCGGGGCGAGCGCCGTCGCCGTCGGGTTGGTGGAGGGAATCGCGGAGTCCACCGCGCTCATCGTCAAGGTGTTTTCCGGCGCGCTCAGCGACTATCTCGGCAAGCGCAAGGAGTTGGCCGTTTTCGGCTACGGGCTGGGAGCCCTCTCCAAACCGTTCTTCGCTTTGGCCGGAAGCGTCGAGGCGGTTTTTGCGGCCCGTTTTATGGACCGCGTCGGCAAAGGCCTGCGCGGAGCGCCGCGGGACGCGCTGATCGCCGATTTGACCCCAGAGCCGGTCCGCGGCGCGGCCTACGGCCTGCGCCAGTCGTTGGACACCGTCGGCGCCTTCGTGGGTCCGCTTCTGGCCATGGCTCTGATGCTGACTTTTTCGGGCAATTTCAGGACCGTATTCTGGTTTGCTGCGATTCCTGGAGTTATTTCGGTGGGCTTGCTGGTCGCCGGGGTTCGCGAGAGCGAGGCCGTGCCGTCCCCCGGGCGTGTCCGGACTCCTATAGAATGGAGGATGCTGAAAAAGCTGGGCGGAGACTACTGGATGTTGGTCGCCGGCGGAGCGGTCTTCTCTCTGGCCCGCTTCAGCGAGGCCTTTCTCATTCTGCGCGCGCGCCAGGCAGGCTTGTCCGACGCCCTCGCCCCCTCAGTTCTCGTTTTGATGAATATCGTATACGCCCTTTCGGCCTATCCGGCCGGCCGCCTCGCGGACCGCGTGGACAGGCGATTTCTGCTCGGCTTGGGACTGGCGGCCCTTCTCGCTTCCGACCTGGCGCTGGCGCAGACGGGCGGGTGGATTCCGGCCGCTTTCGGCGTGGCTCTGTGGGGCCTCCACTTGGGCTTCACCCAGGGGGTATTCGCGGCCATGCTGGCTGCCGCCGCGCCGGCAAACCTTCGAGGAACCGCCTTCGGATTTTTCAACCTCGCGAGCGGAATAGCTTTGCTGGCGGCCAGCGCCCTGGCGGGGCTTCTGTGGGATAAAATCGGCGCCCCGGCCACGTTTTACGCGGGCGCAATTTTTTCAGCGGCCGCGCTGGCACTCGTCATCGCCGCCATCGGGCGCGCGCCCGAAGCGGCTGCATCGACGGGCTAGCCCCCCGTTCCCCGGCCATGTCCCGAAAAAAATCAAAATCGCAGGCGCAATCGGCGCAAGAAACCGTCCCGGCTCCGTGGAGGCGGCCGGAAATATGGATTTTTCTGGCGGCGCTTGGCTTGCGCATGGGCCATCTGCTCGCGTTTCGCGAAGATTTCTGGTTCCGCACGCCTTTGCTCGACGACAATATCTTCGAATCCTGGGCTGGAGTCATCGACCGCGAAGGGTGGCTGGCCCGAAGCCTGGGAATTTTCAATCTCAATCCGGCGTACCCGTATTTCCTTGCGCTCATCGGCAAAGTGATGGGCCGCGACATCATTCGCGTCGTCGTCTTTCAGCACGTACTGGGCGCCCTCGCGCCGGTCCTTGTTTACCGGTTGACCGCCCGCCTGTTCGATAAGAAGTCGGGGCTATGGGCCGCCGCCATCGGCGTATTTTACGGTCCGGCGGTATTTTATGAGTCCCGTTTCCTTGGAGAATTCTTCATTTTCTTTTTCAATCTGGCCGCGCTGTGTCTGCTGGTTCGCGCCTCCGGTGACGAGCGTCCCGCCCTGCGGTGGGCTCTGGGGGGATTCTGCCTGGGTTTGTCCACGATATTCCGACCCACGGTTCTGGCCTTTCTTCCGGCGGCTCTGGCATGGGCTTTTTGGACTCTGCGCTCGAGAGGAATAAAGCGGCTCGCGCTTGCCGCGGCCGTTTTCGTCCTGGGTCTTTGGCTGCCCCTTTTTCCTTTCCAGCTTCGCAACCGGATCGTCGATCCGAAAAACGGGTGGGGACTGACGACGGCCAGCGGCGGCGTCAACCTCTACATCGGCAACAATCCCGAAGCCAACGGCTTGAACGATACTCCGTCGTTCGTGCGCTACGGGCCGGGCCACGAATACGAGGATTTCAAGGAAGAGGCCCAGCGGCGCGTGGGCAAGACTCTCAGTCCCAAGGAGGTTTCGCGCTTCTGGACGCGGGAAACGTTGCGCTGGTTCCAGAACCGGCCGGCTGACGCCCTCCGTCTGCTTTTCAAGAAAATGGGTTATTTTTGGAATTACCGTGAGGCGCCGGACAATTTTTTCCCTTCCCTGTTCGACAAATTCACCCGTATTGGACGCGCGCCGCTGCTGAGTTGGGGAATGGTCGCTCCTCTGGGAATGCTGGGCCTGCTGTTGTCGTGGCGAAAAGCGAAGACCGAGTGGTTGCTGCAGGCCTATGTGCTGACGTATTTGGGCGTGAACGTTTTATTTTACGTTCTCTCCCGCTACCGCTTTCCAGTCGTGGCGGGTCTCATTCCGTTTGCGGGGCTGGCGCTGGCCCGCTTTTATGAAAACGTTCACGCGCGCAGGTTGGCGAAGGCGGCTGGCCTTTTGTTCCTGCTGCTGCCTTGCTGGGGATTGACGCGGATGCCTCTGATCGGCGAGGAGGACATGGCGGTGACGCATTACAGCTTCGGTGTCATCTTCGCCAATCAGGGGTGGAAAGACAAGGCCGCGGAAGAATACCGGGCCTCTATTCGGGCGGACCCCGCCTACAAGGCCTCTTATCTGAACTTGGCCGTTCTCCAGGCGGGACGAAACGAACCGGAAGAGACGCTGTGGGCGCTGGAGCATCTGGCTCAACTTGAAAAGAATCCCCGGCAGTTGGAAAACATCCGCCGGAACATCGACATATTGAAACGCGGTTTGGGGAAAACGGCGGGGCCCAGCCGTTAGGGCCCTTGGTTGGGAGCGTTTTCGGCGGCTTTTCCCGACAATTTTTTGATGATCGCATCGAAGTGTTCCACGGGGTAGGCTCCCCGGATTGGGACGCCGTTCAACAGGAAGCCGGGAGTTCCGTCAAAGCCGAAGGACTGCGCCTCCTTCTGGTCAGCCTGAATCGCTTTTTGAACTTTGTCGCTCTTGAGGTCCTTTTCCAAGCGGGCCATGTCTGCGCCGACCCTCCGCGCGGCTTCCCGAAGGAAATCGGCGCTGAGCTTATCCTGCTCCTGATACATGATGTCGTGAAGCTTCCAGGCTTTTTCCTCGGATTGAAGGGAGAGGGCCTCGAAATATTGCGCGGCCGGCATGGCCTGCTTGTGCATGGGAAGAGGGAGGTTCTTATAGATGAAGCGCAGGTCCTTTCCATATTTATTCCTAAGCTCTTCGACCGTGCTGTAGCCCCTCCGGCAATAAGGGCATTCGAAGTCGGAGTACTCCACTAAAGTGTATTTGGCGTTTTTGTTGCCGCGAATTCTCGCGTTTTCAGGTATCTCGGGCGTCAAAGGGTTTTTGAAGGACTCGTCCAGATCTTTCTGCTGTTGTTGTTCCCGCGCTTCCTGGGCTCCCTGGTTGACCATATTGAAAAGCTCGGCCTTATGGCTTTCCAAAATGTCCAGAATAATCTTAGGATTCTCTTTGAGAAGCTTTTCCACGGCTTCCCTGGATATTTCTTCCGAGCGGGCGCCGGCGGCGGCTAAAAGCAAAGGCGCCAGCGCCAGGAGCGGCAGGACGGCGGCGCGCGCTAAATTTTTACGTGGGGACATGCTTGCGGAAAGATTTCTCATAGTGTTCTTCGGCGCAATCATCGGCCGCGCCGGCCTCTTTGCCTCCCATTATATAAATAAAAGGGCGGATTGATTGCAAACGTCAAAATTGATTCAATGGTATTGCCTCGTCGGAATTCTTCCTTGCTTTTTTTGAGGGGAGGCATCGCGCTTCCGTTTTGTTGGGTCCTATGGCTAAAATCGAGGGTTTTAAGTGCGTTTCCTGCTCCAAAGAGCACGGCGCCAAGGACGTTCGTTACATCTGCCCGTCCTGCGGCGGCAACGTCCAGGTGGTTTATGATTACAAGGCCGCGCGTGGCCGCCTGACCCGGAAGTTTTTCGCTGAAAATCCGGACCAGAGCCCGTGGCGATACCTGGACCTTCTGCCCCTTAAAGGCGATCCCAGCTTTTGGCCGGTCGAGTCCGGCTGGACGCCGCTTTTCCACGCCCAAAGACTCGGCCGCAAGCTCGGGCTTTCGCGCCTCCATCTTAAAGACGACGGCCGCCAGCCCAGCGCATCCTTCAAAGACCGGGCCAGCGCGGTGGTCTTGGCGCGCGCCCTGGAAACCGGCGAAAGAGCCATCGCCGCCGCCTCGACCGGCAACGCGGCGGCCTCCATGGCCTGCTTGGCGGCCGGGTCGGGCCTGAGGACGGTGATCTTCGTGCCCCAGTCGGCGCCGCCGGCCAAGCTCACCCAGCTTTTGGTCTTCGGCGCGACCGTGGTCACGGTCATGGGAAACTACGACGATGCCTTCGATCTTTGCCTCCAGGCGACGGAGAAATTCGGCTGGTACAACCGCAACACCGGATTTAACCCTTTCACCCGAGAGGGCAAAAAAACCTGCGCCTTCGAAATCTGCGAGCAGCTCGATTGGGAGGCGCCCGACAAGGTGTTCGTTCCGGTCGGCGACGGCAATATCTTGAGCGGCCTGTGGAAAGGGTTTCAGGAATTTGAGCGCCTGAAGCTCATCAAAAAAACGCCGCAACTGGTGGCGGTTCAGGCTGAAAAAAGCGACGCGGTGAAAAAGGCCTTTGAAACCGGAAACAAGCTTGAGCCCGTGTCGGGACAAACCCTGGCCGACAGCATTTCGGTGCGCTTGCCGCGCGACGGACAAGCGGCCGTCGAGGCGCTGCGCCAATCCCAGGGATTTGCCGTTTCCGTCACCGACCAGGAAATCCTGGAAGCGGTGGTGAGCGTCGCCCGGGAGGCGAACGTTTTTGCCGAGCCGGCCGGCGCGGCGTCGGTCGCGGGGCTGAAAAAAGCGGCGCAGCAGGGGCGCGTGGGAGCGCAGGAGAGCGTGGTGGCGCTCTTGACGGGAAACGGGCTTAAAGACGCCGCCAGCGTGGTTCAGGCGCTCAAGCCCCCGTACCTCATCCGGCCCTCCATCGAGGAGCTCGAAGTCCTGATGGATAAGCATGCCGGCCATTTCACGGCCCCCTAAAAAAAAGTCCAGGAGAAAGCCATGTCTCAAATAACCGCCGGCCGTTCCGTTTTAGAAAAGACCGTCGAGCACTGCCGGAAGCTTAAAATCACCCTGCCCACTTTTTCGCAACTCATCGATCCGCTCAAAGTCCCCGCCAAGATTTCCCAGCAGCTCAAGAAAGTCAAAATGTCCGACGTGCACCCGGCCAACCTTTTTCGGATCACCTGGAAAAACGACGTCCGGACCGGCCTCTTCGGGGGGGTCAACTTTTTCGAGATTCCGCGCGAGATCACGGGGGTCCGCCCGCGCATCATCGGCCTGACCGGCAAGCATTTTCCCACCGGCGCGCATAAGGTCGGCGCCGCCTTCGGCTGCCTCGTTCCCAAACTGGTCCGGGGCGAATTCGATCCCACTTCCCAGAAGGCCGTGTGGCCCTCGACCGGAAACTACTGCCGGGGGGGGGCCTTCGATAGCGCTCTTTTGAAATGCGCCGCCGTGGCCATTCTTCCCGAGGAGATGAGCCGGGAACGTTTTGAGTGGCTCAAGTCCATCGGGGCCGAGGTCATCGCCACGCCCGGCTGCGAAAGCAACGTCAAAGAAATTTACGACAAGTGCTGGGAGATCCGGAAAACCCGCAAGGACTGCGTGATCTTCAACCAGTTCGAAGAGTTTGGAAACGGCGTTTGGCACTACCACGTGACCGGCCGGGCGGTCGCCGAGGCGTTTGAGGCGGTGCGGGGAAAGCGCGGGCGCCTGGCCGCTTACGTTTCGGCGACGGGCTCGGCGGGCACCATCGCCGCGGGGGATTATCTGAGAACCCTCTTTCCCGAAATCAAGGTGGCCGCGGTCGAGGCGCTTCAATGCCCGACGCTGCTTTTAAACGGCTTCGGCGGACACCGCATCGAGGGAATCGGCGACAAGCACGTGCCGTGGATACACAACGTGCGCAACACCGACGCGGTCGTGGCGGTCGACGACGAGGACTGCCTGCGGTCCCTGCGCCTGTTCAACGAGCCGGCGGGAAAAAAGTTTCTGGCGGAAACCGGCGCGTCCGCGGAGGCGGTGGAGTCGCTCAAGCTTCTGGGCATCTCCGGCATATGCAATCTGGTCGCCTCGATCAAGCTGGCCAAGTACTTTGAGATGGGCCCTAATGACGTTCTCTTCACGGTTTTCACCGATTCTCAGGAGCTTTACCGCTCCCGCCTCCAGGAGCTCAAGCAGGCCCGCGGGACTTACGAAATGCGCCAAGCCGCGGCGGATTTCGAGCGCGCGCTGATGGGCGCTCATACGGGGAATATGAAGGAGTTGGGCTACTGGGACCGCAAGGCACTGCATAACTTGAAGTACTTCACTTGGGTGGAGCAGCAGGGAAAGACCTCCGAAGAGCTCAACCGCCTTTGGGATCCGGAGTTCTGGCAAAAAACCTTCGGCCGGGTCGAGCAATGGGACTCGGAGATCGAGTCCTTCAACGAAAAAACGGCGGAGCTCAAAAATGATTGACGGAAGTTCCTCCATTTTGATCAAAAACGCCCTGCGCGTCCTGACCTTCGACAACCTCAACCGCGAGATCGAAGGCGGAGACGTCCTGATCCAGGGACCCGTGATCAAGGCGGTCGGAAAGGACATCCAGCCGCCGCCGGGCGCGCGAGTCCTGGACGCCAAAGGCTGCGTCGTGATGCCGGGCCTGGTCAACACGCACCACCATCTTTTTCAAACTTTGACGCGGTGCGTCCCGGCGGCGCAGGACGCCAAGCTTTTCGATTGGCTGGTCCACCTCTACGGCCTTTGGAAGCATTTGACTCCGGAGGCGGTTTCGGTCAGCGCCCAGGTGGGTTTGGTCGAGCTTCTTTTGACGGGATGCACAACCACGGCCGACCATCTCTACGTTTTTCCCAAAGGCGCTCCGGCCGAATGGATAGATTTGGAGATAGAGGCGGCCAGAAATCTGGGAATCCGCTTTCAGCCCACGCGCGGCTCCATGTCTCTGGGACGCTCTCGCGGCGGCTTGCCGCCCGATGAGCTCGTCCAGGAGGAGGAGGAAATCCTCAAAGACAGCGAGCGTCTGGTCAAAAAATACCATGACCCCAGCCCGGGGTCGATGTGCCGCGTCGCCCTGGCGCCTTGCTCTCCCTTTTCCGTCACGACCGCGCTTTTGAAGATGACGGCCGAGGCCGCCGCCAAATGGAAGGTGCCGCTGCATACCCATTTGGCGGAGACGCTCGATGAAATCGAATATTGCCGGCAGCGCCACCGCATGACCCCGCTCGAATACATGGATTCAGCCGGCTGGCTGGGCCCGCGGACCTGGCTCGCTCATTGCGTTCACATGGGGCCGGTGGATATCCGCCGCATGGCGCAGACGCGCACTGCGGTGGCCCATTGTCCCACTTCCAACCTGCGCCTGGGCTCCGGCATCGCGCCGGTCCGGGATTTTTTGAACGCCGGCGTTCAGGTCGGTCTCGGCGTGGACGGCTCCGCCTCCAACGACAGCTCCGACATGCTGGCAGAGGCGCGGCAGTGCCTCTTGGTGCACCGCGTCAAAAGCGGGGTCGGCTCCATGCCGGCCAGAGACGTGCTGCGCATGGCCACGCGAGGCGGCGCGAGCGCCCTTGGCTTTGAAGCCGTCGGCTTGCTGGAAACGGACAAAGCGGCCGACATCGCGGTGTTCGATCTCAACGGCGTGGATTTTGCCGGAGCCTGGCACGACCCCGTCGCGGCGCTGCTGTTTGCCGGCGCGAGCCGCAGGGCCCGCTGGGTGATGGTCAACGGCAGGCTCGTCGTAGAGGACTTCGCCGTGGCGGGCTTGGACGAGAAGGAGTTGGCTGCGCGAGCCAACCGCCTGGCTTTCGCGCTGGTGGAAAAAGCGGCCGGTGGTGTAAAATAGGAGTATGCCCAAGGTCCTGATCCATTTATACACCACGCTCAAGGAAAAACTCAATGCTCCCAAGATCTGGGTGGAGGCCGACAACGTTGAACAGGCCCTGGAAGCGCTCAGCCAAAAAAACGGGGCGGTGGCCGCGATTCTTTTCGACGCCGGCGGAATCGTCAAAAATCATTTCACCCTGGCGCTCAACTCCGAGGTTTTAGACCACAAGAATTTAAGCAAAGTGCCGGTAGCCCAAGGCGACGTGCTCCACATTTTTCCGCCTATTGCGGGTGGGTGATCGCGACTAAAGAAGTGATAGAGTGGTAAAGTGGTAGAGTGGCACATCGGCAAGAGGTAAAATGATTGGCCGCAGCGGTTGCGCGACAGTCCTTTCTTGACTATTCGGTCACTTTACCACTCTACCACACTACCACTTTCAGACTGGTGGACTCATGAAGTTTAGGCAGGTGGCGAGCGAGAACATTCAATGGCGGAGCTGATTCCTTATCCCTTTGGAAAATTGATCAAGCGGATTTTCCGCGAGCTTGAGTTGAAGGGTTCTATTTTCGACCTACCCTTAAGGCAGTGCTTTTTGGGAGATCCCGCCAAGGATTTTTCGGTCAAATTCCACGGACTGCCCGCCTCCACGCCTTACGGTCCCGCGGCCGGCCCCCATTCGCAGCTCGCGCAGAACATCGTTTTGAGCTGGCTCGGCGGCTCGCGCATTATCGAGCTTAAAACCGTGCAAATCAACGACGAGCTGAAAATCCCAAGACCATGCATCGACATGCACAACGTCGGTTACAACGTCGAATGGTCCCAGGAGCTCAAGCTCCAACAGTCCGTGGAGGAGTACGTAAAAGCCTCCATGCTTATCGAGATTCTCACCGCCAGCGGCCGGCTGCCTCTTGCCAAGGGATTTAACGACGTCATCTACGATATGAGCGTCGGCTATGACCTGGCCGGCATCCAGAGCGCGCCGATGCGTGAATTTGTGCGCGAAATGATGGACGCCTCCCGGCTCATCGAAAAGCTGCGCCGGGAAATCCCCAAGGAATATGCCGGTTGGCGGTCTCTCAATTTTAATCCGCGACTGGTCAAGACTCTCACGCTGAGCACTTTTCACGGCTGCCCGCCCGATGAGATCGAGAAAATCATACGCTATTTCTTGACCGAAACCGGACTGCACTGCGTCGTCAAGCTCAACCCGACGCTCCTGGGGAAAAAAGAGGCGCGCCGGCTGCTCAACGGCGAGTTGGGCTACCGCGACGTCATGATTCCGGATTCGGCCTTTGAAAAAGACACGCGCTGGGAGCAGGCCGCGGAGTTCGTGGAGAGCCTTGGACGAACGGCCGCCGAGAGCGGGCTCGGCTTCGGCGTCAAGTTCTCCAACACCCTCATCGTCGAAAACAAGCGCTCATTCTTCCCCCCGAGCGAAAAAGTGATGTACCTGTCGGGCCGTCCGCTTCACGTCTTGGCCATGCACTTGGTTCGCAAATTCCGCAAAGCCTTCGGCATGCGCTATCCCATCTCCTTCGCTGGGGGCGTCGACCGCTTCAATTTCCCGGACGCGGTGGCGCTGGGCTTGACGCCGATCACGGCGTGCAGCGATCTTTTGAAGCCGGGAGGCTACGGCCGCTCCAAAGCCTATTTCCAGGAGCTCGTCAAGAGGATGGACGCCGTTGGAACATCGAGCGTCGGCGAGTTTGTCCTGAGCGCTTGGGGCGCCGGCGGCGCTGATCCGGCCGCGCTCCGGAAAAATCCGGGCGAATCCTTCCAGGAGCGCGTCGCGCGGGCGGCGCTCCTCAACACTGAAAGCTACGTCTCCAAGCTCGCCGGCGATCCGCGCTACCATTTTGAGAACAACCGCGACGACCCCAAAAAAATTGGAAGCCGGCTTAAGCTTTTTAACTGCATCACCTGCGACAAGTGCGTCCCGGTCTGTCCCAACGACGCCAATTTCACCTACAGCCTTCCTGCGGTGGAGATACCGGTGGTCAAGCTGGTGTGGAACGGAAGCGACTTTGAGGAAAAGGAGACCGATAAGCTCGTCTTCGACAAAAAGCATCAGATCGGAAACTTCGCGGATTTCTGCAACGAATGCGGAAACTGCGATGTTTTTTGTCCGGAGGACGGGGGGCCTTACGTTTTGAAGCCCCGCTTTTTCGGCAGTCTTGATTCCTGGCGGCGCTTCAAGGATCATGACGGTTTTTACCTCGACCGCTCCGAAGGGGAGGAGCAAGTCTGGGGGCGTTTCGGCGGCAAGGAGTTTTTCCTGAAGGTTTCCGAATCCAAACAGGTTGTCTATGAGGGAGAGGGGTTTCGCATCCTTTTTTGGGAGCAGGAGAGGGGGCGTTCCGTTCAGAACCACGCCAAGAAGCCGGCGGCCGGCGCCGAGATCGACATGACCTATTTTCATATCATGAATTGGCTGCGCAAAGCGATTTTTTCGCCCAAAGAGGTCAATTACATCAACGTATGATTTGCGGCGTCATCCTTGCGGCAGGCGATTCGGAGCGCATGGGGAGCCCCAAGGCTCTCTTGAAGCATCAGGATCAAACTTTTTTGGAGGCGGTTTGCGGAAAAATGAGGGCGGCGGGGTTGCGGGACATCCTGGTGGTTTTGGGAAGACACGAGCGCGACATTCGCAGGGCGTGGAACCGGAGGGGTGAAACGGTAATCGTCAATCCGAACCCGGAAGAAGGCCAGGCGTCCTCGCTCAAACTGGCGCTCCGCCACCTTCCCCAGTGGCCCTTCGCCTCGGCGGCTCTCGTGGCGCTTGTGGATATGCCGTATGTCGGCGCCGCCACCTACCGGCAGTTGGTGGGATGCTGGAGGCAAAACGTGGGACGCTCCGTCATCCCGCGCTATCAAGGCAAGCGGGGGCATCCTATCGTTTTGGACCAGCGCTTGTGGCCGCTTTGCTCCCTATGTCCTCGCGAGGAGGGGCTGCATTGGGCTCTGAAGAGGGGTGAGAGCTCGGTCTTCAATTTGGACGTGGATGACCCCGCAATTCATCGGGACGTCGATACGCCGGAGGAATATCATAGAGAAAGCGGTCAAGAGGGGAAGTGGGCAAGGGGGAAGTGATAGAGTGGTAAAGTGGTAGAGTGGTACGGGGAAAGGGAAGGGGTAGAAAGGGAAGTGGTCAAGTGGTCAAGTGATCGAGTGTTGGAAAAAGGGTGGAGCAAAGATGGGACAGGAAGATTTGATTGAGAAACTGTCGGCAGCGGTGAAGGCGGGCAGGCCGGCGGCGTTGGTGACCGTAATCGCAGTGGGCGGTTCCGCTCCCCGGGAGCCGGGCGCCAAGATGCTGGTTTATGAAGACGGCGCCATCGAGGGCACAGTGGGCGGCGGACGCTTCGAGGCCATGGCCGCCGAAGCCGCTCAGGATGCCTTGAAGCAACGGGCTCCGGCCAAGAAGAAATTTGAGCTTGAACCCCAAAGCTTGGGCATGTATTGCGGCGGCTGGGTGGAAGTTTTTATCGATGTTTTTTTTGAGCCCTTACGGCTTGTGATTTTAGGCGGCGGCCACGTGGCCGAGCAGCTCGGTTCGCTTGCGGCGGTGACGGGCGTTCCTTATGTGGTGGTTGACGACCGGCCGGAATTCGCTTCGCGCCGGCGTTTCCCGCAGGCGCGTGAGATTATCGTCGGCCAGCCGAGCGAGATACTGGGCCGGATGAGCGTCAACGAGGAAACTTACGTCGTCATCGTGACCCGCTGCCACGGATTTGACATGCGCTGCCTGGTGGCGGCGCTTCCGACCACGGCGCCCTACATCGGCATGATCGGAAGCCGCACCAAGATCGAGAGGCTGTTCGCGCTCTTGGAACGGCGGGACTTGGATCCCTACAACGACCCGCGGGTGCATGCGCCCATCGGCCTCGACCTTGGCGGTAAAGACCCAAAGTCGGTGGCGCTTTCCATCCTAGCCGAGATTTTTAAGGTGAAAAACGGGGCGGCGGGCGGGCATCTGAGAATACAGGCGGAAAGTGATCAAGTGGTCGAGTGGTCAAGTGGCGGAAGATCAGTGGTCAAGTGATCGAGTGGTAAAGTGGTAGAGTGGGACAAAAGATGGGTTGGATTGGAAAATCGGTAAAAAGAAGCGACGCGAAATCCAAGGTCATGGGCGCGGCGCTCTATATCGATGATTACGGTTACGAGGGCATGCTGCATGCCGCCACGGTGAGAAGCCCTTATCCGCGCGCCAGGATCAAAAAAATAGATTTCAGCCAAGCGCAAAAGGTCCCCGGCTTTGTGCGCGGCATCACCGCCAAGGACGTTCCGGGGAAAAATCTCTGGCCATTGGTAATGCATGATTATCCGTTTCTGGCCGAGCGCGAGGCGAAGTTCGCAGGCGAGGCGGTGGCGCTGGTGGCGGCGGAAAGCCTTCAGGCCGCACGCGACGCGGCGGCGGCGACGCGCTTGCTGCTTGAGGAATTGCCTTGCGTGACCGATCCGCTCCAGGCGCTTAAAAAGAGCGCCCCCCGGGTTTATGGCCGGGACAATGTGTTTGCCCGCTACGTCGTCAAAAAGGGCGACGTCGCCAAGGGTTTTGAGGAAGCCGACGCGGTGGCGGAGGGGATTTTCACGACGGGATATCAAATGCAGGCTTATTTGGAAACCCAGGGCATGATCGCTTTTCCCGAGTCCCATGGGGGCGTGACGCTTTACGGTTCGATGCAGTGCCCTTATTACGTCCACGACGCCGTGGCGGCGGCTCTGGGCATCGCTTACAACAAAGTGCGCGTCGTGCAGAGATCAACCGGCGGCGGCTTCGGCGGCAAGGAGGACATGCCGGCCTTGGTGGGGACACACGCGGCGCTGGCGGCGGTTTTAACAGGCCGTCCGGTCAAGCTGATCTATGACCGCAGGGAAGATTTTATTTCCATGAGCCGGCGTCATCCGAGTTGGACGCAACTCCGCTACGGCGCCAAGCGCGACGGCGCCTTGACGGCCTGCCAGGCGAAGTTTATCCTAGACGCCGGCGCCTATGCGACGCTTTCTCCCATCGTGCTGTGGCGCGGAACGGTTCACGCGGCGGGGCCCTACCGCATTCCGCATGTGCTCATCGAGTCCTGCGCGGCCGCGACACATAAGGCGCCCTGCGGGGCTTTTCGCGGCTTCGGCCAGCCACAGTCGGCTTTCGCCCACGAATCACTGATAGATGAGCTGGCGCTCAAGTTGGACATGGACCCGCTCGATTTTCGTCTTAAAAACGCTCTGCGCGTTGGGGATGAAACGGCCACGGGGCAAAAGCTGGGCGAATCCTGCGGCATGGTGGACGCGCTGGAAGAAGTCAGGGACGCATCCGACTGGAAAAAAAAGCGCGCGGATTATCCCGCTTGGAAGTCCGGCGGCGCCAGGCGCCGCGGCATCGGCGTCGCGGCCAACTACTACGGCGTGAGCTTGGGGGCGCGGGGGCGCTATTTGGACCGCGCCGCCGCCCAGGTCCAAATTCAGCCCGACGGCACGGTGATGGTAGCCATCGGAAACACGGAGATCGGGCAGGGCGCCCGCACCGTCATTTCCCAGATTGCCGCCGAGAGTTTAAACGCCCCGTATGAGCATATTCAGGTGCTGGAGACCGACACGAGCCGCGTGCCGGACTCGGGGCCCACGGTGGCCAGCCGCACCACCCTCATGTCGGGCAACGCCGTTCTAAACGCTTGCGAGCCTTTGCGGCGGCGCATCTTTGAGACGGCGCAGGAGATGCTCAAGAAGAAAGGCGGCGCAGAAACACCGATGTCTGCTTCGGATGGAAAATTTTCGGTTGCGGCGGCGGAAGTTGGTTTTGCCGAAGTGGCGCGCGAGTGCTATTTGAGGAAGCTCAAGATGGCCGAGCAAGGCTGGTATTCAGCCCCGCCCACCTCCTTCGATACCGAAACGGGGCAAGGCGACGCCTACGTCACCTACGCCTACTCGGCCAATGTGGCGGAGGTAGAGGTGGACGCGGAGACTGGCGAGACCAAGGTGACGAAAGTGACCTCCGCCCACGACATCGGAAAGGTCATCAATCCCAACGCGGCCGAGGGGCAGATTGAAGGCGGCATCGTCCAGGCGCTGGGCTACGCCTTTATCGAGGAAATCATCGAGAGAGAGGGGCAGGTGGTCAATCCTAATTTCACCGATTATATTCTTCCGGCCTCGGCCGACGCGCCGGAGTTTAAGACGATTCTTCTGGAGCATCCTTACCCGGCAGGGCCTTACGGAGCCAAGGGCTTGGCGGAGTCGCCCATCATCGGACCGGCGCCGGCGGCGCTCAACGCCCTCCGGCATGCCTGCGGAGTTCGCCTCAGCCATATACCGGCGATGCCGGAGGCGATTTGGAAGGCCGTCAAACATGGCGATCAAAAAAAACAATAACTTCATCAAACTTGCGGCCTTGCGCTGCCGCGTCAACGGCCGCGCGGTGCAAAAAATGGTCGAGACGGGAAAGAGACTTTTGGATTTTCTGCGATCGGATCTGCGCCTGACGGGGACCAAAGAGGGCTGCGGCGACGGCGAGTGTGGAGCCTGTACCGTTTTATTAGATGGGCGGCCGGTGAACGCCTGCATGGTGATGGCTCTGCAGGCGGCGGGGCGCAGCGTCGTCACCATCGAGGGGATTTCGCCGGACCCAAGAATCCTCCATCCGCTCCAGCAAGGCTTCATCGATCAGGGCGGAGTGCAGTGCGGATTTTGCATTCCCGGAATGATCATGTCGTGCGCTGCGCTATTGGAGAAAAATCCGCAGGCCGATCTGGAGGCTATTAAGGCCGGAATGTCCGGGAACCTGTGCCGGTGCACCGGCTACGAGAAGATTTTCCGCGCGGTGGAGCAGGCGCGGAGGGAATTGGAACTCAAGAATGCTCAACGTTGACATCGTCCGTTTTAAAAATTTGAGCGAGCTTTGGAAAGGAATCGCCGCCGTGCAGCGGCCCAGGCGATACTTTGCCGGCGGGACCGACCTCGTGGTTCTGGCCAAGGCCGGTATCGGGGTTCCGTGCACCTGGGTGGATTTGACGCCCCTAAAAGAGCTAAAAAGGATATACGAGGATAAGGAAGCTATTTTTCTGGGCGCGGGTTTGAGTTTGCTTGAACTGGAAGAATCAGACCTCGTGCGGCGCTGGGCTCCCGCGCTTTCCGATGTTTTCCCTGAATTCGCGGGGCCGCCCATCCGAGGTTCGGCCACGCTGGGTGGAAACTGCGCCAACGCCTCGCCCGCGGGCGACAGCTTGCCCGCGCTTTATGCGGAGGAGGCGCGCGTGGTTTTGGAGCGTTTCGGCAAGCGCCGCGAGCTGCCGATAGAAAATTTTATCCTGGGTCCCCGGAAGACGGCGCTTCGTCCGGATGAGCTGCTGCTTGGATTTTCCGTTCCGAAGCGGCCCCATAAGGGGGCTTTTCTGAAACTGGGTCCTCGCAAGGGCCTGGCTATCGCCAAGGCGTCGGTGGCCGCAGCCGTGGTGCTTGAGGACGGCTTGGTCAAAAAACTCCGCGTCGCTCTTGGGGCGGCGGGGCCCACGGTCATCCGCAGCCGTCGGGTCGAGGCATTGTTGGAGGGCCGCGCGCTCTCCAGCGCCAATATCGAACGCGCGCGGGCCCTCGCCGGCGAAGAGGCGCGGCCGATCACAGATCACCGCTCCAGCGCCGAGTACCGGCGCGCCATGTGCGGAGTTCTTCTAGGAAGAATTTTGGAGAGATTTAGCCGATGCTGAAAAATATCGAAGTCTTTTACTTTCCGGAGACGGTCAAGGACGCGGTGCGTCTTCTCAACCGGCACGCGCCTCACGCGGCAGTCATCGCCGGCGGCACCCTCATCACCAAAAGCCCCAACTTGTCGACGCGGGTCCTGGTGGACATCCGGGGGATCGATATGGACTACGTCAAGGTCCAAGCGGGACGCCTGCGCATCGGCGCCCGCACCAGCTTCCAAAGCTTGGCCGACTCCAAGCTTCTTCAAAAATGGGCCGGCGGGGCTTTGTCCAGGGCGGCCGCGGCGGTGACCACGCATCTGATTCGAAACGCGGGCACCATAGGGGGGGACGTGGCGCGAGCCCTGCCCTACAACGACATGCCGCCGGTGCTGATGGCGCTCGACGCCGAAGCGGTGATCGTCGACGGCAAAAAAACCAGGACCCTGCCGGTGGAAGAGATGGTCCGGGGGCATATGTGGAGAATTGTGGGTCGCAGGGCTCTTTTGACAGAATTTCGCCTACCCTCCGAGACCCGCAAGCGCGCCTGCGCCATTGCGCGTTTTGCGCGCAGCGCTTCGGATTGGGAAGCCATGGTCCATGCGGTCGCGTCCATGGAAAAATCTCGCGGAATATGCCGCAACGCGCGCATCGTCCTTGGGGCCGTGACGCGGCATGCCCAAAGGTTTCCTCAGGCGGAGGCGGTTTTGGAAGGGAAGCCCTATTCCGAATCGCTGGCCGCTGAGGCGGCGCAGGCTGTTTTCGACGGACTGACGCCGGTTTCAAGGGCTTCCGCGGAGTACCGCCGCGAGGTGGCTTCGGTTCTGGTTCGCCGGGCTATCCGAGAGGTTTGGAACGAAAATGAAACCCAGCAATAAGGGTAGAAAAAGCGCCGTTGCGGCGATTAAAGTCCAAGACGGCTGGATGACGGTTGAGACCACGGTCAACGGCGCGCGGCAAAGCTGGAAGATCCGCCCGGATGATTTTCTTTTGGACGCGCTGCGCCGTGAGGGATTTAAGGGGGCGAAGAAGGGCTGCGAAACGGGCGATTGCGGCTCCTGCGCCGTTTTGTTGGACGGCAAGGCCGTCGCCTCCTGCCTGCTTTTGGCCGCCCAATCCCAGGACAGGGAAATCACCACGATTGAAGGGCTTGGAACGCCGTCTGAGCCGCATCCTCTCCAGGAGGCTTTTGTGGATACGGGCGGCATCCAATGCGGATTTTGCATTCCGGGCATGATTCTTTCGGCCAAGGCGCTTTTGGACCGCACTCCATCTCCCACGGAAGCCGAGATACGGCGCGCCCTGGACGGAGTTTTGTGCCGCTGCACGGGCTACGTCAAACAGGTGCAGGCGGTGAAACTCGCCGCGGAGAGAAAAAAATGAGGACGGAAAACGGCGCGCTAGAAGGGGTGGAAAATTTAAAGACGGTCCACCGCAGCGTCCGCCGCGTGGACGGCCTGGCGCTGGCCTGCGGCACGGCCCAGTTCACCGACGACGTGGACATTCGGGGTCTATTGACGGGTAAAATCTTGTGGAGCCCGCATGCCCATGCGCGCATTAAGAAGATAGACGTCTCAGAGGCGAGAAAAATTCCGGGCGTGAGGGCCGTGCTGACCCACCGCGACGTTCCGCGCGTGCCGCGCACGACCGCCGGCCAGGGCTATCCCGAACCTTCGCCCTACGACAGCGTGGTGCTCGACGACAAGGTGCGTTTCGTGGGCGATCGCGTGGCCGCCGTGGCGGCCGACAGCCCGGAAATCGCCGACAAGGCTCTGGCGGCGATACGCGTGGACTACGAGATCCTTCCCGCGGTTTTCGATCCCTTGGAGGCGATGCGGAAGGGCGCGCCGGTCATCCATGACCAGCCGGATTCCAAGCACATCGCCGATGCCCAAAAAAACATCGCCTGCAAATTCGACTTCGAGGTCAAGCAGGGCGAGTGGTTTTCCGGCGCCGACGCGATCATCGACAAGACCTATAAAACCCAGTACGCGCAGCACTGCGCTCTGGAGCCGCATGTGACCATCACCTATCTGGATGGAAACGACCGCTTGATCATCCGCACCTCCACCCAGGTGCCGTTTCATTGCCGCCGCATAGTGGCCCAATCCCTAAAGATTCCGATCAAGCGGGTGCGCGTGATCAAGCCGCGCATTGGGGGCGGCTTTGGCGCCAAGCAAGAGATTGTTTTGGAGGACATCTGCTCCGCCCTCACCCTGGCGACCCGCAGGCCGGTCAAAATCGAGTTGACGCGCAAGGAAACCTTCATTTCCACGCGCACGCGCCATCCATCTGTCATACGCCTGAAGACCGGGGTCAAAAAAGACGGCGCCATCACCGACGCCCTGATGGAGGTGGTCGTCAATTCCGGGGCCTACGGCACACATGCCTTGACGGTCATGATGTGCGCCGGTTCCCATACCCTCCCGATGTATAAAATCGGCAACATCCGCTTTGATGGGCGCTCGGTCTACACCAATCTTCCCATCGGCGGCGCCTACCGGGGCTACGGGGCGACGCAGGGTTTCTTCGCCTGGGAGAGCCAAATGGACCTCATGGCCGAGGCCATCGGCATGGATCCCGTTGAGTTTCGCAGAAAAAGTTACATTCGCGCCGGCGAAACCTCGCCGGTTTTTAAGGCCATGGGGGAAGGGCGGGAAGGCGTTCCGCAGACCATCGTCTCCAGCGGGCTGTTCGAGGCGCTCGATAAGGCGCTTGAGGCGGGCGGCTGGGCCGAAAAGCGGCGGGCCTATGCCCGACAGACGGGCGTCCTTCGTCGCGGCATCGGCTTGGCGTGCCTGATGCAGGGCTCAGGCATCGCCGAAATCGACATGGGGGCGGCCACCTTGAAGCTCAATGAGGACGGTTCCTTCAACCTGCTCATCGGCGCGACGGACATCGGCACCGGCGCGGACACGGTGCTGTCGCAGATCGCGGCCGAGGTGCTGGGCGTCAAGGAAACGGACATCATCGTCACCGCCTCCGATACGGATGTGACGCCTTTCGACGTGGGGGCCTACGCCTCATCCACCACGTACATCTCCGGGCATGCGGTCAAAAAAACGGCCGAAAAAATCCGGGAGCAGATATTGAAGGTGGCTTCCGGCATTCTCGACGAAAAGGTCGAGGATCTGCGCTTGGAGGGCGGCATGGTGGCGGCCAAATCGGGCGCGGCCTGCAAATTGGCGGAGGTGGCCAACACCTCCCTGTATTATCGAGACCAGCATCAAATTATCGCCTCGGCCTCCCATTTTTCCCACACCTCGCCCCCGCCCTTCGCGGCGCATGTGGCCGAAGTGGAGGTGGACACCGAGACCGGCCAGGTCACGGTGCTGCGCTACGTGGCCGCCGTCGACTGCGGCACGGCCATCAATCCCGCGCTGGCTGAGGGACAGACGGAGGGCGCGGTCTTAAACGGCATATCCTTCGCCATGACCGAGGAGATGAAATTCGCTCCCGGCGGCCGCACGCTCAACGGCACATTCAGAAAGTACAAGCTTTTTAATACGCTCGACACCCCCCCCATCGTGACGATCTTGGTGCCGACTTACGAGCCCTCGGGGCCTTTCGGCGCCAAATCGGTGGCCGAAATTTCCATCAACGGGGCCCAAGCGGCCATAGCCAACGCCATCTGCAACGCCGCCGGAGTCCGCCTTTACGATCCGCCGTTCACGCCTGAAAAAGTGCTCGCCGCGTTAAAAAAACGGTCATGAACGACCTCCTGATTGACAACGCGACGGTAGTCACTCTGGACTCCCAACGCCGCATCGTGCCGGGCGGCGCGGTCCTCATCCGGCGCGGCGTGATAGAGGAGGTGGGCCCTTCGGCCAAGGTGTCCAAGAAGGCCGAGGGCGTTCGGCGCCTGGATGCCGAAGGGAACGTCGTTTTGCCAGGCTACATCTGCGTCCATCATCATCTCTATTCGACTTTCTCGCGAGGCATTTCCCTCGACGGTTACGCGCCCAGAAATTTCAGCCAGATTCTCAAAGGGCTTTGGTGGAAGCTCGACCGGACGCTTCAAGAGCAGGATATCTTATGGTCGGCCTATCCGTCGTTGGTGGAATGCATCCGCCGCGGCACGACCACTATCGTCGACCACCATGAAAGCCAGAGTTTTCAATCCGGCAGCCTGGACGTGCTTCAGGTCGCCGTTCAAAAAGCGGGCGTCCGGGCGGTGCTGGCCTTGGGCGTTTCCGACCGCTACGGCCGCGCCCGGGAAGGCATTGAGGAAAACGAGCGCTTCATAAAAAAATCCACCGCCTTTCCTTCGGATTGGATCGCCCCGATGGCCGGTTTGCACGCCTCCTTCACGGTTGAAGAGGATACCCTCAGGGCCGTTTCGGACTTGGCGCGGCGCTATGGGGTCGGGGTGCACGCCCACGCGGCCGAGGACGTTTATGACCAGTCCCACTGCCTGCGCCGCTACAAGAAACGGGTGCTTGAAAGGTTCGACCAAGCGGGCCTCCTCAATGGAAAGACCCTTCTGGCGCACTGCATCCACGTGAACCGTTCCGAGATGCGGCGGATGGCCGAAAAGGGCGTTTCGGTGGCGCACAATCCCGAGTCCAACATGAACAACGCCGTAGGCGCGGCCCGGCTTTTGGAGCTGATGAAAGAGGGAATCTGCGTGGGGCTAGGGACCGACGGGATGAGCTCGGACATGCCTTCGCAGGCCAGGGCGGCGTACTTGCTGCAAAGGCACGCGCGGCGCGATCCACGAGCGGCCTTCGCCGAGGCATGCGGGATGCTTCTTGAAAACAACGCCCGAATCATCGAAAAGGCGGCCGGTTGGAAGGTGGGCGCTCTCCAAAAGGGCAGCCTGGGGGACGCCATCGTCGTGCGCTACATTCCGCCCACGCCCTTAAACGCGGATAATTTCTACGGCCACCTGATGTTCGGACTGGGCCAGGCGTCTGTGCTCGACACCGTATCGGGCGGGGAAATCTTGATGAAAAAGGGCAGGATCCTCCGCTTCGATGAGCAAGAAGTGATGGGGAAGGCGCGAGAGACCGCGGCAAAATTCTGGAAAAAGTTTGAAAACGCAAATTAAAAAGGGGGAAGATTCCTATGGTCACGACTCAACTTCCGGACGTTTCCAAAAAGCTGGCGCAGCTTCCGCCTTATTTATTCGTCCGCCTTTACGCGCTCAAGGAAAAGGCCGAAGCCAAGGGACTTAAGGTCATCGATTTGGGGCAGGGAAATCCGGACTTGCCCAGCCCGGACAACGTGGTGGAGGCCCTTTGCAAAGCCGTCAAAGAAAAAACCTGGACTCACCGTTATCCCCAGACCCGCGGCCTCAAGGAATTTAGGGAAGCGGTCGCCAAATGGTACGACCGGCGCTTCGGCGTCGAGCTTGACCCTGAGACGGAAGTGCTGCCTCTTATAGGCTCCAAGGAGGGGGTGGCGCATCTGTTTATGGCCTATCTTAATCCGGGAGATACGGTGCTGGTGCCCGGGCCGTGCTATCCGGTCCATTACAACGGCGTGGTTCTGGCCGGAGGGGAGGTTCACTGGCTCCCTCTTAAAGCCGAAAACAACTTTTTGCCCCAGCTTGAGACGGTGCCGGAGGAGGTGGCGCGACGCGCCAAGTTTCTGCTGCTCAATTATCCCAATAACCCGACCGGGGCCGTCTTGGAAAACGACGCGCTGCTCAAAGAGGCGCTCGCGTTCTCGGAACGCTACGGCGCCATCGTGGTTTACGACAACCCCTATTCCGAGATCGCCTTCGACGGTTACGTGGCGCCCTCCTATCTGCAACTGGCGGGGGCCAAAGAGCGGGGCATCGAGCTGCATTCCTTGTCGAAAACCTATTCGATGGCGGGCTGGCGGGTGGCTTTCGCGGTCGGCAACGCCGATATCATCGCGGCATTGGGAAAGTTTAAGTCGTTTTTGGATTACGGCATCCCGGGGTTTCTGCAATTGGCCGGCGCGGAAGCTTTAAACGGGTCCCAGGATTATGTCCGCAACACGAGCCGCCGCTACCAAGCGCGGCGCAACACTCTGGTAGGGGCTCTTAAGAAGCATGGCTGGGAGGTGTCTTCTCCCCGGGCGGCGATGTATGTCTGGGCGAAGCTTCCCGCGCCGGCGGCCAAGCTCGGCTCTCAGAGATTCGCCGAAAGACTTATCACCGAGGCGGGAGTGGTGTTGGCTCCCGGCGTCGGCTTCGGACCGCATGGCGAAGGCTATGTGCGCATGGCTCTGGTTGGATCCGAAAAGAGCCTGGAAGAGGCCGCCCGGCGCATAGGGAAATTCATCAAGGGCTTGAAGTAGCCCGGCGGCATGAGCCGCCGACCTAAACGAAGTGAAGTGATAGAGTGGTAAGCCACTCGAACGCTTTACCACTGTGGTTGAGAAGGGCAGTGTGCGACAAGGAGGAGTCACTATGTCACGAATCGTACGCGGCGGGCTCATTCAGGCTTCCTGCGAATGGTCGCCGGAGAAGCATTCATTGGACGCGATCAAGAAGAAGATGATCGACAAGCATTTGGGCTGGATTGAAAAAGCCGCGAAGGAGCGCGTGCAGTTGTTGTGCCTGCAGGAGCTTTTTTACGGTCCGTATTTTTGCGCCGAGCAAAACGTGCGCTGGTATGACTTGGCCGAGCCGGTGCCGGGTCCCACGACCGTTTTGATGCAGAAGCTGGCCAAAAAGCACAAAATGGTGATGGTGGTGCCCATCTATGAGACGCCTGAGACAGGGACTTATTACAACACGGCGGTGGTCATCGATGCCGACGGCGCCATTTTGGGCAAATACCGCAAGAGCCACATCCCGCACTGCGCCCCCGGTTTTTGGGAAAAGTTTTATTTCAAACCGGGCAACCTCGGCTATCCGGTTTTTGAAACGCGCTACGCCAAGGTTGGGGTTTATATCTGCTACGACCGTCATTTCCCGGATGGCGCCCGGATTCTGGGGCTCAACGGGGCCGAAGTGGTGTTCAACCCCAGCGCCACGGTCGCCAGCCATGCCGAGTACCTCTGGAAGCTGGAGCAGCCCGCCCACGCGGTGGCCAACCAGTACTTCGTCGGCGCCAACAACCGCCTTGGCCGCGAGAAACCGTGGGACATCGGCGAATTCTTCGGCCAGTCCTATTTCTGCAATCCCAGGGGCCGCATCATCAGCGAGGGGCCGCGCGACCGCGATGCGCTGGTGGTCAGTGATATGGACCTGGACTTGATTTTGGAGGTGCGAAAGCAGTGGCAGTTTTTCCGGGACCGCCGTCCAGAGACCTATGCGCCGATCACGGCCCTGTGATATTTCCTCCGGACATATCCGGATGATCGACGTGGGAGCCAAGGCCGTCACCCGCAGGCGCGCGGCGGCCAGAGGTTTCATTGCGATGAGCGCGCGCGCTCTCCGGCACGTCAAAGAAGGCACGCTTCCCAAAGGGGATGTGCTGCGCTTGGCGGAGGTGGCCGGAATCCAGGCGGCCAAAAGAACTTCCGAGACGCTGCCGCTTTGTCACCCGCTGGCGCTCGATTGCGTCGAGGTTTCTTTCGATGTTCTTGAGCGTCCGCCGCGCGTCCAGGCGACGTGCGAAGCGGCCACCGACTCCAAGACCGGCGTAGAAATGGAAGCTCTCTGCGGCGTGAGCGGGGCGCTTTTGGCCATCTATGACTTGGTCAAAGGAGTGGAGCCGGCCCTGTCGATTTCCGATATCCGGCTGCTGTACAAAGAAGGCGGAAAAAGCGGTTTTTGGCGGCACCCTTCGCAGCCCCAGGAGCAGCGCCCTGGGACCCAGAAGCCCCGGAGGGGCATGGGGAGCTTCGGGGACCCGGATGCGCCGGCCCTCTCGCAGAGCTCAAGGACGAAGGAAGCGCCGGTGGCGCGAGACGTGGCGCGGCGGCCCCCTGCGCAGAGCTTCGGGGACCCGGATGCGCCGGTGGCGCGGCGGCCCTCC
>Ga0156243_1148_pt1 | contig 24569 bp, 18 predicted proteins | sample RifCSPlowO2_12_FD_107890 | JGI IMG/M metagenome (GOLD analysis project Ga0156243, IMG submission 107890) | Elusimicrobia bacterium RIFCSPLOWO2_12_FULL_59_9 | reverse complement strand
AGCACTATCTTTCTGTCCACTGATCCGGTGAGCGTTCCTATATTAGCAGCCCCTGAAGATATTCAAGCCGCCGATGATGCCTTGCCGGCCACAACGCAAAAATCTCCAGGTTCGGCCACAGAATTTACTTTATTCGCGGAAGGCCAAGCATCATCGGATACGCTGTCCGGCAGCATTACTCTTCCCTATGCCAACACGGATAAGAACGACCGGATTGACGGGACCAATCCGGCAATAAAGGTTTCGGATTTGCGGCTCTATAGATTGGAGGGTCAGCAATGGAAGGAAGAGACTAGCCCAGTACTGACGTTGGATAAAGTCAAGCAAACCATTACTGCCTCAATTACCCGGCTATCAGTGTATGCCCTGATAGGAACGCCAGCCGTTCCTCCTTGTTCTGAGATTCGAGCGTACCCTATCCCTTGGAAACCGGGCTCTGGAGGACGATTTGATTCTGCAAATGGTTCAGGCTGCGGGCAAGGAATGGTTTTTGATCAACTGCCCGTGGGAGCAACCATCCGAATTTACAACCTGCAAGCCGATCTGGTACGGGAGTTAGGCATTCCGTCATCCAGCAGTGGATGTATAGCCTGGGACGGGAAGAATGAATACGGCCGAGACGTTGCTAGCGGAATCTATTTGGCGGCCATCCAGGGAACCGCCGACAATGATTGCGTCAAGAAATTGGCAATCGAGAGGTGACCAAATGGCCAGAGCGCGACGGCGTGGTTGGTGGTTGGGAATTTTTTTGATGTTCGCCTTGAAGACAGGCACCGTGCAAGGGGGCGATTTTTCCAAAAATGCCATTGGAACTACGGGAGCGCAGTTTTTGGAGCTGCCGGTCGGTGCCCGGGCCATTGCCATGGGTTCGGCTCAAGGCGCAACAGTCAACGATGCAACCGCGCTCTATTACAATCCTGCCGGGCTTGCAGGCATTTCCGGCGGCAGTCTGGCGCTGATGCATGCCGCCTATTTCCAAGAAATCTCGTACCAATATGTAGCAGTGGCACAACGATTGGGTGGCCCTGGAACTCTGGCCGTAGGGATTCAATATCTGAGTTCCGGCAAGTTGGAAGAAATTGACAACAGTGGCACGCCTACCGGGGGCTCTTTTACGCCTAATGATCTGGCCGCCACTATCGGATACGGACATAGCCTGAGCAATATGGACTTTGGTTTGAGCGGCAAATACATTGCTTCCAAGATTCATGATTCGGCCAAAACGGCTGCTGTTGATCTTGGCCTGCGGCTCCGACTGACAAAAGCGGCTTTTTCTGTTTCGGCCGCCAATATCGGCCAAGGACTGAGGTTCCGGGAGAAGCAGGAGAACCTTCCTACTACTCTACGCGGCGGTTCCAGCGTTCAGTTGGGAAACCTGCTTTTGGCTGCGGATGTTATTTTGCCCAGAGGAGCGGATATGATATTTGCCGGAGGCGCGGAATATGCTATTCATTTCTCTGACAACTTCATTGTGTCAGGAAGAGCCGGATACAATAGGCGGGCCGCATCAAGTAAACTTGGCGGGCCTGCGGGTTTGAGTGCCGGAGGGGGTGTTGCTATGGGAGGATTCTCCGCTGATTATGCTTGGAGTCCGTTTGGAGACTTGGGAGATGCGCATCGGATTTCTTTGACGATCAAATGGGGCGTGAGTCCATAGGCAGAGCCTGGGGGTTTCCCTGAAAATCTGACAGAAATTCTTGATTCGCTATTTTATCGGGCAACTCCAAAATCCAGACATTGGAGCAACAATTGCGTAATCAACCGATGAATTTTTTGTTCCATGCTTTTTCAGGGGGGGTGCCGCCGGGATTGCCTATATCAAAGGGTAAGAATTTAACAGAAAGGCGGCGGGTGGCACGGGGATGCCTGGAGAAAACCCTCCCGGCGCTTTTCGCAGTGCTACAAGCACCGACGGCCCCCAGAGGGGGTCCCCATCCTGCCGGAGACCGCATTTCCAAGTGGCGAGGGCAAACCCGGCGGCGAGCCCCCGTATAAAGGAATTTCGGAGATCCGGCCGCTACGGTGCGGCGATGAATTCGCAGCCCATGGCGGGGCGGAGGACTTCCGGGACTTCCACCGAGCCGTCCTCGCGCTGGTAGTTTTCCAACACGGCCGCGAAGGCGCGGCCCACGGCCACGCCGCTGCCGTTTAAGGTGTGGGCGTAAACGCTGCCCTTCTCCAAGCGGATGCGCGTCTCCATGCGCCGGGCCTGAAAATCCCAGCAATTGGAGCAGGACGAAATTTCGCGGAAGCGGTTTTCGCCGGGCATCCAAACTTCCAGATCGTAGCTCTTGCAGGCCGAAAATCCCATGTCTCCGGTGCACAACTCGATCACGCGGTAGGGAATCTTAAGCTGCCGCAGCACCTCTTCCGCGTCCCGCGTCAAGCGCTCCAAAGCATCCATGGAGTCCTCCGGGCGGCAAATCCAGACGAGCTCCACTTTGTCGAATTGGTGATTGCGGATGAGGCCGCGCGTGTCTTTACCGTAGGAGCCGGCTTCTTGCCGGAAGCAGGGCGTTAAAGCGGCGTATTTTTTCGGCAGGCTCTGTAGCGCGAGGAACTCGCCCCGGTGGAGATTGGTCAAAGGCACCTCGGCGGTCGGAATCAAATAGTGCTCGCCGGTGGAGGTTTTATACTGCTCGGCCTCAAATTTCGGCAATTGACCGGTCCCGGTGATGACCTCCGGCGTGACCAAGAGGGGGGGCGCGATCTCAACGTAGCCGTGGCGCCGTGTATGCAGATCGAGCATGAACTGTCCCAGCGCTCGCTCCAGCCTGGCGCCGGCGCCTTTAAGGAGCGCGAAGCGCGAGCCTGAGAGAGAAGCCGCCCGCTTAAAATCAAGAATATCAAGCTTTTCGCCGACGTCCTGGTGATCCTTGGGCTTGAAGGCGAACTCTTTCTTGCACTCCAGAGCCTCGCGCACGACGGGATTGTCCTCGGGGGTTTTTCCCACGGGCGCGCTGGGGTGCGGAAAATTGGGGATGCCGATCAAAAGCTCCCGGACCTCCTGGTCGGCCTTCGCCAGCGCCGCCTCCTTTTCCTGAATCTCGGCTTTGATCCGGTTGGCATCCTCGATGAGCCGGGCGTGCTCCGGCGTGCCCTTTTCCACGCGGCTGCGGCCTATTTTTTCAGAGGCCTCGTTGCGCCGGGCGCGCAAATCCTCAACCTCCTTTAAAATCGTCCGCTGCGAAGCGTCCGTGGAAATGAGCTGCTCCAGCGCCGTCGAGTAGCGCCCGGTCCGGTTGGCGACCGCCCTGCGCGCCTCCTCAACCGACGATCGAATTTTTTTCAAATCAAGCATTTTTCATAGCCTCATTTAAAAAAGCAGCCGTTCCCGCTTTGCCGCCCCACCGCTTCTTCCTCACGAACCCAGACTCGCAGCATACTTTACTAATTTTCGCCGCGAAATATGAAGAGGCGCGAGCCTGCAGGTAAAGGATGGCGGCTGCTCCAGCGTCCGGGCCGGAGGCATATCCCAAGATCAGCGGAAGGGGGAGAGAAATTGGCATTTTTGTTGCAACAGAAAGTTCTTATACCAAAAGCGTCCCAAACACAAGATCGGCCGTCTATCGGAGAAGCGATGCAGGCCATCAGCTTATTGGCGGATGTCGGAGACGAGACGGATATCCTGGAGATCAAGGAGTCTCTGTTGCAGCAGAGGCTGGCGCTTCTTAGGAAGTCTAATTTATGGACGGCACTCTCTGACGAAACGCTTCGTAACGTCGCATCGGCGATGCGGCCGATGCGCCATAAAAGCGGCCAACTCCTGATCCGGCAAGGCGATCTCGGCACTCGCCTCCATATCCTGGCCTCCGGCCAGATGGAGGTCCGGGTCCGAACGGAGGCCGGAACCATCGTCACCGTGGCCATGCTCAAGGAGGGGGACTGTGTCTGCGAAATGTCCCTTTTAACCGGCGACACCGCCTCCGCCGATGTCGTCGCCGCGGTCGACTCCCAAACCTTGGTGTTGGAACGCCCCGCCTTCGAGGCTCTCCTTGGCCGCAACCCTCAATTGCTGCGGGAACTGGTGCGCATCATCTCCCGCCGCCTGCAGGCCACCGACATCTCCGTTGGAGCCGCGCGGGAGAAGGAAAAAAACCTCACCCAGTTCCTGCAGCAGTCCCGTTCCGAGACTCAGGCGGAGCTGCTCGGCAAGCATGCGACCATCAAGGCTGTGCAGCAGAAAATCGACGCGCTGGTCAAGACCGACGATCCCGTTTTGATCCAAGGCGAGCGGGGCACCGGCAAAGAAACCATCGCCAGCCTGCTGCACTTCCGGGGGCCGCGCAAGGGCGGCCCCCTTATTAAGACCGACTGCGCCCAAATATCCGATACGCCCTTCGGCGACAAGCTCTTCGGCGCTCACGGCGCCGTCGACCCGTCGATTGGAAACGCGCAAACTATCAGTTATTTCCAACTCGCGGCCGGAGGCACCATCCTGTTGAAAAACGTGGACGCCTTGCCTTGGGCCGTCCAGGAACGCCTGGCCCGTTTTATGGACGGCGAGTTCCCAAAAACGCAGTGGAGCCGCCAGCAAGTGCGGATCATCGCAACCTCCAGCAACAGCCTGCTGGCAAAGGCCAAAGCGCGCCAGGTTTCGCCGGAGTTGGCGCGCGTGTTCTACCGCCAAATAATCGAGGTCCCTCCTTTGCGCGAACATAAGCGGGACATTCCCGAAATTGCCCGCTATTTCCTGAAAAAAGAGTCCCAGCGGATCAACAAACCCACGATGGATCTCACCGAGCAAGCGCTCATCAAGCTTGTTTCCTACGACTACCGGTTCGCGAACGTCGCGGAGTTAAAGGAGGCGGTGGAGCGCGCCGCCAACCTCTCGGATGAGAGCGCCGCGAACGCCGAGGAGATATTCCTTGGGCCGCCGCCAAAACCGCGCCCTTTCGTCTTCAACTGGCTGTCCTTGCCGGACTGTCTGGTCAAGCGCATCCTCTGGTTTTTTCCGAGAGGACCTCAAATCGCCGCGGCGGCGGTATTCACCTATATCTTTCACCAATGCTTCTTCGGCCCCACGCTGGCCACAGGCAATCTATCCACGCTCCTGGTCTGGTCGCTGTGGTGGCCGGCGCTCGCCCTGTCCTTTTTCCTGTTCGGCCGCGCGTGGTGCGCGATCTGCCCCATGGCCCAGGTCGGCGAGGCCGCGCAAAAGGTGATGAACCTGAAATGGCGTCTGCCTTCCTGGCTGAAGGATTACGACACCGCCCTGGTCGCGGCCGGGTTTTTCGCGATCGTCTATGTGGAGGAGGTTTCGGGCATGCGGCATTCCCCGCTGGCGACGGGAATCCTCTTGTTGTCGATCATGGGCGGCGCCTTGGCAACCAGCATTCTTTTTCCCCGCCGCTCTTGGTGCCGCCATCTGTGCCCTCTGGGCGGCTTTGCCGGGCTGTGCGCTTCCTCCTCGATCGTGGAACTGCGGCCTTCATTGGACATCTGCACGGCTAAATGCGCCGGCCACGCCTGCTATAAAGGCAGCGAGACCATCGCCGGCTGTCCGATGTTTGGGCACGTCATGTTTCAGGATTCCAATCAACACTGCGTCCTATGCCTTAAATGCGTGCGGACATGCCCCAACGGTTCCCCACAGTTGAACCTCCGCGCGCCGGGACAGGAGCTTTGGAGCCGCCGCGAAGCGCGGCCGCAATTCGGCCGATTCGTTCTGATGCTCCTGGGGCTGGTGGCGTCTTTGCTGATCGCGCAGCGCTGGGAACTGCATCCCAACGGGCTCTTTGCGGACCTATTGGCCGCGCACCGAATCCCGATGTTGAGCGCACTGTTGGCCGCGGGAGCGGCGGCGCCGCTGGCAGCCGCATGGCTGGCCTTTCGAAAATTGGCGCCGGAGAAAGATTGGGACCCGGCGGCGCCGCGCTGGCACGCGATCATCGCGTGGGCTCCGTTGGCGCTGTTTGGCTTCATCGCTTATCAGATCGCCTACGTCCCCGGACTGGACCGCCTTTTCGCCCTGCTGGTCATCAAGCCTGCGACCGGCGGCGGCGTGACCCTTTCCGTCCTCTCCCTGTTCCGGGTTTTCCTCGTCTCAGCGGGCTTCATGGTGACTTTGGGCGTGCTGTGGAATCGTCTCAACAGCAAAGACGGCCCAAGCGGACGAATCGGAGCCAGGGTCTTCGCATTTTCGTCGGCGGCCGCGGGTGCCTACTGGGCGCTGCTTCTCGTGCTCATGCTGGCGCCATGAGCGGCCTGGGCCCGTCGTCTCCCGCAGGCAGCCGCCTGGTTCGCTGGCTGATCCTTCTCATCGGCCTTCACAGCTGCGCGCTCGGGGTCTTCGTCCTCGCGGCGCCGCGACTCATGCTGGGATGGTTGGGTTTCGAGCAGCCGGCCGACGTTTTTTTCCCATCACAAGGCGGTGTCTTTCTTCTTATCTTGGGTCTCTGCTATCTGCTGGCCCTGTCGGAACCTGCGTTGGTGAAAATCATACTCATATCCAAATCCATGGCCGTCGTGTTTTTGGTCATCCATGCCGCCTTTCTTTCGGCGCCGGCCGTCATCTGGGCCGCCGCAGCGGGGGACGGGGGCATGCTGATAGCCCTCTCCGCCGCGCTGCTGAGAGATCGGATAGTCCGTCCGCCTGACCACTGACCACTTTCTTCTTTCTAATCATCCTTTCACCACGCCCATCGGGCGCATTCGGGCCACTTTTTTGGCGATGCCGGAGCGGTCGCAGATTTCCACCACCTCCGACACGTCTTTATAGGCGAAGGGCGCCTCTTCCGCCAGGCCCCGCTCGCTGTCGGTGCGCACGCGGATGCCCTGTTTTTCGAGTTGCAGGCGCAGATCCCGTCCGGATATTTGCTTGGAGGCCTGCGTCCGGCTCAGCCTGCGTCCGGCGCCGTGCGCCACCGTTCCAAAAGTCTCGCGCATCGCGCGCTCGGTCCCGACCAGAACGTAGGAGGCCGTCCCCATGGAGCCCGGCAGAAACACCGGCTGCCCGGCCTTCTGATAGCGCGGGGGGAGTTCGGGGTGTCCCGCCGGAAAGGAGCGCGTCGCGCCTTTGCGATGCACGCAGAGCGTGAGCTTGCGGCCCGCGAACTCATGCTTTTCGATCTTCGCGACATTATGGCAGACGTCGTAGACCACGCCCATGTCCAATTCGCGGGGAGAAGCTCCCAGCGCATGCATAAAAGCCTCGCGAACGCGGTGCGTGATCACCTGCCGGTTGGCCCGGGCGAAATTAGCCCCCGCGCCCATGGCGCCGAAGTAGGCCCGGCCTTCGGGGGATTTGAGCGGAGCGCAGCAAAGCTGCTTGTCGGGCAATGCGATGCCGTATTTGAGGGAAGCCCGGAGCATTTCTTGTATGGAGTCGCTGCAAATTTGATAGCCGCAGCCCCGGGAGCCGGTATGAATCAAGACGACCAATTGGCCCTCGAAGAGTCCGAAGGCTTCGGCCACGGATTCATCGTAGATGGCGTCTATTTTTTGAACCTCGAGAAAGTGATTGCCGCTGCCCAAGGTGCCTAATTGGTCCCGGCCGCGCTCCACCGCCCTGCGGCTGGGCCCATCGGGGTCCGCGTCCTCGATGGCGCCCCGGTCCTCCAAGGTGTCCAAATCCTCGGCGTCTCCAAGCCCATTTTCCACGGCCCAGCGCGCGCCCTTTTCAAAGACTTTGCGCATCTGCGCCTCGGTGAGCCTGAGTTTTCCTTTGGAGCCGACGCCGGAGGGCACCTGGTGGAACAAAGCGTCCATGAGGAGGTCCATGCGAGGCGCGGCCTCATCGGCCATGAGCCCCGAGCGCAAAAGCCTGACCCCGCAGTTAGAAACGACAAAACCATCCGCGACAAAATTGTGGGAGGGGTGGCTTACGGTAAAATCATAGACCCATTCGGGCGCTGAGATCTTCTCAATTTGGTCCACGGCATCCCACACCATTCCGCTGGCACCCAGCCCCTCCGTAAACTCCCGTCTCCGTTCGCTGAAAGCGTCAAACCCGTCGCCGATCCGGGCGGAGCTTTTGCGTCCTTCATAAATGGAGCGCTCAATGAAGCGCAGTGAAATATCTTCAGGGCTGCCGAGGCTTTTGTGGATGGTTTTGGCGCCGACGCCGGCGTGGGCATGGAGCCTTTGCGCTTCGGCGGCGATGGCTTCACGCCGCGAAACCTTGATCGCTTTAAGCCGAAGGTAATGAACCGCTTGAAGGCCTTGGGCGAGCTTGCGGCGGTTGTAAACAAAACCAACCTTCTCATATAGGGCGGATAAATTCTGGTAACGGTTGGCCAAGACAAGCCTGCATCGTCCTGATTTTCTTCCGCCTTTTCCTGAATAGTAATCCGTCATGCGGGCGATCGTTCGCGTTTCGACTCCAAACTCCTCAAGCATAGCGCTAATATCCTGTAGGAACTCGGCCGCGCTATCCATGAGCGAGATTTCCTTGGAAACGCAGACTGTGGGGCAATAGAAATTCAGTCCAGAGCTCGTGCTGGGAGTGTCCATTTCGGCTCCACAATAAGCCGCCAGGTAAAGACGCTTCTGCCAGAGAGGCGCCTTTCGAATCCAAGGCGGAACTCGAAAAGACTGATCAGCCTTATTGCCGACCGGACATCCCAGCGCCGCCAACAAGGCAGCCAAGGACCTGGGGCTCGTCCGGCACGAGTTTTCTAGAGATTGGAAGCTGTACTTGCTGTAGAACGTCTGGATTTGGTGCGTTCGCTGTCGGGAATAAATTTGGGTCGCCGCATAGCCGACAGAGGATACATCCTTCCGAATATCCTCCAAATCCTCAGGCCTCCCGTAGAATCCGATTCCACAGCGGCCGCTGGGGAAAAAACCCAGGGTGCCGTCTCCCGTCACGAAACCAATGAGCTTGAGCAAATACGGCACGGCCGGACTGCCGTAATGAAGGGGGAGTAGGCCGCGCGCCCTGAGCTGGTTGAGGATTTGGGTCGCCGCATTTCCGGCCGAGCCTTTTCCAAGGCCCGCCAGGACGGCGCGCATCCTGGATTCCGACAAGATGACCTCATCGGAAGGACGCTCATACGGAACGCCTTGAAAATTGTAGAGCGCCAAGCGATCCCCGCGGCGTATTTGATCCAGGCGCACCATCCCATCCGGCGTATAAAACGGATGGTCTCCGGTCGCGGCAATGGTCCGGCCCGTGCTCGTTGAGAGCCGATACAAGGGGGTATCGGGCCTTTTCCGGAAAAAGCGAAAGGGCTTGGCCGCGACAGGTTGCAAAGCGCCGAAATCCTGCGCTACAACACGGCTTTGCTCCCAGTCCGGGAGCATCTCCGAGATGGCCCGCGTGCAGCCATGCTCATGCAAAACGCGCGCGTCCCAGGGAAGGCAACTGATGTCAAAACCCACGCCGCCGGGAGAAATGACGCCGCCGGCGTCCACGTCCATCGCCGCCACGCCGCCGACGCAGAAGCCGTAGCCCCAGTGGGCGTCGGGCATCGCCAAAGAGTAGCCCACGATGCCGGGAAATGTGGCCACGTTGGCCACCTGGGAGGCCACGCGCTCCCGTTCGAGTTTCGAGAGCATTTTCTCGGAGGCGTAGACCCTGCCCGGAACGCGCATCGCGCCTTGCCGGGGTAGTTCCCACCGGTAGTCGTCTATTTTTTCAAAACGGAGCTCAGGCGTCTCCATTTTTATTGTATTGGTTGGGCAGAAGGCGGCGCACGTCCTCTTTTCGGACGCTGCCGGCGGCGGAATAAATCACCTTGACGGGGCCGAAATCGCTGATAAACTCCCGGCATACCCCGCACGGGGCCACCAAAGCGCTGCGTTTGCGCTTGGGAAAATATTTGACGGCCGCGATGCTCTCAAAAATCTTCTCTCCTTCCGAGACCGCCTTCGATATGGCGGCCGCCTCCGCGCAAATGTCGCAGCGGCCCAAGTTGGCGTTGATGCCGACCGCGGCATAAATTTTTCCGCTGCCCGCCCGCACCGCGGCCGCAACGCGGTGCCGGCGCGCATGGTAAAGCTTGCGCAGCAGGTCCGAGGCGGCCCGAATCAACTCTTTGTCTTTTTGCGTAATAATCACAGCAGCGGCCTCCCAAGAAATTGTTTTAAGGTTTAAACGTCAAAAAAAACCAGCGCCCTCCAGCGATTACCGCGCCTGGCGACGCTGATGCGGTGATACGTCGCCGCCTTGATCTCGCCGGACAAGGAGTGCCGGCGCGGCGAAATCGCCTCCGTCCACACCTCCGCGTCCAGCGCCGCAGGGGTCAACTCGCGGAAGATTATTTTTGAATAGAGCCGGCGCCGCGAGGCGACCAAAAAAATCAGCTCGTTGAGCCATAAGACAAGCAGCTCATCCACGGCGCCTGCCTTCAGGGAAATATGGACGCGGCGGCGGGGGGAAACGGAGCCCTTTTTCTTATACAGCTTGAGCAGCCCGCCGGCGGCGCCGCGGAAGAGTTCCCGCAGGCTTGCGCCGTAAATCCTCAGGCCGACTTCCGCGGTGTGGGCGACGACCTCGGAGCGCCCTTTATTCGACAACCACGGGCTCCACTTCGGCCACCAGGTCGCCCGCCTCCAGACGAACGAGCCGCACGCCCTGGGTGTTGCGGGAAATGGTGTTGATGTCCTTGCAGTGCAGGCGCACCATCATGCCCTGTTCGGACATGATCATCAAATCATCCTTGTCATCGACGAGCTTGATGCTTATGACGTCGCCGTTTCTCTCCGTGGCCTTGATGGTGATGACGCCGCGCCCCCCGCGGTGCTGCCCCCGGTACTCCGAAAGCTCGGTGCGCTTTCCAAACCCGTTGCGCGTGACGGTCAACAGCGTTTTCGCGGATTTCTCGGCCGCGGACTCCATGCCGACCACCCGGTCCTCTTTGCCGAGCTTGATGCCGCGCACGCCCTTGGCGGCCCGGCCCATCGGGCGGATGTCCTTTTCGGAAAAACGTATCGACATTCCCTGCTGCGTCCCGATCATCAGCTCATGCGCGCCGTCGGTGTGCCTGACGTCCACCAAGACGTCGCCTTCCTCGAGAGTCACCGCCGTGATGCCCGTGCGCCGGATATTGTCGAAATCCGATAGCGGCGTCTTTTTGACCACCCCGTTGCGGGTGCACATCGAAAGAAAGGCCGGCTTGCCCTTGCCGCCCTCGAAGGTTCGTATGGAGATCACGGAGGTGATCTTCTCCTGCGGCGCCAGATTAATCAGGTTGATCACCGCCTTGCCCCTGCCGGTGCGGCCCGCGTCCGGCAGCTCATACACCTTGATCGAATAGACCTTTCCCCGCGTGGTGAAAAACAGCACCGTCGCGTGGGTGTTGGTGATGAATAGATGCTCGATGAAATCCTGCTCCCGGACGTCCATGCCCGTCACGCCCTTGCCGCCGCGGTTCTGCGCCCGGTAGGTGTCTATCGGCAGGCGCTTGACGTAGCCGGCATGGGACAAGTTGACCACGACCTCCTCGTCGGCGATGATGTCCTCCAAAGTCAGCTCGGAGCCCTCCGCCGTGATCTGAGTGCGCCGGGGGGAGCCGTACTTCTCCTGAATCTCTTTAAGCTCCTTGACGATGATCTGCAGCACCTTCTTGGGATCGCCCAGGACGGCCTTGAGCTCGCCGATAAGCTCCAACAGCGCTTTATATTCCTCCTGGACCGCTTTTTCCTCAAGGCGCGTGAGTTGGTGCAGGCGCATGTCCAAAATCGCCTGGGCCTGAATGCGGGTGAGCTCGAAAACGGAAATCAACTTTGCCCTTGCCGCGTCGGCGTTGTCGGAGCCGCGAATGATCTTGATGACCTGGTCGAGATTTCTGATGGCGATCAAAAAGCCTTCCAGAATGTGGGCGCGGTCCTGCGCCTTTTTAAGCTCAAACTGGGCGCGGCGCGTGACCACGATTTTGCGGTGGCGGATGTACTGGTTGATGACTTCCCGGATGGAAAGCACGCGCGGCCGCCCGTCGACCAGCGCCAGTAAAATCACGCCGAAACTCGTTTCCATCTGCGTGTGCTTGTAGAGCTGGTTCAAGACGACTTGGGCGTGGCCGTCCCGCTTGATTTCGATGACGATGCGCATGCCGCGCCGGTCCGACTCGTCGCGCATGTCGGAAATATCGGTGATTTTTTTGTCCCGCACCAGGTCCGCTATGTTCTCCAGCAGCAGCGATTTATTGACCTGATACGGCAGCTCGGTCACGATGATGGCTTGGCGGTTGCCTTTAATCTCCTCGATTTCCGTCTTGGCCTGGATGCGGACGGAACCGCGGCCGGTCTCGAAATAATCGCGGATGCCTTGTTTGCCGCGCACGATGCCTGCGGTGGGAAAATCCGGGCCCTTCATGATCTTGAGCAAATCTTTGGTCTCGGTCTGCGGGTTTTCGATGACGGCGGCCACGGCCTGGCAAATCTCGGTGAGATTGTGCGGAGGGAAGTTGGTGGCCATCCCGACGGCGATGCCGCTGGAGCCGTTTAAAAGCAGGTTGGGCAGCTTGCCCGGCAGCACCGTGGGCTCAGACGTCGAGCCGTCGAAATTGGGGACGAAATCCACCGTGCCTTTGTCGATGTCGGCTAAAAGCTCGTCGGCCACCTCCGCCAGGCGGACCTCGGTGTAGCGGTAGGCGGCCGGGGGGTCGCCGTCGATGGAGCCGAAATTTCCCTGCCCGTCCACCAGGGGCTGGCGCAGCGAAAATTCCTGCACCATGCGGACCATGGCGTCGTAAACCGCCATGTCGCCGTGAGGATGGTATTTTCCAAGAACGTCTCCGACCACGCGCGCGCTCTTTTTGTAGGCGCGGCTGTGCTTTAGGCCCATCTCGTCCATCGTGTAGAGAATGCGGCGATGGACCGGCTTCAAGCCGTCCCGGACGTCCGGCAGCGCGCGGCCGACGATGACGCTCATCGCGTAATCGATGTAAGAGGATTTCATCTCCTCGCCAATGTCGCACGGAATGATGTTGCCGGCCGGTTCCTGCTCCAAAGGGTATTCCGCTTTAGCCATAAATTCTCCTTCTTCCGATCACTCGATCACTGACCACTCGACCACTTTGATCACTTGCCCCGTCTTTATATGTCCAAATTCTTCACGTTGAGGGCGTTTTCCTCGATGAACATCCGCCGCGGCTCCACCTTGTCGCCCATTAAGGTGGTGAATATTTTCTCGGCCCCCACGGCGTCTTCCAGGTTGACCTTCAGAAGCTTTCTGCGCTTGGGGTCCATGGTCGTTTCCCAAAGCTGCTCGGGGTTCATTTCTCCCAAGCCTTTGTACCTTTGGATGACGGCGCCCTGGCGCCCGGCGTCGCGGATGGACTCCAATAGCCCGCTCAGGTTGTAAACCGGCGTTTCCGACTTTTCAGTCTTCACCTGAAGCAACACCGGCGTCTTTTCGTCCACGGGCACGGGCTCATACTGGGCCAGGCCGATGTCGAATTTTTTGAGCTGCTCGCCCAAGCCGTCGAGCTTGGAGAGCTCCCATAGGTCCTGCATCTCGGAGCCCAAATCATCGGCCATCTCGCCGGCGGAAACGTCCTGCTCCCCCGAGGCGGCCAGCTCTTTCTGCATTTTCTCCCGGCGCTTGCGGACGTACTCTTCCTCAAAAGACCTCCATTCCTTCTCGGTGAAGAAATAGCGGTAGCTCCCGTCCTCCTCTTCGATGCGGTAGAGCGGCAGCCGTTCCTTGGCTTTGAAGGCCAGAAAATCGGCCATCTTCAGATTTTTAATCAGCATGTGGTGCGAGAGCTTCTCGACGTCGACCAGCAGGCCCAACAGCTTTTGGAACGCCTCAAATTCCAGCGCCTCGAATTTTTTGCCGCGGCGCAGCTGCACCTCGACGGAGGACACGCCCTCCTTCAAAAGCCATTGCTCCATTTTTTCCTCGTTGTCGAGATACATCTCCTTCTTTCCCTTCTTCACCCTGTAAAGCGGCGGCTGCGCGATGTAAATGTTGCCGTTTTCTATGAGCGGCTTCATTTGGCGGTAAAACAAGGTCAGCAAAAGCGTCCGGATGTGCTGGCCGTCCACGTCGGCGTCGGCCATGATGATGAGGCGGTGGTAGCGGAGCTTGTCCATGACCATGCCGCCGTCGTCCCCGCCGATGCCGCAGCCGATGGCCGTCACCAGCGTGCGGATTTCCTCGTTGGAGAGGATTTTGACCAGGCGCGCCTTTTCCACGTTCAATATTTTTCCCTTGATGGGCAAAATCGCCTGAAACACGCGGTCTCTGCCCTGCTTGGCCGAGCCTCCGGCCGAATCTCCCTCCACGATGAAAAGCTCGGATTTACTCGGGTCCCTTTCCTGGCAATCGGCCAGCTTGCCGGGCAGCGAGGAGTCTCCAAAAACCCCCTTGCGGCGGCTGATTTCCTTGGCTTTGCGGGCCGCCTCGCGCGCCTCCGCGGCCTGGATGGATTTGAAAGCGATGGCCTTGGCCGTCTGGGGATGCTCCTCGAACACGATGGCCAGGGCCTCTCCGGCGATCGACTTGACGATGCCCTCGACCTCCGCGTTGCCTAGTTTGGTTTTGGTCTGTCCCTCAAACTGCGGGTTGGGCACTTTGACGGAGAGCACCGCCGTCAGGCCTTCGCGCACGTCATCGGCGGTGATGGAGGTGATCTTGGTCTTGACGCCGCTTTTCTTGATGTAATCGTTGATGATGCGCGTCAGCGCGGAGCGAAAACCCGCCAGGTGCGTGCCGCCCTCAATGGTGTTGATGTTGTTGACGAAGGTGAAAATCTGCTCGGAGTAGTCGCCGTTGTATTGAATCGAGCAATCAACGATGATCCCTTCCCGCTCCTTGGAGAAGGTGATGGGCTGCTCGTGCATGACGCTCTTGTTGGCGTTTAAAAACTTGACGAACTGGGTGAGGCCGCCTTCATAGTGGAAGGAGTGTTTTTTCTCGTCGCGCTCATCGATGAGCGTGATGCGCGTGCCGGCGTTTAAAAACGCCAGTTCCCTCAGGCGCTTGGACAAAACGTCGAAGGAAAACTGGTGGCCGTCAAAAATCTCGGTGTCGGGCATGAACTTGACCTTGGTGCCCCGGTCGTCCGTCTTGCCGGCGATTTGAACGCCCGACTTGGGCGTTCCCTTGGCGTAGGTCTGTTTATAGATGTTGCCGTCGCGGTAGACTTCCACATCGAGCCACTCGCTCAGCGCGTTGACCACGGATATCCCCACGCCGTGAAGGCCGCCCGACACTTTATAGGAGCTCTTGTCGAATTTGCCCCCGGCGTGCAGCACCGTCATCACCACCTCGAGCGCGGACTTGCCCTTGAGCTTGGGGTCTCGGACCTCCGTCATCGCGTCCACCGGGATGCCGCGGCCGTCGTCCACCACGGTGACGGCGTTGCCGACATGCAGCGTCACTTGGATGTTTTTGCAGTAGCCGGCCAGCACCTCATCGACCGAGTTGTCCACGGTCTCGTAAACCAGGTGGTGCAGCCCCTTCAAGGAAGTGGAGCCGATATACATGGCGGGGCGCCGCCGCACGGCTTCCAGGCCTTCCAGCACTTGTATCTTGGACGCGTCGTATTTCTCGGAAATTTTTCCTTTCGCGACGTCGATCGGCTCGTTGACGACGGTTTCTGGTGACATTTTTTTCCCCTTTTTGGCCGGAACCCTATCAGCCGCTTTTTTGCTCCGGCCGTTGAAGCCGCCCTGCGATTTTATTTTTTTCGTCATCTAAACGATCACACGACCTGGCGGATTCCCGTGATCCAAGGATTGCTGAAGTGTTTATTGATCTGCTTGACGATTTCGGCGCTGCGGAGCTTTAATTCCTGAGCCGCGGGGCCCGAGCGGACCTTCACGAACAAAATTCCCCTCTGAACGCCCTCTAATTTCCAATGCCGGCTCAAAAAACCGATTTCCTTCTCCCACACCGAATCCAAGACCGCCATCCTGTCGGGCATCACCCTTTGGCGGCTCATCCACTTCGTGGCGATCCAGCCGGAAGGCATCAGCCCGGATACGGGCCGGCGAGGCTTGCGCGCCCGCGGCATGTTTTTTTAAGACCTCAGCGGCATCACCACGTATTGGACCCGGTCGTCATCGACCGGCTCCAGCAGCGCCGGGTTGAGCGGCGTCGTCAGGCTGCAGACCACTTCCGCCAAGCGGTTGTTTTTTAGAAAATCAATAATGAAAAGAGGATTGAAAGAGATGATGAAGGGTTTTCCGTGGTAGTTGATGTCGATTTCATCCTCGAACTCGATGTTTTGAGAGGACGCGGTCACGTGCAAGAGACCTTCTTTGAACTGATATTTGACCGCCCCTCCCCTTTCCGCCGTGCAAAGCGAGGCTCGCTTGGTTATGCCCAGTAAATCGTCGCATTTTATCTTCACTTGAATGTCTTTTTTTGAGGGAATCACCTGCTCGTAGTTTGGAAAAGAGCCCTCCACCAGGCGCGACACCAGCACCTTGTCGTCAAACTGGAAGCTGATCTGGTTTTCCTGGACGCTGACAGTGGCCTGCTCCTGTTCGTCCACCTCATCGGCTCCCGCCAAACGGATGAACTCCTGAAGCACTTTGGTGGGAACGATCACTTTAAATTTTTTATCTTTTGGGATGCCTTTCTCGACCACGGAGGCCAGGCGGCGGCCGTCGGTGGCGACCATGCGCAGGGTTCCGCCTTCCGCTTTCCACAACAAGCCGTTGAGAACGTAGCGCGTCTCATCGGTGGAAACGGCGAAGATGGTCTTTTTGATCATCTCGGCTAAGGTCAGCGCCGGAATTTCAAAGGCGCCTTCCTTGATGAACTCCGGAATGACGGGATATTCCGATTTCGGCGAGCCGGTCACCCAAAAGCGGGCTTTCCCGCTCTTGATGTGAACTTTGTTGTTCGAATCGACAAATAGGTCTATATCCTTGCCTTCCGGCAGGCTGTGGATGATATCCGAAAGCTTTTTGGCCGGAATGGTGATGCTTCCGGGGGTGATAACCTCCGTGGGCAAGTAGCAGCGGACCCCCATCTCTAGGTCGGTGGACACGATTTTAACCCTAGAATCGTCCGTTTCCATTAAAAAATTATGCAGTATCGGCAAAGTCGTTCTGGCCGAGAGCGTGGCTTGTATGGTTTGCACGCCTTTCAACAATGCTTCTTTAGTGAATGTTACTTTCATAAATGCGTAGTCCTCTTAGTAAGGCTGTGGATAAGGCGCGAATAGTGAATTGACGGCGAGAAAACCGGCGTCCGGCTGTGGAAATGTTTAATCCTTCTTCCGAGCTTTGCACAGTGCGCCGCGTTATCAACAAAAGAACCGGGTTATTCACGGATTTTCCTCTTTTTTCACCTCTTCCATGAGTTGATTGATCATCTGCACAAAATAGATGTCGTTTTCCATTTTACCCTTGATCTTGTTGAGGGAGTGCAAAACCGTGGTATGATCCCTGCCGCCGAAGGACGTGCCTATATCCGTGGTCGACATGGAAGTCAACTGGCGCGCCAGATACATCGCGATTTGCCTGGGCAAGGCGATATTGTCGCTGCGTATCTTGGACTTCAAATCGGCCACCTGCAGGTGGTATTTTCTGGCGACAACCTTTTGAATGGTTTTGATGTTGATGGACGCTTCGGCGTCGCTCTCCCCGTGGGCGTCTTTAAGCACTTCTTTGGCGACGTCCACCGACAAAGGGCTTGCGGTGGCGGAAGCGTAGGCTCCGACCCGGATGAGGGAGCCCTCCAACTCGCGGATGTTGGATTTTATGCGGTCGGCGATGTAAAGGATGACGTCGTCGGGCATGTAGAGCTTCTCCGCCTCCGCCTTCTTGCGGAGAATGGCGATGCGCGTTTCCAGCTCAGGGGGCTTGATGTCGGCCACCACGCCCCATTCCAGCCGGGAGATCAGCCTCCTTTCCAAAGGGCTCATTTCCTTGGGCGCCCGGTCCGAGGTCAAAATAATCTGCTTTTGGGAGTCGAACAAGGCGTTGAAGGTGTAAAAGAATTCCTCCTCGCTGCGCCCTTTGCCTATCAAAAATTGGATATCGTCGATGAGCAGGCAATCCAGCTTGCGGTATTTATTGCGGAAGGCATTGGTCCGGTCGTAGCGTATGGAATCGATAAATTCATTGACGAAACCCTCCGAAGTGGCGTAAAAGACCCGTGTCCTGGGATTGTTCTTGATCAAGGCGTGTCCCAGAGCGCACATCAGGTGAGTTTTGCCCAGGCCGACGCCGCCGTAGATGACGAAGGGATTGAACTGGCGTCCCGGGTTCTTGACGATGGCCTCGGCCGTGGCGTGGGCGAAGCGATTGGACGGCCCCACCACGAAGGTCTCAAAGCTGTAGCGGGGATTCAAGCCCGAATCAACGCTGTTGTCGGAGCCGCCATCGGCCGCCGGGGAGGCCTGAGAAAGCGTTGTGTCCGCGCTGCGCCCTATTTCATAGCTCAATTCTATGGATTGGTTCGTCAATTGCTTAAGGCGTTCCTGGATTTTTGTTTGAAGGTTTTCTTTAAGCCAATCGGAAAAAAAGCGGTTGGGAACTTTCAAATAAAGAACGTTGTTTTCCAGTTTTTCGGGCTCAATCGGCTTGACCCACAGGGAAAAATTATCCTCCCCAAGGTCATTTTTAATGGATTCGGTGATGGAAGTCCAAATCTGATGGGTTTCTAGCTTATTCACAGGCAATCCACAGTTGTGGATAATTATCAACAATACCACAGCGGGCAGAATAATGCCGAATTTCAGCCTCTCTGCCGCTGAAGTAGTTTACAAAACATTGACGAGAATGGCAAGACGCCCGTTGTAATTACCATTATAAATACATTAAGATATATTCCTTAAAAGCGGCGGATGAAAGCTGCCTGGAGGCCCCATTGAGCGAAACAGATTTAGTCGTCCAAAAAAAGGGGAAAGTGTCGGTTTTGACCCTCAATCGTCCTCAAGTGCGCAATGCTCTCAGCGACGCCTTGATGGCGGATTTGGCCGCGAAATTGGAAAACTTGGATAGGGACTCAGAGGTTCGGGTCATCGTGATCACCGGAGCAGGCCAATGCTTCGCCGCCGGGGCCGACATCTCCGAGTTGGCGGGGGCGACCCTGCAGGAGTTGCTGAGCTCGGACCGCTTGGCCAAATGGGAGCGCGTGCGGAAAATCAAAAAGCCGGTCATCGCGGCCGTGTCCGGCTACGCTTTGGGGGGAGGTTGCGAGCTCGCCCTAAGCTGCGACTTGATCGTGGCCGCGGAGGATGCCGTTTTCGGCCAACCGGAGGTTTTAATCGGCGTCATGCCGGGAGCGGGGGGGACTCAGAGGCTGGTTCGCGCCATCGGCAAATACCGCGCGATGGAGCTCATTTTAACCGGCAAGCGCTTTTCCGCTGTGGAGGCGCAGGCCTGGGGCATGGTTTCCAAAACCGCTCCGAAAGAAAAACTAATGGAAGAGGCTATGGCCTTGGCGGAGGATATCGCCAAACAGGCGCCCTTGGCCGTTCAACTGATCAAAGAATCCGTCAACCGCGCCTTGGAGACTGATTTAGAGACTGGGCTTTTGCATGAGCGCCGTTTGTTTTACCTTCTTTTCGGCACCGAAGACCAAAAAGAGGGGATGAAAGCTTTTCTGGAAAAAAGGAAGCCCAGTTTTCAAGGAAAATGAGGAGGGGGGGGGTGCCTAAATCCGCCGCGATTCCCGATAAGAGCCTTTTTAAAGTGCGCGTGCCCATCCAGGTCCGTTTCCGGGACACGGACGCCATGGGGCATATCAACAACGCCGTCTATTTGAGCTATCTGGAGCTGGCCCGCGTCCGCTACTTCGCCGCCGTCGCGGACTTCAAGGATCACCGCGACATCAGCTTCATCCTGGCCCGCGTGGAGATAGACTACCGCTCTCCGGCCCTGTTGACCGACGACTTGGCCGTCTATATCCGCACCCAGTCGCTGGGCGGCGCCAAATTCATCTCCGAGTATCTCGTTTTGGAGGAGAAGACCCAGCGCGTGGTGGTGACCGCCGAGACGGTGCAGGTCTGCTACGACTATGAACGCAGCGCCGTCACCCGCCTCAGCCCCGACCTGCGCGCCAAAATCGAAGCCCTGGAGGGGAGGAAGTTTTGAGGGCGCATTCCCCACAAGGGTTTCATTCTTTCTTGAAGCGGCGGGTGGCCGGGGATTCCCTACGAAAAACAGGGTCCCCTTCGGGGCCTGCCCGCAGTCGCGGGCGCGCAAGGCGGGTGTCCACCGGACACCCTGCGCCCTCCGAGAGCGCCCTTCCCTCCCTCGGACTCGCTGCATGTCGGAGCGGTCCTCCGGGAGGGTTTTCTCCGGGAATCCCCGGCCACCCGACGCGCCTATGAAATGATCCCCTTGATTAAACGAGGGTGTGCCGTCACTTCTTTGGGAAATTAGTAGATAGAGTGGAAAAATAGTCATTTTATAAATGAAAGTAATGGCTCAGCCCATTGATAAGCTCGATCATGCCGGGCATCGCAAGCGGCTTCGCGACCGCCTTTTGCGCGCCGGCGCCCAAGGATTTGAAGATTACGAGCTGGTAGAGCTCCTGCTGACTTTTGCCATATCGCGACAAGATGTCAAACCCATGGCCAAGCAGTTGATCGGCCGCTTTGGCGATCTGAAGAAAGTCTTGGACGCTCAGCCGGAAGATTTAGCCCGAGTGAAGGGCATCGGGCCGCAGACGGCGGCCTTTTTGAAGGCCCTGCGCGTCACGATGCAGAGATATTTTGAGCTGGCTGCAATGCAGACGGCCCGGATTCTTAACTCGACCGATGCGGTGCTTGCCTATTGCAGGGCGTCTCTTGAGGTGGAACCGAGAGAAGTTTTTGAGGTTCTTTACGTTTCATCCAAAAACCGCCTCATTAAAGCGGAAAGGCTATCCAGCGGAACCATTGACCGCGCTGCCGTTTATCCTCGGGAAGTTATTAAGAAGGCTTTGGAAGCCAACGCCGCCGCTTTTATTTGCGTCCATAACCATCCATCGGGCGATCCCGCCCCCTCCCCAGAAGACCGGAAATTAACCGAGGCGCTATTTGAAGCGGCGCGGGCCGTCGGCATCACGATGCATGACCATTTCATTATCGGCAGCGGGCGGCATTTCAGCTTTCGGTCGCAGGGGCTCTTGCCGGCGGGAGGCCAAAAGATAGTTGTATGAGCGATTCCGAAGCCGATACCTGCCGCAAGTACGTGCTGCCCAAGCTCTACGGCGCCGGCTGGACGGACGACCACATCAGCGAGCAGCGGACCATCACGGACGGCCGGATATTTATTGGCAAGGATAGGACTCGCCGGGGTAAACCAAAGCGTCCTGACTATTTATTAAATTATCGGCGCGACCTGCCCCTGGCCGTTATCGAAGCGAAAGCCTCCTACAGGAATCCCGCTGATGGACTGCAAACGGCGATCGAATACGCCCAAATGTTGGGGCTTAAGTTCGCGTATGCGACCAACGGCAAAGAGATTGTCGAGCATGACTTCATCACCGGCAAAGAAATTAAACTGGAGCAATTCCCATCCCCCGAAGAACTGTGGGGCCGGCTCCGAGAAGATGAGAACATAGACGATCCAACCGCGGAGCGTCTCCTGACGCCCTATCTGCGCACGCTGGGAAAAGAACCGCGTTACTATCAGCAAATTGCCATCAATCGGACGGTGAAATCTATTTTGCAAGGTAAACGGCGTGTATTGTTGACCATGGCCACCGGCAGCGGCAAAACGTTTGTGGCCTTCCAGATTATATGGAAGCTTTGGAGCTCAAGATGGAATAGGGCAGGCGAGTTCCGAAAGCCAAAAATTCTTTATTTGGCGGATCGGAATTTTTTGATTGACCGGCCCAAAGACATCGAGTTCGCCCCCCTGGGAGACGCGAGGCATAAGATTTCCGGCGAGGCTAACAAGGGGCGCGAAGTCTACTTCGCGATATACCAGGCGATCGCCAAAGATGAGCGCCGCCCCGGACTATACCGGGAATATCCAAGGGATTTCTTTGATTTGATCGTCGTGGACGAGTGCCATCGCGGCAGCGCGAGGCAAGAAAGCAATTGGCGGGACATCCTGGATTATTTTGAAACCGCGACCCATCTCGGCATGACCGCCACTCCCAAACGCGATGACAACGTAGACACCTACCGCTACTTCGGGAATCCCATCTACGTTTACTCGCTCCGCCAAGGCATCGAAGACGGTTTTCTGGCCCCCTACCGGGTCCATCGCGTCGTTCCCAGCGTGGATGCCACCGGCTTTCGCCCGGACCCGGGAGAGGTGGACCGATACGGGCGCACTATCCCCGATGAGTATTATGAGACTCCCGATTTCGACACTCTGCTCGCCCTGAGGGCCCGGACCAAGGCCATCGCCCGTCACTTGGCGGACTTCCTGAAAAAAACCGACCGATTCGCCAAAACCATCATCTTTTGCGCGGATCAAGAGCATGCGGAAGAGATGCGCATGGCGCTCAACAATGAGAACGCGGACTTGGTCCGGAGATATCCGGACTACGTCGCCCGGATTGTTTCGGATGAGGGAGACGTCGGACGGGGGCATCTCGATCGTTTCATGGATGTGGAAAGAGCCACCCCCGTATTGGTAACGACTTCCAAGCTGCTCACGACCGGCGTGGATGTGCCGACGTGCAAAAACATCGTTCTGGCGCGGGTGATCCAGTCCATGACGGATTTTAAACAGATTATCGGCCGAGGCACGCGCGTCCGCGACGACTATGAAAAATTCTTTTTCACGATCCTCGATTACACCGGGAGCGCCACAAGGCTCTTTGCCGACCCCGAATTTGACGGCGACCCGGCGTTTCTAACCCAGGAGGAAATGAACGCGGAGGGAGAAGTCACGACCCATTATGAGGAGCCGCTTTCGGGCGAAGAAAAGTTGCGCCAAGAGCAGGAGCCTATGGAATCGGAGCCCGGAACCGGCCAAATCGTAGAGCCTCCGGAAGAAAAGCGGCGAAAATTCTACGTTGACAGAGTGGAAGTGGAAATTATTGCCGATGTGCTCTATGAGTTGGATTCTTCAGGCAAACGCCTCCGCGCCGTCAAGTACACCGAGTACGCGGCCAACACAATGCGCTCCATGTATCCGAGCGCGGCCGAGCTGCGCTCCAAATGGGCCTCGGCGGAGGAGCGCTCGCGCATCATCGAGGCTTTGGAGAACAAAGGGATCATCTTGGACGCCCTGGTTGACGCCACCAAACAAATAGAGGCGGACCCATTTGACCTGCTGTGCAACGTGGCCTACAGTATGCCTCTGCGAACTCGCCGCGAGCGGGTGGAACTGCTTAAGAAAAACGAACCCGATTTTTTCCGGCTATACAGCGAGAAAGCCCGCCAAGTCCTCGATGAGATCCTGCAGCAGTACGTCGAACATGGGATTGCCGAGTTTAAAATGCCGGACGTTCTAAAAATCCGGCCGATTTCCACCCACGGCAACGTGACGGAAATATCCCGGCTCTTTGGTGGACCGGATCAACTCCGCTCGGCTGTAGTCAAACTTCAAAATCTGTTGTATATTTAGCGTTATTGCAAAGTAGTTACATTATATGTAACTATTTGGTTAAATATATTGACAAATTAGTCAAGTCGATGTATAATAGTTACATAGGATGTAACTATTATGCGCACTGATTCAAGAGACAGAGAGCAAAAGCTTTTCGAAGTAGCCGACGGTCAAGGCGGATATTTTACAGCCCAACAAGCCCGTCCTATCGGCTACTATAACCGCCTCCAACACTATCATAAAGAAAAGGGCGATTGGCTGCACATTGAAAGAGGAATTTACCGGCTCCGAAATTACCCAAACTCGGAACGGGAAGATTTGATTCGGTGGTCTCTCTGGAGCTTCAACCGAAAAGGAGAACCACAGATTACCTTCTCCCACCAAACCGCTCTCGCCTTCCATGAACTGGGCGATTTCATGCCCGCCAAGCTCCACGTCACCGTGCCGCCCGCATTCAGAAAGATGATTCCAGGCGGTTGCGTGGTTCATCGGGCAGTCCTTCTTCCGGAAGATGTAAAGTCCATTTCCTGCTTCAAGGTGACCACTCCTCTTCGCTCGCTTTTTGACTCATACGCGGCGGATGCGGAGCCCGACCAGCTTGAACGCGCCATTGTGGACGCCCTCACGCGAGGGATGGTGCGGCTTGATCAAATTCAACAACCCGGTCCTTCGAATCAAATGGAGAAATTCCTTGCCTACGTGCGTGAGATCCGCAATCGAAGCGCCCATAAGAGCAACGCCCATGCCTGAGCCGAAAATATACGCTACAGCAACCGACTTCCGCCGCGCCCTGGAAGACCGGCTCAACCAGACGGCAAAAAACCAAAGCCCCGATCTTGCTCGATTGCGCAAAATGGTCGCTTTTGAGCGGCTGCTGGCCAGGCTTTTTTGCGATGAGCGGCCGCCCTGGCTTTTGAAGGGCGGTTACGCCATGGAAATGCGCTTTCGGGAAAATGCGCGGGCGACTAAAGATATAGACCTGGCTCTGCCGGAAGCGCATATTGCCCCTGGCGGCGACAAAATCACCAGCGACCAATTGCTCACAAAGCTTGGACGGGCAGCGGCGATAGACCTTAAGGATTGGTTCAATTTCCAGGTTGGCGACTTTTCGGCTGCGCTGGATGCCCAGCCGTATGGGGGGTTCCGCTTCCCCGTCGAATCAAAAGTTGACGACAGGGTTTTCACGAACTTCCATTTCGACGTGGCTCTTGGCGATCCCG
>Ga0156243_1100_pt1 | contig 25424 bp, 22 predicted proteins | sample RifCSPlowO2_12_FD_107890 | JGI IMG/M metagenome (GOLD analysis project Ga0156243, IMG submission 107890) | Elusimicrobia bacterium RIFCSPLOWO2_12_FULL_59_9 | reverse complement strand
CGAAGCTACGTCTTTCGGGAGATCTATGAGGAGTGTCGGTGGAGACTTTTAGGATTGTCGGTCGAACTGGCTCCAGTTTAGGAGCCGGGCAAACAGGAGGAAGTGGGCCGGACACAGGACAGGTGCGTCTAAAAACCATCCCCGGAGGTCAAAGTGGCCTGGAGGGAAAGTCGATCCGTCGGCCACCCGGCCGGCGGTGAGACAGGCGTAAACGGGAGATTTTTTTCGATTTTTGGGATCTCCCCTTCCCCAAACCGGCACCACTCGAAGTTCCCTGAGCTTTTGGGGGCCGGGCGCAACGCTGGAGCCGACGTTTTTTTTATTCTATAGTGCTGGGCCGGGGCGGGGCCAACCTCCTCGTCTTTCTATTTGCCGGGAAAAACGCGGCTGGTTCTTCTGTGGCTCAACGACAGCATCTACGGCCGCTGACGGCCCATTGCCGATCGATCATGAAAGTCATCGCCGTCTTGCCCGCCTACAACGCTGAAAAAACGCTTGAAAAAACGGTCGGAGACATTCCGCCCGGCGTGGTGGATGAAGTCATATTGGTCGATGACGCCTCAGAGGACCGCACCGTTGAAATATCGCGGCGCTTGGGACTGATCACCCTCCGGCATGAAACCAACCGGGGTTACGGGGCCAACCAAAAAACCTGCTACCGCCAGGCTCTCGACCGCGGAGCCGATATCGTGGTCATGATTCATCCGGATTATCAATATGATGCGCGCCTAACGCCCTATCTGGTCGGGCTCATTCAAAACGACATCTGCGACTTTGTGCTGGGCAACCGTATCCGCACCCGCCGCGAGGCGCTGCGCGGCGGAATGCCGCCGTACAAATACTTCGCCAACCGGGGACTGACCGTACTGGAAAATTTCTGGACGGGTCAAAATCTCGGGGAATGGCACTCGGGCCTGCGGGTCTATTCCCGCAAAGTCCTGGAAACGGTCCCGTGGCGCAAGAATTCAGACGATTTCGTCTTCGACCAACAGATGCTCATACAAGCCGCCCACTTTGATTTTCGCATTGGGGATATCCCGGCCTCGGCCAGGTATTTTGCGGAGGCTTCTTCCATCGGCTTCAAGAGAAGCGTGGTCTACGGCCTTTCCACGCTGGGAGTGCTGTGGCGCTATCGACTTCACCGGATGGGCGTTTTCAACTACCCCATCCTCATCGCTGACCCTGACAAATCGTCATGACGACGCTGATCTACCATTGGCAGATTTATTTGGCCTGCATCCTCATCGCCTTGGTCATCTCGCTCGTCTGCACCCCGCTGATGCGCTTCGTCGCCACCCATTTGAAGGTGCTCGATACCCCCTCCAGCGAAATCAAGACCCACAAGCACGCGACCCCGTCTTGGGGAGGCGTCGCCGTTTTCGCCGCCTTCGCTTCCAGCCTGCTGATCATCCGCTTTTGGACTCATTTTCCCACGGGCACCTTAAACAGCTTGAGAGCCATCCTCCTGGGCGGGACCATCGTGCTTATTTTGGGCATCATCGACGATTTGAAAAAGCCCAACGGCCTGACCATCCGCTCAAAATTTCTGTTTCAAACCCTCGCCGCGCTGCTTTTGATTTACTACGACATCCGCATCCAATTCGTTCAACCGGTCTACCTGGCCTACTTTTTGACCGCCCTTTGGGTCGTCGGACTGACCAACGCCCTCAACATTATCGACATTATGGACGGACTGTGCGCCTCCCAAGCGATCGTCTGCGGACTGGCCTTCCTCATCATCGCCATTCCTTCGGAGCTAATCTATGTCAACTTCGCGGCGGCGGCTTTGGTCGGCGCCGCGCTGGGTTTTTTGCCCTACAACATCGGCCCGCAGCAGCACAAGATATTCCTGGGGGACTCCGGCAGCATGCTCATCGGCTTCGTGCTGGCTGCCCTCTCGCTGGGGACCTCCTATTCCCACTTCAACGACTTGGCGGTGTTTGCGCCCATTTTTATCTTAAGCATCCCGTTATACGACACTTTTTTTGTCATGACCATACGCCTTCTAAACAACAAATCCCCCTTCATGGGCAGCAAAGACCACTTCGCCTTGCGCCTGGAGGCGCTGGGCCTGGAACGCCGGCACATCGTCTTCACCGCGGCCGCGGTGAGCGCCCTCTTGTCGGCGCTGGCAGCGATGCTGCCCTACGTCAATCTCGTCTGGTCCGTCTGGATTTACATCATCATCGGCGGGGAATTTCTGCTCTTCAGCCTGGCTCTGGCCAAGATAAAGATGCACTGAGAAAAAGTGAACAAATACGATATCCGAGTGGTAGAGTGGTAGAGTGATCAAGTGAAAAACAGCAGAAAAGCGACAAGTTCCTCATCGACGCCTCGTCCCGTCACTTTACCACTTCCCCCGTCACTTTACCACTTTACCACTTTCTTCTTGCCACTCTACCACTCTATCACTTTACCACTTTATCACTCTATCACTGTACCACTATGTTGAACACCGACGTTCTTATCATCGGCGCCGGCTTGGCCGGCATGTCCTGCGCGCACCACCTGCAAAAAGAGGACCCGGCGCTCCGGTGCCTGGTATTGGAAAAAAGCCGCGCCGTAGGGGGGCTGGCGGGCTCATTTATCCAGGACGGCTTCACCTTCGATTATACGGGGCATCTGCTGCATCTGCATGACCCTTACGGCAAAGATTTTATCTTGCGGCTGCTGCGGGGAAACCATATCCGCCACGAGCGCAGCGCCTGGATTTATTCCCAAAATACCTACACGCGCTACCCCTTTCAAGCCAACACCTTCGGCCTGCCCCGGCGCGTCATCGACGACTGCGTCGTGGGCTTTTTAAAAACCCTGAATAAACGACCGCCGGCCCAAAACGCCGGCCCGGCCAACTTCAAAGATTGGTCGCTGCAAACCTTCGGCGAGGGAATATCGAGGCACTTCATGTTCCCTTATAATCAAAAACTTTGGAGGATGCCGCTGGAGCGCCTGACCACGGAGTGGCTCGGCCGCTTCGTTCCAAAACCCAAGGTGGAAGAGGTGCTTTACGGAGCTCTGACGGACCAAAAAAAGTTCTTCGGCTACAACGCCTCGTTTTTATACCCCCGTCGCGGCGGCGCCCAAGCTCTCCCCGACGCCCTGGCGGCGCGGACGTCCGGCATCCGCCTCGGCGCCCCCGTCACCCGCATCGACTTCAGACAGAAAATAATCGAAGCGGGGGGCCTGGGCCAAATCCGCTATAACCGTCTGGTCAACACCATGCCGCTGGTCCATCTCATCGATGCTATGGCCGGCGTCCCCGGCGGCGTCCGCGCCGCGCGCCGAAAACTGCTCTACAATACGGTTTACTGCTTCAATATCGGCTTTAACCGGCCCAGAATGTCGGATAAGCACTGGATTTACTTTCCCGAAAAACGGTTTCCTTTCTACCGCGCCGGGTTCTGCTCCAATTTTTCTGAAAATGCGGCTCCCAACGGAACCTCTTCCTTATATATAGAGATTTCGCGCTCTCCCGGCGCCCGCCTCGATTTCAATAAGACTGAGACGCAAATCCTCAAGGGGCTGCGGGAATGCGGCCTGACTCGCCGATCCGACCAAATCGTCACCAAGAAATGGACCCCGATCCCATGCGCTTACGTCGTCTACGACCGTGACCGCACGCCGTCGGTCCAAGAGATATTCGCTTTTCTGGGCGAAAACCGCGTGGAATCCATCGGGCGCTATGGCGCCTGGAAATATTCCTTCATGGAAGAGGCGATTATGGATGGAAAGCGCTGCGCGGAGCGGCTTCTGGGCCGCAAAGGGACCGCCCCGGAACGGCCCGACGCCCCCCTTGCCGCATTGTTAAAATAACCCCAAATCCTTGAGAACCTCGGTCACGCGGAGCCGATGGGCCGCGGCCAAGGGCGTCAACGGCAGGCGCAATTCCGGCGCGCACAGTTTCAGCATGCCCAAAGCGGCCTTGACCGGAATCGGATTGGTTTCCACAAACAGCGAGCGCATGAGAGGCAAAAGCCTGCGGTGCAGCCCGCGCGCCTCCTGGACCCGGCCTCCGAGGTACGCCCGGCACATCCGGCTCATTTCGCGGGGCGCGACGTTGGCCGCCACCGAGATCACGCCTTGCGCGCCCAGGGCAAGCATCGGCAGGGTCAAAGAATCGTCGCCGGATAAAACGCAAAAACGATCATCCACCAAATTGAGCAGATCGGACACTTGATCCAAATCCCCGGAAGCCTCTTTGACGCCGATAATGTTCTTGTGTTTTTTCGCCAGCGCGGCCAGAGTCTCCGGCTTCATATTGACTCCCGTGCGGCCCGGAATATTATAAACGATGACAGGCGCTTTCGCGGCTTTGGCCACCTCGCCGAAATGAAGCTTCTGCCCTTCCTGCGTCGGCTTGTTGTAGTAGGGAACGATCACAAGCATTCCGTCGACTTTCAACCGGCCGACTTCCCGCACCGCCTCCACGGTTTTCCAGGTGGCGTTGCTGCCCACGCCGGGCACGACCGGAATCCTTCCGGCGGCCTCCTCGGCGACGATGCGGATGACCCGCAGATATTCCTCGGGCTTGAGCGTCGCCGCCTCCCCCGTCGAGCCGCATGGGACCAAGCCCGCCGTCTCGGACTTCAGGTGGAAATCCACCAATCGCCGGAGAGTACCCTCGTCAATCTCGCCTTTTTTAAAAGGCGTCACCAACGCGACAAAAGATCCTGAGAACATGATCTTTCCTCTCCACCACTCCACCACTCCACCACTATACCACTATACCACTATACCACTCTATTACTTAATCTCACCTGTATATACTATCTTTGCGGGTCCTTCCAACCACAACTGATCGAAGACGGCGCCGGGAACGACGCGGCGAGCTCCCCCCTTCGCCCAGGGCGCAACCGGGAGACCGGCCCTGCAATCCACGCTGAGGACATCCCCGCTGCGGACCCGGACTTGGAAAGGGAAACCGGCCAGCTCCAAAGCGACCGCCAACACGGCGCAGGCGGTCACCCCCGTGCCGCACGCCAGCGTCTCGGCTTCCACGCCCCGTTCGTAGGTTCTCAAGCGCGCCGGCGCTTCATTAAAAGCGATAAAATTGACGTTGGCTCCCTCGGGCCTAAAAAGGGGGTGGCGCCGGATGGCCCGGCCCAGGGTCTGCACGTCGACGCTCTCCACTTCGCGGACAGGAACTACGACATGGGGAACCCCCGTGTGCAGGGCATGCGCGGTGAAAGTCTTTCCGCCGGCCCGCAAAGCGATGGAAGTTCTCAGGATGCGGGCCGCAGGCATCTTGACCCGCGCGACCCCGTCGCGCACGATCTCAGCCTCCAAAACGCCGCGGTCGGTTTCAAAAGAAAATAATTTTTTGACCCAGCCCCGCCGGTACATCCACCAAGCCGCCGCCCGGGAGCCGTTGCCGCAAAAAGCGGCCGAGCCGTCGGCGTTGAAATAGCGCAGCCGCGCCGGGCGCCCCTTCGCGGCGCGGCGCACGACCAAAAGTCCGTCGGCCCCCACCGACGTCCCTCTTTGGCACAATCTGCGCGCCAAGCGCGGCCAGGCGCCGGGGGCGGCTCCCGCCTCTATCAAAATGAAGTCGTTTCCGGCGCCGGAAAGCTTCCAGAAAAGCATCAGGGCAGCCTTCCGGAATTCTCAGCGATCCATTGCTTCATCGAACCCGCGTAGCGGGCGAGATAAGGAGCGTCTTTTTGCGAAGCGGCGCTTTCCAGGTTTTCAAGAGAGGCCGCGGCGTCGCCCTTTTTAAAATCCGTCAGAGCCAATATCCAGGACGCCAGAGGATTGCGAGGATGGTTCTTGAGAATTTCACGCGCCGCCGCAGCGCTCTCCTCCGTTTTTCCGGTCTTTTGCAGCCACAACGCCCGGCGCAACAGCAGGTCTTTGCGCTCCGGTTCAAGAGCTATGGCCCGGCCCAAACTGAGCGAAGCATCTTTCCAGCGCCCCTGCCTCTGCTGGAAAACGGCTAGGTCCCTCCAACCGTCCGCCTCCGGGGAGATTTCAACGGCCTTGAGAGCGGCCTGCTCGGCCGCGGCGTATTGATTGTCTCCCGCCAAAGCCCGGGACAAACGCCGGTACACGGACGCCGAAACCTTTCCGCGCGAGACGGCTATTTGGTAGCAGCCGGCCGCCTTGCCCGAGAGTCCGAGCCCGTCGTATACCCGGCCCAGTCCCAAATTCGCCTCGACGTCATCGGGGCGGCGCCGGAGCACGCGCTCAAACAAGGATTTAGCCCTATTGAAGAGCCCGGCATCCACCAGCAACTGGCCGTAAGCCAGAAGCAAAGCCCGGTCCTTGGGATGAAGCTTGATGGCGAGTTGATAAACTCCCAGGGCTTTGTCCATCCGGCCGAGTTTCTTATAGCAATCGCCCATAGTCCAGTAGGCCGCGCGGGCGCTGCGTTTGCTTAAACGCCGAAGAAGATAGGAATCCAATTGCTCGATGGCCTTCGTATATTGGCCGGTTTGACGCAATCGCTCGATCTCCTCAATTGCCTTGTCGGTCCGGAACGCGAAGGCCGGAAGCAGCGCCGCCATCGCCGAAATTAGGACCGCGGAAATAATTTTTTTCATCGGGCGGACCATTTCTTCATCAGAAACGGCATGGAGAACCTGAGCAGGTTTCGTTTGGCCGGCTCGATGGAGGCATTGGCGGCCTGGATGCCCAAATCCACCGTCCCGTGGGCCCGGCCGAACTCATAATTGCGCATGTCGCCGACTTTGGGAGTGATGACGAAATTGGCGTACTGGAGCGCCTCTTTGACCAATAAGGAACCGCCGATATCGATGACTTGTTCCAGCGTCATAAGCACGTTGGGCAGAGTCGACCGGGTGAAATCGCCTTCGGTGACGCTGGCCAGCACCCAGTCGGCGCCCATTTCGCCGGCCAGTTTGGCCGGGACATAATCCACCACGCCGCCGTCCACCAGAAGCCGGTGACGGTAAAGCACCGGCTCAAAAAGGCCCGGAACGTTGACGCTGGCGCGGACCGCCGGCGCCACGGGCCCGGAGCGAAACACGATCCGCTCTCCCGTCTTGATGTCCATGGCGACGCAGGCAAACGGCTTTTTTAAGGCGTCGAAAGTCGTATCTCCAATGTATTGGTTTACAAGGGTCTCGATTTTTTTGGTGGACAGAAGGCGGTCCGACAGAATGAGCCGCAGAACGCTCAAGGCGCTCAGGTCGACGCCCGAGGAAATTTGCATGCTCCGCGCGAAGGCGTCCAAAGTGGCAAACGGCGTTTCGGCCGCGTAGAGCGCTCCAAGCAGAGCCCCCATGGAAGTCCCGGTCACCAAATCGACCGGGAAACCTTCCCGCTCGAGAATCTTGATGACGCCGACATGGGCCACGGCCCGTGCGCCGCCTCCGGAAAGAACCAGGCCTATCTCCGGCCGCCGGCCGGCGGGCAGCTCCTTGAGCTCCTCCCAGAGAAACTCGGTAAAGAGCTGGTCCTCGCTTTCGACGCCTTCGGCGGGCGCGGCGAAGGAGGTCGCCGCGGCCCCCGCCGCAGAGCTCCGGGGACCCGGTAGCGCCGGCCCTTTCGCGGAGCTCAAGGACGATGGAAGCGCCGGTGGCGCGAGACGAGGCGCGGCGGCGATCAAAAAAATCACTCCGGCCGCAAAAAGAATCGAGGCAAAACGCGGCATGCGCCTATTCCAAAGTCCGGCCCACGGCTCGCTCCAGACCGGCTTTGGCCAACAGGTGCTCCTTGATCGCCGTCAAATATTCCATCTGGGCTTCCAGCAAAACGAGGGTCCCCTGAAGCATCTCCAGCCTGCCGGGAGAGAGCTTGACGGCCTTGTCATAGGAGGCGTGAATTCCATCCCACGCTTTCTCGCGGGCCGGCCACTCTTTGGACCAGAACATCAAATTTTCGTAGGCCTGCATCACCTGCAGCCGCACCGCGTCTTGCAGCTCCGAGCGCTTGAGCTGGCCCTGCCTCTGTTCGGCGCGCTTCTTGCGCACGTGACTCCAATAATCGTAGGAAAAAGGGAACCTGACGCCGAACGTCACAAACCAGTTGTTGTTGCGCAAGGGAAAGTCCGAGCCCACGAATTCCTGGCCCGCCCCGATGATCAAGCTGGGCACGCGCCGTCCCAGCGCCAAGTTGACCGAAATGGCGTCCATCTCCGCTTTATAGGTTTCCGCCTGGAGTTCGGGCCGGACCTCCATCGCCCAAACTTTGGATTTTTCCAAATCGGCCGCGACCTGCCGCGTTTCCAGACGGCCGTCCACCCGGAAATCGGCGTCCAACTCCAAATTGAGAACTTTGGCGAAATCCAGGCGCGCCTGAACGATGTCTTGGCCGGACCGCGCCTCCAGAGCGCGAAACCGGCTCAAGCTTCCCTGCGCGGCCACCTCGTCCCAGCCCGAGGGTTTGAGCTGCTCCAAAAGTTTTCGCGCTCCGGCGGCGAGTTCCGCCACCGCCGTATCCTGCTCCTGCGCCAGCAGCAGGCGGTAGAAAACCTGGCTTGTCTTAAAAGCGATGTCCAGCCGGATGGCTTCGTAATCGGCCTCCGCCTGCTTGAGCGCCGCCTGGGCTAGGCGCAGCGTGTCCCCCTGGCCGGCATGCAAAGAATGCTGCACGGAAACGCGGCCGGTGTAGACGTTGTCATGGATGGACGGGAACAAGTTCAGGGACCCGACGCTCGGCGGCAGCGAGAAAGGATATTGGGAGGAATATTTGGTGGTGTTCGCCTCGATGCCGATCTCCGGAAAGAACAAAAACAGCGCCTCCTTGATCCGCTGCTTGGCGATGGCGATATTCTGCTCCTCGAGAAGAAGCTCCGTGTTGTTGAGCACCGCCAACTGGACGGAGTCGTCGAGATGGAATATCCGCGCGTCCGGCCTAAGCGCGCGGGCGGGCCCGGCAAAAAACAGCAGGGCGATAATAACGGCAAGGCGTTTGGCCATAGCTCGATTCAAAGGGATGATCCGCGCGGTCAAAGCTTAAAGCCGCTTGTGATGTGCTGCAGTTCCGTTTTCAAGGCCTGGATTTCCTGCAGAAAGGCGTCCTCTTGAAATTTCTTCGACAAGACGTCCAAACGGGCGCTCAAATGCTTGAGAGCGTTGCGGTCTTCTTTGAGCTTGATTTGGAGGCTTTCCACCATGCGGTTGAATTCATCCTGCAGCTCCCCCAACTCGTCGCCGGTTCGCAGGGACACGCGATGCGTCAGGTCCCCGGTGGCGACCGACTGGGCGCTCTTTTCAAACCGGTAGACGGGCCCCGCGATCCTGTGGGAGACGATCAAGGACATGAGAAAACAAATGCCAAGGTACAAAATGACCTTGACCAGGAGCACGCCCTGAACCTTATCCAGCAGAGGCTCGGCCCCCGGCAGCTCCCGGGAGATAATGTTGATCATCGTCCAGTATAAATCGATGCCGACCACCAACACCGCGATCAAAACGAAACCGAACACCAACCCCACGTACTTAAGCTGCAGCGTCTCCTTGATTAAAATGACGCTGCGGTTGAATTGACGGTTTTCAGCCATAGGCGTTCTCAATGCGAGTCAATGGACACCGACCGCAGAAGCTCCAGCCATTCGGCGCCGACGGTCTTAAGCTTCCCGGTGGCCTCCTCCAGGGAGACCTCCTCGATCCGGTTGCCTTTAAGGGCGACCATGACGCCGAAGCGCTTCTCGTCGGCCAACTGAGCCGCCCGGACTCCCACGCGGGTGGCCAAAATCCGGTCAAATAAAGTCGGGGGACCTCCGCGTTGAATATGGCCGATGACGGCGCAGCGGGCTTCGATGCCGGTCTCTTTTTCAATGGCACGGGCCAGCCTCTCGCCGACGCCGCGCTGCTTGAGCAGGTTATGGCCGAATTCGTCGAGCGGCTGGGACGCATCGCCCCCCTCCAGTTCCACAGCCTCGCTGGCCACCACCAAAGCGTGCTTTTTGCGCCGGTGGGCGCTTTCAACGGCCCGGGCGACGGCTTTGATCGAAACGGGCTTTTCAGGAATCACGGTGAAGTCGGCCCCGCTGGCCAAGCCCGTGTAGAGCGCCACCCAGCCGGCATGGCGTCCCATCACCTCCAAAACCATGGCGCGGTGGTGGCTTCGGCCGGTGTCCTTAAGGCGCTCGGCCGCATCCACGGCGATCGTGGCCGCCGTGTCGAAGCCGAAAGTGAAATCGGTGGCGGAGAGATCGTTATCCATGGTTTTGGGAACGCCCACGACCGGAAAACCGAACTCCCGGTAAAGCCGCGCGGCCACGCCTAGAGTGTCCTCGCCCCCCATCGCGACCAGGGCGTCCAGGCCCAGTTTCCTGAGATTTTGCCTGCACAACTCCGGCCCGCCCTCCCGTTTGAAGGGATTGGTTCGGGAAGAGCCGAGCAAAGTCCCGCCCTTGTTGATCCAATCTTCGACGTCCTCGGGCCGCAGGGCGATCGACTGCGCTTCCACCAGCCCTTTCCAGCCGTCCAAAAAACCGGCGCACTCCCAGCCCAGGCGCGCGGCCTGCAGCACGCAGCCGCGCACCGCGGGATTGAGCCCCGGGCAGTCGCCGCCGCCGGTGAGGATGCCCAGACGCTTGGCCATCAATAGTCGCCTTGGACGCCCTCCCGCGCGGCCGCTCTCCGGCCTTTTTCAAGATACCAATCCGGCCGGACCGCCGATCCCATGGCCTCGGCGCTCAGTTGGTAGCGGTCCATCCACGGCGTCGCTTCGCGGTCGATGATTTCGTTGAGCTTCTCTATGCGCTGGGCGCCCGTGGTCTTCAAAAATTGCCGGCGCTGGGCGGGAGTGTCCTGAAGGAAATATTCGTTGAAAATCGCCCGGCCCGCCATGTAGCCGCTGGAGCCCGCCTTCATCGCCATTTCGACGTATTGGATGAAGACGTCGAACTTCTCGCCGGCCGACAATAGCACCCACGGCCGGATGGCCGCCTCGTCCAACGCTTCGAGGTTATCCATGATCTCCGCCTCGCCCATGCTCTTTAAGTTGCCGGGGAATTCCAGCTTCAAAATGTCGGCATAGGGACCTATCAATTTGCAGGCTTCAAGGATATTGCGGCTTTTGCGAACCAAATATTCGGGGGCGTCTTTGTCCTCGCCCTTTCTGGGATAGGAAAGCTCCTCGATCATGAGCAGAATGTCCCATTTCTGGCACTCTCTCCACACCTGCTTGACGAAGGCCTCCTGCGCCCGGGTGTTCTTGGCGTCCGTGGTGTCGAGGTAGACCAGGAGCTTCACGGCGCCGGCGCCCATGCGCTTGATTTTTTCCACGCTCCAGCCCGGCTCCATCTGTCCGGCAAGCCCCGCGTCCCGGCTCATCTCGCAGCGAACGATGAGCCCCACGCCGCGCGGCAGGCTGCCGGTATTGAGGCATTGCCGCGCGCCGTAATTGACGTCCAAAAGAACACCGCTCGCGTAGCCGCCCAGAAACGACACCATCTCCATTTTGACGTCCCGAATCTCCCCATAGTCCGGCTCGGCGGGAGCTCCCTGCCGCTCATGCATGGCGCGCAGGGCTTTCTTGAAGGAATTGGACTGGTCCAGGGCGAAAACTTTGAAGCGCCCGCCGGCGTCGGTGATCTGCTTGAGCCCCGCCAGTTTGCCGGGGCTTAAATTCAGGAAATAATCCCTGGGGGAGACCTTCTTCGCCTTTTCCAATGTCTGCGCCATGATTTCCTCCTTCGGTTTAGAAATTGCCGACGTATCTAAACTGCACGATTCTTTCCGATTTCCGGTGCTGGCCGCTCGAAAATTCGCTTTTTCCTATTTCCCGGACTCCGAGGTCCAAAGACAGAAAGGGCGTCGCGTAGATTCTCAACCCCGCATTCAGCCGGTTTTGGTCGCTGCGCCTTAAATTATCGAACTCCGCGAGGAGCGAAGCCTTATCCTGGATGTTGTAGCTCAAGCCCAGGAACCCGTAGACGTCGTCGCTGTCAAAATCGGAAATATTGAGACCGTAGTGCGTCATCAGTCCCGGAGTTAAAATTTCCTGGGAGGCCGCCAAATAAAGCCCCTTGCCTTTTTCCGAAAACCTCCGGGTCGAGCGATTGTAAAAATAACCCTGCCCGTCGAAACCCGCGGCCAAGGCCGGAAGCAATCGATCACCGTCGAAAAACCGGAATTTGAGCTGCAGTTCGGGCCGCGCCAAATCCACCGGAGAATCGTCTCCGATGAAGCGGTCCACGTGGAATGAGGCGCCGATGCTCAGCCTCTGGAACACTCCGAAGGAAAGCCAGTTGAGGACTCCGCCGCCCGAAAAAAACCGCGTCCGGATGCCGAAGCTTCCGTAATCGAGCACCCCGGCCGTGGGAACGTCGATGATGCCCACCTCGGGTTGAAACAGGCCGAACTCCCGCAGTTTCTCGGATTTCGGACGCGCATGGCCGGCCGGGCTCTGGGCCCAAAGCCCGGCCGGGGCCCAAAGCAGAAGGCAAAGCCCTAACGCCGGCAATCTACTCATGGGCCTTGGGGGATTTTTTGACGCCCTTTTTCTCCCCTTTTTTCTCGCCTTTTTTTTCTTCCTGCTTCTCATCCACGCCCAATCTGGCCTTGAGCTGACTCAAATTGAACTCAAGATTTTTCTTGGCGTAAACATTCTGCTCGCCGTCGTAGGCTTTCTGCAGGGAGGGGAACCCCTGCTTGAGATCCCCCACCGCGGCCAAAATCCTGGCGGCTTCCTGGCGGTACAAAGGGTTATCGTGCTTGAGGAACTCCAAGGCGGCCGGCTGCGCCGAGGCGTCGTTCAAAAAGCTGAAGGCCAAGGCCGTCTGCAGCCGGATTTCCTCATCGTCCGATTTCAAAAACGCTTTGAGCGCCTTGAGCCCGTCTTCCGAGCGAAGCTGGCCGAGCGCTTTGACGGCCTCCAGCCGTATGGCGCGGTCCTCCGAGGCCAGAGCCTTGATGAGCACCGGCGCCGCCGCCGGATCGCGGAGCTGCCCCAGCGCCCCCATCGCCGAACGCATCATGCCGCTGGAGCCCTTTTCCGCGGCGTCCATCAGGGGTTTGAGCGCTTTAGGAGAGCGCGTCAAGCCCAGAGTCCGGGTGGCGGCATAGCGCACCCCGTCTTCCGCGTCATTGAGGGCCGCGATCAGGGCGTCAACGGCTTCATCGCTTTGCAGATAGGCCAGAGAAACGGCCGCCGCTTGGCGCACCTGGGGCGAGGGGTCGTCCACCAGAAGCTTGGCGATTGCGGCGGCGGAGTCCGGGCTGCGCAAAAGCCCCAGAGAGTCCACCGCGGTGGCCCGGATCATCGCGTTTTCATCCTTGAGCAGATTCGTCAAGTGCGGGATGGCCTCCTGGTTCCGAAGCCGGCCCAGATTTTCCGCCGCCATGCGGCGCACGGAGACATCCTCGGCCTTGAGTTCCGTCAAAGCCTGCTGGTACGGATCGGGCGGGGGCGCGGCCTCCGGAGCCGGTTTTTCCGCGCCGGCCGCGGCCGGAGCGGCGCTTCCTTGGGCTCCCAAGAGGGCAAATCCGCCGCCCGCGCACAGGAAACCCGCAGCCAAAAACGAAATCATAAGCCTTTTTATCATCGCGCCTTCCCCCCCGCGCCGCGGTTCTGCACAAAATCCGCGGCGCATTTCTATCTTATTGTATCTGACTTTCCTTGTCAATTATGCCAGCATTTCTTTGATTTTTTGGTCCAATTCCTCCAAATCGAAGGGCTTTTGCATCACGGAATGGGCGCCGCTGAGCAAAATCACGCCCTTTTCCCGCACCGTGTCCCGGCTGGTCATCAGCACGATTTTAGGGGCTTCCGTTCCCATCTTGTTGGATATTTCGAAAGCCACATGATAGCCGTCCATGTAAGGCATCATCACGTCCAAAAGAACCAAATCCACGGGATGGTCGCCCAGGAGCTGGAGGGCTTGTTTGCCGTCCGAGGCGGTCAAAAGCTCATAGCCCTTGCCGGTCAAAAAAATATTCAAAAGCTCCACTAAATCCGAATCGTCATCGACGATCAATATGCGCTTTCGATTTGCCATACCCCGTCCCCCAATAAAGCTTCGAGCTCATCGAGCAGAGTTTGCGTGATCTTGACCCGTTCCTCGGTCACGACCTGCGCTGATTCCTTGGAAGCGGTCTCCAAATTCAAAACCACCGTGCACCGCCCCGGATAGCGGCTGAAAATTCCCCTAAGAGCATACAAAGTTTTGTCGTTGCGTGCCGAGGCCGGCACCTGAACCGCCAACCGGCTGCTGAACTGGCCCAGAGCTTCCTCGAAGGTCAAGAGCTCCTCCACGATGAGCTCCTTGCGGCCGGCGGCGGCCTCCTCGCCCTGGCCGCTCAAGCGGCCTTTGGCGAGCACAATTTGCTGGTTTCTCAACATCTTGCCGATGCCGGCGGCGTACGCCCGGGGAAATACCAGAAGCGTCGCCTCGCCGGTGAGGTCCTCCAGTTTGACCCGGGCCCACGGCGCGCCCGTCGCCTTGGTCGTCAGGTGGCTGACTTGCGTGATCATGCCCGCCAAGCTGACGGTTTTGGCCTGCGGGGCGCGGTCCAAGTCGCCGATGGAACGAGCCCCGAATTTCTTGATCAACTGGCGATAGCGGTTGAGGGGATGCCCGGAGAGATAGAAACCCAGCACCTCCCTTTCCCCTTCGAGGATATCGCGCTCGGAGAGCGGGCGGACTTCGCCGGCGGCAGCCTCGGGGTCGGCCAGCGCCGCGCTTTCAAACAAAAGGCCCTGTCCTTTGTCGAGGTCCTGCTTCACCTTGCCGGCGCGGTCCATGACCGCGGCCAGGCTCTCCAGCATCCGGGCGCGGGAGAGCTTGGCCGCCGTCCCCGGCAGAAGGCGGTCCAGGGCGCCGGCCTTGACCATGGACTCAACGACCTTTTTGTTCGCCTGCCGAAGGTCCACGCGTCGGCAAAAATCATCCAGGGATTTGAAGGGCCCCTCCGCCTTCCTCGCCCGCAGAATAGATTCGACGGCGCCGGAGCCCACGTTCTTGACGGCCAATAGTCCGAACAGAATTTTTTCGGCGCCCTGATCCTCCACGATGCAAAACGTCCCCTCCGAGCGCTGCACGTCGGGCGGAAGAACCGCCAAACCCATGCTTTTGGCCTGCTCCATATAGCTGACGATCTTATTTTCCCTGCCCTCGGCGTCGATGGCGCCGCGGCCGATTTCGCTGGTCAGAAGCGCCGTCACATACTCGATGGGATAATTGGCCTTGAGATAGGCCGTCTGGTAAGTCACCAGCCCATAGGCGACGGTATGCGATTTATTAAATCCATAGCCCCCGAACTTCTCGATTTGATCGTAGACTTTGTTGGCGAGCTTCGACGATATTTTATTGCGCTCGCAGCCGTCGACGAACAACTGCCGCGTGCTCTGCATCTCTTCGATGATCTTCTTGCCCATTGCCTTGCGCAGCCCGTCGGCTTGTCCGGGAGTGAACAGAGCCATCGCCTTGGCGATTTCCATGATCTGTTCCTGGTAAATCATGGCCCCGCAGGTTTCCTTCAAAATCGGCTCCAGAAGGCGGTGGGCGTAAGTCACCTTCTTGTTTCCGTTTTTTCTCTCCACGAAGTCGTCGAGCATGCCGCTCTGCATGGGGCCGGGGCGATACAGGGCGATCGTCGCGGAGATATCCTCGAAGGTCGCGGGCTTTAAGCGGCGCAGGAGGTCCCGCATGCCGGAGCTCTCCAGTTGGAACACCCCGAAGGCGTTGCCTTCCCGGAGCATGGCGTAGGTCTTGGCGTCGTCTAAGGGGATTTTCATGACGTCGAATTCCGGATTTTTCTTGAGCCGGATCATCTTGCAGGCGTGATCCACGATGGTCAGCGTTCGCAGGCCCAAAAAGTCCATTTTCAACAGGCCCAGCTTGAGCAGATTGACGTCGCTGTATTGGGTCGTGATGACCCCCTGGTTGCCGCTCTTGGCCAGGGGACTGTAGCAATGCACCGCCTCCTTGGTGATCACGATGCCGGCGGCGTGCACGCCGGTGTGGCGCTTGAGGCCCTCCAGCTTCTGGGCGAGGCTCAAAAGCTTTTTCGCCTGGGAGTTGGACTGCGCCGCCTCCTTGAGCTCCGGGATGGTCTCCAGAGCTTGCGCGATGCCCACGCCCGCGGGAATGAGCTTGGCCAGCCGGTCCACCTCCGGCAGCGGAACGCCCAGCACCCTGCCGACGTCGCGCACCACCAGGCGCGCCTGCATGGTTCCGAAGGTGATGATTTGCGCCACGTTGTGCATGCCGTATTTTCCGCGCACATATTCGATCACGCGCTCGCGCCCCTCGTCTGAAAAATCGATGTCCAGATCCGGCATGCTGCGGCGGTCGGGATTTAAAAAGCGCTCGAACAAAAGGCCGTAACGGATGGGGTCGACCATGGTGATCGCCAGGCTGTAGGCCACCAGAGAGCCGGCCCCGCTGCCCCGGCCCGGACCCACCGGAACCTGGTTGCGCCGGGCGTAATCGATGAAGTCCCGGACGATGAGAAAATAGCTGGCGTAGCCCATCTTGAAAATGATGCCGAGCTCGTAGCGCAGCCGCCGCGCGTACTCCGGAAGAGCGTCGAGCTTCAGGCGCTTTAAGCCCTCCCAGCATAATTTTTCCAGGCAGCTTTCCACGCTCTCGCCCGCGGGCGTCTCAAAATGGGGCAGCAGCATCTGATGCAGCGGGATTTCCGTGGAGCACTTTTCGGCGATTTCCACGGTGGCGCGCAGGGCCTGGGGGGCGTAGGAAAACAACTTGGCCATCTCCGCCGAGGACTTGTAATAAAACTCCGGCGCCTCATACCGCAGGCGGTTGGGCTCGTCCAAGCGCTTGCCGGTTCCGATGCAAAGCAGCACGTCATGGGCGGGCGCGTCCTCCTTGCGGAAGTAATGGCAGTCGTTGGTGGCCACCAGGGGAATCTCGCCGCGCTTGGCGATGTCGACCAATTCCTTATTGACGCGCTGCTGTTTCTCAAGGCCGTGGTCCATGAGCTCCAGGTAGAAATTGTCCGGTCCCAAAATGGAGCGATAAGTTCCGATCAGATTTTCGGCGCCGTCGCGGTCCCCCGCCAAAAGCGCCTGGGCCACCTCGCCCTTAAGGCAGCCGGAAAGGGCCACGATCCCCTCGGCGTGCTGGGACAAAAGCTCCTTGTCGATGCGGGGCTTGTAATAAAAACCCTCCAAGTACGCCTTCGACAACAGCTGCATCAAGTTGCGGTAGCCCGCCAGATTTTTCGATAAAAGCGTGATGTGCCGGGTGGCTTCTTTTTCGCTCTGCCCTTTGCGGTCCAACCTGGAATGCGGGGCCATATAGGCCTCGCAGCCGATGATGGGGTTTAAGCCCACGCTCTTGCAGCCTTCGTAAAACTCGATGGCGCCGAACATGTTGCCGTGATCGGTGAGCGCCAGGGCCGGCATCCCGCTTTGCGCCATGGCTTTCAAGAAAGCGGACGGGTTTCCATGATCGTCGGTAAGGCGGGCGGCGCCGTCCAGCAGCGAATACTCGGAATGGGCGTGCAAATGGACAAAATTGGAAGAACTCATGTATAATGACCGCGTGCCGGCCTCATCACGATTGCGGGAAAAACGCTTCAAAAAACGAAGAATTTACGCCGGGAAAACGGTCGATTTTTACGCGGACCTGGTGCGCCTGCCCAGCGGGAGAATCGCCACGCGGGAATACCTCCGCCACCCCGGGGCGGCGGCGGTGCTCCCGTTTGTCGACCCCGGCCGGATCGTGATGGTGCAGCAGTACCGCTACGCCGTTGGAAAAATCACCTTTGAGATCCCGGCGGGCAAGCTTCATCGCGGCGAGAGCCCGGTCCAGTGCCTGAAGCGGGAGCTCGTCGAAGAGACGGGCTACCGCGCGGACCGCATCCGCCCGCTGACGTCGTTTTGGCCCAGTTGCGCGATCAACTCCGAAGTCATCCACATTTTTTGGGCCGATCGCCTGGAACCGGGTCCCAGCCGGCCCGATCCCGATGAGCACATCCGCTGCGTGCTGGTTCCTTTCAGGCAGGCGCTGCAATGGATCGGCTCCGGGAGAATTCAGGACGCCAAAACGATCATCGCGCTGAGCCTCTTCGCCCTCCGGAAACGCGGAAAAATTATATCACTTCAGGGAGCCGGCTAACAAACACCGATGCAAGCCGAGGAAATTTCCAACTGGCTGTCGTTTCTGAAGAAAACGACTCTTTTTTCCACCATCGCGGCCGAAGACCTGGCCAAGATCGCGCCGCTGTTCCAGCCGCTGTCCTTGTCCAAGGGCTCGACGCTTTTCCAGCAGGGAGAGACCGGAGACACGTTTTATCTCATCACCTCCGGCCGCCTGCGCATGAGCGTGGCGGAAGACGGCCGGGAACGGACGACCGCATACCTGGGCCCGGGGGACTCCATCGGAGAGATGAGCCTCTTGACCGGCGAACCCCGGCTTTTCACCGGCAAGCTGGAGACCACCTGCGAGTTTCTCATCCTGAGCAAGCAGGATTTCGACAAAATCACGCGCGCCAACCCGTCCATTCTGCTCCATATCGCCCGCATCCTTTCCAAAAGGCTCCTGAGCTCTTCGGAATCCACCGAGGCGGCTTCCCGCGCTCTGCTGCCCGAGATTTTCGGCGTTCTGTGCGCCTTGGACCGCCAAGACCGGACCCTGTTCTGCACCAACCTGGCGCTCAACTTAACGGAGCAAACCCGCAAGCGAGTGCTGCTCGTCGACCTGTCGCAGGGCGGCGGAGAGATCGCGGCGGCGCTGGGGCTTAAGGCCGCGCCGGCGGAGCAGATGATCCTCCGCGAGGAAGACTTCCGGGATCCCGACATCCTCCGCCGGATCGGAGCCGTTCACCCCTCGGGCCTGGAGGTGCTGACTCTGGAGCCCAAGATTTTCACCGGCCGGCTGGTGGAGGGGCTTTTTCTTCTGACCAACCTGATGCGCGAAACCAAGGATTTCGTTCTGTTCTGCATGGCGGATGTTTTAGGGGACGTGGAAAAGGCCTTTCTTCAGGAAATGGACCAGGTGATCCTGGTCAACACGCCCGAGCAGATCGTGCAGCAGTCCCAGTTGGCCACCAACCTCAAGGCGATGTTCGGCAACACCAAAAAGTTAGCCTACGTCTGGCTGGGAGACCGGCAGCGCTTCCCCTCCGACATCAATGAAAAATCGACCGAAATCCCGTGGAACGCGGCCATCAAGGAAAATTTCCAGCGCTCCGGCTCGCCGTTTTCGGCGCTGATCCCGTTTCCCAAGACCCAGCGCGCGATCGAGCGCCTGTGCCGGAACATCGCGCGGCTTAAAGTCGGCTTGGCCATGGGCGCCGGCGGCGCTCTGGGTTTCACCCTTTTGGGAATTTGGAAGACGCTGCAAAAAGCCAACATCGAGGCCGACGTCGTCGCCGGCACTTCCATCGGCTCCTTGGTCGGGGCCAGCTACTGCGCCGGCATCCCGGTGGAGGAGACCATCGAAAAGGCCCACCAAGTCAACAAGACCTGGCTCTACAAGCACATTTTCCTGGATATGACCATCCCGCGCTCCGGTCTTCTGGGCGGGGTTATTTTTCTTAGATTCCTGCGCTCCCTCTTCGGCCACATCGAGTTCGGCGATCTTGAAATTCCCTTCGCCTGCGCGGCCACCGACATCATGCTGGGAGAGGAGGTCGTCCTCCGCCAGGGACGCGTCGCCGAGGCCGTGCGGGCAAGCTGCAGCATTCCGATCATTTTCCAGCCGTTTCTATATCGCGGCCGTTTTTTGGTGGACGGCGGGCTCATCAATCCGGTGCCGACAAAGCTCATTTCCCAGATGGGCGCCGACGTCTTGATCTCCGTCAACCTCACCCGCGCGCCCGGCCAGCGCCGGGGAATGCACTTTAAAAAGCCCGAAGGCCTGGAGCTGCCTCTCATTCACACCTTGCGCGGCCCCCATATCGGCGATGTCTTGTTCCGGATGATTTACACCATGGAATACGAGATCGCTCAAAGCCATAAGGACCTGGCGCATGTGACTCTTCAGCCCGACGTCCGCAGATTTTCCTGGACCGAATTTCACCGCGCCAAAGAACTCATCCACGTGGGCGAACAGGCGGCCGAGGACGCCCTCGACAAAATCAAGGATCATCTCCCCTTTCTGGCCGACACCTGTCCCGTCCCCCTGCGCCGTCCCGGCTGGAAGCGGTACTAACCCAAGCCCGGCAAGATTTTCTACAGGCGGCGAAGCAGGACCGGAAGGCCGGTTTTTTCGAAGACTTGGACGACGTAAGGCTGGGTCAAGGCTTGGATCACGTAGAGGCCGGGGGACGGGGCTTGGACCCTAAAGCTCACCACCAGCTTTCCGTCTTCCTCGGAGGGAGGCTCAAATTCCACTGAGTAGCCGCCGGTGGTTTGGCCGCCGAGAAATACGGCCGCGGCGAAACGGCGGCTGAAATCGACGCGCGGCGCCTTTTGGCGGAAGGCTTGGCTCCAAAGTTTTTCCCACTGCGGCTCATCGGTGATCAGCTTTTCCAAGGGAGACCCCACGCCGCAAAAATCGCCGTGCCACGGCGCGGCGGAAGCCTCCTCCGGGCCGGAACTTGAGCGCATGCCGCCGGACTCCACCAGACGGCGCGCCCGTCTTCTGGAGTAAATAAACCAGCCCAGCCACGCGGCGCACACCAGGCCCACCGCGACCGTCAAATAGCTCATTTGCCCCCCACCACCATTTTTGAGAGCCTCATCGTGGGAATTCCATCGGCCACGGGGACGTGCTGAGCCGATTTGCCGCACACGCCGACGGCCCATCCGATATCGCGCCCCAAGGCGCCGATGTTGTTTAAGACCTCGCCCGAAAGGCCCAGCAAGCTCGCGTCGCGCAGCATTCCGGCGACTTTGCCCCTCTCGATCAAAAACCCCTCGTCCACCTCGAAGACAAACTCCCCCGTCGCGGTGTTGACCTGGCCGGCGCCCATGTGGGTCACCAAAAATCCCTTGTCCAGCGCGGCGATCATCCGCCGGGGATCGGCGCGGCCCGGAGCCATGTAAAGGTTCGACATCCGGGGAATCGGCACGCAATGATAGGCTTCCCGGCGGCCGTGGCCGTTGGAAGCCCGGCCGGCGGCGTAAGCGGTGCGGCGATCGAAAAGATAATCCTTCAAAACGCCGTTTTCCACCAGCGTCGTGGGGCGTGCCGCAACGCCCTCGCCGTCAAAAGCGTAGGACCCGCGGCCAAAAGGGAGTGTGGGGTCGTCGATGATGGTCACCTGCTGGGGAGCCACCTTTTGTCCTATTTTGCCGGCATACGCCGGAGAGGTGCCCTCCTGAATATGGTCGGCTTCCAGGGAATGGCCGATGGCCTCATGAATGAAAGTCCCTCCGGCCGAGCCGGACAGGATGACCGGCATCTCGCCGGCCGGAGCCGGCTTGGCGGAAAGCTTGGACACCGCCCTGCGCGCCGCGCGCAGAGCCAGCTTCTCCGGCTCGATCTCGCTTAAATACTCCCAGCCCTTCCACGCCCCGCTCGACTCATAACCGGATTGGCGCACGCCCTCTTTTTCAGCCACGACCTCCACCAGAAAGGTGGTGGCGGTGCCCTCCTGCCCGCAATAATCCCCGTCGGAATTGATCAGCCCGGTCTTGAGGACGTTCTCTTGATAGCGAATGCTCACCTGCCTTATATAAGGAAAGCGATCGCGCACCAGGCGGTCCAGGTCCTGGAGCCGCCCGGCCTTTCTCTCCCAGGAAACGTCGTCGGACTGCTCCATGACGGGCAGCCGCCGGAAATCGATCTTCCAGTCGCGGCCCTCCCGGGTCCCGCGTCCCGGCGCGGATGCTTTTTGGCCGCCGGCGAGCCTCCGGCCGGACTCCAGAATCCGGGCGCTCGCATTCTTGGCGCTTTCAAAGTCCCAACCGTTTAAGCTGGTAAAAAGAGTCTTGCAGTTGGCGCCTCCCGCGGGCGGGAAGAGATATCTCAAGCCCATGCCGCGGTCGTCGACCACTTTGATTCCTGCCAGGCGGGACTCCTCGATGCGGATGGAAAGCGAGCGGCTGTCCTCCCAATACACCTCGCTGTAGCCGGCGGGAGCGAAAAGGGCGGACCATTTTTGCGGATCAAAATTCATATAATCGCGGCGGATGGGAGGGAGAACGCCGGGTTAAATTTCGGGGACGCCGGAGGACCTGCCGGACTCCTCTTCCACCAAGGGCAGCTTGATGGTGACGGTGGTGCCCCGGTCCACCATGGACTCCACGTCCAGCGCGCCCATATGCTTTTCCAGCACCTTTTTAACGAACGCCAGCCCAAGCCCCCATCCCTCGACTTGTCCCGTGAACGTCTCCTCAATCTGGTAAAATTTTTCCACAATTTTGTCCTTTTCCTCCGGCGGAATACCCGGCCCGTTATCGGAAACCCGCACATGCACCCACGGGCCCTGCAGGGCGCAGGACACCGAAACCCGCTTTTCAGGCTTGAGGTTGAACTTGACCGCGTTTTCAAGAAGGTTGCCGAGGACCTCCTCGAGCAAATCGGCGTCGGCGAACACCTTTTGCTTCAGGCTCGGGCTCAAAACCACCTGCACCGACTTGCCCTTCCACCCGGGCTCCAATTTTTCGAGAAGCCGCTTTATCATCACCTCGATCTCGGTATGGGAGCGCTTTAAATCCCCCACCTCCATCTCCTCCATGCGGGTGAAGTCCAAAAGCTTCTGCACGAGCAAGGCCAGCTTTTTGCCCTGTTCGTTGATGATGTGCAGGGCCTTTTTCTGGCTCTCCAAAGCCTTGGCGCCCGCCGCGCCCTCGACATCCTCCAGGAGCAGGTGCGAAAATCCGGTGATGGAGGACAGCGGGGTCTTGAGCTTGTGAGAGATCAGGGACAGAAAGTTCTGTTTGAGCTTTTCCTCCCGCTTTTCGGCGGTGACGTCCCGGAACACCCATAAAAGCCCTCGGGCCGGCCCCTCTTTTTGGACCGCGATGGCGTTGACCGCGCAGTTGACGATCAGTTTCTTGGGTCTTTGCCGGATGATTTCAAAGGACATCTCTTTTTTGAGGGAATTTAAAATCTGCCCGACCCCCACTTCGCCCACCAACGGGTTCAAGAACTCCTGAATCTGCGTGGGCAGCGATGCCGTGAGGCCCAAGAGCGTCCGGGCCGCGCTGTTGATCAGTACGATCTGCCCGTTGGTATGGGTCAGGACCGCGCCCTCCTTCATATTCGTAAACACCATCTGCAGCTTGTTCTTTTCCTCCTGCAGCGAGCTGAAAAGGCGGGCGTTTTCAATAGCGACGGCCGATTGCGAAGCGAAGCTGGCCAAAATGTCGACGTCCTCTTCGGTGAACGGACCGCCGCCCAAGCGGTTGAGGGCCTCGAGCACCCCCACGACGCGCCCCTTGATGATCATCGGAACGGCGACCAGCGAGCGGGTCTTGAAGCCCGACTTCTGGTCGATGTCGGGGCTCCAGCGGGGATCCTTGGCGACGTCGTTGATGATCAGAGGCTCCCCGCTTTTGGCCGCCGCGCCGGCGATGCCCTGGCCGATTTTAAGCCGCGTCTTGGCGGTTTCCTCCGGCAGCCCCAGGGCGACGTCGAAGTAAAGCTCGCGCGTCTCGGGGTCGAGCAGCAGCAGCGAGGCTCTTTCCGCCTGGGCCACTTTGGTGGCGAGGTGAATGACCGCCCTGAGAAGATCGGCTAAATCCAGCTTGCCGGAAAGCAGTTTCCCGACTTCCAGCAGGACTTCGAGGCGGGACTTGGATTCGGTTTCGTTGCCCATTTTATTCCGGCGCGAGGGGCCGAAGTACTAATATATAAAAATAGTGGAAACAAAAGAATCATTAAATTCAAATTCCAGCGCCGCGCGCAGTTGGCCGAATCAGCCATTTTCCAGCTTCCGGATAGAATCCAGCCTTGAGAATTGATAAAATAATCCCGCAAATTGCCGGATGCCATGAGCCGCGCCAATGCAAAAAAACGAAGAGGCCATCGCGTCCCTGTGGCTGTGGGACGTTCCCTTCATCGCTTTCGAGGGCCCACTGCCCCCGATTTCTCCTTTGCCGCCAGAAAAACTTCTGGCCGCCTTGATCCAATCCAAATCCGGCCGCCTGCGCCTGGGGGCGATCGCCTTTCTTCTGCGGCATCCGGAGAAAGCCGAAAGCGTTCGCCCGGCGCTGACTTCCATCGACGAAGAAACGGCCCTGCTGTTGAAGTATTACTATACCGCGGCCGTCTATCTCCAGCGCCACTGGAAAAGCGCCTTATACGACCGGACGCCTCCGATGCTGCCGGACTACTTTTCCGCAGAATTGCGCCTTCCGCCGCCGTCCCTGCTGCATGGGAAAATCGGCCTTCACGCTTTGGAGCAAGCCCTGCAGGAAAAAAGCGCCCAGCCTTTCGACTATTTGTCCCAATTCGAATCGGTGGTGCAAAATCTCCGCCTCCGCGCCCATGCGTGAGCTCATCAATTCCGAGCGGCTCCGGACCTTTTTGGATGCCCTGGGCCAGGCCATTCGCTTTCCGGTGCGGCTCTATCTGGTCGGAGGCACCTCCCTGATTCACTTCGGCCTTAAGGAGCAGACCGTGGATATCGACCTGAGTTGGGAGGTGGACGTCAAGAACCAGACGGAATTGATCGAGGTTTTAAGAAACCTGAAGGAAAAATTGAATATGAGCATCGAGGAAGCCAGCCCCAAAGAATTTATTCCCTTGCCGGCCGGCTGGCGGGACCGCTGCCTTTGGGCCGGCCGATTCGGCCCGGTGGACGTGTTTCACTTCGACCCCTACTCCACCGCCCTGAGCAAAATCGATCGCGGCAGCGAGGTGGACTTTGACGACGTGGCTCAACTGCTGGCCGCTGGAAAAATAACGATGGAAAAACTGGAGCAATGCTGCCGGGAGATAATCCCGCTAATGGGCGCCGCGAGCCTGCGCCAGGATCCGCGCCGATTCCAAAGAAATTTCGCCATCCTCAAACAAAGGATAGGCTGACGCGCCCCGCAAAACGTCCTCCCCCGCGCAATATAGAATCCAGCCTTGAGAAGTGATAAAATAATCCCACAAATTGCCGGATGGTGTAATGGTAGCACGAGCGGCTCTGAACCGCTTAGTCTAGGTTCGAGTCCTAGTCCGGCAGAATTTACGGAGTCCGCCCTCGCGGCGGGCGCCGCAAATTTTCCGCTGGGCAGGTCGCGATCCTCCGGGTGCAGGGACGGAGAGCCCTGCGCCGTCGGGGTGACCTGAGCGAAGCGAGGACAAGAGGTAGGGGAGGGTACGGTGTACCCTCCCACTGGGATAGCTGTAGGGTGGGGTGCCGAAATTTCCTATTGAGCGGAGCGCAGCCATGCGAGCACCGCATCGTTCGCCTAAGCATCTCGCTTCTCTAACAAGTCCTAGTCCGGCAGCCAATAGCTCGGCGACGCGTTCCCACCGTCCTTCGGGCGTCAGTTCATCCGGTTCCATCAGCCGGAAATGCTCCCTCAAACGCGCGCGACCCTTCGGTTCGTCTGGTTTCATGGACCCCAGAAAATCAGGTAAGAACTGATTAGCGACGGAGAGCCTTTCACCGAAATGGTGAAAAATGGCGGCTCAAAACGCCCTGGTTCAAAAACAGCTC
>Ga0156243_1157_pt3 | contig 27532 bp, 24 predicted proteins | sample RifCSPlowO2_12_FD_107890 | JGI IMG/M metagenome (GOLD analysis project Ga0156243, IMG submission 107890) | Elusimicrobia bacterium RIFCSPLOWO2_12_FULL_59_9 | reverse complement strand
ATCTTAACCTCCCTAAGTTAACGCCTTTGGGGGGATAAGATGTCAACAGATCTAACAGCCTAAGATTGTTTCAATTATACTGGACGGGATAGAGGTGGATCGAGTCCCCATCTCAACGATCATGCAGCGCATCTTGCTGCGCTACTCTAAGCACTACAATTTCCATCGCCGAAGATTCGGACATGTCTTCCAAAATAGATTCAAAGCAATCCTTTGCCAGAAAGACTCTTATCTTTTGGAACTGCTCCGGCACATTCATCTCAATCCCGTTCGGGCGAAACTCGCAGAGCATCCATCCCGCTGGCGCTGGTCTGGACATCATGCATACCTAGCATCGAACACTTCATTGCCTGTGGACGCCTCAATACCACTTCGGTTGCTTGCTCCCGACATCAACCGAAGCCGCCGAATTTACGCCCAGTTTGTTCATGATGGAATGCGCGGCAAGCATGATGAGGACTTCTATCCTTCCCCCTCATCTCCCTTCTTGGGTGACGAAGCATTTATTGTAAACAACAAGGCTCTTGTGAAGGCACCCCAAGCCGTGGAAGGCAACTCACGCACAAAACAGCACCCCTTGAACGCGCTGGCCGCAGCCACCGACAAAAACATCCCCCGCTCCTTGCTGTGCTCCCGCTCTCAACAAAGATCCATCACGGCCGCCAGAAAAAAATTCGTTCTAGCCGCAATCCAAGAGGGGCACGCTCACTCGCAAATCGCGCGCTTTCTCTCCCTCTCCCCCGCCGCCATCTCCAAAATCCTTTCCCGCAACCACTCCAACTGATAATCTGCCCCATCTGTCATGTTTGTCAAGCCTGACACCGTCGCACCGTCGTGACACCGTCGCCGTCTGATGGGCCTGCTCATCGAGAAAATCGTATTTGTTCTGCCCGCATTAAGCAAAGGCAGGGCGGCCTGCGGGAGCGGATTTAGTCGCCGGCGGGCGGCGCGTCGGCGGGAGCGTCGGCAACGGAGGATTTAGACCAGTCCAGGCGGGGCCCCAACAACCATGCCCCGACAAAGGTAGAGACGGTGCCGATGACGATGAGCCAGGACCATGCCAGATCGATAAGCTTCATCTCCGAGAGGTAGAGCAGGCATCCCATGCAGAAGGCGCTTGTGACCATCGCGATGGTGTTGGCGGCGTTGGCGCGGCGGCGCGTCAATAGGCCCAGGAGAAAAATGCCCAGGAGGCTGCCCGCCGTCACGCCGTTGATCTTAAAAGCGAACCAAAGCATGCCCTCAAAGCTGCGGCACCCGTAGGCGATGACGGCCAGAATCAGGCCGAAAACGACGATGGCGGCGCGGGACACCGCCATGTAGTGCCGCTCGCTCGCCTCCGGGCGGAAGACGGAGCGGTAGATGTCGGTGACGAAAGAGGCCGTGAGCGAACTTAAGGGGGAGTCTATGGAGGCCATGAGGATGGCCATGAGCATCAGCCCCTTGAGGCCCTGGGGCATCTCATAGACGATGAAATGCGAGAGGATTTTGTCGGTGTTTTCCGGCAGAGCGAGACCGGGATGCGTCCGGTAATAGACGAACAGCAGGGTCCCGATGGACAAAAACAGCATCGTCACCGGAAGCCCGATGAATATCGTCGTCACCATGGTCTTCTGGCTGGCCTTGCGAGTATCCACCGTCAAAAGACGCTGCATCAGCTCGTGATCGGTGCCGAAAGCGGACAGGGAACCGAACAGCCCGTTTAACGTCGCGATCCACAGCGTGGTGGGGTCGCCCAGGCTGCCGCTCAAGTTGATGAGGGAAAGCTTGCCCGATTCCCCGGCGACCTTGAAAATCTCCCCGGACCCGCCGGGAATGCGGCTGTAGAGGAAAAGCAGGCACGCGACGCCGGCGCCGATAAAAGCGAAGGCCTGGAGCACGTTGGTCCAGACGACCGCCTTGATGCCGCCGTAGCCGATATAAAGGATGCTCACGACGGAAAACAGGGCGATGGCGGTCCTAAGCTCCCAGCCCAGAATCACCGCCACGGCCAAAGACGCCGCGTAGAGCCGCACCCCCGCGGCCACAAGCCGGGTAATGAAGAAAAAGATCGAGGCGGTGCGCTGGGTGTTCGGGCTGAAGCGGTAGCTCAAAAATTCGTAGATGGTGGTGCAGCGGTAGCGGTAGAAGGCCGGGATGAACAGGAAAGCGATGGTCAGCCGCGCCATCGCCGAGCCGATGAAAAACTGAAGGTACTGCCAATTTTCGCGGAAAGCGGCGGCGGGAACGCCGACGATGGTCAGGGCGCTGATTTCGGTGGCGATGAAAGAGAGGCTGGCCGCCCACCACGGGATGTGCCGGCGGGCGAGGAAAAAGTCCTGGGTGTCCTTCTCCTCGCGGCCGGAGAAGTAAGCAACGCCAAAAAGGGCCGAAATCCCGGCCGCCAGAATCGCCAAGTCGAGGGGGCCAAGCCCCGTAATCCGCTGCACCGCTTGTTGTTCCATAGTGGCCCTCAGCCTCCTAATTTCTTAAGGGGGTTTCCGTCTAAAATGCCGCGCAGGGTTTTTAGATCGTTGGTCGGCAACTCGCAGGCGTAATTGACGCACACATAGGCCGTCGCTTTCCCATCCAGGCGGCGCATGTTTTTGACGAAGGGAAGAAACTCCGCCATGCCGTTTTGATTTTCGCCGCCGTCCAAAAGCACCAGAATTTTATGGGGAATAAAGCGCTCATGGACCGCGCGCAGCATCCATTGCGTGTCCGCGGCCGCGGGGTCGCCAGCGATGATGATCTGCTGGGCCTTGGCGCGGGAATAATCGAGCGCTGAAATCATCTGCGGCAGCGAGCGCGGCTGCGACTTGATTTGCTCCGCGAAAAAGGCGAACGTCTTCCGGGCTTGGCGCCTGAGATCTTCCCGGTCGGTGAACTGCGCCAGCCGGAGCAGGTTGAGCGCCGCGACCGAACTGGCGGAAGGCTCGGCGTCGTCGGAATCTTCCTTGGGGCGGACAAGGAGGCCGGAGTCGTGGCCCGCCGCCGTCATGAAATAGCCCCCCGATTGCTCGTCAAAAAAAAGATGGTTTTGCGCCTCGGCCAATTCCACCGCCCAGCGCAGCCAGCGGGGCTCAAAGGACGCCTCATACAAATCCAGAAGCCCCTGGACCACAAAGGCGTAATCGGCGGCCGTGCCCTCCACCTTGCTCTCGCCTTGCCGCCAACGGCGATAAAGACGCTTGGACTGCGGCTGCGACATCCGCGTCCGGATAAACTCGGCCGCTTTTTGAGCCGCCGCCAAATACTCCGGATCGCTCAAAATCTGGCTGCCCCTGGCGAAGGCGGAAATCATCAGGCCGTTCCACGCGGCCAATATCTTGTCGTCGAGTTCCGGCCGGGAACGCAGGGCTCGCCTCTCAAAAAGCCGCCGCAAGGCGTCCTTGAGAATTTTTTGGACCTCGCTTTCGGTTTTATGAAATCTTTGGGCCGTTTCCGCGACGGAGCGGGCCGCGTAAAGGACGTTTTGACCGGCCAAATCCACGCCCGGGCCGGATTTCGCGTTGCCGTTTTCCGACACTCCATAGCGGAAACAAAAAACCTCCGCCGCCGCCGGCCCCAGAGCTTCTTTGATTTCCGATTTGCGCCAGACATAAAAAGCGCCTTCCTCTTTTCGCTCCTGGTCCGGGCCGGCGGCGCCGGGCGGGCCGGCAGGCAGGCTGTCGGCGTCCTGCGCCGAATAAAACCCGCCCTCCGGCGAGGTCATGTCGCGCAGCACGTAATCGAGAGTCCGGCGGGCGACCTGAGCCAAATCCTCGTCCCGCGTGATTTGATAGGCGGTCAAATAGGCGCCGGCGAGTTGGGCGTTGTCGTAAAGCATTTTTTCAAAGTGGGGCACGCGCCAGAACCGGTCGGTGGAATAGCGATGGAACCCTCCGCCCAGTTGATCGTAAATGCCGCCCCCCGCCATTTTGCGGAGCGTTTCAACCGACATCTTCAGCGCCCGCGGATCGCGCGCGCGCGCGTAGGCGCTGAGCAAGGCGGCGTGAACGGAGGGCGCCGGGAACTTCGGGGCCGCGCCGAAGCCTCCCCACTCGCGGTCGTAGCCGGCGGCCAGAGCGCGCACCAGCTTCTCACCCGCGTCGGCCGGGACCGCGGCACGGGCTCCGCGCGGAGAATTAACGCTGATCTTCAACCGCTGCGACAAGCGCCCGGCCGAAGCGAGGATTTGCGGCCTTTCCGTCCGCCACGAGTCTCGCACTTTCTCTAGGACCTCCCGAAAGCTCGGCCGCCCCGATTCCGGCCGGCTCGGGAAATACGTCCCGCCGAAAAAAGGCTCCAGCTCCGGCGTCAGCCATACCGAAAGGGGCCAGCCCACGGAGCCCGTCATCGCCTGCACGGCACCCATATAAATTTTGTCCACCGCCGGAAGCTCCTCGCGGTCCACCTTGACGCTGACAAAGTGCTCGTTTAAAATCCGGGCGATTTCGGGATCGGAAAAAGATTCCCGTTCCATGACATGGCACCAATGGCAGGCGGAGTAGCCGATGGACAAAAATATAGGCTTATTTTCCTCGCGGGCCTCGCGGAACGCCTCCGGCCCCCAGGGATGCCAATTCACCGGGTTGCGGGCATGCTGCTGCAGGTACGGGCTTTTTTCGCCGATAAGGTGATTGGGCTTGCCGGGCGGAAGGCTCCGAGAGCCGGTTTCTCCCTTGGGGGAGGGCCCTTGGGATGATGGCGCCGGCTCGGCCGCGGCCGGCGCCGGGGGCGGGTTTTTGTCCGCGCCCTCCCGCATGAGGGCTTCGATGTCTTCCTCGATCTGGGCGCGGTATTTAAAGCCGTAATATTTCTCGCGCACCACGCCGGAGCCGTCCAAAAGATAGGCCGTCGGAAGCCCTCGAACCGGGAATTCCCGCGGGATGTTGTCCAGCCCGCCGGTGGTTAAAATGGGATAGGGCACGTTGAATTCTTTGACGAAGGCCTCGACCGGCCCGCGCCCGCCCTCATCGACCGAGACCCCGATGACGGTAAAATTCCGGTCCTTATACTTGCCGTAAACGGCCTTGAGCTCGGGGACCTCTTCCATGCAGGGCACGCACCAAGTCGCCCAAAAATCCAGCAGGACGATTTTGCCCCGGTAATCGGACAAGCGCACCGGCTTGCCCTCCAAGTCGGGAAGGACGAAATCGGATGGGGATGGGGGCTGGCCAAGACGGCCGCCGTCATAGCGCGCCGCGGTCCAATAACCCAAGACCGCCACGCCTAGAAGGACGGCGAAGGTTTTCCAGTTTCGCTTGAGGAACGCCGTGTCGGGGGATAAAGGCTCACCGCTTTCCGGCATGGTCGCCGCGCAAAATCTCCTCGATGGCGCTCTTGATGGCATCGCCGTCGGCCCCGGCCACGAGCCGCCCGTTGATGATGAAATTTGGGGTGGATTGAATCCCCAGAGCCTCAGCCTCGGCCGCGTCGCGGCGGACGTTGTCTAGGGTCTCCTGGGAATCATAGCAGGGCTTGAATTTGTCGAGATCAGCGCCGGAAGACTTGGCGAATTCATCGAGTTTCTCATCGAGATTGCGGACGGTGATAGCCTTTTGGTTGTCGAAAATCAAGTCGTGCATTTTCCAAAACCGGTCATGGCCCTGCCGCTTGACGCATTCCAGCGCCATCGCGGCCGGCTCGGCCCACGGGTGAATGCCGGTGATGGGAAGAGCCTTATAAATCCACCGGACCTGATCACCGTATTTGGTCATCACTTCCCGGCTCATGATCTCATACCCCCGGGCGCAAAAAACGCATTGGAGGTCGGTGTACTCCACTAAAGTCACCGGGGCGTTTTTGTTGCCGCGAATCGGCGCGTCGCTCAGGGAAATCTTGTTCATGCGTTGCTGGTAGGGGTCCATGGAGCTGTCTTGAAACTCGCCCAAGAAGTAGCGCCGCCCGTCGGGCGTCAGCCACAGCGTCTCGGATTGGCGCTTGCCCTTAAAAGAGATGACCAAGTCCGCCTTTTTGAGCCCGGCGATGTCGGACGGCCGGAAGTTTTGTATCTTCAATTCGGCCGCCGCGGGAATACGGTAGGCGTCGCGCAGGTGGCGCAAAAGAGCCTCGGAGTCGTAATCGGCCGCCAGGCACCAATAAACTCCCAGCGTGGCGGCCGCGACGACAGCCGCTCCCAAAGCCTTCTTAAGCATGAAAACCTCCGCGGTGAAAAGTCAAACCAAGCGACGGAGCTTTTTCCAGCCCCGCTTCAATCGATGCGCCGCCTTCATTCTAGCAAATTGAAGCTTGCGGGGGATGAAATGGGGCTCCAAAGTTTGTTATCCTTGACTCCATGAAGCGGTTCATCGCGACTTTTATGTTTTTTTGCATGCCCCTCGGCGTCCATGCGGGAGCTGCCAAAGAAATACCCAAGACCCTGTTGGAGTTTGGCGGCATACAATTGGGCATGTCCGAAGCTCAATTGCTCAAGAAATTCGGCGCCAAGGAAGCGAACCAACTTCCGGAGGGAGCCGGCGATGAGGAAAAAAAGGCGGTTGAGGAGGCGCTCAAACAGGCGAAGGAGGAGGAATATAAAAGTTTTGAGATCTCCCTGAAGACCGAAAAGGATGAAAAGGATGAAAAAACCGTGAAGGTCCAAGTGGACCTCAATGAAAAGGTCGTCTACAAGGTTTTTCGCGGGCTCTCCCCTGAAGACTTTGCCCAAAGGATAGCGGCGGCAACCCTAAGTTTCGGCCCCCCGACCCGGTCGCAAATCTATTACAACAACTATTACGTGGTGTGGAATGACGAGAAAAACCAAAGAAGCATCATCCTGTCCCTATCCATCGACGTGTTGTCCCTCACGATGAAGCCCGCCGCAGGCTCCACCTCAGACCTCCCGCCGACCAGCCAGCAAATGCCGCAGTTTACCTACTCCGAAATCTCCCTGCTGGACATGGAGCTCATCAAAAAGAAGGTGGAGAGGCTCAAGCAGAAGGAGCCGAAGACGGAGCAGAAGCCGGAAGAAAACCCAGCCGTTTCCCCGCAGCCACAACCTTAACCTGAATTCTGCAATTGAGGCAGAATTGCCGCCGTACAGAATTGTGCAGAATTCCCCGCAGGGCGTGCAGCGTTGGCGCTCTGCGCCAACGCTGCATGAGGTTACCCAGGGCGAAGCCCGTCCTGCGCACCGCGCAGGGAATTCCCCAACTGGGGAATTCGGGTTAGCGACTGGGCCTAAAGTCCTAATCCCGCCTAGACCTTTTTCGCGGTTTACTCTGGGCCCAAAGCCTCATGCGCAAGCGCCGCAGGTATCCTAGAATATTGGATAAGTCGGCCCGAAAGGCGCATGAAACCGTTGAATAATTCATCCGGCAACCGAAATCTGGCGATCGCAATCCTGGCCGCCGCCTTGTCTTTGGCAACTGCGACGGGGCGCGCCGCAAGCCGCTCGGACTCCGCGAACGCCTGGGCTTCCGAGGCCAAAATTTTTGATGGATTTGAGCCGCGCATGAAAGATTCTTTCGGCGCGGGCGTTTCCGTTCGCGCTCAAACTTACGTGGACGCCGTAAAAAAACAGAAGCCGAACCTGCGCGCCGGGCTGAGGCAAGGACCGGCGGAGACGGCGCCCAAGCCGAAAGCGCCGATGGACCCCGCCGAGCGTCCGAGCAAAGGCTTTCACCTTTTGGCAGCGGAATCCTACCGGCTGGCCAACTCTTGGGAAATTCCCAATATCAAATACCTTTATCTCGCCTACCAGCAATCCTGGCGCGTGCCGAAATTCAAGCGCCTGTTCGCCGTTGTGGAGCCCCGCGTCGGCGCCTTTGTGGATCCGAAGCAGGCCATCGTGGGGGTTTTGGATCTCCTGCTTGAATACCGCTTTCTCCACAAGGGACCGTTGATAGCCTTCTGTGAGGGCGGCGGCGGCCTGATCCTTACCACGATGAGGGACCGGCTGGACGGCCCCGTCAATTTCGACCTGGTCGCGGGCGTGGGCGGGCATTGGATGCTCAACGATACCACGGCCCTCACGACCGGCTTTCGCTTCGACCACATCTCCAACGGCGGCATCTACTCGCCCAATGTCGGCATCAACTCCCACATGCCCCGCGTCGGCTTGACGTATTTTTACTGAGTCCGGCGCCGGGGTTTGGCCGGATTTCCGAGAAGAATCTGCCCGTGGAAACAGGGAATTCGAAAAGCCGCACCATTCTGGTGGTTGAGGACGAGCCCGCGACCCGCGAGGTGCTGCGCCGCACTCTGGAGCAGGAAGGTTACCGCGTCTGCCTGGCATCCGACGGCGAGGAAGCGGTGGAAATGCTCCGCCGGGAATCCACCGACATGATCCTTTTGGATCTCGTCCTCCCCGGAATCAACGGGTGGGAATTCTGCCGCGCGGTGCGCGGGGAACCCGCCCTCGCCCACATCCCCATCATCATCATCACCGCCAAAGACTCCCCTGCCTATCAGCAAAAAGCCTTCGATCTTGGAGCCAATGATTACATCCTCAAGCCTTTCGACCTGGAAGAAGTAAAATCCCGCATCGCCGCCGTGATCCACGGCTGAGCAGGACCTGCCCCTTTCCCGCTACGGCTTGACGCGGATAATTATTTTCCCGCGCGCGCGGCCCGTCTCGCTGCGCCGGTGGGCCGCCTGGATTTCATCCAGGGAAAATAGGGAATCAATCACGGGCTTTAGCTCGCCCGATTCAATCCAGGCATTTAGAACTTCAAGGTCTTTGCCCCTGGCCTTCATAAGGATGAAGGCCGCTTTTTTTGAAGAAACAAACCCCGCCAAAGTCCCCATGAAAAGCCCGGCGCTGGGAAGCGTGGAAAGGTAGCAGCCTTCCTCGCGCAGGTATTTCCGAACGCGCCAAAAATCATGCGCCGCCACGGCGTCGAAAATGACGTCATAGAGCCGGCCGGGATCGAAGATGTCCTCCCGGGTGTAGTCCAGAACGCGCTCCGCCCCCAGACCTCGCACTAAATCGATATTGCCGGTTCCGCAGACCCCGGCCACTTTGGCGCCCATTTTTTTGGCGATCTGAACGGCGAAAGTCCCCACTCCCCCTGGCGCCTGCCACGAGGACTTCGGCGCCGGGCCGGACCAAGCCGCAATCGCGCAACCCCTGGAACGCCGTCAAGGCGGCCAGAGGAACGGCCGCCGCTTGCTCATGGGAAAGGGCGGATGGTTTTAAGGCCACGGCTTCTTCTCCCGCCGCCGCGAATTCCGCGTAGGCGCCCCCGCTGGAGGAATCCAGCCGGCCATATACGAGATCGCCGGGCTTCCATTTCCTGACGGCGGGACCGGCGGAAACGACCCGGCCCGAGATGTCAAATCCGAGAATCTTGGGAAATCTCCATCCCATCAAGATCGCCAAATCCCCTCTACGGATTTTCCAATCAACGGGGTTGACGCCGGCGGCATGCACTTCGATTAAGACCTGGCGGAGGCCGATTTGCGGAACCACCACGTCCCGGACTCGCAGAACTTCCGGAGGGCCATAACCATCAATCACGGCGGCTTTCATAAAACACCCCCTCAGAAACATGTAAAATAACGCTCCTATCTTATCATTTGCATGTCCGACATATACCCGGCGCTCAATATGACGCGCCGATGGAGAAGGCAGCGGCAGGCGAAATATCGCCAAATTCGGACCGATATTGAAATTTGCTAGAATAGGCGCTGCCGCGAAGACAGTGAGGCGGCGAGGTTTCGTTCCTTAAGTTACAAGTTTCCCAGAATGGCCTGTTCGTCTAGCGGCCTAGGACATTGCCCTCTCAAGGCAGAGATCACGGGTTCGAATCCCGTACAGGCCATTCTGGGAAACTTTATCAGAGAACTCGAAACCGACCGCGCCTTCGAATCGCCCACAGCCCCCATGCCTTCGCCATCGAGCTATCTCTTGGAACCAATCGGAAAATCGCGTGTCTAATTTCATATCGGAAGAAGATCTCATCGAACAGTATTCGGGGCGGGTCTACAATTTGTCCCTGAAGTTGGTGGGCAATCCTACGGCGGCCGAAGACTTGGCTCAAGAGAGCCTTATCAAGGCTCTCAAAGCCCTAGGCGATTTCCGGGGGGATTCTCAGGTGGGGACTTGGCTCTATCGCATCACTCTCAATACCTGGAAGAATCGCCTGCGCTATGAAAAAAGCCGCGCCGATTCCAAGACGCTCTCTTTGGATGCCTCCCCGGCCGGCGCGTCCGGCCCGGACGGCGACCGGAGCCGGAGCCTGGAAATCCCCGCGGAGGAGCCGCCGCCGGGAAAGGCCATCGAGAGCGAGCAAACCGCCGTTTGGGTGAATAAGGCTTTGCAGGAGCTCGACCCGGAAAGCCGGGCGATCGTCATTTTGAGGGAAAATGAGGCCAAAAGCTACCGGGAAATCGCTGATGCCCTCGACATCCCGGAGGGGACGGTCAAATCGCGGTTGGCCCGGGCCAGAGAGGAGCTTAGAGTAAAACTTCTGCCCCTCATCCGACAAGAACAGTGAGCTCAACGCTATGACTCATATAAAGGAATTACTGTCCCCCTATATGGACAAAGAGCTCCCCGCGGAGCAAATGCGGCAGGTGGAAGGGCACTTGCCCCTCTGCCGGGATTGCAGCCGCCATTACCAAGAGCTTAAAGCCGCCTCAAAACTCATTCAGAGCTTGCCTGAGGCCGCCCTACCGGCGCAGTTCACCCGGCAACTTCAAAATCCGATTGAAAAATATGTGGGACAAAGCGGTTGGAACTGGAACCCTTTCGCGCCCATCCGGATGGTCAGCGTCGCCGCCTGCGGGCTGGCGGCATGGGCGGTGGTCCTGTTGATGGCCCCCTCGCCGGAAAATTCTCTCCCGCCGTCAAAAAACACCCTGGTGGTGATTCAGGGCCTCTCCGAGAATGCGGTTTCCGGGACGGTTTCAAGTCAGAGAATCGCCGCGCCCAAAGCGTCCGCGCCTGCCGCGGCTCAGACCTTCGCGGAGTCCGGCCTCAGGCTGCGGGAGACCGGGGTCCCAATGCCCAAATTCTTGGCCCGGGCGAGGGAGGGGATCGGCGCCGGGACGGCGTCCCGGGCCCAAGCGCGGGAAGACGCAGCCGAAACCGCAGCTCCGCCCCCCGCGGCTCCGCCGCAGACCTTTTCTGCCGAGGCCGCCTTCAATAAATCCAAACTTGCGTCTTCTCAGGCCAAAGCAGAGGCCAAAACCGCCTTCGCTCCCCCGCCATCCGTCCAGAGCGCGCGCCCCAAAGATCAGCCGATTGAATGGCGGCACATTTTTGGAGGCTTCCCCGAACCGGCTCAGTTTGTGGTGCGGGACTCCAAAAAGTGGCAGGACCTTTGGACCAAGATGGGCAATGAAAAAGCGCCTGACATTGACTTTTCCAGCACCATGGCCGTCGTGGTTTTTATGGGAGAAAAAAATTCAGGCGGCTATACGACGGAAATCCTGGACGCCAAAGCGGAAGGGGACCGGCTCATCGTGCGCTATCGCGAAAACACGCCGGCTCCGGGCCTTTTCGTCGTCATGGCCCTGACCCAGCCCTACCATATCAAGCTCTTCCCCCGCAGCGACAAAACGGTCGCCTTTGAAAAAGTCAAATAAATCCGTTAGCTCGAATCCGGACCCTACCAGACTTTGGGTCCCCTAAGGATGAGCTCCCCGGCCCCTGGACCGGTAGATATAAAGGAAATAGGAAGATTCAAAAGCCTCTCCACCCTGCGCACATACGACTTGGCTTGGGGGGGCAGCTTTCCGAATTCCCGCAGTCCCCGTATATTTCCGGAAAAACCCGGCAGAAGCTCGTACACCGGCTCCACCGCGAACTGCATGCTCTGGGACACCGGAAAATGAGCCACAGGCTTGCCACGGAAGCGGTAAGCGACGCATATTTTAAGCGGGTGAATGCCGCTCAAAACGTCTAATTTGGTCAGGGCCAGGGACTCAAGCCCGCCGACTTTCACGGCGCGGCGAAGCTGCACCAAATCCAGCCAGCCGATCCTCCGCGGGCGGCCCGTCGTCGCCCCGTATTCCCCGGCTTTTTCGCGCAAAGCGCCCGCCATTCCGGCGGGCATTTCGGTGGGAAAAGGACCGGCGCCGACCCGCGTCGTATAGGCTTTGGCGACGCCCAAAACGCGGTCAAGCTGCCTAGGAGCCAAACCGGCGCCCACGCAGGCGCCCCCCGCCACGGGACTCGACGAGGTCACGAAAGGATAGGTGCCGACGTCCAAATCCAGCATCACGCCTTGGGCCCCCTCAAATAAAATCCGCTTTCCCGACGACAGGCCCTGATGCAGGTACTCGACGGTGTCCACGCAGTAGGGCCGAAGCTCCTCGGCCATGCGGCGGTACCCTCGCAGGGCCTCCTTTTTCAATTGCGCCGGCTTGCCCAAGCGCCGGAGCTCGGCGGCATTGCTCTCCAAAGCGAAATCCAGCTTTTTTCTGAAGGCCGGCGGGTCAATGAAGTCCGCCATCTGAATGCCTCGGCGCGCGACCTTGTCGATATAACAGGGCCCGATGCCCCGGCGCGTGGTCCCGAGCGGGCGCTCGGTCGTTTCCCGCAAAGCGTCCAAGCGCATATGGTAGGGCATCACGACGTGGGCCCCGAGGCTGATCCGCAGCCGGCCGCGGACCGAGATCTTCTTTTTTTTCACAAAGCGAATCTCCTCCAAGAGCCCCCGAGGCGAAATCACCACGCCGTGGGCGAGAACGCCGACTTTGCCGGGCAGCAGAATGCCGGAGGGCAAAAGGTGCAGGGCCAGCGTCTCGCCGCGATGCACGACCGTGTGCCCGGCGTTGTTGCCTCCCTGGTAGCGAACAACGGCGTGGGCGGAGCGGCTCAGATAGTGAACCAGCTTGCCTTTGCCCTCGTCGCCCCACTGCGCTCCCACGACCACCAAAACCGGCATAAGCGGCCCCCTGCGCGGAACTCGACACGCCGCTCTGCGGCTCCACTCGTCCCTTGCCTCCGGCATGGGGCCGGGGACCCGGATGCGCCGGAGGCGCGGCGGCCCCCGGAAAGCCCCGCGGGTTAAACGCGCGGATGCGCTTTTTGATAAACCTTTCTTAAATGCTCAAGAGAGACGTGCGTGTAAATCTGGGTGCTCGACAAATTCTTGTGGCCCAGCATTTCCTGCACGGACTTCAAATCGCAGCCCCTGTCCAGCAAATGCGTGGCGAAGGAGTGCCGGAACATATGCGGCGTGAGCGCCTTCGAGAACTTGGCGGCCCGCGCCCACCTGTGGACGATGAGCGGCACCGCCGCGCTGGAAAGCCTCCGGCCCCGGACGCTCACAAACAGAGGCTCGGCGCCCTGGAAAGATTTCCCCTGAGCTTCCTTGGAGCGCCGCACGGAGAGGTAGCTTCGAAGCGCGGCCAATGCCGGCTGGCCGACCGGCACCAGCCTCTCGCGGGAGCCCTTTCCCATCACCCGGATGAAGCCGGCGATGAAATCCACGTCGCCGGCGTTTAACTGGCAAAGCTCCGCCCGCCGGATGCCGGTCGAATACAAAAGCTCCAGGATGGCGACGTCGCGCTCTCGTTGCGGCGGCTTGCGCTCCGGTCCGGCCCGCAGCAGCGCGCTCATCTCCTCCTCGGTCAAGAAACGCGGCAGAAGGCTCTCTTTTTTTGGCAGAGGCAGCCCGATAAACGGATCGGCTTTGATTTCTCCCTGCTCGACCAAAAATCGCACGAAGGACCTTAGGCTGGCGATCTTGCGAAGCACCGAAGCCCGCCTCAACAAGGCCCCGCGCGCGGTTTTCCGGCTCTGCAAAAAAGCGAGGTAGGCGCGCAAGCGGCCTCGGTCCAACTTGATGGGGCCGGCGTCCGCACCGGCACCCTCCGCAGAGCTCCGAGTACCCGGTAGCGCCGGTGGCGCGGCGGAAAAATCCAGAAAATCGCGGAGATCGCGCTCGTAAGCGCGCAGGGTGTGGGGAGAGTAATTTCTTTGGGCCTTCAATTCACCCAGGAATTTATGGAGCGAGTTGTTCATGTCGCCGGCTTTACGCCGTCTCGGGTTTTTTCTTGGACACAGCGGACTTTTTAGGTCTTGCGGGCTTCTTGGCGGCCGCTTCGGCCGGCGGCTTTCCGTCAACCGCCGGAGCGGCCGGTGCAGGCCCGCCGGCGCGGATAGTCTCCGCTTCCTCCCTGGAAACGGATATAAGATTCCGGCATCTCGGGAAACCGGAGCAGGCCAAAAACGGCCCGCGCTTTCCCTGCCGGAGCCACAGCGGCCTTTGGCACTTGTTGCATAGACGGGCGGTCACCACGGGCTGGGAACCCTGAACTTTATTGCCGTCGGCGTCGAGCGAAAAGGTGTTTTTGCAGGCCGGATAGCCCGAGCAGGCCAGAAAGCGGCCGCGCCGGCCGGAGCGGATCACCATGGGCTTGCCGCAAAGGTTGCAGCTTTCATTGGTGGGCGTCGGCACCATCTTTTCGCCCTTGTCGGAAAGCGGGATTTTCCCTTTGCAGCGCGGGAAATTGGAGCAAGACAGGTATTGTCCGTAGCGGCTCTCCCGCAGGAGCATGCTTTTGCCGCACTTTGGGCATTTTTCGGCGCTCTCCTTCGGGACGACCTTGTCCTCTTTCATGTCCACCCGGGCTTTGTCCAGGGCTTTGGCGAAAGGCTCGTAAAAATCGGAGACTACTTTTTGCCAGGCGGTCTCGCCCTCGGCGACTTTGTCGAGAAATTCCTCCACCTCGGCGGTGTAGGTCAGGCTCACGACGTCCTTGAAATGATCCTTGAGCTTGGCGGTGACCAGCACGCCCAGGTCCGTGGCCAGGATTTTCCGGTCCTTGCCCTCGATGCGCACGTAGCCCCGCTCCACCACGGTTTTGATCGTGGGGGCGTAGGTGGACGGGCGCCCGATGCCGTGCTTTTCCATCGCGCGGATCAAGCTGGCCTCGTTGTAGTGCGGCGGCGGGCTGGTGTGGTGCTCCTGCGAGTTGAGTTTGACCAGGCGCAGATCATCGCCCTGAGCCAGGGGCGGAAGCTCGCTGTCGGCGTCCTTGTCATCGGACTCCGCCTTCCCGTAAACTTTCAGGTAGCCGGCGAACACGAGCGTCCGGCCGTTGGCGCGAAACACCGCCTCGCCGGCGCCGACGTCCACGCCCAAGGTGTGGTAGCGGGCCTCGGCCATCTGGCTGGCGACAAAGCGCGTCCAAATCAACTCATAAAGCTTGAGCTGCTCGCCCGATAAATGCGCCGCCACGTCCTGGGGCTTCCTGAAAACGCTGGTGGGGCGGATTGCCTCATGCGCTTCCTGCGCTCCCTTGGCCTTCGTTTTGTAAACCGGCGCCGCCTCCGGGAGATAGGTCTGGCCGAATTCCTGCAGCACCAACTTGCGGGCCTCCTCTTGAGCCGCGCGGGCGACGGAGAAGGAATCGGTGCGCATGTAGGTGATGAGCCCCTCGCTAACCTCCTGCCCCAGCGCCACGCCCTCGTAGAGGCCTTGGGCGATGCGCATGGTTCGCTCGGAAGAAAATCCCAGTCGCCGGGAGGCGTCCTGCTGCAAAGAGCTGGTGACGAACGGGGGCTGCGGCTTGCGGCGCAAGTCCTTGGCTTCGACGCTCAGAACCTCGTACTTGGACCCGCTGAGCATCTCCACGACGGCCTGCATTTGCTGGGCGGTCTTAAAGCAGGTGAAGCCGACGCGGTAGTCTTCGGAAAAAAGCTTGTGGGTTTGGGTGGCTTCCACTTTCTCGCCCTTCCAGCGGACCAGTTGGGCCTCAAACGGAGGGAAGCCCTTTTTTTCCAGCTCGGCGCTCAGCCGCCAAAACGCCTCCGTCTTGAAATTTTCCATCTCGTGCTTGCGCTCGACCACCAGCCGCAAAGCGACCGATTGAACGCGGCCGGCCGAGAGGCCTTTTTTTATCTTGCTCCACAAAAGCGGGGACAGCTTGTAGCCCACCAGCCGGTCCAGAACGCGGCGCGCCTGCTGCGCGCTGACCAGATTCATGTCGATGGCCCGCGGCGCTTTCAGGGATTCCTGGATGGCCGAGGCCGTGATCTCGTGGAAGGTGATGCGGCGGATTTTTTCCGGGGGCAGGCCCAGTATCTCCACCAAATGCCAGGCGATCGACTCGCCCTCGCGGTCGTGGTCGGTCGCCAGATAAACCCATTTCGACTTGTCGGCGGCGGCCTTGAGGGCCGGAAGCAATTTCCTGGTCCTGGGCAAAAGGACGTAGGTGGGCTTGAAGCCCTTTTCGATTTCAACCCCCAGCTCCTGCCCGGGCAGGTCGCGCACGTGGCCGAAGGAGCTCAGCACCGTGAAGTTTTTATCCACAAAGCGCGAGATGGTTTTGACCTTGGTCGGCGACTCCACAATCGCAAGTATGTGATCAGGCATAATAGGGCCGCTCTTATTATAGTGGGTAAGTAAGGAATCTGCAACTCCCCCCCTGTCGCACCCTCGCGCTTCTTAACCACAGTGGTAAAGTGTTTGAGTGGTAAAGTGGTAGAGTGATAAAATGCCGCCAAGCACAAAATCACTACAGTTCGTCCCGTGCCTCTGAGCTGAAGGCTTGTCGTCCTTCCCTCTGCACTTTACCACTATACCACTCTATCACTTCTCTATCGCTTCACTTCGTTGAGCTTGGCGGCGGCGGGGAAGAAACGGCGCTGGGGATTTATTATAATAGGCGGGATGCAATTTCCTGCGATGCGGCTGCGGCGGCTGCGGGCCAGCCCCGGGTTTAGGCGCCTGGCGCGCGAAACAAATCTGCGGCCCGAAAATCTCATCGCCCCGCTGTTCGTGCGCTCCGGCAGCAAAGTCAAAAAGCCCATCGCCTCCATGCCGGGCTGCTTCCAGTTTTCGGCCGACCTCCTGGCGCAGGAGGCTAAAACCGCGCAGCGCCTCGGAATCGGCGGCGTCATCCTCTTCGGCATTCCAGACAAAAAAGATCCCCTGGGCCGGGGCGCTTACGATTCCAACGGCGTCATCCAGCGCGCCCTCAAGGCCGTCAAAGACGCCGCGCCGGAGCTGCCGGTGATCGCGGACTTGTGCTTTTGCGAGTACACCGACCACGGCCATTGCGGCGTCGTCAAAAAGAGTTCCGGCGGCGGCTGGATTCTTGACAACGACGCGACCCTGGACTTGATGATGAAAACGGCGCGCAGCCAGGCCGAGGCCGGCGCCGACATCATCGCCCCGAGCGCCATGATCGACGGTCAAGTCAAAACCATCCGCCAAGCCCTGGACGAGTCCGGCCACGCCATGACGCCCATTCTGGCCTACGCGGCCAAGTTCGCCAGCGCCTTTTACGGCCCGTTCCGCGACGCGGCGGAATCGCCGCCAGGCTTCGGCGACCGCAGCAGCTATCAGATGGATCCGGCCAACGCCCGCGAAGCCCTGAGGGAGGCCGCGCTCGACGTCGAGGAGGGCGCCGATATCGTCATGGTCAAGCCCGCGCTGGCGTACCTGGACCTGGTTTATCAAATCAAGCGCCGTTTCAAGATGCCCACCGCCGCCTACAGCGTCTCGGGCGAGTACGCCATGCTCAAGGCGGCGGCCGCCAACGGCTGGCTCGACGAAAAAAAAGCGGCTCTGGAAAGCCTGACGTCGATCAAGCGCGCGGGGGCGGACATCATCCTGACCTACTACGCCTTTGAAGCCGCCGCCTGGCTGGAGAAGTCCTAAGGCGCTTATGACATGGCAGGCGCTTTCGCTTTGCGCTTTGGCCGCGCTCTTCTGGGGGCTGGGGGCCTGCGTCGACAAGCTGGCCGTGGGCCGCATGCCGCCGCTCCATTTTTTTCTGGCGCGCTTCTACGTGCTGCCGATTTTGGCCGCGCCGTTTATGATCGTTTTTTGGGACGGCAACAAGGCCGCCGTGAGCCAGTCGGGCAGGCCCGGCGTCTGGCTCATTTTTTCAAGCACCGTCCTCATCCAGCTCGGATTTCTTTTTTATTACCTCGCGCTCGCGGGGCAGGAAGCCTCCAAAGTGGTGCCCCTGACCTCCGTCTATCCTCTCTTGGCGCTCGGCCTCTCGGTGGTTTTTCTGGGAGAGGGCCTGAGCTTGGGCAAGCTGGCCGGGACCGCGTTTATCGCCGGCGGCGTTTATTTGGTGGCCCGGTGAAATCAAAAAATCTTTTTCTGCGCGCCCAAAAAACTTTGGTCGGCGGGGTCAACTCGCCCGTGCGCTCCTTTAAATCGGTCGGCGGCGTTCCGCTCTTCATCGAGCGCGGCAAAGGCTGCCGGCTGACGGACGCCGACGGCGATGTCTACGTGGATTACTGCCTGTCGTGGGGACCGCTCATCCTGGGCCACTGCCATCCGCAGGTGACGGCGGCGGCTTATGCCCAGATCAAGAAAGGCTCCTCCTACGGAGCGCCGACCCGCCTGGAGGTGGACCTCGCGGAGGCGATCACCGAGGCGATCCCCTCCATGGAAAAAATCCGCTTCACCAGCTCCGGCACCGAAGCCGTCATGAGCGCCCTGCGCCTGGCGCGGGCTTTCACCGGACGCGCCAAGGTTTTGAAATTCGCGGGCGGCTATCACGGCCATGTCGACAGCCTGCTGGTGAGCGCGGGCTCCGGAGCCGCGTCTTTTGGAACGCCGGATTCCGCGGGAGTGCCCGCACATTGGGCGCAAGACACGCTCGTCTTGCCGTACAACGACGCGCAAGCGCTCGATGGGCTTTTTGCCGGGCAGGGCCAAGCCATCGCCTGCGCCATCGTGGAGCCGGTCGCCGCCAACATGGGCGTGGTGTTGCCGGAGCCCGGATTTTTGGAAAGCCTGCGCCGCTTGACGCGGCAATGCGGCGCGCTGCTCATCTTCGATGAGGTGATCACGGGTTTTCGCGTTCGCTACGGCGGCTATCAGGACGCTCTGGGCATACGGCCGGACCTGACCTGCCTGGGCAAGGTGATCGGCGGAGGCTTCCCCGTGGGGGCCTTCGGCGGCAAAAGGGAGATCATGGATTTGCTCGCTCCCCTGGGGCCGGTCTATCAGGCCGGAACACTGTCCGGAAATCCGGCCGCCATGGCCGCGGGCCTTGAAACGCTCAAGATTTTAAAAAAAACCGACCCCTACCGGCGGCTCGCGGAAAAAACGCAAATTTTGGCGCGGGGCATTTCCGCGGCCGCGCTAAAAAAGGGCGCCGCCGTTCAAGTGAGCTCCGCCGGCTCTTTTTTCACCGCTTTTTTTTCAGAGCGCCCGGTGTGCGATTTCGACGGCGCGCGCGCCTGCGACGCGGCGCGCTACGCCAAGTTTTTTCACGCCCTGCTCAAAAACGGGGTCTATTTTCCCCCCGCGCAGCTTGAAGCGGCCTTCGTGTCGACCGCCCATGGCGCGCGCGATCTCGACCTCACCCTAAAAGCGGTCGAGACCGCGATCGGCCTTTCAAATAAATAATTTATTAGTGGGTTACCCCTTACATCTGCTGCGGAGCGGAGACGCCCAGCAGGCTCAGGCCTTTTTCGATCACCAGGCGCACGCCCAGGCAGAGCCCCAGCCGAGCGCGGGAGACGTCGGGAGCGGAGGCGTCCACGACGCGGCATTTCTCATAGAAAGGATGGAACAGTCCCGCCAACTCTAAAAGGTAGCTTGCCAAATGATGGGGGCTCAGCTCCTTGACGCAGAGCTTAAGGATTTCGGGAAACCAGGCGAGTTTGACGAGGAGGTCCCGCTCTTCCCTGGAGCCCAACTGGGGCTGCCGCTTGAGCTCCTCCACGGACGGCAAGCCGCCGAAACTCAGGGAGCTTTTCTCCGCCTCCCTGAAAATGGAGCATATGCGGGCATGGACGTACTGGACGTAAAAGACCGGGTTTTCCTGGCTCTTTTTTTGGGCCAGCTCGATGTCGAATTTCAAGGTTGAGTTGGGAGTTCTCATCGCGAAAAAGAACCGGCAGGCGTCGCGTCCCACCTCGTCGAGCAGCTCTTTGAGCAGCACCATTTCCCCCGCGCGCTTGGACATGCGGATCAACTGTTGCCCGCGGTAAAGATGCACCATCTGGTGAACCAGAGCGCGGAAGGACTCGGGAGGATAGCCGAGCTCCGCCATCGCCACCTTCATGCGCGGGACATAGCCGTGGTGGTCGGCTCCCAGAATGTCGATGAGCTGGGTCATGCCCCGGTCCATTTTGTCCTGGTGGTAGGCGATATCCATCAAAAAGTAAGTCGGCCGGCCGTCGTTTTTGACCAGCACCCGGTCTTTGTCGTCGGCGGCGTCCCCCGTTGCCGTCTCGTCGGAAGCGCCCTCGCTTGAGGCGAGCCAAACCGCGCCGTCTTTTTCAAAAACTTTTCCGCGCGCGCGCAGTTTTTCCAGGACCGCCTTCCAGGACTCGCGCTCGTGCAGCGAGGTTTCCTTGAACCAGCCGTCGAACTTGACGGCGAAAAGGTCCATGTCGCGCTGATGCTCTGCGATGAAATGCTCGACGCCGAAACGGCTGAAGCGCTGCGCGGACCAGTCTTTGGCCTCGGGGCCGAGACTCTGCGCCAAGTCCGCCAGATACGCCCCCTGATAGCCCCCTTCCGGAATCTCGGCAGCCTCGCCCAGGCTCTGGCGGTGGCGCGCCCGCAGGGACTCTCCCAAAAGCTCCACCTGCCGCCCCGCGTCGTTTAAATAGCATTCCGTGCTCACCCGGTATCCCAAATGGGCCATGATTTTGGCCAGGCTGTCTCCCAGGGCCGCGGCGCGGCCGCTGGCGGCATGCAGCGGCCCGCTGGGGTTGGCCGAGACGAATTCCAATAGAATTTTTTCACGCGGCGGAGGCTGAAGGCGGCCGTAGCTCTCCACGGAGGCGACGACGTCGGAGAGATTGCGCCAGAGCGGCTCCAAAGCCAGATGAAGATTGAGGTAGCCGGGCCTGACCGGCTCGGCCCGCTCGAACAAAGCCGCCCCCTCAAAAGCCCGGGCGCTTTCCTCGGCGATTTCAATGGGATTTTTTTTGAGCTTTTTGGCGGCGGCCAGAGGCCAGCTCAAAGCCAAATCGGCCCGAGCGTGGGGCGGAGCGGGGGCCAAAATCCCGTCCCAATCCGGCAGCCGCAGGGCGATGTCGGCGCGGCACTCCTCTAGCAGCATGGAAAATATCCGTTGGCGTGAATGGCGGGCTTAATGTTTAAGGGACCTCGAAGCGCGCGGCTGCCAAGGGACTTTCTTCGCGTCCCCGTAAAGCCTGTCCAGGCCGTAGAACTCCCGCGCCCGAACGTGCATGACGTGGATGAGCATGCCGCCGTAGTCCAGGACTTTCCACACAGCGCTCTGCGTTCCATCGCAGCGCAGCGGCTCCAAGCCTTTCTCTTCCAGCACCTCTTCGATTTTGCGGCACACGGCTTCCATTTGGAACGGCGACTCGATGCTCGACAAAAGCATGTAGTCGGTCACCGAGGACCGGGCCGCCACCTCAAAAAGCCGGATGTCGGTGGCGTGTTTCTCAGCCGCCGCCCGCGCCGCCTCGACCGCGTAGCGCCTAAAGGAGCGGTTCATTGGCCTGGGCTTTAAGGCGGTCGCGAAGCTGCTCTTCCTGCTCCTGCTGCGCCTTTTCCATGGCGGCGCCCAAAAGCCGGGCCACGCCGCCGATGAGGCGGGCGACCTGGACGCAGCCGGCCGCGTCGCCGGCGTCGGGGCGGCAGACCAAAAGGCAGGCTTTGATGGAGTCCTGCGGGCTCGGCACGGCCGCGCAATAGGTCGTCTCATCCAGCCATTTCGTTTGGATGGATTCGACCTTCTGCGGAAGCTTTTGCTCCAGAGCCGGCGAGCGCGGGCCCAGGACGGCGACCGCGTCCATCTCGTCGTTGTAGACGTTGTAGAGGCCGGCGGCCAAAGACCAGCCCTCCCCCAGGTGCGCCAGAAGATGCCGGCTTACCCTGGCGAAAAGCTCTTTTGGGCTGGATGTCTTTTGGGCGAAGACGGTGCTTAAATCGTAAAAAAGCATGAGCTGCTCCGAAGTCCGCTTCACGCGCTCGGACAAAACCTGCGCCATCCCCATCAGGAAGACGCCGGCGGCGCCGCGCTCGGCCTTGAGCCAGGCGCGCAAATCGCGGCCGGCGAGGATAAGAACCTCGACGGGCTCCTGGGCCACGACGCGCGCGGTGCGCGCCTTGTGTCCCGCCAAGGCCATCTCGCCGAAAAATTCACCGGGCCCCAGAAACGCCAGGTCTCTATAGTCGCGGTGCGTCTCCAGTCTCTTGTCGACGCGCGCGACGCCCCCGGCGATGAGGTAAAGGCTGTCGGCCTTCTCGTTGTCTTCGATGAGAACGGAGCCGGCGGCAAATTCGGCGGACTTAAAAAGGGCGGAAAGCTTCTTGAGTTGGGGAAGGCTCAAGCCCCGCATCAGCGGCATGGCTTTGAGGCATTTTAAACGCTCTTTTTCTGTCATCGGCATTCTCCGGCGCCGGACATGCGGGGCGCCGCCGTCCTCACATGGTGCGCGCCACTTTCGCTCCGCCGCCCCGGCACAGGGCCTGGAGCGCGTCGGGATTGTGGGCTTTGGTCAAAGCGACGTCGAGGTCCGCGACGCCGGTGTTGACCAACTCCGCCAGAGAACGGTCCATGGGCATCATGCCGAACTTGACCCCCGTCTCGATGGCGTTGTAAATCATGTGCGTCTTGCCTTCCCGGATCAGGTTCGAGATGGCCGGCGTCATGGTCATTAACTCGCGGGCCGCCACCCGGCCCTTGCCGCCCTTTTTGGGAAGCAGAATCTGCGCGATGACGGCCTGCAGGCCGGAGGCGAGCTGAACGCGAATCTGCGCCTGCTGGTGCGGCGGAAAAACGTCGATGATGCGGTCGATGGTGGAGGGCGCGCTCTGCGTGTGCAAAGTCCCGAAGCAAAGGTGTCCCGTTTCCGCCGCCGTGATGGCCAATTGGATGGTTTCAAGGTCGCGCATTTCTCCGACCAGGATCACGTCCGGGTCCTGGCGCAGAGCCGCGCGAAGAGCGGCGGCGAACGATTTGGTGTTCTGCCCCACCTCCCGTTGGCGGATGATGCTCTTTTTGCTGTCATAGGTGAACTCGATCGGGTCTTCGATGGTCAGAATGTGGTGCGCGTGGGTCTGGTTGATCTGCTCGATGATGCAGGCCAGCGTCGTGGATTTCCCGGAGCCCGTCGGCCCGGTCACCAGAACGAGCCCGCGCGGCAGATCCGCCAAGGCGATCATCTGCGGCGTCAGCTTGACCTGCTCGGCGCTCGGGATTTGCGCGTTGATGACGCGCATGACCGATTCCACGCCGTTTTTCTGCATGAGCACGTTGACGCGAAACCGGCACAGGCCCTTGATGGCGAAGGAGCAGTCCAGTTCCCAGTTTTCCTCGAAGCGGGCGCGCTGGTCCTCGAAGAGAATCGAATAGATCATATGCTTGGCGCTTTCGGCCGTGAGCACCTCATTCTGCGGGGCGACGAGCTGTATCTCGCCGTTCAAGCGCATCATCGGGGGCTTTCCGATGACCAAGTGGATGTCGCTGGCCCGCGCCACGACCGCCTGTTTAAGGATCTCAACCAAATCCATCATGAATATCTCTCCTTGCCGTTGATTGCCGCCAGTCTCGCCGGCGGCTTACCGTGCCGCCCCCTTATCCTGCCAAGCGGTGAAATCGGCGCCCAAGATCACCGTCACGTCCACCAAGCGCTCCAAATTCATCTGTGTCCAAGCCTGGGCCTGGGGCCAGCCGAGCGAGCGGTAAACTCTTTGAGCGGATTGGAAAACGCCCGTGCGGTCTAGTATACATGTTTTTTCCGACCGCATGGAAGCGTTTCCGACGTTTACCACGTCGAAACCGCGCTCGCGCAGGCGCCGCGTGGCCTTCTCGGCGAGCCGGCCCTCCTGCGTCGCGTTGAGCACCTCCACGGTGACCGGGCGGGCGGAGGATTGGCGCGCGGGGGAGGCCGCCAGCCCCGCCAAAAGGTCCGCGGCTTCCTTGTCGGCCGTCGTCCACGCGGAACCCTTGCGGGTCATGGGCCACTGCGCGACCCACGTGTTCTCAAGCGGAATTTTTCTAAGCTCAGACCACAACAAAAACCGCTCGAAAACGGGCAGGCTGCTCTCCAGCATCAGGCCGGAAGTCCTCCAAAACGGAGGCGCTGGAAAAGCGGGCCGTCCCCCGGCCGCGGGCGAAGCCGTTAGGCGCAGCGGCAGGACAAGTCCGGAGGGATCGGCCTCCTCCGGCGATCGCGGCGCGCCGCTTTTAAGACGCAGCCAAAAATCGAGCGGCGGCGCGCCGCGGCCGGCCAGAAGACGGGAAACCGATCTCTCCCGGCCGCTCTCCTCCGGCGCCGCGCTCAAAGGCAAGACCACGATATTGAGCGTCCGCCGCGAGGGCTCGTATCGCCAGTAGTAAATCCTATCGGCGCTCACCGCTCCCGTCACGCTCCGGCGCCGGCTGAGCGCGAGGTCCACATCGGAGAGGAAATGCAGCGCCGTCGCGCCCAGCATCAGCGCCAGAACGGCCGCAAGCAATAGCCTTTCCCGCCTCAGCGGATTTTGCGCCATAGTTTTTTTCCCAACGGATGAATCCAGCCGCCCCGGGACTTGACGTAGGCAAGCTTCATCCGCACCGTCTCGCGCATCGCCCGGTCGATGTTTTGAAAGGCGATTTTTCTGAGCCGGGCCGCGCCGGCGAAGGCGCGGTCCTCGGAAGCCGCGTCGGCGACAAAAATGATCTTATCTAGGGGCGACATCCTCAAATCTCCCAGGCTGTGCCGGCGGATGGCCGAGAGAATTTCCGGGTCCGACACGCCCATCTCGGTCTCGGCCATATGGGCGCCCACGTAAGCGTGCAGCAAGATGGGGCAGCGGGCGATGACCTCCTCTTTTAAGGGCGCCTTGATCTTGTGGCGGCGCGCGTAGGCGATCATCCGGGGCAGCGTCAAGCTCCGGCCGGCGTCGTGCAGCAGCGCCGCCGCCGCGGCCTTCTCGAGATCGGCCCCGTGACGCTCGGCCAGACTTCCGGCCAGGCGCGCCACCTGGAGCACATGCGCGAAGCGGCCCGCGTTCAAACGCCGCCGCAGCCGATTGAGCCAAGCCAAGCCATAGAGGCCGCGGCGCTCGATCCTTCTTAAAACCGCGGCCGGAATTTTTCCGGCGGTTTTTTCGCCTCGCAAAAACGCCAAGCGGATCTCGGAGGACGAAATCGCGGGAAAAACGCCCTTGAGCCAAATCACCTTGGCCTTCGCGGCGAGGGCCGCCCCGTCTTTCCCCCGCCTGGCTCCGACCACCAAGGTCGCCTGCGACAGCAGGCGGCGATATTTTTTCCAAGTCGTAAACGCCCCGAGTTGATCGCCGCCGATTAAAAGATAAAAACGGGCGCCGGGATGAAGCCGCCGGAAATGCGCCAAAGCCTGATAGGTGTAGACCGGCCCGCGCCGGGTCTTTTCATAACCGCTGAGCCGCACTTTCTTGAGCATCGGCCCCGCAAGCCGGCCAGCCAAGCCCGCGCGCAGCATCCGCGCGCGCTCATCAAAGGAAGCCCATGGCAGGCGTTTATGGGCCGGGCGGGCGCTGGGCAGAATGTAGGCGCGGTCCACCGGAATTTCCCGGAGGGCTGCGCCCAAAAGCTCAAAATGCCCGGTGTGCGGCGGGTCGAAACTGCCGCCGTAGATGAGAATGTTCATCGTTGGAAAAGAATCTTACATAATAACCTCCGGCCGCTTCACCCCCCCGCGCTTCGCCTCAGACGCCATATTTATTGTAAGCTGAACCGTTATGGCAATAGTGGAGCCCTTCGCCGCGTTCAGAGCCGATCCTTTCAAAACGGATTTATCGCGCGTCTTGTGCCCGCCCTACGACATCGTCACCCCTTCCATGGCGAAGCGGCTGCGCCGCTGGGAGGCCAACGCCATCCGCATCGAGCTGCCCGAAGATCCCGACCGCTACCGGCGCGCGCAAAAGCAGTGGGAGGCGTGGGTGGGGTCCAATCTTTTAGTCCAGGACAAAAAGCCGGGCTTCTATATCTGCGAGCAGTCTTTCCGGTGGAATGGGAAAACCCGGACGCGGCTTGGTTTTTTGGCCGCTTTGCGGCTGGAGAAACCGGGCTCCAAGACCATCTTGGCCCATGAAAACACATTGAGCAAACCCAAGCAGGACCGGCGAAAGCTCCTCAACCGGCTGAAAGTCAACACCAGCCCCATCTTCGCCGTGTTTTCCGATCCAAAAAAAGAATTCGAGCGTTTTTTCCGCCGCCCGGCCGGTCCCGAACCGGCGATCCGCGGCCAAGACATCATCGGCGTCGGCTACCGGCTTTGGAAAATAGAGGACGCGGGCCAAATCCGCCGGCTCAAGCGCCTTTTGGAGCCTCAAAAAATCCTGATCGCCGACGGACATCACCGCTACCGGGTCGCCTGGGACTTCTACCGGAGCAGCGGTCCCCTTCGCAGAGCTCCGGGGACCCGGATGCGCCGGAGTCGCGGCGGCGCGGCGGCCTCGAGCCCGCGGCGATACATCCTCGCCTATCTCTGCCCCAGGGAGGACCCGGGGCTTAAGCTCCTGCCCACTCACCGGGTCGTGCCCGGCGCAGGGCGCCTCATGCGGCGATTGAGCGGGGAATGCTCCTTGGAGCCGCTCCGCTCTTGGAAAGAGCTGTCGCGAAAACTGGACAAACTTTCAAACCCGCTGAGTTTCGGCTGCTTCAGCGAGAGCTTTCCCGGACGGCCCTACGTTTTGGCCACGCCCGGCAAGAATGCCTCCGACGGCGCGCGCTTGGCGGTGCAGTATATCGCCCAAGCCCTCGCCCCCCAGGCCGCGCGGCAGACCTTCACGCATTCGGCCCCGGAGGCCATCCGCCTGGCTCGGGCGTGCAAAGGCATGGCCCTGCTTCTCGGCTCCTACACAGTTTCGCAAATTCAAAGCGCCACGGAAGCCTGCGGCCTCTTGCCCCAAAAAACGACTTATTTTTATCCCAAGGTCGCCGCCGGCCTCGCTTTCCGCAGACTGTGATGGAATCCAATTCGGCTCCCCCCCTGGTGCTGCTCGCCGACGACGAGCCCCAGCTTCTCAAGGTTCTCAAAATAGCTTTGGAGTCCGGAGGCTTCGCGGTCGAGACCGCCTCCGACGGCGCCGAGGCCTGGGAAAAAATCCGGAAGGGAAATATAGACCTGGCCATCCTGGACTTGCAAATGCCATGCAAAGACGGCCTGGAGGTCTGCCGCCTCGTCAAAGAGGACTTGGATTTAAGCCTGATGCCCGTCATTCTCCTGACCGCCGCCAGCGACACGGAATCGAAGGTGCGGGGGCTGACCCTCGGGGTCGACGACTATATCACCAAGCCGGTCAACGTGCGCGAGCTTTTGGCGCGAATCTGGATGGTCTTTCGCAGAATGCGCCAGGAGTTGGAGGCCAATCCTCTGACCCGGCTTCCGGGCAATATCGCCATCGAAAAGCGGATCAATGAGGCAATCGCGAAAGGCAAGGATTTCGCCGTGCTCTACATCGACCTCAACCAATTCAAAGCCTACAACGACGCCTACGGCTACGCCGCCGGCGACTACGTGCTCAAAACCACCGCAAAAATCCTGGTTGCGGCGGCGCGCAGCGGCAGAAATCCCGGCAATTTCATCGGCCACATCGGCGGCGACGATTTCATCATCGCGACGGACGCCTCGGATGCCGAAGGCATCTGCCAGAAAATCATCGACAACTTCGACCGGCAGGTTCCCGAGTTTTACAAGCAGGAGGACCGGGAGCGGGGCTATATCCTTGGCAAAGACAGG
>Ga0156243_1136_pt2 | contig 28158 bp, 23 predicted proteins | sample RifCSPlowO2_12_FD_107890 | JGI IMG/M metagenome (GOLD analysis project Ga0156243, IMG submission 107890) | Elusimicrobia bacterium RIFCSPLOWO2_12_FULL_59_9 | reverse complement strand
TTCCACATTGGGGCTCGATTTGACATCTCTGGAGAATTCCTTCGCCGGTTGGGATCAGTCGTCCTTCGGGCAGTCCGGACCGTGCGGAACGGGAGGATAAGGAAGATCCCAGCCGCGGGCCGTATGCCATAGGATGCGGTTCAACACCTCTTCCGGAGCAGCGTCCGGCAACTTAAAGTTCATGGCCAGAGAGTCCTGGGCCGCCGCCCGTTCCCTTCCATTCAGAGCCGTCAAAGGAGGATTCAGCGTGTCGAGTCTGATCCGGTTTGGGAGGGCCAGAAACGGTCGCAGATCGGGTTCCTTGACAAAAAGGGAACGCATCGGGAGCGCGGCTGCATCAAACTTGTTCATCGGCGGCATTCCCAACAGCTCCTCAATCGTCCGCAGAACGCTCGTCTGATTATAATGCGTCGAGTCTACCACACCACGGCGCACGTAGGGGCTGACCACCAGACACACGGTGCGATGCCCGTCCACATGATCCACGCCATCCTGGGCGTCGTCTTCCACAATGAAAATGGCGCTGCGGGGCCAGTACGGACTTCGGGAAATGGCCTCCACAATCCGGCCGGTGGCCAGGTCGTTATCCGCCACCATCGCAGCCGGCGTGGCCGCTTGCGGCACGGTACCCTCCGTATGGTCCGTGGGCAGTTGAAGAATTAGTAGGTTTGGGAGATTGCCTTGCCGCACATACTCCTGAAACTTGTCAAGAAACACGCGCGCGCGCCACACGTCGGGGACGTAAAGACGGAAAGCAGGGTAATCGGGCTCCACGAATGTATCCCAGACAGCCCCGGAACCACGGCTGCGTTCAGAAATCTGCCGGACGGGAGCCTCGCTGTCGCGGAGGTACTCGACCCAAGTCCGGGTCTGGGGGCTGACGGGCACCGTAAACTCACCGAAGATGCGGACGGAGAGGCCAAACCCATAGGCATTATTCCAAAGGAACCCGCTGGGAGCAAAGGCCAAGGCATCCGTGCCATCGAACGGATAGCTTCGGGGATAGCCCGCATGGGCCCGCTCGATGTAATCGGTCACCATCGCTTGGGTGAGCCACTGGTGTCCATCGGCGCTGACCGCGCCGCTCGTATAGAAATTATCCAGTGTGGCAAATTGAAGAGCCAGTTCATGCTGGTTCGGCGTAACTTGCCAGCCGTATAACGTTAAATTGGGGTCTCCGTTGCCCTGACCGAGGTCACCGAATACCTGATCGTACGTTCGGTTCTCCTTGATGATCAGGAAGACGTGCTCGATCCCCAGTTCCTTCAGGTTCTGCGGGGAGTCGGTTGGCGCGGTGGCGTTCTGGAAGGGGTGATTGGTAAAGGACACCGCATCCGGCTCCGCGATGCTGGCCGTGCCGCCGGAAAAGATGTTCACCGTCCCCAGCGCCTGGGAGACACGGAACAGCCGGGTGGCATTGCGCGACCCAATTCCTTTGGAGTTGGCGACGTGCACCATATCTCCTTTCGAAGACGGAGAGACAGCCAGCGCGACCGGATACCAGTCCGTGGGAACAAATCCGCGCAAGGCGTAACTCTGACCCTGTCGTTCCAACACCGCCACGGCGTTGTTGCCGGAGCAGGCCACATAGAGCCACTCGCCACCTGGACTGAACGCGACGGCGGTGGGAGTGCTGCCGATATATCCTTGAGGAAAGGCCGGGAGGTAGATGGTGTCTACGACCTCGAGACTGCCGGTGTCCAGCAGGGTCAGGGAATCGCTGTTGGCGTTGGCGATGGCGGCGAGGCGGCCATCGGGACTGATTTGAATGCCGCTGGGGTGCAGACCCACCGGAACTTCAGCAAGGACCCGAAAACTCGCCACGTCAATGACGGAAACCGTGCCGCTGCTGGCCACCCCGCGTTCGTCAATCAGCACCCGCGTGCCGGCCGAACCTGCGCTGAGTTCCCCGGCTTCCGGCCGTCGTCCTCCCCAGTTAGTGACGAACAAGCGGTTTCCCTGCGGCGTGATCGCAACCCCGAAGGGAGCTATCCCGACCGGAACGGTTTGCACGACTTCGCCGGTAGCGATCTCCAACCGTCCCAGGGTGTTCATCCGGTTCAGGGCCACATAGATGTTTGCCCCAGCCCGGTCCAACGCGATTCCGGTCGGAGCCGAGTTGCGCGGCACCGGCATGTACGCCACCCCGTATTCTCCTTTGACGTCGGCCATCGCAATGGAGTGATTGCCCCCGGGTCCTAGCTGGGAACTGACAATCCATATCCCGTCCGGGGTAAAGGCCAGGCCGGCAAAGGAAGCGATCTGCAATCGCACGGTCCGGAGGGGCTCCCCGCTGGCCGTAAAAAACCGCACGGTGGTCGGGAGAAGCACTGCCAGCACGTCTTTGTTCGGGCTGAGAGCGATGTCCACGGGTCGGCCGGGAAATTCGATCCGTTCTCCGGCCGGGTTCAGCAATTGATTGCTGGGAACGAGAACCTGATTCCCGTAGCGGGTTCCGACGATCATCCATTGCGGCTCGGGCAGATCGCCCGTCAACCCGAGACACAACACACCCAGAATAACGGATACAAACGTCAGCCTGACTGGATGATGATGAGCCGCCACAATCTTGACTCTTCCTACGTCCGATTCCAGAAGGGGCTCGTCAACAGCCCCCCATCGCCCACACGGTACGAATCCCATATGTTAGCAGGCTGCCGGGGTCTCTGTCTGCTTTTTATTTTTCGGGCTTTGGGAGCAATGATCCCGGGGTGCACGGCGCTCGTGCCGCGGAGCGGTCCCGGTCAAGCCATGGCACGATCTCACTGGTGCTCGACAACCTGCCGCTCAGGATCTCGAGCAAAAGGTCATGGATCAGAATGGTGTTGAACCGAGCCTCATAGGTGACGGGCGTGGTCTGACCCGGCAGCTTCAGAAGAAAAGGGACCCGACTATCTTCCTTCCCGTCGAAGGTTTTCGAGAGAGTCCAACTGTGATCCGACGTAATCAGGACGGTTGTATTGTCCCAGACGCCAGTCTTTTCCATTGCTCTCCGGATTTCCCCAATCGTTTGGTCTGCCAGGGTGAGATTATCCAGATACCAATCCTCCAAACGCTGCCACGTGACCACAGTGAATTGACGCTTCCTGCGATCATAGATGCCAGGCCCATGAGGAATCGGCCAATGCACATAGACCAAACCAAATCGGCTGTCAACGGTAAACCGTCTCGCCTTTTCAAGAATTGCCCAGTACGCCTCAAGATGCTTGCGATGTCTCTCCGATGGCAAAATCGTGCGGAGTTGCAGCGGAATCAATTGATCGACTGTTCCGTTTTCTTCGATCGAGGAACCGTAGAAGGGTTCCCACGCACACTCGGTCAAATCTTTCCCGAATGTGCGGCAATACGGAAGGTACCAACCGGCTACGGCTGTCGCAATCCCCCGCTGGCGAGCTTTTGAAAAAAGAGTCTCTTCCTGGTCCATCGGAGATGCGGTCCCACAATCTTGGAACGTTATCCGGAAAGGATCTTCCTCCAAGTCCGTCGCCGAAACGAATCGGCCGGTCAGCAGGCTCGGAATCGAGAGGCGGGTTTCAGTGCTCGGTGGAATTGCATTTGTCGCGTAGATGGCAGAACTTCGAAGCCGCGCCAACTCAGGCAGGGTGATTCCGCCAGGCCGGTCATCAAACGACAAGCGCTGATCCAGCCCATCGAACAGAAGCCACACGACACGGTTTGGAACATCCACTCGCTCAATCATTTGGTTTGCGGAAGCATTCGCGAGCATCGCCGGCCTGCTCTTCAAATGCCACACACACGCTCCAACTGTTATCACGATACACAGAGAAGCGATGAGGAAAAAGAACTCTGTGAGTGCAAGACAAGAACGGAACCGTGTCCATACGAGGTACAGCACGGAGATACCCAATAGGAAGCAGAACGCAACAAAACCCTTTGCTCCCAAATAAAGAATAAATAGTCCGACATGGATGGGACCCGGGACCAAATCGCGCATATTGTTGGCAGTAATGGCGAGAGCAAGAAGAGGGGTAGCTTGAAAAACTTTCAAATAGCCACGCTGGTGCCCGCGGCGGCCTAATCTTAGCAGAGACCACCAAACAAAGGTCAAAAGAACAATATTGCCTAGGATCGCCTCATAATAATGCGCGGAATAGCGGGGCAACAGAGCAGAATCGGAAAAGATTATCAGAGAAACTCTCAACAGGCAAAGATTCGCCATGGAGGCCGCGAGAATCCAGTCTCTTCCACGATGTTTGATTCGCTCTTCGTCCACGGTGTGATGCAGGCTCCTCAGTGTTCTCCCGGGCGATCCAACGATTCCCACTTCATCTCCGATACCTTCAACCGAGGATGGGAAATGAGCAGGTGCAGCATCAACGCTTGGAAGGCCTCCGTGTGAGCGGTGACGTTCGCGGGATTGACTACGGGAATCAGGATGCACGCATCGGCGATCTGTGCCGTGTATCCCCCCGTTCGCCCCACGACACCACAAACGCTCGCCCCGACTTGTTTTGCGTATTGCAATGCCCGGACAAGATTTCGACTCACGTTGCGCTCCAGGTCGCCTCCGCCGACGGAAAACACGAAGATCGCATCCTTGCCATTCGGGTGACTCCCCCGCAACCAATTTAGATAGCAGGTGTCCCACCCTTCGTCATTAATCCGTGCGGTGAGTTCGGAGACATTGTCCGTCGGGGTGTAGGCCTCGATCAGGGCAATTTTCCGAAAATCATTGACCGCATGCGAGGCGTGTGCGGCGCCGCCCCCGACACCCAGAAAGAAGATACGCCCTTGCCGGGTTCGAACCGCTTCCAGCAGATCCACGGTGCGTTCAATTGCGTTCTGATCCAGTTGTTCCAGGATTTGTCTTGCCTCCGCAAGGTATTCCGCCGTAAAGCTCACCGTTCCCTCCCGCCCTGATGTCGCATCGCAGGGTGCGCTGGACCCCTTCCCTCTCCCCTGCGGTTCCGCCCGTTCTGGAATTCCGCCAATTTAGCCTCTACAAATGTCCGAATTCGTTCCCGAAAAACGTCCTTAGAAAATCGTTCGGCGTTGGTTCGTATGTCCAGCGGATTGAAATGCATCTGCTTAAACCGCTCCAGAGCTGCCAAAAGACTCTCCCAGGTCTGTTCTTCGAAAAAAACTCCGGTTTGTCCTTCGAGAACAATCTCGGTCGAACCTCCACCTCGATATGCGATCACGGGTTTTCCGCAAGCCTGCGCCTCAACCGTGGCGATTCCAAAGTCCTCGAGCGTCGGAACAATCAGGGCCCGACAGCGTTCGTAGAGGGAGCGCAGCCTTTCGGGAGAAACAGACCCCAAAAAGGTTACGTTCGGCCCCGCAAGGTGGTGCAGTCGGCCCCACTCCGGACCCTTTCCGACGATGACCAGCCGGTCCCGCAGGGAAGCGAAAGCCCACACCGCCAAGTCCACTCTCTTGTAAGGCACCAAGTGTGCCACGACGAGAAAGTAGTCTTGATAATCGTTCGAAGGAGAAAAAAAATCAACATCTACCGGCGGGTGGATCACCTCCGCCGTGCGGCCGTAATAGCGGGCAATGCGTAGCGCCGTGGTTTTGGAATTGGCAACAAAATAATCCACCCGGTGCGAACACGATTCATCCCAGCGTCTAAGATAGTCGAGTACCGGGGGTAGCAGGAGCGACCCCAGCCGGGCGTTCGCTTCTGGAGCGGTAGCTTCGGCTGCGTCATTCCAGAGATGGCGATTCGGCGTATGGCAATAGCAGATGTGGCACGTCCGGGGCCCGACGCGAACATTCTTGACAAACAACGCCGAGCTGCTAATCACGAGGTCATACGTGGAAAGATCAAAACTCTCCGTGGCCAGGGGATAAAGCAGCAGGAAGCTTCGGAAGTGGCGCCGCGCGAAGGGAAGTTTTCCCACAAAGGATTCCCGAATATCCATGCCGTTGAGCTCCGTCACCTTGTTCCGATTCGCAACCAGGACATAGACCGGAGCAGTGGGATAAAGCTCGTGAAGAGCCAGGAAGGTTTTTTCGCCGCCTCGAACATGCACAAGGAAGTCGTGAACCAAAGCTATGCGGGAATTATTATCCTTCATAATGATATCAAGGAATCGCTCACTTCTCCTGCGTGCGGGATATGACCGCCTCACTGCCTGCGCTACCTAGGGACAGCCGATCCCCCTTCCGGCATGCCACCATCTGATAAGCCTCTATCAGCCGTTCTCTGATCACATCCCAGGCATATGGTGTGACACTCTTTCGTGCATTTTCTCCCGTCATTCGAAGCAGTTCGCGGTTTTCTGCGAGCCTTTCGATCCTCGCCGCAATGTCGCGGCCGCCCCTCCGGATAAACCAGCCGTTATACCCGTCCACCAGGAATTCTTCCACGCCGCCCACGTTCGTCGCCAATACGGGCAACCCGGACGAGGCGGCCTCGAGAATGACAGCGGAAAACGCCTCGTACAGCGAAGGGAATACGAAAAGATCGCTGGCTGCATAAACCGCTTCCATTCGCGACTGCCGGCCAACGAATTTCACCCTGCCACTAATCCCCTTCCTCAGTGTGAGTATCCGGTATTGAATTCGTGTAAGACTATCGGGCTGCCCGACTACCAGCAATCTTATCTTTGGATCCCGCACGTGGACCAGAGCATCGAGCAAAAACTCGAGGCCTTTCCGGCGAAATTCGTTTCCCACAAAAACAACGACGAAATCATCCTCTCGGAAGCCAAATACTCGCCGCTGTTCGGAACGAAGCTCGAACCTATTTGTGTAGTTGAACCGGACGAGGTCGACGCCAGGCGGAATCGTCAATACGCGATCCTCTGGAAGCCGGTACTGAATGATTAGCTCCCGCCGCACGCGCTCTGATACGGCTATCACATACGGGGAATCAGGCGGAGACAGGAGCCGGGACCAGAAAAACAATGCCACATAATGAAAAGGATTCAAGGCCTTGCGGAGTCGTTCCCACCATCCCATTGTCTTACAGAAATCCACGTATGCTTTATGACAGCTGTGAGCGGTTACCAGGTCGGCCGTAAACGCACAGCAGGACTGAACACTGACGATGTCTAACAGGCGCGAATCGATCGAACATCTCGCTGCCAGGCCAAAGGAAAGGAGCCGAAGAAAATATGGCTGGCCAATGGCCCACACCTTGTGTAGATGAACACTCTCCGGTAAACTCTCCCAGCGGTTGGCGAAAACGTGCACCTCGAACTTCGTTGCGAGGAAACGGACCACTTCGAGGGAATAACGTTCGACTCCCTTGCCACTGATCAAATCCGGAAAAACGAATCCCAGCCGTATCATCGGCACCTCGCTTTCCGATGCCATGATCGGTTGCAGCGACGTCTGTCGTGAATCTGCACCTTCTGTCAGCGTCTCTTTACTTCCTAGCATAGGCCACCAGCCACTCTCCCATTCCAAGACACCGTCCCAAGGACATGATCTGTCGCTTTATTGCAAACGCTTCCCAGTCCGCGCATTCCCGCAATAGCCGGTGCGGAGGATATCGATGGCTGCCTGCACCGCTAACCCACAGTTTCAATACCGAAAGCCCGGCTTTTTCCAGCATCAATCGCAGTGTCTTCGGTGTAAACCCGAACAGATGGAGCGGCGGGCAAAGGTTACTTGTCCACTCCTCATGGAACATCTTTGCGCGCAGATTACCCAACAACGTCGAGAACGCAGATTCATTTGGCACCCCGATCACAACGATGCCCCCAGGCTTTAATTTCCGGTAGATCCCGAGAAGAACCTCATACGGTTTTGTAGTATGTTCTAGCATGTGATGGCAGTAAACAACATCGTATTCGCCATCGGGTAGGGCGGCCTCATCCAGCATCCCTTCATAGAGAGAGAGCCCAAACTTCCTCCGGCCTTCCCCGATCGCTTCCTTTGAAACATCGATGCCCGTGACCTTCCATCCGCGCTTCTGTGCCTCCCACAGAAAATACCCCTGTGCGCACCCAAGTTCGAGCAAACGGCCTACTGGAACAAATCGTTCAATTTGCTCTAGCTCTGCTTTGTGAAATTGCTTGAATATCGCCTCGCTGTTGACCGCAAAACCAGGGTGTGTCTGGTAATAGTCCCTGTCATAGAGTTCGGTCGAGGAAAGATCCACCTGCGGTTGCGGGCTAACATAAAACAACCCACAATGCTGGCATCGCACGATCCGGTAGCGGAAATGCCCTTTAGGTCCTAAGCGCGTAAGACGATCTCTGTAGCCGAGAACCTCTGGGACATCTTGCCCACACAAGTTGCAGGAAATATCGTTAAACTGGGCGTGCGGTTCGTGGATTACCTGATCAACCTTTCCTTTCATCGTTTCCCTTTAACCGTATTTGTTTAGCGTCTCATCTCCAATGGACTCAATAACCTACAGAGAGGCTCTCTGCAAAACTCCATAGTTTCTGATTCTTCGATTCTTGCGAATGCGCGAAAATGCCTGAAAAACAGCGAAAATTGGGAATCCAACAGGCCCAAAACACGCTAAACAATTACCGTATTTGTTTAGCGTCTCATGTTCCATGAAATCAGCAACATCCGGAGTGCCTCGTTGCGAGACCGCACGATTTCCTGGTCTTCGATTCTTGCGAATGCGCGAAAATGCCTGAAAAACAGCAAAATTAAGGGGCTCGACAGGCCCAAAACACGCTAAACAATTACTCAATTACCTTTAACCTTTCTGCTCATCCTGGTGCACCCTATTCTTGAATGGCAGGCGTTTCAAGGACGATGCGACCAAGCTAGTTTCCTCGCCACCCAGAACACTCAGCCAAGCGAAATATAGAGCTAAACACATTGTCACGGAAAACGTAAGGGCTATTATTCCAGCAGAGTGGAAGGAGTCGCCCCAGCCTCTAGGCCAGAATAGGGAACCCACATGGATTGTAATTAGCGCTAGAACAACACTGCTTAACATCCGAAGGGCGGGCTTTCCTATTTGCTTGAAATCTACACTAAGATGTTTTCGCTGGAAAGCTACGGCTAAGCAAGCAAAGATGATCCCATTCACCAGGGAAGATGACGCTGCGATTCCTAGAAACCCTATATAACGGGAGAACAAGACGTCCAGGAGCAGGTTGGGAATGATGCCTGCACCCAATACAACCATTGGAGTCCAGGAATCGTTATAGCTGTAGAATCCGCGTACGAGCACGGCGTTCAAAGCCTGGAAAATAAAACTAGGCGAGTATGCGAGGAACGCCTGTGCAGCAGCGATTGTGTCTCCATGGGTAAATGCGCCCCGTTCCAGCAAGAGTTGCAGCAATGGGACGCGGAGAAAGGCGGCAAACCCAATAGCAGGGATAATCAGAAACAGGGAAAGCCGAAGCGACTTTTCCATTCTGCTGGCTGCCTGCACAGGCTCATTATGAGCGGCCTGCTGGGCCATGAAAGGATAGAAGGCCACCAGAAATCCGCCAATGCAGATATCGAGGAGAAGAGTCCCCACCTTGCTGGCATAGTCCAGATTGGATATGGCACCCGTTCCCAGGTGTGAGGCAACGACTCGGTCTACGATCAGGTTGGTATTCCCAGCGAAGTTCACAAACGCCATGGGGACGATCAGCAGGAGGACTTTCCTTAGATCTGCTAAGAAATTCTGCGGCAACTCATCCCTAAAAGCATGCGACCGCCAAAAAAAAGGGGCCAGCGGGAGAACCTGCAGGAGCAATGAAGCGGTATAAGCCCAGGCAAGAACCTGGATTCCATAGCGCCGGCCAGCAAAATAGCTTGCACATACGATGACGAGTGCTCCAAGGGCCGGAACCGCAGTGCGTAAAGTGTACCGCTCGTGCGTGTAGTGGAATGCAGTGAGCAACCCGAAGGCTGGACTCAGGAACAGGATAGGCGCGAGCAAAACAGTGAGCTGACTGGCGATCTGCCTGGAATCATCAGGAAGCCCTGGCCCAAGCCAGCGAATTATCGACCCGGCGAGAAGGACATAAATCAATGTGACCAGGCAGAAAACCGTCGAGAACAGAAGCAGAAGCCACATCTGTAAACTCCACTCGCTTCCCGGCTTGCGTACTCTCGCCTGGGTGCCCAGCGCCACGAACGCGTGCTCGCAGGCCCCTTCGGCAACCCCACCGACGCCTCCAGGAATATTCCATGCGATCCAGAAAGCATCCATGTGAGCGGAAGCGCCGAATGTCCTTGCGATAACAATGAACTTCACTAGATTGGCCACACGAGTCAACAAACTAACCGGAAAAAGAAAGAGACTCTGGCGCGCCAGGATCGAAAAGCCAGGACTGGGCGTTTCATCTTGCAGAGAAACTGTATTCGTGATCGACATTGTTGCGTTCCGAACGACAACCCTCAAGCCAAGCGTTTGGTAAATCGCTGCGGCTCATCCAATGTGCGGCTTACCTGCAATAGAAGGCCAGAAGGGCTCTTGACAGCAGCCGGCGAAGGCCTACGGCGATACATCCTCGTCTGCGCCGCAACCAGCAGACCCACGAAAAGAAAGATCATGTGACCCCGCTCTGTGGCAAACCATTCTCCCAACTCAAAAACCATGTAAATGAAAAAGCCAAACACCGGCAACGTGACCGCCTTTGGCAACTCAACCCCTTGCGCAACACGGTATGAAGATCGAACGACGACGAACAGAAAGAAGAGAAAGGCGGTGTATCCGATGATACCCTGTTCAGCCAGCTTCCCCACTACGTACTGTTCTGGTGCGACTTGGCGCCGACCTCCTGTGTCCAAACGGTCGAGGTAGTTATCCGATACAACCCGGAAGTTTTTTGGTCCGATGCCGAGTAATGGGTTCTCGGTAAAGATCTGCCAGGATGCCTGCACCAGTCTCGCCCGCGTATATCCCTGCGTTCCCGGCTCCGTCCACCGGAGCACCTGGTCAACCTTGTTTTCAAGGTTTTCTTGAACGGCTGGGACACTCAGCGCGACGGTGACAACAGCACCAACCAGGCCAACTGCCAGGAGCATCTTGCGACTCTTTTGAGTCAGGCCCACTACCAAGATCGTGATGCTAAGCGCGATCCACTGGTGCCGCTTGCCTGAGATCAGAACGCCGGACGCCAGCACACCGAAAGCGGCAAACCAGAACCTACGAGCGGCTCTGTTCCATGAAGCCGCGGCAACGAACTGAGCATAGGAAAGCATGGCGGCCCAACCTAGAAATAGGCCGAAGAAATAGCTGCTGGCGAATGTCCCTGACATGTCCAAATACCCACTGCCTAACTGCGGCGAAAGTTGCCCGATCCCGAGAGCGAGTTCGGCCAGTGCCATGACAACGACAAAGAGGATGAAATTCGTTATGTGTTTAGGAACGGACAAACTCTGAGCGACGAGGCGAGCCAGCAGCCAGAATTCAAAGACTTGCACAGCACCGACGAATCCCGTTACCCGGTCATACGCAAAAGCTGCGGACAGGCAGGTGGCTAGAAAAAAGGCGAGGAATGCTGTATCTACCACCGACCATTCGATCAGCTTCTCCCGCCTAGCGATGATCGCCAGTAATATTGGGAAGAATGAGACCAAGAGCGTTGTATCGGCGAAAGTCATATGCGCGTCGCCGTAATAGAAGAGGCCGATTCCGCGATCCCCCCTAGCGACAGGAAAGGCGCCCGTCAGACCCAGGCTCAAGACGAAAAGATAAGCGCTGTACTGAGGCTTCAAGAAAAGCAGCACTGGGATTACGACGAGAGTTCCCAAGAGGAATCGAGGATTGGCAGTTACAGCAAGACAAAATATCCCTCCCAGAATACCTGCCACCGGATAAACCCCCATAGGGATAGATCCCGGGGAATGAGGAAACGCATTCCCGATTGCCTTAACCTTTTCCATACTAGCCGTTCTCATGAGACCTCCTAATTGCAAACCTTCAACGCGCTTCCGTCCGAGTCCGAGAGAGCTGGAGCCGCCAAGTCCGGGATGGAAAGCTCTACTTCACAATTTGCTAACTCACTGCGAACAAACTGATCCGCAAGTGCGGCCACCATAGCCTCTTACTCTCCTTGCTTCACTATCTCTTTCACCGCGCGGCGCGCATCCATCAGGCTCCTAGTAAGCACCAAAGCCGATCCGAAACCTAACACGCGGAAGGAATGAAACGCTTCGGGCAGCAATCGCAACAGGAACAACGGGAAATATATTGTGGGGAAATTCTTCAGAAAAAAATATGCCTCGCAGTAAAAGCGCCACCTATAATGGGACCTGGGGTCAGGAAGACGGAACCACCCCCCCCCCGAATCAGCTTTGAGGTGGCAGACTCCTGCATCGGAGTCATACATGACCAACAGTCCCTTTCGCTTCAAGCGGATGAAAAGGTCAGCCTCGTCACGGTGTGTGCACCGGGGGTCGAAGTATCCCACTTGAGGAAATACCGCTTTTCGAAACGACATGTTACAACCCTTGCCAAAGTCCACGATGCCTGTGCCGCTGACAGTCCAATCATGGAGTTGTGCACCGCTTCTCGTGAACTGTGCCACAATCCGCTTGCCAATCCGGCCACCAGGGGCCCTCCTGGTGAAGACGCTCTTGATATCTTGCCACAAGACCAGTGTTCTGAAAAGAGGCCGTTTCCACCTAGCTCTTCGCAGGCTCAGATCAACCTTGCTTTCCTGAGATACCACCTCGCCGCCAGCCACGGACATGATTTTGGGGTCGGCATAGTGCCGGACGTGGGCTTGTATCCATCGGGGCCACGGTATAATGTCGTCATCACAAAAGAGGATAATCTCGCCTCTGCTCTGCTGGATTCCGAGGTTTCTGGCCGCCGAAAGATTGGCTTTTGCAAGATGGAAGTACCGAACCTCCCTGCCGGACTTGCCCAAGTTCCCCAGAACCCCGTCGGCCGGAAGCTCTTCTTCCGTCTGGTCAACCACGATGATTTCGTACCAAGGATATGGGTCCTTTAGAATGTGACTGATCGTGGAACGGAGTAGATCACGGCGGCGGTAGGAAGCGATGACCACGGAAACAAAGGGAAACTGGTCCGAGGCCGCGGCTGGTTCCGAGCGGGCGCTTTGTGACCAATCCTTCGAACCGCTTCCGCAGAGACCGTCTTGCGATGTTCCCATGCCATCGATCGCGTCCCGTCCAGTCATCCTCCAACCTTCTTCCCGAGTAATTGTTTAGCGTGTTTTGGGCCTGTTGGATTCCCAATTTTCGCTGTTTTTCGGCCATTTTCGGACATTCGCTAGGCGTCACAGAGTCGAAAAACATGGAATTCAGCAAGACTATGCTTCGCAAGCTATTGATTCCAGTGGACTAGAGACGCTAAACAAATACCTTCCCGTAACTAATACAAAGGAAATAAGTATTGTTACAAATAGCCCCTCATGCTAACCCTAGGAGCATGAGGAACCCGATTCTAACGTTAACCCACCCTGCGGCCACGAGGGAGCGGCCGTTGACCCTGGCCGACACGGTTCTCTTTTCCCGGGCATAGATGCGATATGCTCTCAGGAAGGAGCCTGCATTCGATCTCCGCTGCGGAAGCATTGTTAGCCCTGCCAGCAGTACGGCCGAGCCGAGGGTGGCGGCCCAGTCATACAACAGCAGCGCCGTCAGGTACTGATCCGTATCCGCGCTGGCTCCCAGGTAAAACGCCATCAGAGCCTCCCGGGCAAAGCCAGTCGCACGCCCCACCGCCGTGAGCAGGAAGATGACCAGGCTCGCGGTCGCAAAGCGCTGCATGATGCTGCGGTCTACGGGAACGCTGACCTGAAGCGCGTCGTTCAATTTACAACTCCCGAACTATACCCTGATCCGGACGCTGCGGTGGGTGGTTCGCTTGGCTTTCCAGAAAGACGAGCGACCGATTCCAATCCTCCGTACGGTCAAACTTCAACACATAACCCCGGTAGGGATACGCGTAGAACGAGTGGCCTTCCTCCAGAATCCGGGGAAACACGTGGAGGCTGAAGTCCGGGCAGCCTCCGTCAGGAATATAGCGGAAAATTTCCGGCTCAAACGCGTAGATTCCCGCGTTGATGTAATGGCTGAAGACTTCCAACGGGGACGGCTTTTCCAGGAAGCGGAGGATGCGGTAGCGGTCATCGAATTCCACAATGCCACAGGAAGACGGGTCCTCCAGCCAACAAACCGCCATGGAAGCCAAGCCCCCGTGCTTCTCATGGAATCGGCGAAACTCTACCAAATCACACGAACTGAGGTTATCGGCGTAAGTTACGAGGAACGGCTCGAGCTCAAAGTAAGACTCCAGTTTCTTGACACCGCCTGCTGTTCCCAGCAGTGCCTCCTCCAGGGAATAGTGAAGCCGGACGCCCCATCGTTCTCCCGTTCCGAAATACGAGGTGACCTGATCCGGAAAAGAATGGAGGTTCACGGCGATGTCTCGAAAACCGTTTGTGCTGAGCTTCTCGATCCAGTGTTCCAGCAACGGGCGCCCGGCGACCCGCAGCATGCATTTGGGTGTCGTATCCGTGAGCGGCCGGAGCCGCTCGCCCCTGCCTGCCGCCAGTAACATTACTTTCATACCGCGACTCCGCCAGCCGACTGCTGGTTTTCTGCATTTCTGGGCTCGCCCCCTGCCCGACTCAATCGCTGTTGAAAATAGGCGACCGTTCGGCGGATGCCCTCCGGCAACGGAATCTCCGGTTGCCAGGACAGAATCTCTCGAGCCTTTTCAGTTCGCAGATAACAGTGGTCAATTTCTCCCGGCCTTTTGCTAACATACTTCGGCTCAAAGGGGGGAATGCCGAGAGCGGTGCGGACGAAGTTGAAGATTTCGTAGTCGGTCGTCGGCAGGCCGCAAGCGATGTTCAAAATCTGGCCGTCCCCCTGCCGCAACGCGAGCGCGTTGGCCCGCGCCACATCCCCCACGTACACATAATCCCTCGTTTTCGTGCCGTCACCAAAGATTTTCGGGGGGACCCCCCCGAGCATCTGTTCGGAAAAAATCGCCACAACGCCCGCCTCTCCTTTCGAGCTTTGACGTGGTCCGTACACATTCCCATAGCGGAGCACGACATAGGGAAGGCTGTAAAGGATATGGTAGGTGAAGAGGTAGTGTTCCACGGTGTGCTTGCTGATTCCATAGGGAGTGATCGGATCCACGGGGTGATCCTCGGAAATCGGGACGGTGCGCGGTTCGCCGTACGCCGCTCCTCCGGTGGAGGCATAGATAAACCTTTGCGTTTTATATTGAACGGCGCAATCGAGGAGATGGATCGAGCCGAGGATGTTGACTTCCGCATCGAAGACAGGCTCCTGCACCCCCCGCCGTAAATCCATCTGGGCCGCGTGGTGGTTAATCACTTCCGGGCGCTCCCGCTCGAACACCTCTCGCAACCGCTGCGGGTCACGAATGTCCATCTGATAGAAGCGGGCAGCCGGGTTCACGTTTTCTAGCGAGCCGCGCGACAGGTCGTCCACCACGACGACGTCCAGCCCTTCCTGGAGGTAGCGGTCCACGATGTGGGAACCGATGAACCCCGCTCCTCCTGTCACCAAAGCCTTCATGCCGAATCCTCCCCAACCATCCGCTGAACGACTCGACCACACCTCGCAGCCGTTCCGATCCACACGACTACGCAGCGGTAGCTGCCACACGCCTCCAAAACGACAGGATGTCCGCCAGGGTTTGTTCCAGAGGGATCTCCGGTTGCCAGCCGAGGTTTTGCAGCCTGTTGCAGTCGCCAACCAAAACTGGGGTATCGAGAGGCCGGTACTTCTGCGGGTCACGAACCACGGGGATCGCTCGGCCGGAGAGAAGAATGAGCCTTTCCAAAACCGCTGCGATGGTATGCCCTTGTCCAGAACACAGGTTGTAGACTTCGCCCGGAATTCCCTTCTCGGCCAGGAGCCAGAGCGCCTGCACCGCGTCCCGGACGTCCACCAAGTCCCGAACTGCCTCGAGGTTACCGACCGAGATCTCCTGGGCCCGTCCCCGCTCGACTTCCACGATGCGACGTGAAAAATCCACGCAGGCGTTGGCGGCCCACCCCGGGCCCACGACAAAGAAAGGACGGACGCGAATGATTTTCATCCCAAAGGCCTGGGCGTAAAGGGCCGAGAGCAAATCCGAGCACACTTTACTGACCCCGTACGGACTGGAAGGGGCCAACCGCGCTTCTTCGGAGATGCGATCCACCGTTTCGTCGGGCGTGCCATACTCAGCGCTCGATCCGATGGTCACGACGGTGCAGTCCAGCCGCAGCTTTCGCACCGCTTCGAGCACTTGCAGCGTGCCGAAGACGTTGACCCGGAGCGTCGTTTCGGGATCGTCCCAAGACCGTGCGGGCAGGCTCTGCGCCGCCAGGTGGAAGACTCGGTCAGGCTTCACTTCGGTCATGACCCGAGTTACTGCGCTAGAGTCGGTAATGTCGCACCACACCGGGTGTATTTTTTCTTCCAATCCTCGCAGGTTCTGGCGGGAAGAGCGGATGGTTGCAAAAACTTGCAGGCCCTTGCCCAGCAAAAATTCTGCCAGGTGAGCTCCGATCAAGCCGTTGCTGCCGGTGATCAGGCACTTCATGGCGAACACTCGGCTCTCTGTTCAGCGCCCCGCAATAAAGGCACTTCCGAACCGCGGCGGGCCGCTTCGTAGGCGGAAAAGACCAGGCGCATGGCCTCCAACCCGTCGGTGGCATTTCCCAGCGGCTGGCGCTTTTCCCGGATAGCCGCCAGGAACTCCTTCCACTCTCCCGCCCAGGAGGAGTCGGTCCCTCGGAACTCCGTGACCTCGGCGTGAAACGGCTTGTCATACGTCTTCTTTCCGCAGACCAACCGCTCGGTTCCGTAACCTCCGCCCAGGCCTTCCACCACGGCATAGCCGTCTTCTCCGAAGATCTCAAATTGGAACAGATTCTTCCATTGCGTGAGGCTGGAATGAAGCAAGGCGAAGGCCCCGCCGGCCGCGCGGAAAATCACACAGGCATTATCCTCCAGGGGCTGAATCGGCCAATAGCGAGTCTCCACAACGCCCAGCACCCCAGCCAGATCACCCAGAAACCATCGAAACAGGTCCACGACATGGATGCCCTGTTCCATGAGCTGGCCGCCGCTGACAATGTGAGGGTTTGCACGCCACTCCCGCTCAAAGCCGGGCCGCCCGCAGATTCCATAGCAACTGCGGAGAAACAGCGGACGGCCCAGCCAGCCGCTTTCCCATAGCTCCTTCGCCTTCTGAATAGCCGGGTGATGACGGTGGTTGAACCCGCACTTGAGGATCAGTCCATTTTCGTTCGCGCTGCGGGCCATGGCTGCGGCTTCTTCCAGCGTCCGCGCCAACGGTTTTTCGCACAGAACGTGCTTGCCTTGGGCCAGGGCGGCCAGCGTAATTTCCGCGTGTGAATTGGGGGGAGTACAAACCACAACAGCGTCCACATCCGGGCGCCCGACAACCGCACGCCAGCCTTCGCCGGCTTCACAGTTCATCCGCCGCGCCAGCGTCTGAGCGATGGAGAGATGGGCGGCGGTTACAATGACCAGTTCCATATCGGGGAATTGCCGCAGCGCTTCGGCCCGGCGATTTCCCTGCAACCCGGCTCCAATGATGGCAACCCGCATACTCGCCTTTCTATCCGCAGTGGGCCAACGATGCTGCGATTCCGCCGCGGCCCACATCCAAATACAAAATCCCCTTGCGACGCAAGGGCTCGGGATCGAGCAGATTCTTGGTATCTATCAAAACCGGCCGCTTCATGCTCGCAGTCAGTGTGGGGTAATCCAGGTTTCGGAACTCGGGCCACTCCGTCACAATGACCAGTGCATCGCTCCCGGCGGCTACCGGTGCGGGGTCTGCATAGAACGCAAAATTCCTCTTTTCGCCCACTTCCTCCAGGGCGGCGTGCGGATCGTATGCCTTTACCTGCGCTCCAGCCCGAACCAGGTCGTTGATGATCTCCAGGGCTGCGGAGCGACGAAGGGTACTGGTTCCGGGCTTGTATGTCAAACCGAGGATGCCGACCGTCAAGCCGGCCACAGAGCCATACACTTTCGAGAGCCGGCGAAACACGATGCGACGCTGTTCTTGGTTCACCGCTAGTACCGCGTCGACCAGATGGGTGGGACAATTTAGGCGGGCGCCCACGGCCTGCAACGCGCGGAGGTCGCGCGCCAGCGTCCCTCCGGCAAATCCCAAACCTCCCGGAGCCAGAGGCGCGTGGGGGCTGACCCGCTCATCCCGCCGCAACGCCTCCGCCACCTTGGTGGCCTCCGCACCCGCCTCGTCGCACAGGTTGGTCAACTCGTTGATGAAGCTGATGCAGGTTGCCAAGTATGCATTGATGGCGTGTTTGGTCATCTCGGCACTTTTCAAATCCATGCGGAGTTTCGGAGCCGGCACGGACGCGTAGAATTGCTCCACGCGGTCCCAGGTGTTTGGTTCCGAGGCGCCGATGACGATCATCGCGGGCCGAAAAAAGCGCTCCAGGGCGCGTCCGAGACGCAGATTCTCCGGCACATAGGCTAACCCAAAGGGCCGGTTCGGCTGCTGGACCTGAATGGTCCGCTGGATTTCCTCGCAGGTCCCCACGGGAACCTGGCTGTTCACAATCACAATTGCGTTCGGTTCCAAATGCTCCGCCAGCACTTCGGCCGCCGCGTAGATCTGTGTTAGGTCCACGCGATCCTGCTCGTCCACCGGCGTATCATATGTGACGAGCACAAACGGCGATCTTGGGAGAGCGCCAGCGAGGTCCGTGGAGAACCGCAATCTCCCTGTGGCCAGATGCCGCGCCAGCAGTTCCGCCAGTCCCGGCTCGAAGATCGGGGGATGCCCTTGTTCCAAAGCCCGGACACGCTCGGGCTCTGCATCAACCCCCACCACGGAAAAGCCCAGTTCCGCGAGGCCCGCGCAGGTAACCGTCCCCAGGTGCCAGAGGCCCGTCACGCAGATTCGCTCCTCGCCGAACGTACTCATCATGAATTGGTTCCCCTGGTTCCCACGGATCGTTCCGCCTTGCCGCTCTCCTTCCGGTCGGTAGGTCCGGTTTCCTTTCCGAGGTACCGCCGGGTGGCGATGCGCACAGCCTCGCTGGAGGTATAGCGCGTCATCCATCCGAGTTGGCGCAGCTTGCTTACGTCCATGTACACGCGCGGCTGGTCGCCCGGCCAACCGCGGGCGCCGCCGGCATACCGCAACTCGACATTTCGCAAGCCCAGGTCCTCGATAACGATTTGAGCAATTTCGTTGACGGTCGTCGTCGTGGGACTGCCGAGGTTCAGAATCTCAAAGCCCGGCTTCGTGTGTGTCAAGGCCCATAGCATGCCGTCAATACACTCTTCGACCAGAATATAATTCTTCTCCGCAGTCCCGTCGCCCAGGATTTCGAGCGCGGTGGGGCATTCCCGCAATTTGCGGATGAAATCGAAGACCACACCGTGGCTCATCCGGGCTCCCAAAACATTGCCAAAGCGGAAAATCCAGGCCTGCATCCCGAACACGTGGTGATAGGCGCTCAACAAGGCTTCCCCAGCCAGCTTCGTGGCCCCATACATCGAGACCGGGAGTAGGGGGCCGTATTGCTCGCTCGCCGGGGGACGCGCCATGTCTCCATAGACCGCTCCGCTCGAAGCGAACACCAGCTTGTGGGTCCCCTCGCTCCGCATCCATTCGAGCAAGCGTTGGGTCGCGAGAAAGCCGTTTTCTACATCCACTTGCGGGTTCTGGGCCCCAATCACCATGTTCGTGTTTGCGGCCAGATGCCAGACCAGGTCGGAGGCTGTGAGAAGTCCGCGCAGTTCTTCGGGATGAAGCAGGTCCCCTTGACAGATTTCCAGGCGGGGATGGATTCGAACTTGTTCGAGCCAGTCTCGCTGCGCGTGCTGGAGGTTGTCGAGCACCACCACTCGGTCGCCCCGTTCCAGAAGAGTCTCGGTGAGATGGCTGCCGATGAATCCGGCGCCACCCGTGATGATATGGCGTGTAGGGAGTTGCATCATTGTTTCGGTCGCGGCTGCTGGGATCCGGTGGGGGATGGTCTGCCTCCGGGGCGATGGCTTAATCGGGGAGAGGCTGGAAAGACGGAGGAAGGTCGAGCCGCTCGAGTTCCTCGAGTCCTGCAAAGGAGCCGATTTCGTAAAACCGCTGCCGAGTTTCATAGGCATGCAGGCAATTTCGAGCGATGAGCATCTGAATCAAACCTTCCAGGGAGGCTTCCCCCTCGGGGGGGAGCCAATCCAGGACTTCCTTGCGGAAGGCGCTGACGCCGGCGTCAATATACACGGTATCCGGCCACCGTTCCTTCTTGCTATAAAAGCCAATCTTACCGTCCCGCACTACAATATTGCTCCGATCCCACTGATCTTCGTTTCGATAGACCACCATCATGGCAGGCAGCCCACACTTCCGGAATTCGCGGATGACATCCTGATAATCCACCCTCAGATAGGAATCTCCGTACAGCAGCAGAAACTCTTCGTTCAGCAGCGCACGGGCATTTCGCACGGCGCCACCGGTTCCCAGAAGGCCGTTGGTCTCCCAGCTATACGAAAGGGAGACGCCCCATTTCTCGCCCTTGCCGAAATACTCTGCAATAAGGGTTCCGAGGTGTCCTACGCACAAGACAATATCGGTTACCCCGTGGGCACGAAGCAAGGCAAGCTGGTGCTCCAGGAAGGGCTTCTGTCGAACGAGGATCATGGATTTGGGAAGAGTCAACGTGAGCGGGCGAAGTCGCGTCGCGATCCCCCCCGCCAGGATCACTGTCTGCATGTCCGCCTCTCCCTGTTTTGTTTCCAACCCCGTCGCGCCGGAGGATGCATTCGTTTTTTCTCCCGACCTCTCGCTAGTACGCACCCTCCGCGCGGATCACCTTCCAAAAAGTCTTGGCGATGATCACCAGGTCAATCCAGAGGGACCACCGATCAATATAAAACATATCCATACGAATCCGGCTGGAATAGTCCGTGTTCTGGCGGCCCATGACTTGCCAGAAGCCGGTCAGCCCCGGGCGCACCGACAACAGCTTATCCACATAGGGGCCGTAGCGGGCCGCCTCCCGGCTGGAAATCGTGCGCGGACCCACAAAACTCAGGTCTCCCTTGAGCACACTGAAGAATTCCGGGAACTCATCGAAGCTGTACCTCCGCAGGAAGCGGCCCACCCGCGTGATCCGGGGATCCTCCTTCAGCTTGAAGTTCTCCTCGAACTTTCTGCGGAGCTCGGGGTCCTCCTCCAGCATCCGCGCGGCATCCGGCCGCATGGTGCGGAATTTCAGGTAGCGACGCTTCCGGCCTCCCGGGCAAAGATACTCCTGACGGAAAAAAACCGGGCCGCCATCCTCCAGCTTGACGGCCGCGGCCACGAACGGAACCAGGCAGAGGGTTACCAACGATCCCACCACGCCGAGTCCCAGATCCAACATTCGCTTCAGACCTCGCTGGAAGTAGAGCCCCAGGGTTTTGGGCCTGGGTGTGAATACGAAAAGACCGGAGTACTGGTCCAACTCACACTGTTGTGTGCCGAGGTTGAATAGGTCTGCACCGCCGATGATCACCGGCAATCCAAGATCCCCGCAGCGGCGGATCATTTCGAAAATGGACTGATGCATGCGAGGGGAGAATTCATCAAAGGCGATCACGACTACATTGGGCTTTTCAGCCGCAACGATTTCCTCCCAATCCGCCCATGTTCCGAGGCAGGGGATGGCAAGGTCTGGTGGATGTGCTGCGTTTCCCGAGGTGACATAGCCCAGCGTACGGAGGCCACGGTACCGCTGGGTCTCGAGCGTCGCCTGGATGCTGGCGACCAACGGGGCGGAGCCGAGAAAGATGGCTCGCTGCTGCGCCAAGTTGTGATTCCAACAATAGTGGTACAGGAACCGGATCGTTGTGCGTCCCGCAACCACGAGCAGGAGCGCCAGCAGATACCAGCCGACGATAAAGTACCGGGAAAAAATCAGGGTCTTGAAAAAGACAAAATTGAGACCAAACAGCAGCAGAAAGGAGAAACTGACTCCACGCACACACGTTTCGAGGTCTTTTTCGGGGCGGACGTAGTCCAGTTGTTTGTATCCCTCCTCGATGGCCATGAGGACCAGAAGCAACGGCGTCAGGAAGAGCAAGTTTTGAATATGAAGTCCCAGATCTTCGACGGCCAGGAAGGTCTCGACAATTTGGAACGTCAAATAGAAGCTGCCCGCCACTGCGCCGACATCGGACGTCAACAGCAAAACGCGCTTGGTGCGAGCGCGAACTAGGAGAGTTTCCAAATTGCGCAGCAGGCGTCCGGTCGCGGCCTGCTCCACTAATCCCGCCGGTGGCACGCTCTGTGCTACTTCCCGATCCATCGGCCTCCTGTCCTGCCGGCAGTCCACCGAAAGCACCGGCGCATCTGTTCCTCTCTAAGATGACAAGGGAGGGATAGCGACCCTCCGGAGCGTTTCGATTCCGGAAACGTGCTCTCTGGTTGTGCTACTCCGCCGCCGGACCTCTCCCCAGTCGAGAAAGCAATGTTCCTTCCCATCCCCGAATGGCCTCAGCGGCCACACGCCGTGGATGCTTCCGGACGGGAGGGCCTGGCCAGGGTTCCGGAGAGAAATCCATCCCTGGGACTGCGGGCTTCCCATTCCAAAATTCGCAGAGCCGCTTCCCAGAGATCCGAAGCTACCCCGTCCGGTCGAATCTCGTGCCGCTCCATGACCCGGCAAATATCGCACTTCCAGCTTCCCACGAATACGGTCCTGCACCCGGCCGCCTTGCCAGCCTGAATATCAGGCACTCCGTCCCCAATCATATACGATTCCGCCAGGGCGATGTTCCATTCGCGGGCCGCCCCGAGCAGGAGCCCCGGCTCGGGCTTCCGGCAATCGCAGACCTTGCGGTATCGTTTCAGCTTCGCTTGGGGATGGTGCGTGCAGTAGTAGATTCCATCCAGGCGGACTTCTTTTCTTTTCAGCAACCGAATCATTTTCCGATTGATCTGGTTCAGCGTTTCTTGTGTGAAGTGTTTCTTGGCAAGCCCCGGCTGGTTGGAAACCACAAAGACCTTGAACCGGCTCTGTTGGAGAAGTCGAATGCCCTCGGCCACACGGGGAAGCAACTGGAACTGTTGGGCGGTGAACGGCGAGTCCACAATTCCCATTTCGGAGTGATAGACAATTTCATTGATGACACCATCCCGGTCGAGGAAAACAGCTTTTTTCATAAGAAACGTGGGCGGTTTTTCAGCGACAATCGAGGGCGAGCCGGCCAGCACGGAGGGAACCCTGTTGCCGAGAACGTGCTGTAGAGGGTGGGGGGAGCCGAAAAATCCTTATACCGTCCCAGGAGCGGAAAAGGCGTTAATGGTTTTCCGTCCCCCTACTTGTTGCCAGCTCTTGTCGCTGGAAATCCAGTTCACCAAGACCTTGCTACCCTCCAAATCGAATCGGAACCGGAGTTCGACCAATCCGGCCTCTCCCATCGTAGCTCGGAGGCGTCTCCGATCGCCGTCACAGTACAGCATCAGAAAGCCGCCGCCCCCCGCGCCGGAAATTTTACCACCCACGGCCCCGTTGGCTTTGGCCAGTTCATACCAGGCGTCCACCTGCGTCGAGGAGATGTCGTTGGAGAGCCTCTTCTTCGATTGCCAGTGCAGGTCAAAGAGCTCTCCCACCTGGTGCAGGTCGCCCCGGACAATCGCATCTTGGATCGCCAAACCGATCTCTTTGATCTCGTGGAGGCTTTCCACCACCCGCGCCTCGTTCCGAGCTGTTGCGCTGCTTTGTGTGCTCAGGATCTTCAGGGCATCCCGGCTGAGACCGGTGTAAAAGAGCAAGATATTACTTTCCAGAGCTTCCAGGATCTCAGGGTCCACTTTCAATCGCCGGCCGTGGACTGTTCCGTCGCGCGCAATGTCGAGTGTGGTCAGCCCCCCGAAGGCAGCCATGTATTGATCCTGTTTCCCGATGGGTTTCTTTAGGACTTCCAGCTCAATCCGGCAGGCCTCGATGGCCAGTGCCTCTCGGCTGACGGGGTCCCCCACATAGGTGTGCATGGCATTCAAAAGCCCCACCAGATAACAGCTCGAAGAGCCGAGGCCGGTTCCCGCCGGGATGTCCGCCACGGAGACGATTTCAATGCCCCGGGAAATCGAGAGAGCTTTCAGGGCCTCCCGCGCCAAAGTATGTTGGACTTCCTCCGGGTGATGGCAGATCTCGTTCTGCGAGTAGCGCACGCGAATACAATCGTCGAGCAGCGGTGTATTGAGACAAATGTACATATATTTGTCTATCCCGACGCTCAGAATGAACCCGCCGTACTGGCTGTAGTAGGAGGGTAAATCCGTTCCTCCTCCCCCGAGTGTGATTCGAAAAGGAGTCCGTGTGATGATCATGGCTCTGTCCGCAGCGCCGCAACCGCCCCGTGCTTAGGGACGTTTCGCTGTCGGTTGCAACGCAGACCGCAAGGGAACCGCGGCCGCCTCTGCTCCGCTCCCGGGAGCAATCGGTTGCCGTTGGGTAATCTCGCGCAGGGCTTTCTCGGCGTCTTGATTGAACTGTCGCACGGTGTCGCGCGTGTATTTGTGATCCACCATTTTCGGGAGAAACTGCGGAGGGATCGTAAGAATGTGCGCTCCTGCCAGAGCCGCAGCCTGGATGTCCATGACGGTGCGAATGCTGCCCACGATAATCTGGGACGTGAGATTCCATTGATCCAGCCACGCGCGCACATTTCGGATCACCGTTCCCGGGTCGTTGCCTTCGTCCGCGATCCGCCCGGCAAAAATACTCACATACTTGGCCCCCGCCTTGGCAGCCAAGATGGCCTGGTTGAATGACAAAATGGCCGTGGTATTAATGGAGATCCCGTCGCAGGTCAGCGAGTGGATCACGCCAAGACAGGATTCGCCAAACTCGTTCACGATGGGGATTTTCACGACGATGTTCGGCGCCCAACAAGCAAAGGTCCGGGCCTGTTGGATCATCTCCGCGCGGTCATTGGATGTCACTTCCACGCTGACGGGGCAATCTTTGAGGAGCGCGCAAAGGCGGCGGGCCCCCTCTTCGAGGTTATACACTCCGTCTTTGAACATGATGCTGGGATTCGTCGTGACGCCGTCCACGATTCCCTGACGGAACCACGTCTCGATCTCTTCGTAGTTGGCGGAATCCAAAAAGATTTGCATCGGTCACTCTCCTGCACAGGGCAGTTCTGCGGCGGTCTTCGCCTCTGCCTCCGGTCGCCGAATCACCGCCTCAGGGCTGCCTCCAAAGTGCTCCATTGTACACATCCCGCTGCGGAAAAAGCAATTCCGGCAAACGAGAAAGATTCGCCGGCAACGTTCGCCGGGCTTCCCATTCTCCGTCGGTGGCGCCTCCGAAGCCAGTTCAGGGGACGGGGAGAGATGTCTCGGCAACATCCAGGCAGCCATTGTGCGTATGTTCTTAATCGTGTTGGTTAGCCCGGACGTAGGTTCCGAGGTCAGCACCCAACAACGGGCACTCCCGAATGGAAGCCGGCGTATGCGGCCCGATCGAGAGGCCGTCTTTCCCCTCGAGGGCGCACCCCTTTTTCATTTCGCAGGCAAGCAAGGAGAAGTTTGCAAAAGTAAAGGCCAGCCACAGCCCGCAGGTCCTACAAAGCAAGATGTGGGATGCGGCGACCTACGGTGAATCTTTGCCGCGGAAGCCTGCTCCCCACAAGGAGCTACACAGGAGATATCCCATCCGCAACGGACGCACGAGGTAATACAGGAAACCCAGGGACGTGGGGAGGCGGCAGAGTTGGCTGTCCCCCGGCGTCGGAAGAAGGAGCCGCCGCAGAAGGAAGAGAACTTTTTCGGAGGGCTGCTTTGCCAAGCGAAGGAACAACAGAAGGTCTTGCAGAGGAGCGGGAAAACGGGGAGGAGCGGGGAAGAGCCGGATCGAAGATGGCGGCATTTCCACGACGAATCCTGGCGGCAGCGGCGTTTCCAGCAAGACGTGAGAAACGCTTAAACCCCACCGCAAAAACGGTTCCCAACCGAGCTCCCTCATCTGGGTTTCGACCGTTTCCCAGCCGATGCCACCTCGGAGACATAGTTCGTGAATGTCCACCAGCCATTTTAGACTTTGCCAGTGGTGCCGCGCAGCGTGAACCAACAGGAATACGACCTGCCACTCCGGGCTCAAGTCCGAAACAGGAACGCCCCGGAAGATTGTCTCGTGCGCCGCGCCCCAGAGATCTTTTATGCTCCCTTCTTCCCACGACGATTCCCAGAACAGCCCCCAGTGGAGTTCGACCCTGTAATCCAAGGTTCGTTCCCGCTTCCGGACCGCGCATTCAAAGCTGTTCTGCATCCCGCGGTCCGTCAGAAACCACCGTGAGAACTCGGCCTGGTAACCTCGGGCCACCAGCAGGTCCAGGGCCTGCGTCATGTTGCGTCGCGGGACCAAAAGGTCCATGTCCACGCAGACCCGGAGAGTGAGGTCTCCGTAGAGTGATTCGGCGAGAAAAAGCCCTTTCAAGGGAATCACCGGGATTCCCGCCTCGCTCAGCGCGCCGAGCAACAGAGTCAACTCGTCAGCGAGGAGGGTATTCCGGAGCGCGTTCATTCGGAAGAGGGCCTCCAGCTTGGCGCGGACCGAAGCCGGCACCCCGGCAAATCCGAGGTACCGAAGGTTCCGGTAGAGCATCGGATAGACCTCGTTAGCCCGGGCCTGTTCTAGCACACGGTCCCACTGAAGTGGTCTCGCCAGCAGCGCCCGAGCCTCTTCGCACGCTGGAGGCGGAAGCTGCCCCCGGGCCAGGATCAGGCAAAGGCGGTCCTCCGGAGAGAGATCGAAGCGCATGGGAACTCTCTTACAAGTGGTTGAGAGTGCCGTTAGCCTGTCTCCACCAGACGTTCCGGTAAAAGACCACCCGGCTCACCAGCAGGCTCGCCAAACCGAAGAGGATCAACATCTGGATAGGGGAACGGAGTTTCGTCAGGGAGGCTCCGCACAACACGGCAACCTGCCTCCCCTCAAGCGCGAGCGGGATCGGCAACAATGGCACTCCCTGTCCGAGTAGGGGGGCGGCTCTGCGAGGAGGTTTTCGTTGAGATGGCCGGTTCCCCATCGCAGACTTCTCATCTCCCCGGCGGCGGCCGACACAGGCTTCCGCCACACAATACCTTACCAGCCAATCCTTCCGTGGACAAGATAGGGTGCTCACCTGCATCGTGTCTTCCTACGAAACACCAATCTGCTCCGGAGGAATTGGGTTGGCTCATTTTGGTGGTTGCGTCGGCTTCCAGCCGGCTCTCTAGGCTGCGATGAGGGCGGCGCTACCATCCGCCCCCTCTACTAAACGTAAAGAACGGTCGTAATTGTTTAGCGTGTTTTGGGCCTGTTGGATTCCCAATTTTCGCTGTTTTTCGGCCATTTTCGGACATTCGCTAGGCGTCACAGAGTCGAAAAACATGGAATTCAGCAAGACTATGCTTCGCAAGCTATTGATTCCAGTGGACTAGAGACGCTAAACAAATACGAACGGTCCAGAAGCTGGTTGGCGTTGCTGAAATCCTGAAGGGGTCAAGGGTTGTCTCAACAGTTCAGCCTCCCTCACGGACCATTCGCTTTTTCCGCACGGCAAGAACCCTTCTTGCTGACACGAGACCGGTCTCGTAAACTTCAAGTACTTTGGTCCTGAACGAAGGTTGAGGCGGTGGTTCTATTGCAGCACGGCCGCGCAGCACGCTAAAGTAGGTCTGTTGGGCATATTAGGGAGGCTCGGAAGGGAAACTCTAAGACTCTTTGTTCTGCGTGTGATGCATTGTTCGCTTCGGAAAAGAAGGGCCTTTTTATCCCCCCTCAGGGAGGCGTGCTCGGAATAGGTTAACATTCTCCATATTCTGATTCGAAGGGAAACAGCTATGTCCTCTAGGCCGGTCGTCACTTCGGTATGGTTCGCTTTCGTGATCTCCTCATTCATCCTGAGAACCCAAGCCTACCAATCCCAGGCAGTGACCTCTGAACCGGAGCCGCTAGTAGTTAACAGCTCAGCAGCGGCGGGAGTGTCCGTGCCGCGGCTGATCCAGTTTGGCGGCGTGTTGAAAGACCAGATGGGGAAGCCGCTGGCGGGAGTGCAAGGCGTGACTGTTGCGCTCTACAAAGAGCAACAAGGGGGCGCGGCGCTCTGGATCGAGACGCAGAACGTGACCGCCGACTCCGAAGGCCGCTTCGCGGTTCTGCTGGGCGCGGCGACGAGCGAAGGAGTGCCGCTGGACCTGTTCAGCTCGGGGGAATCGCGCTGGCTGGGGGTGCAGGCGCAGGCGCCGGGCGAGCAAGAGCAGGCGCGGGTCTTGCTGGTGAGCGTGCCGTA
>Ga0156243_1153_pt1 | contig 29815 bp, 40 predicted proteins | sample RifCSPlowO2_12_FD_107890 | JGI IMG/M metagenome (GOLD analysis project Ga0156243, IMG submission 107890) | Elusimicrobia bacterium RIFCSPLOWO2_12_FULL_59_9 | reverse complement strand
ATCGGCACCGAAGCGGTCGCCAAGGCGCCCGCCGACGGCTACACGCTGCTGATGACCGCGACCACCCTCGTGCAGAGCGCGGTGCTCAACAAATCCGTGCCCTACGACCCGAAGGCCATGACCCCGATCGGCCTTGCCGCGGTCGGCAACCTGTCGCTGGTCGCCAACCCGTCGGTGCCCGCGCGCTCGGTGGCGGAACTGGTCGCTTTGGCCAAGGCGCGTCCGGGACAGCTCAACTACGCCTCGCCGGGCAACGCGACGCCGCACCATCTGGCGATGGAACTGCTGAAGCTGCATTTCGGCATGCAGCTGGTGCACGTGCCCTACAAGGGGACCGCCGGCGCGGTGGCCGACATTCTCGGGGGGCAGGTGCAGCTCATGTTCCTGCCGGTGCATGTCGCGCTGCCGCAGGTGCAGGCCGGCAAGCTCAACATGCTCGCTTCCGGCGGCGTGCAGCGCTCGCCGGCGACGCCCGAGGTGCCGTCGCTCGCGGAGGCGGGCGTGCGCGACATCGACGTGGATATCTGGTACGCGCTGCTCGGCCCCGCGGGGCTGCCGCGCGACGTGGTGGCGCTGCTCAACGCGGAGCTCGCGGCCATCCTCGGCGATGCGCAGACCCGCGCCGGGCTGCTCAAGCAGGGCCTGAATCCGCGCACCGGCACGCCGGCCGAGCTCGCCAAGCTCATCGAGAGCGACCTCGAGCGCTGGGGCCGCGTGGTGCGCGAGGCGCGGATCACGGCCGACTAGGCCGTGACCCGGCCTGCGGACGCCCCTGGGACGCACGTCGCCTGCAGCGGGTAAATCGCCGGCGGCCCGCATCAGGAGGCGCGCACGCGCGCCAGCGTGGCGCGCGCCTGGTCCACCACCGGCGCGTCGATCATGCGCCCGTGCAGCGCAAAGGCGCCGCGCCCTTCGCGCAGCGCCGCGTCGAAGGCCGCGATGATTTCCTTCGCGAGCGCGATTTCGTCCGCGGTGGGCGAATAGACGCGGTTCGCCGCCGCGACCTGCCTGGGATGGATGCAGGTGCAGCCGGTGAAGCCCATGGCTCTCGCTTTTTCGAGCAGCCGCGAGAACGCCTCCATGTCCGCGATTTCCGTGAGCGGCACCGGAACCCCGAACGCGGCGAGCCCGCGCGCGCGCGCGGCGGCGGCGAGCAGCTGCGCGGGCCAGTCGAGCGCCGCCTTGCCCGAGGCGATGCCGAGCGCGCCGCAGTAATCCTCGCTGCCGAAGGCGAGGCCCGCGAGGCGCCCGCCCGCTTTGGCGATGTCGACGGCCGCGAGCACCGCGCCGGGGGATTCCAGCATCGCCACCAGCCGCGCCGCGCTTGGGGCGAGCTGCTTGCCGGCGGCGCGGACCTGCGCCGCGGATTCCACCTTGGGCAGGAATACCGCGGCGACCGGGGAATGCGCCGCCGCGTCGAGATCGTCCGCGGCCAGGTCCGGGGCCGCATTGACGCGCACCATGACCGTCGCGCCGAGCGCGGCGAGGCGGCGCGCCGCATCGGGCAGGCGCGCACGGGCCTCCCGCTTGTACGCCGGCGGCACCGAATCCTCGAGATCCAGCAGCAGCGCGTCGGCGCCGCGCTCGTGCGCCCTGGCGATGAACCGCTCGTCGGCGAGCGGCACGAACAGCGCCGAGCGCAGGGTGAGCAGGTCGAAGGTCGCGTTCAATGGAAGGAGAATTGGTGGGCGGTACTGGGATCGAACCAGTGGCCCCTGCTGTGTGAGTCTAGCAGGTGGCGTTGCGGTCGTTCTGGTTCAATAACTTACGCTACACGGCTTCGCGCCGTAGCGACCGCAGACGCCAGAAAGCGCCTTAAGCTGTCCTAAATGTATGCCCACTTTTCGCCCCAGTGCGAAAAATCGATTTCTCCGGCAGTGGTCAGTCAGGAATGCGGCGGGCAAGCTTCGCCAGCAGTTCTTCGGCAGAAATCGTCTCGCCGCGATCCGCCTCGGCGATGGATAGCAGGAGTTCGGCTTCTTCTTCGGGGGACAAGGTAAAGCCGTTCTCGTCGTCCTTGGTCAACATGGCTAAAAGATTACTCCGATAAGGCACGTAAGCAAAGCGGTTGACCACTGTATCTCTTAGCGATACACTGCGTCATGATCAAGAGCTTCCGGCACCGGGGCATCGAGCGGTTCTTCCGTGAAGGCTCGAAAGCCGGAATTCAGCCGAAGCACGCGAAGCGCCTGCGCTTGCAGCTGGGCCGGTTGGACACGGCAAGAAGCGCGGACGACATGATTATGCCGGGCTGGAAGTGTCACTTGCTGAAGCACGGCGGCCTCGCCGGACATTGGGCCGTGTGGGTTGACGAGAATTACCGTTTGACTTTCACGTTCGAGGGTACCGACGCGGTGCTTGTGGACTATCAGGACTATCACTGAGGACATAGACGATGACCAAGACGCGTATGCACAATCCCCCGCACCCCGGGGAGGTTCTCCAGGACACCGTGCTGGCCGAGGGCCGGATCTCCGTCACGGAGTTTGCGGAAAAGCTCGGCGTTTCGCGGGTAGCGCTGTCCCGCATGGTGAACGGCCGCGCGGCCGTTAGCGCGGACATGGCCCTGCGCTTGGCGGCGGCGCTCGGAGGCTCGGCCGAGTCGTGGCTTCAAATGCAAGCCGCCTACGACCTGTGGCAAGCGGGGAAACGGCGCAGGCCGAAGGTTCAACCGCTCAAGCTGGCGGCGTAGCGAGGCCCGGCTACCAGCTTGAGTGGGTCCAGGCGGGCAAGGAACCCAAGGACTGGAAGCCGATTGATTCGTGTGGTGGGCGGTACTGGGATCGAACCAGTGGCCCCTGCTGTGTGAGTCTTGCAGGTGGCTTTGCGGTCGTTCCGCGTCAATAACTTACGCTACACGGCTCCGCGGCGGAACGACTGCAAGTGCCGGAACGTGTCTGAAATGGTCCCACTGGTGGCCCCACTTGTCGCATCAGCGCAGAATTTGCGCGACGGCGGCAGTGGCCACTCCTTAATGTCGGCGTTCGGCGGCGGATTCAACCGGTCAGCGCGAAGCAGTCGCGCGTGATCCATTAGCCTTGGGCAGCTTCGCGCTACGGTGCTTATGTCGCGTCGCAGGCCATTATTAGGAAAGCTACTTGCGCGTCGCGTCGCTTTTCCACGGCGCGACGCAACTGATGTTGCCGATATTGTTCGAGCCATACACAATTTGCCCCTTTTCATTGCGGCTATTAGGCACGTTATACGGCGTATACAAGTAACACACCACGCCGGTTTCGGCGTCGATAAAGCGCTGGATCGCGGTGTCCTGCAACGGGCCGCCGAATTGCGCGGTCAGCGTCATCGGTGGCAGCCTGGGCGAAGGAGCAGGCGCAACCGGCGCAGGCTGCGTGGTAGCGGGTTTGGGTGGAGGCGGTGGAGTTTGCGCCTCAACGCGCAGGACGGCGCCGCACCACAACAGAGGAAACATCCAGCGATAAGTTTTCATGGCGATCACCGTGATAAAAAAATGATCTCCGGCGGGAGACCGCTCTCCAACCTGCCTCGTTATCCAATCAGAACTTGAAGCCCAGACCGATGCGCGAACCGATTTTGCCGCCCGATTGCGCCACGCCCGCCGACAATGTCAGGTTATTGGTGATGGCATGGCCGAAGCCCGCGCCAATGGCAATTTCGCCGTTAAAGTGCCCCACCCCGATGCCGACGCCGGATTCACCCGCCGCCAGATTAGGGATGGCCTGTACCGACGCCATCGCAATGGCCGTACCGCGTGAGGCCAGCCGTTCAACGTTTTGAATTGCCGCGCTCGTGCCGCTGGTGATGGCGTTCAACTGATCCACATTCACCGCGTCCGTGCCCAGCACGCCGGGCGCCACGTTCTGGATGGTGCGCTCGCCGCCGGCAAAACCTACCGACACCGAATTGGCCGAAGACGTCACCGAGCCGTTGCCCAAGGCGACGGAATTGGCGTGCGAGGCGACGGCGCCCGCGCCGATGGCGATGGCATTCGTGGATCGCGCATTGGCGCCGGTGCCAATGGCGATGGCGCTCACGGCGTTATCGTTGACCACAGCCCCATCTCCGATGGCGATCGACGACGTCGCGCCCGCACCCGTCGAGGATTCCGCGCCCATGGCCAGACTGCGGTTGCCACTGGCAGTGTTGCCGTACCCAATCGCGCTGCTGCTCTCGCCGCTAGCACTGTTGAAGAGCCCGACCGCGCCGCTGTACTGGCCGCTGGCAGTGTTGCCGTACCCGATCGCACTGCTGCCTTCGCCGCTGGCAGTGTTGCTGTTCCCGATCGCGCCGCTGTACTGGCCGCTGGCAGTATTGCTGTTCCCGATCGCGCTGCTGCTCTGGCCGCTGGCAGTGTTGCTGTTCCCGAACGCGCTGCTGCTCCCGCCGCTGGCGGTGTTGAGGTGCCCAATCGCGCTGCTGCTGTTGCCGCTGGCGGTGTTGAAGCTCCCGATCGCGTTGCCGCCATCGCTGCTAGCGGTGTTGCTGAAGCCCATCGCGCTGCTGACCTGGCCGCTGGCGGTGTTGCTGTTCCCGAGGGCGCTGCTGGATCCGCCGCTGGCGGTGTTGCTGTTCCCGAGGGCGCTGCCGGACAGGCCGCTGGCGGTGTTGGCGTGCCCGACGGCGCTGCCGGACAGGCCGCTGGCGGTGTTGCCGCGCCCGACCGCGCTGCTCCTGTTGCCGCTCGCGGTGTTGATGAACCCGACCGCGCTGCTTTCCTCGCCGCTGGCGGTGTTGCCGCGCCCGACCGCGCTGCTGTTGCCGCCGCTGGCAGTGTTGTCGCGCCCGACCGCGCTGCTGATGTCACCGCTGGCGGTGTTGCGGAACCCGACCGCGCTGCTGCTGTCACCGCTGGCGGTGTTGCGGAACCCAACCGCGCTACTGTCCATGCCGCTGGCAGTGTTGCCCTGCCCGACCGCGCTGCTCGAACCACCGGCTGGGCTACCGCCAACATTATTGGCGATGCCGCAAGCAAAGGCGGAGGCGACACCGTCATCCGTGCTACCGCCATTGCCCCCCGCACCATCTGCATCGCAAACAAGCGCCCGCGCCGGCAGGGCGGACAACGCCAGGCCGAGGGCCAGCGCGATGGGGGTGAGCTTGCGTAACGCGGATACGGCTTGCTTGCACATGGTGGTCGTCCTTTTTCTGCTTGAACAACGGGTGCGATGATTCATCAGCACGGTACGCGTGAGCACCTCGCATAGCAAGCCTGACTGTGGTGCTTAATCAAACTGTCCGACGCTGCGGCGGAATCGAGGGCGGGTTATCCACGGCGCGCGCCGCGACCGGGCTGCGACCCTTAGAATCGCAAGGCCCGATAGCGGGAATTCGCGCGCGGTGGGTAACTCGGCTATCATAGGTATCCGACACCTACTGAGGCCCACCATGACGGATGAGCAACTGCGCGACCTCAAGAAGACAATCGACAAGGCGACCGCGAGTTTCAAGGGCGACATCACGCAGCTCGAGGCTGCGATCGGGCTTGCGTTCGTCAGCGAGCACATGGGGTGGAAGCCAATGATGCTGGTGCACGATGCTCGGACGATCAAGAAGTACGAGGAGATCATACAGCTGGGGCGAAAGGACTTCAGCTACAGGAACCCCAACCTGGCGCCGGAGATCGGCCCCAAGGCGTCCAAGCTGGTGGCGTGGGAGCTGGTCCAGAAGGGCCTGAGCTTCTGGCGGGCGGTGCGCGGGCAGGAGCCGGGGGTCAGGCAGCCGACCGTCCGGGGAGCCAAAGCGTAGGGAATCAGGCCCTATTGACTTAATAGGTAGCGAACCCCTGTAGTGGTAGGTATGAGTTACCTACTGTTATGGGGGTTCTGTGTTTCCGGGTGAGGCGCGGCGGGTGGCTCCGGGCGCAGCCGCCGCAGGCGGCCCGCCCGGGGCCCTTGCCGTTAGACTTGACCAAGGGACATATTCCGACGAGATCAGGGAACGGACCCTGACTAGGACGCCTCGGGGCTTCCGCGGCTACCGGGCAAAGCTGATTGACTACGGCGGAGGGCTGGCGGAGGCGGGCTTCGCGTTCATCGGGGAGTTCCCGAGGTCAAAGGGCATCCGGGGCGAGTCGAAGGATCGCGAGGAGAACGAGAAGCGGGCAGGGCGGCGGGCGAGGAATCGCGTTCGGCAGCTGGTCCTTGCGGCACAACTGGATCACCTGTTGACCCTTACCTATCGGGACAACGTAGAGGACTTCGCGCAATCCTCGGCCGATCTCGCGAAGTTTGAGCGCAAGGTCCGCGCTACCTATCCGGCTTTCCAGTTCGTCGCGGTTCCCGAACGGCAGAAGCGGGGAGCATGGCATTGGCACCTCGCGGTGCGCGGGTGGCAGGACGTTACGTTTCTGCGGTCCACCTGGCAGGGCATCGTAGGGGAAGGGAACATCGACGTAGAGCCTCCGCGACATGGTTCCGGTAATCCACGGCTCGCGCTATGTCGATACCTCTCCAAGTATTTATCGAAAGAGTTTGGCGGTCCGGGCACGCTGAATCGGCATCGCTTCCGCGCGTCGCGCGGGATCGACGTTCCGCTACGGTTCGTCCGGCTCGGAACTCGGACCATGAGCGGCGCGCTGGAGGCCACTCGCGGGCTTGTGGAGAGCGTTGCCGGGATCGTCGGCTATCACTACATGAATGACGAATACGGGGCCGGGGTCGTGTTCTCGTGGGACCTCAATGGCAGATGATCGTCTTGCCTATTCGCTGCGGGAAGCTGCTGAAAAACTCGGGGGCGTCTCGCTTCGCACAGTGCAACGGCTGGTTGCATGTGGTGGATTGCCTTCCGTCCGGGTTGGTCGTCGAGTGCTTATCGCGGCTGAGGCGCTGCGAAGGTATGTGGCAGCGCCCGACGAAGTTGCGCATAATCAGAAGTGCGCGGAGCCGGTAGCGTGGAAAGGATCTAGTCCATGCTATTCAAACGCGCAGGATCTGCGTTCTGGTATGGCCGCTTCCGGGACGCAAGCGGCAAGAGAGTTAAGCGGTCTACTGGTACGGCTGACAGGCGGGAAGCGGGGGAGCTTGAAGGGAAGTGGCGGCTAGAGGCTCGGCAGCAGCGTTTGTGGGGCACTCAGCCGCGCTTTACCTTCGATGAGTTGATGCTGCGATACCTGAAAGAGACGCAAGGCACAAAGCGTAGTGCGGAGCGTGATGCTTGGACGGTAAAGCGGTTGCATCCCTACTTCTCGGGCTGGGTGCTGAATGAACTCAAGCGGGCCGACGTGCGGAGCTACATCGCATCGCGCAGGGCTGCGGGAGTGAAGGGAAGCACCGTCAACAGGGAACTAGGGCTGCTGTCAGTGGCGTTCAACAGGGCGCGCCTCGATTGGGACTGGGAGATTCCGAATCCGGCCCAAGGGATGCGCGAACCGGAGAGCGAGGGAAGGCAGGTCTATCTGACGCGGGAGCAGTTCGAGTTGCTGGTGTCGGCTGCTTCCCGGCAGAAGCGCGCCCCGTACCTGGCTGATCTGATAACCGTCGCAGTAATGACGGGCTGCAGGAAGGGCGAGCTGCTCGGGCTGGAATGGTCGCGGGTTGATTTTGAGGCGAGCGTGATACGTCTGCGGGCGTCGGATACGAAAGCGGCGAAAGCGCGGCTCGTACCGATCAACGAAGCGGCGCGGGAAGCCTTGCTGCGGCGGTTCCAGTACCGGTCGGAGCGGTGCCCGGAAGCGGCTTGGGTGTTTTGCGGTCCGGACGGTGAGCGGATCGTGTCGGTGAAGTCGAGCTATAGGCATGCGTTGCAAAGCGCGAGGATCGCCGGAGTGCGCTTCCATGATCTGCGGCATACCTGCGGGTCGTGGTTGGCCCAGAAGGGCGTCCCGATCGGCCATATCGCGGCGATACTGGGTCATAGCACCCTGCGAATGTCCGAGCGGTACTCGCACCTGGCGCCGGCGAATGCTCGCGATGCGGTGGCAATGTTGGAGGGGGTACCCAAACCGGTACCCAGTGCGGTAGCAGGAACAATTGCTACTGATGGAACTGCTTGATTCAGATGGTGGGCGGTACTGGGATCGAACCAGTGGCCCCTGCTGTGTGAGAGCAGAATAACACAGTTTTTGAAGTCCGGGGCCATCCAACACAATCCACTGATCTCATAGGGAGAATCCGCGAGGTAATCCTACACAGTCCGCTTGCGTCCAAGGCCGTATCGTTTCATACTTGTTTCATACTAAGCCCTTTGGAGCGACGCTATGACCGTGCACTTGCACCGCGTTGATGCCCGCAACCGCCTGAAAGCTCGCCGGGACCCCTACTGGCAGCGACTCACGCAAGGCCGGCATATTGGCTTCCGCCGCCTGACTACAGCCTCCCCGGGCACCTGGCTTGCCCGGCTCTACGATGGCGAGGGGTACGAGTACCAGCCGCTCGGGGACTTCGCTACCCTACCCGAAAAGGAACGCTTTGACGCGGCCAAGAAAGATGCCGAGAAGTGGTTTATGCACCTTGACCGCGGCGGGTCAACCGACATCCTGACTGTTAAGGGCGCATGCGCGGCCTACGTGGAGAAAGTGAAGATCGAGAAGTCCGCGGCCGCTGCCGTCGATCCCAAGGGTCGCTTTGGCCGGTTGATCGACAATGATCCGCTGGGCCGTGTAGCGCTTCAGAAGCTCACGCCACGGCACATAGCCGAGTGGAAGAAGCGAATCCTGACCGCCGGACATTCCAGAAGCTCCTACAACCGAAATGCGACGGCCCTGCGGGCCGCCCTGAACCTCTCCTACCAGCGCCGGGCCGTTGCCAGTGATCACGCATGGTCAGAGGAACTGAAGCCCCTGGAGGGCGATGACAACCGCCGTACGCTCTACCTGGACCGGGCAGCGCGCCGGAAGTTGATCGCCAAAGCGCCCGAGGAAGTCCGGCCGCTGCTTATGTCGCTGGCGCTGCTTCCCATGCGTCCTGGAGAACTGGCCAACCTGCGCGTCGAGCACCTAGACCCCAGGCATCGGACCCTGCGCGTGCCGTTCGGCAAGACCGGCGGGCGGGACCTCCCGCTTGCCAGCGACGCCCTCGCGCACTTCAAGGCGTGCGCCAAGGACAAGCTGCCGGCGGCCTGGCTCGTAGCGCGTGCAGACGGCCGCCAGTGGGACCGCTTCGAGTGGCGCGATCAGATCAAGGAAGCGGCCAAGGCGGCCAAGCTGCCCGCCGATACCTGCGCATACACCCTGCGTCATTCCACGATCACGGACCTGGTGACCGGCGGGCTCGACATCTTCACCGTCGCCAAGATCAGCGGCACGAGCGTTGCTATGATCGAAAAGCACTACGGCCATCTACAGCGGGAACACGCGCGGACGGCGCTTGAAGGGCTGGCATTGGGGTAGGGGACGGTCACGTAACGCCGCGCCTAGTCCGACGGGGCGAAAGCCGGAGAACCCCACTCGGATTAAAAGAAGACAATCCACAAACTAATCATAGAGGATCGCTTTGGCAAAAAAGGGCCGAAAAGCAAGCGACGAACCCGATCTAGAAGAATGGGTGCGTTACTTTAAAAAAGAAAAATCTGGAGTTACACCACTAACACCGGCCGCGAAAGCGCGCCTTGATCTGTCTGTTGACCTCTACCGCTTCGAAAAGTACGCCTTAGATGTAATCAACAAGCATGAGTACGGCATTGCAATCACTGATGGCAAAGTCTACTTTGCTGAGCGCGGTAAAGCTCACCGTTGCCCTAACTATGACAAGAAACAACTGGCCCGGATCGCGAGGCAGATTGAAAGCCAGTTGGGGGCCGTTGAAAGGAAATTGGAGGCTAAGCAGATACTCAGTCACGAACACCAGGAACTTCGCATTGCCGCTCGCATAGCCATTGCCCTGCCTGAGTTGCGGCGCAATCTCCAGGACCACGCATTTTCGGCAGAATTTGCTGCGAGTATGTGCCGAATTTCAGCCGCAGTACCTGATCCAGATGCTGGTATCCGTCTAGTATCCGACCACTTGCGTATCGCAGGCAAGAAAGGCGGTGCGTCCAGGAAATCGCACGACGGACTTCAGGATTTCATAAACCATATTGTCAAAAAGTTAGCCGCGGTTGGGAGAGTCACGCACGACCAAGTTTGGGGGACCTTAGTCGAGCAGTACTCAAGCGGCGAGACCGATACCGGTATCCGAGACTGCGACAGCGTCTCCGTAGACGGCGATACCTTTTGCTGGACTGACGGCGAAGGTGAGCATCACGAAATAGCGCGCTTATCTTTGAAGCGCTATGTGACTCGCGCCAAAGCCACTCTATAGTTTTCCCCAGTAGCTGCGCAGCAAGCGGCTTTCTGCGCAGACACCTCCTGTAATCTGAAATGGTAGGTTCAACGCGCGCTTATAAGCGCAAGGAGGATTCAGCATGACAGAGCAAAGCGGAGCATCAGCTCGCCGGGCCGTTTCAGACGTGGCGCGCCGGTCTGAACTTTCAATCTCACGTCTTCCATCCGTGATGGCTCGAACCGCCCTTTCGCGCAGCACGATCTACCTTCAGGTATCGGAAGGGACTTTTCCGAGGCCTATTGCCCTGGGCCCGCGCGCGGTTGGGTGGGTCGATTCCCAAATCGACGATTGGATTTTGCAGCGCATCGAAGCAAGCCGGGGGCGCGCATGAATGCCGCGCCTCATAATCCTCGGCTCGTTCAGTTGGTACAGGAGATAAAGCGCGTCTGCGTTCCAGCTCCGGAAACCAATCACCGAAAGCGTGACCGGCAGCTTTTCGTGCAGCGTTACATCATGCAGCAGGAAGATAAGCTGTATTCGATTCTGCGCGGGGCGGACGTGGACGAAGATTCATTCCGGATATTGACCGCGGCGGCACAGCATTTCATGCGCGAGGGCGAAATCGAGCGCTTCAGATCGCAAAGCGCGTTCGAGGAAAGTTGGGCATATCGGAAGCCAAGAAAAGCGGCCGCTCAAATTCACGACGATATGGGATACGCCCAGCGTGAGTGCGCCAGGCTGGTCGTTGACATGCAATCCTTTCTCTCTAAAGGGCCTCGCAGTGGCGCCGCGAACGCTGCGCGGGCCATTATCAACCTTGAAGGAGCGATAGGTATTCGAATCGCGGGCCTGATCGAATTGGCCGGTTTCGATACGGCGCAGAGCGCTCGGCTCGCGGCAATAATTCAATTGGTGGACGGCAAAGCTCTACTCGAACCACAATCATGAATGCAGTAGTAGCGGCCCCCGTCGCAACGGCTACTCCGAAGTCATTCGGCCAGTTGGCGCCAGCGTTAGCAGCGCACGGATATCGTCCGTTGCCGCTACACCCTGGTAAAAAGAATCCAATCCCGAGCAGATGGCAGAACTACACATTCGCCGCGGGCGACGAAAGGAAATTCGCATCGGCCGGAACTGGCATTCTCACCGGCGAAATTGTTGCAGTTGATATCGATATTCTCGATCGAGAGTTAGCTGATCGCGTCTCCGAAATTGTGAAGCAATACCTAGGCGCGGCGCCGATGCGTGTAGGGCAGTGGCCGAAGCGGCTCTATACTTATCGCACCAGCGTACCGTTCACCAAGAAGTCCACGCGTCCCTATCGACTGCCGACCGACGCGCTCGACGCGAAGGGTCATCGCGTGGAGATTCTCGCGAACGGGCAGCAGTTCGTCGCCTTCGGGGTTCACCCGGGAACCGGCAAACCGTACACATGGAATGGCGCCGGTGATCCTTTGGTTGTTCCAGCAGAAAAGCTGATCTCCATCAGCGAGACGCAAGCGGATGCCCTCATTGCTGAGTTGGACGGGGTGTTAGAGAAGCATGGCACGGCCGCCGGCAAGCTACGGACCGAAGATGGGCGGCGCGAGCATATTTCTAACGAAAACCTGCGAGGCGACCCCAAGCAAATGCGGGATGCGCTTGCGACAATCCCCAACAACGACCTTGCATATGACGACTGGATCTACATCGGGTTGGCAGTAAAGGGCGCCTTGGGCGACGAAGGGGGCGACGCATGGGCTGCCTTCTCGGCCAAGAGCAAAAAATATGACGCGGTAGAGACCGCGAAGACCTGGGCGGGATTAAAGCCAACACGTATAGGCGCCGGCGCGCTCATACACATTGCACACCAGGCGGAATGGGACAACTCAATAGCCCGCATGGGTCTGAGTAATATTCACATCCCTGCGCATCTGCATACGCTGAAGGCGGTTGCTGCCGCCGCGTCAGTTAACTCGCAGTTCGCGATCCCGCGGCCAGCCTATTCGCCACCGAAGGATGAGCCAGCGCCAACAATCCAACCGTCTATCGTTGTCAATTTCACGGAGCCTGTCCCAACAGTTCAAGCAATCATCCAGTCGCAATACACTGTTGGGACGCATCGTACCTTGCACTTTTGGCAAGGAGAGTTTCATACCTGGACAGGTTGTCACTACGCGGTGCTTCCGATCGAAGACGTTCGAGAGATACTTTACCGCGTAGGATCAGCGCACTCGCGCTTCGTGAATCGGACACAAGTTAATAACGCGCTCGATGCGCTGCGCGCTTATGCAAATCTGTCTAACACGATTGCATCCCCCTCATGGGTTGCTGCGGAGAAGAACGACCCGCAACCGCGCTCGCTCATTCCGATGATGAACGGCATTCTGGATGTCGAAACCGGAATTCTGCTTCCCAAAACTCCGCGGCTCTTCAGTTCGTACTCGCTCCCGTTCGACTACAACCCGGATGCACCGACGCCGACTCATTGGCTGGATTTCTTAAACCAACTATGGGGCGAGGACACCGAGAGCATCGCCCTGGTGCAAGAGTGGTTTGGCTATTGCCTGACCCAACGCACCGAGCAACAAAAGGCACTGCTATTCGTTGGACCGAGGCGCGGCGGAAAGGGCACCGTAGCAAGAGTGCTCACTGCCCTGCTCGGGAGGGAAAACGTTGTCTCGCCGAGGCTGGCCAGTTTTGGCAAGGAGTTCGGGCTGGAGTCTTTGATTGGCAAGCAGCTCGCCCTCGTATCCGACGCGCGGCTTGGCCCTAAAGCCGACTTGGATGCCGTCGCCGAAAACATTTTGCGCGTAACGGGCGAGGATCAAATATCGATTCCTCGAAAATTCCTCCCAGATTTCACGGCCACGTTGCCTACCCGGATCATGGTGTTCACAAATGAACCGCCGCGATTCACTGATGGCAGCGGTGCACTTCCTTCACGATTCGTTGTGCTCCAAAGCGAAGTGAGTTTCTTGGGACGTGAGGATCACACCTTGACGGAGAGACTGCTTAAAGAATTGCCGGGGATTTTTAACTGGTCGCTTAGCGGTCTGTATCGTCTTAACAAGCGCGGATACTTCCGACAACCCGCGGCAGCTAACGAACTCGTCGAGCAGATCGAATTGCTTGCGGCGCCGGTAAAGGCGTTCCTGGCAGAAAAATGTGAAACTAGCGACCCGGCTGCAGAGGTGCCGATAATGGAGCTGTTCACTGCATGGCGAGTCTGGTGCGGGCTGAACGGGCGGGAGCACCCCGGTACACAGCAATCCTTCGGGCGGGACCTTCGCAGTGCTCTTCCGCACATCAAGATCGTCCAGCATCGGGGCGGCGGGGAGCGGGTTCGCTGTTACGCTGGTATCAGGTTGAAAAAGTGACACGCAGCGACACGCGATCCATCACATTGTATTTAACGCGATGGGGTTGTTATTACGTCTTTACACATATATGCACACATATGGGGCTTCAATGGGAATTCACGCGTGCCAACGCGTGACACGCCTACGACCCACCACCGCAACCAGCGCTTCAGAGCCCATATGCCCCGAAGGGGCAAAAAGGGCGGCCAAGCGGCTATTTCCCCTCCGCCACACGCACCCTCGGGCGCCCGCCAACCTATCCGGTGCCCTGTTTGTAGGGCTGCCAGGCATAGCGTCCTGCGCACGACGGGCCGCGAGGGCGAGACTCGCGCTGCGTTCGCTGCGGCCACACCTGGGGTGACGCTTGCATAAGGATGAAGCCATGTACCACGATCGATACGTAGAATCGTTGAAGCGCCAGACCGCCGAGAGGCGCGCACAGCGTGCAGCCGAGGCCGCTGCAGCAATCGCAGACCCCAGGACGGTGCTGCGTGCGCAGGTCGCCGAGTGGCAGAGCGCGTTGCCCCTCGAAGACCGCGAGCACGGCTACCTGCTGGAAGACATCCGCAAGGTCATCCACGCGACCTCGCAGCAATTAGGGTTAGCCCTGGACGAATTAGGGTGGCACAGAAAACGTGTTTGGCTATCCGATGGGCCATTCCGCCGCTACTGGTTTCCGCCAGATCAATGCTCCCCGCCCCATGAACAGGAGCAAGAGCGATGAAAGCACGGGCACCAATTAAGGGCAGTGGCGGCGCGTCCGTGTTGGGCCTGAAAGACCCACCAGAGCGCATAGTTAATCCGAGATCGGAGAACCGATCAGTTTGGGACTTTCCTCGGAGAAAAGAACACGCCACGGAAGACGAGTATCTCCGCATGCACGCACTATGTCTGCGAACACGAGGAGATCACTATCTAGGTGTAGCAGGAACACATTTTCGGCAGGCCGTCGTATTTCTTTGGCTCGCGAAAGGGCATTATCTATGTTGGCTAGAAACGGTTTCCATACGTCACGTGGCCGCGGTGCGGCGGGGTCTGGGTCTGGCGGGGTTTCAATTATCAAAAGCGCATACATCTGAGTTTCGTCCTCAACGCGACAGCAACGGCGCGGTCGCTGCGCCCAAGATCACGGCTCCGGCCACGCGGCGCATAAAGTAGAAGGGGGTACGCCATTAGTTTGTGATGGTTCGGCGGAGGCTGCCTAATTAGCGCCCGATTGACCGAAGCTGGCGAAGAATACACGCTCTGTACTCAAGGATTCCGTTAAGTTGGTAGTTGCCGCATGCCATTTTCATTGCGATCTGCTCTCCGAGCGGTAGATCACTGAAATTTGGCAAGCTCGGCAAGCTTGCGGCAGAGTCACTCTGTTGTCTGATGCAGTTTCGATATGCCGATACATCCCCCGCTAGCTGTAGGTTTCCACAGGCCATACTAATTGTAACCTCGTCGTCCAACGATAGGGATACAGGTGGCGCGCGGAACGGATCAGGGCTCACGACATTGGAGACAAGCGGCGGCTGAGGTGCCATATCGATCAGAATGTCTCGCTCAGTGCCTGGGACTATTTCGACACCCGCCATCGAAGGTGGCTTCAATTTTTCCGCAACAATGCCTCCCGTAACAAGAACCACGGGCGTAAGAATCAACAGAGCGGCAGTGATAAAAATTCGCTCCCCCCGCGTGATCTCTGCAGTGCCGCGTGTCATGAGAATTCCAGATAGCGGAGGCCATAAGGGAATGATCCCGGCTAAAAGCCTGCCGACCATGACCGTAACTACAAATGCCGCGAAAACGCCAGCGACGGCGCCTACCATCGCGACATTCGCGGCCTCAAAGTTGTTTGTCTGTAGCCACTTTGCAGCGAGCCTCGACAGCACGTCAGATAGCACTTTGAACACCGCAAGCAAAAACAGCAGCGCGACCCAACTATTGAACTTGCTGTGAAGACTGATATTCCCGCGGCCCGCCGCTGCCGTTACCGCAGAGGCGCTTTTAGCCGATACGCTAGCGGATTGAAAAGCACTAGAAGTTGGAAGTGGCGGAGGAACCCTGCGCCGCTGTTCGGCAAGGACGACCAGGACTTGGTTTCGAATCTCCATGACATCCGCTATCTTCCGCCACTCCTTCCAACCCGGCCGCCAGACAAAGGTGTCCAAGTTAATGCGATTATCACCGAGGCGTTGGAGAAGATCCGATAGAGGCAACGGACCTGTCTTTACATTCCCGTCGGCGTACCACCATTCTTGTTCCAAGGCGCCGTCCTCCTGGACCCGCCCCTCCAGCGCGCCCATGTCGGCCATCGAGCCGACGACCGTCTTGTCGTAATCGTCCTCGTCGGCCTTGCCCTCAATCGCGCGCTTCAGCGCCTGGGCGAACTCCTTCGCCGTCTGGTAGCGGGTTTCGACGCTCTTGGAGAGCGCCTTGTTTACAACCGCGTCGAACAACGGCGAGATCGTGTTGTTGATCGAAGATGGCACCGGGGGGTGATCCTGGATGATCTTCTTCGCGATCGTCCAGGCGCCCGAGCCGGTGAATGGCTTTTCGCCCGCGAGGAACTGGTACAGGATGATCCCGGCCGAAAACACGTCGCTGCGCCGATCGATGTTGCCGCCGGTGATTTGCTCCGGCGACATATAGGCCGGCGTGCCCACCATGGTGCCAGCCTGGGACTGCTCGGCGCCGTCCTGGACACGCGCCACGCCGAAGTCGGTGAGCTTGACGCGGCCCTGCGAATCGATCATCACGTTGGCGGGCTTCACGTCCCGGTGAATAACCCCGGCCTCATGCGCGAAGTCGAGCGCATCGAGCAACTCGCACATGATGCGCACGGACTCCTTCAGCTCGAAGCGCTCGTTGGCATCGAAGAAGCTCTTGAGTTCCTTGCCCTTGATGTACTCCATGACAATGTAGGCGATATCGCCCTGCTCGCCAAAGTCGTACACCTGCACGATGTTTGGATGGTTCAGCCGCGCGACAGACTGCGCCTCGCGCATGAAACGCATCGAATATTCCTTCGATGCCGCCTCGTCGTCGATGTGACCCTTGAGGATCGTCTTGATCGCGACCTTGCGGTTGCGCCGAGGATCGAGGCCCTCGTAGACGATACCCATCGCGCCCTTGCCGAGCACGCTGACAAGGTCGTAGCGCCCTAGCTGCTTGAGTTCTTCAGCGGCTGCCATGGCTTCTTAGCGCTCGTCCTTCGTTTTTGCTCTTCTCTCCGCTCTCTGTGCTCATAGGTTGATTGCTCGGCAAGGGATAAATTTTTGAGGGCTCATCTGCTGGCCGCCAGATCATTGAGCCGATTGGCAATGCTAAAACTTTCCGCTGGGGACATACGGGGGGTCAAGCCCTCTATCTTTCCACGGCCCCTTCTCCTCTCGAACAGCCTTGTACCGTCCCCCTGAAAACTTCCACAAGAAGTGGTAGGTCTCTGGGTGGCGGCTCCACGTCTCAATGTCCGCGAATCCTTTTGTTGATCGCTTCGATATCGTAAAGCCACCCTGAATCTCGCCAATCGTTCTCCACCGATTGCCGCTTCTCCGCAAAATGGCGAATTGTGGTCCTCCACTAAACGGCTCACCTGACCGCACAATCAATTCTTCGATACCATCGCCGTCAAGATCAACTGATGCAAAAGCAACGGGGCTAGACCAAGTGAGGTGCCCTTCCCTATCTTTTTGTGTCATCCATTTGGGGAGCGCGTCAAAAACCGCCTTCGGTATGTCGTCAGCCTTCCAAGCGAGGTCCGGCGCATACGCTTGAACTTCGTTCCATGGCCGCCAATAGGGGGGAGTCGCGCTTTCCGCGGCCTTTCCGGCTTGGGTCGTTGAAATGAGCAGGCCCGCAGCAAAGAGAGCGAAACATAGTGAACGCACGAGCCGATGTGCTCAGTTGCAGAACGCCGTATTGCCAATCGTATTGCACGTCCGGGTGGAGCCATCGCTATTGTTTTTAAATGTCGTTCCACCGATGCGGTTCACAGTTGCCGAGGAACCGTCCGAACGATTAATGAATGTCGTGCGACCAATCGAATTTGCGGTGGCCGACGAACCGTCGCTATTGTTTTGAAATGTCGTGCTACCGATGCGGTTAACGGTCGCCGAGGAGCCGTCCGAACGGTTGATGAAGGTGGTGTCTCCAATTCTAATCGCGGACGACGAACCGCCATTGGCGTCATTACAAAAGCGAGTGCCCCCAATATAGTTGCATGTTGTTTGAGCCTGAGCATGGTTTCGCGCATTGTCAGCCGCGGCCGGCCTCTGCGCGTTGATCGCCGCCTCACGCCTCATATTTATCACCGCGCCGACATACGCGCCGATACTGCCCGAAGGGTACTGCGGCCCCGCCGGAACTGCCCCAGGGCCAGGCGAGGCAGTCCGAGTGTCAAGATTCGTTACCGTTCCGGGCTTCCGCGCGCCGGGACAGTCGCCAGCTCCCCGGAACACGCCATCCTGGCAGCGGACAACCTGTGCGTTCGTGGGGGCGGGCACGAGGACAGCAGAACCAATCAGACAGATCAGTAGTAGTGCTCTCAAATCCATACGGTTAAGCATGTAATCGACCTTTCAGGGAAAGGCCATCGCAATATCCTTCAGTGACACAAGAAAGATTATCCTCTTTTGGGATAATCCCGGAATAGGATTATTGAGACGGCTCTGCCATTGGAGCCGCCTCTTTGAAGTCCACCCGCACCCCGCGGTATCAAAAGTTGCTGAAACGCCTTAAGGCAGTCAGAAGGGACAACGGGATAACGCAGGAAGAACTTGCACGGCGGCTCGGGAAACCGCAGTCCTTCGTATCGAAATACGAAAATGGTGAGCGGCGGCTTGACGTAGCAGAATATCTAGAGATCGCCTCCGCGTTGGGAATAAACGTGGACCCCCTTCTTCGCAACCAACGGAGTTAGCGCAACCGCCGGCCGACCGCGGCGGCTTCTCGCGGTCCTACATGTGCCGGATCGAGCGAGGGCGGGCGAACCCGTCACTCGACGCCATAGAGACGCTGGCAGGCGGGTTGAAAATATCGGTCGCGAAGCTTTTCGAGGACTAAGAGCGGTACGGCAACCTTTTCACCGCAGCCGATCACCAAGCCAGCCAACCATCAAAACGCCTCTTGCCGACGGGCGTGAACTCAATTCCCTCGCAGCTTTCCAGGACGCCCACATACATGTCGCCAACGGCAAATCCGTTCGCGAGGTCGAAGCCCATGGCATTCAGAACGTCGATGAACCGTTGGACATCGCCGCTCGACATAAAGACGACTCCGACAAGGCGGTCATCCCGTGCAGCCTTGGGGTAAGAACGCAAGAACCACGCTAATCCACCCGGATAGGTGGACTCGATAGCGGCCTTCTTCAATATGACGGTCGTAAAGCGAATCTGAATAGCCATTGTCCGCCTCCGTTGCAGAGACGCCCCGTTTAGCGGAATTCATTTAACGTCCCCCGCAAGTAGGGCTAAATCAGGGACAAGATAGCAAGTAGATTCTATCTTTTCACAGAGTCACCGCGCCAACAAAAAATGCGCTGCGGTTAAGGGCGAGATCGCCGCTTCGCAGTGGCAACCGGGGTTCGAGTCCCCACAGCGATCCGAGCTATGCGCTGCCGGGGGTCCAGCGCTCTGCTGGCAGCTTCGGATCGCCGCCTAGCTACCCCCCGAAATACCCCCGCTGAGCGCTCTGGCACCCGCCTAGCCGCGTTCCGGGGTGCGCTTGCTATCGCCCCCTCTCGTCCTAGCCGGACGCCTCTCAGATTGTTTATTTGGGCGGCAGATGACTCGCGATCCAGCGCTCGATCCACGGCCATGTCTTCCAAAGCATGATGAGAAATGTACCCGCGACAAACGGGTATAGGAGATCGGACACCTGACTAATCTTTCCCACCAAGACGAACATGGCCAGCGCGTAAATTCCGACCGCCACGTTGCGATCATTGCTGAGAAGGTCCACAAGCACGTCAGGGAATGTCCGCCCAGTATGCGTGCTCGTAGTGATACTGCTCGGCGCGCTGAAATCCCCGCCAGTACGATCATTCTTCAGCGCAACGCCGGTCGTGTCGCGCGTCTCCGCTCCGCTCGGTTCGGGAGCCGATGAAGGTGTCCGCGCGTCGGTCAACGCGGTCGACGTAGCGTCGTCCATTTCCTCAACAATTGTTGTTCTGCGACGAATCATCCTAGAGCTTCAGCGATTCCTCGATCATGTCGAGTTTCCCCCAAATCAACGTGGAAGCGCGTTTGATGAGTGACGGGACATTGCTCAGCTTGAGATCCTTGGTGGTCGCAACGTCGAGGTCAAGATAAATCCCGGCGGACTCGAATTTCTCCGAATCGAACGGAAACCATCGAGTTGCTTCATTCTTTTCCAGCGGTCCGAGCATGCAGTGAACGGTAAACTCACCTTCATCAATGTCGAGCGTGATTTGCAAATCGGTGGGAGTACCGCCAAAAACCTTGACGCCTTCAGCGGACACGAATGTGTCGTAGATGCGCTTGTTGATTGCTGTGAATTCGGATTCCAGGGGCAGGAATATCTTCGTGCGCACTCCGAAGCGCCTCGGCTCGGGGATATCGTAATGCCCGTTCTTGAGAAGCACGTCCCAAAATGCGATTGCCTTGTCGGCGAAGTAGTTCTTGGTGTCAGGGTTGTGAACGAAGTAGCCGACGCTCTTGTACCCGACCAGTGCGCCATCCTTTTCGATGCCGTTCTTTCCATCATGAAACGAGATGGAATTTGTTTCGATGCGCCAGTGCGGGAATTTCTGCTTGCGCAGGTAATCGGCTACGAAACCCCGGACGTCGAGGAACTTGCCAGCGGCTTCGTGCCGAAGCTCGAAAACCTGTTCGGCGATGATGGGACGTTCTTCCGTTTTCTGTGGCATATCAGCTCCTGAGGCGACGCCGCTCATTGCATCGGCGTAGCCGATTGCTTCGCACGCGAAGCATAGCGTCTGTCTCGGCTAGATAGTTGCACGCGAAGCCAAGACTTCGCTTTTTTAACTGTATATAGGTACAGTATCTAAGATCGCCGCTTGGGATGCAAGTACCCCGATATTGAATGGAACAACTCACCTACTCGGACGTTATCTCTTTGTACGAACACGGCGCGCTTTCGGTCAGCGTCTACTACCGCCGCCATACCCTGCTCGCGCTCTGCGAACTGGCAGCGAAGGCGAGGGGGGTGCATGACCCGCTGAGCCGGTGGCGGCTGAAGCGCTTCCGTGCCGTGCTCGAAGAGATGGAAGGGAACGACGAGGTCGAGGTGACCGGGGAAACGATGTGCGACCTACTTCAGCTTGCGTCAGGTGCGTTTGAGAGGCGCTAGGTAACCTTTGTCTCGAAAGCAGCTCTGATTTCCTTCCGACGCTCATCATCAGAGTCCAAAATCTTCTGATACTTGCCCCGAAGATCGGCGACTTGCAAATGAAACGCGTGGACTCCGGCGATCTGCATTACCAACTCCGAAGCCACCAGACCTTCGAAACTACTCTCGCGCTTGGGCTGCGCGCCAAAAAGTCCGCGCAATCTGTCGCGGTCCTTTGCGAACTCTTGTTCAAACAACACCATCGCACCAGAATTATTCAACCCTATGGCAGAAAACACGTGTGTATGCGACTTGTGAACGTAGGCCAAATGTTCGTCTATCCCCGAGAGAAGAATATCGAGTTCGTTGTATGCCTTCTCAAGCTCTAGGCGCAGGGCGAGCGTCTTGACACTCCGCGCGAGCGCATAGCTCTTCAACGAAACGATCAGCGCAATACTGCCCGTGATCGCACCTATTAGCCCAGTCACCTCCGCCACGCTCAAGCCCGCCATTGATCCCTCCCGGCCTATCTGTGCCGAATATACCTGTCTCAGGAATCGACTTGCATTCGGCAGCGCGCCGCGCATAATCGCGCCGCAACACCGCCACCAGCCTAGGTCCTGCAGACTGAAGAGGCGGCTTCCTTCCCCGCCCTGGCTGAATGGTTTTGCTCCATCGGGAAGGCCGACACGGAAGGGTCGAGCGGCGGCAGTATCAATATCAGCGGCAGCGAAAAAGAAGCGCGCCTCGCGTCTAGACCGGCGCGCCTTGTCGGCGGATGATGCAGCTGTGCCGCCGTGAGAATGGCGGCGAATGGCGCGCTGAAATCGGGAGTGAGAGATCAATGAAACGGTACTTGGTCGGCCTTGTTCTTATCCTCGGATTTGGCTACTGGGGCTACACGTGGTGGCAAGATCACTTAGCCGAAACGAAAACAGCAATCGCATCGGAAGCGAGGCAACAAGCTCAGAATCAAGCAATAGCCGACATGGCCCGAAGCGCAAATGCGATAACAGACTGGCCGGCAACACTGGCTAACAACAAAACAGTAAGAATTAGCCCAATCATGACCGCTGAGCTTCAGAAACTCTGGCTCGGCGATCGGCCAGTGTTATTCATCGGTAGTGTTCATGACGTGGCAATAAATAAGGACGGGACCTATCAAGTTACTGTGGAGTACAACTTGATTGGCGCTCAGTTCATTTTTGTGGAGAACGAAATGCGGGTTAGCCTGAATTGCCCCGAATCATTTGGGAAGCAGCTTATTAAGACCGCAAAAGCTGCCAAAAGCCCGAGAATTACGGCAGATACCGCAGTCGTCGCCCTCATTGAGAGGATTGAGAAGTCTACTGAAAAGGGCGATGAAGGAGGTACACGAACCGTGTATTCCGGTATCGGCAAATGCGTGGATGCGATGCAATTAACGGGGTTTTTTATTCAGACTCCCAAACGTTGATAACGAGAGGCGCGCTCTCCCAGCCAGGCGCGAGACAGACGACGCTGACGTGGGAGTGGCGGCGGACACCGGATAGGAATTGACCTAGGCATATGCGAGATACTTGCGGTCGCTTTTTTATTGCGCTAGACATGAACCGCGATTCGCTTTTTACAATCTCCGACGTTTGGTTGATTCTTCATTTCATCTGGCTACTCCCCGCTAAGTTGGCGATTGCGGGCCTTAGCTCGATTCGAGAATTGGCTACGTTCTTGGAACTAACGTGTGCTACGGGAGAGAGTTGGGGTGGTGCGATGTTCTCATTTTTGGTTTGGGGCATCGTTTTGTTGATGATATCTGTCACGGTGGACGCCGATTCCACTACAAATCGACGATGAACACGAAACTCGGATGGCTCCGTGCGTGGGTCGTCTTATCAGCCATGTGGGTGATTCCTTGCGCCGTTTTCGGACTCGCAATCGTGACGACAGAGATCAAAGACTATCGACTGCCAAGCGCGGGCGCTTTTTTCACATGGCTTGCGATCACAGCATTTCCGCCCGCGTTCCTCTACGCGCTCGGACTATCAATTGCGTGGGTTATTCGAGGCTTCAAGGGCGACGGTGAACCGAAGTAGGCGTGGGCACATCTAGCTCCGCTGCACCCAGCCCACTTCACGCAGCGTTTCCACCGCGCCGCTCACTCCAGGCCCGAACACCCGCACAAGCTCGAAAATGTTCTCTCCGGTCGCGCCGTGGCGGTCAATAAAGAGTTGCGCGCGTTTAAGCGGGTCAGGAACTGAAATGCCGGTCGGTGCGTACCGTTTGATCTCTGCCCAAAAAGAAGCCGAATTCACGCGGACTTACTTGTCCTTCTTTTTGGTCGCTTTCTTGTCATCCTTCTTCATGGTCTGAATCATCTCCTTCTGTGAGGCGAAAGCTTGTCCGGCCATATCGCCGCGGTGGCAGTGATATCCGCCTTGCTTCCGATTATTGTGACACCCGTATCCGTCCAAGCCGCCACCGTGTGCTTCGCCGTTGCTAGGCAGAAGGCTTGCAAGCAGCGCGGCTGCAACCAACCCCGCGAGGGCTCTCATTGCTTGACTCAGTTGACTAATTGCTTACTGCAGGTACGGCGAACGCCTGCGCGGTTGTTCCTGCGGTGTTCCAAATGTTGGCGAGGAGTCGGACGGCGAATTAAAACCTGAGCCGTACGGGTTGGAGGGGTTGGAGCGGTTGTATACAGGTGGGCTGCTAAATTCGTTCGGCTGCGTGCCCTGCTGTCCCGTGTACGGGTTTCTGTTTCCCTGCGAACTGTAATTGTCATACCGGTATTGATTCGGATCAGTACGCTGGTACGGCTGAACTACCGTCCCGTCGCGTCGCGTGTAACCGCGAACAGTTTGATCGGCAAACGCACCGGCAAAAATCACAAGAAGTAAAAGACCAAGAGCGAACTGTTTCATGATATTTCCTATGCAGAAAATGAGTGGTTTGTATTCCTCATTGTGTCTTGTTAGGAGTTGCTCTAACGACTATACGCCCCTAGCACCTGCGTGTGTGGGCTTATCTGCCCCATGGTCGTCCTAAAGCGGGTGCAGAGCCCTGGAAGGCTTCTCTGATGTTTCTGGCCGGCCCGGCCGGTGACGGCGTTGCGGGGGATTATTAGCGCCGAGCATGGTGAAGGCAAGGCGCTATGAAAGACATGTCTTTTGCGCGCTCCTTGCCACAGGCTTAGAAGAGAGGTTTGGCCGTTCTGCAATTACCCAAAAAGATAGAATCCATCTTGTTCTTATCCGTGGTCGATTGCTTCATCAAGTTTATTTCGCCACTGAAGCGATTCACGCAACCATAAAGGTTGTCGTTGCTCGCAAGAATGAAACAAACGGATGCTTCAGTTTCTCGATTGGTTCGATAGATCGTGCCCTCATTCGTGCCGAACGCGGGAACTGAATACACTTTTACCTCTCCTTTTCGAATTTCCAAATAAACACCCCGAGTTGGCACATCGCGAATGTTCTGCACATAGTCAGAATAGGTGCCGTCGCATTGCAGCCGGGTGACGCCCTGTTGAGCTTGAGCAGCCGAAGCTGCAACAAGTAGCAACGCGAACGAAATGCGATTCATTGAATCCTTTCCCGCTTACTTGCTCGCCACGCCCACGGCGGCATCATCCGCCCATAGACCACGCCGGTCTAGCCTAGCGCCCCGACTATGGCTCCGACCATTCATCTAGACGGCGGTCATTCGTCCTGAATTGCACCCTTGGTCCCCTTGGGTAATTCCAATACCACGTAATAGAGAATTGATTAACGTCCACTTTATGTGGTTCACCAATAACGGATCGCACTTCACTTTCGGTCATGTCTCGGGTGAGCGTCCGCCAGTTGGCCCTGTTCCGCCATCTATCAGCGCCGGGACTGCTCTGCTGACCTTCAACGGATGGTGCGGTCTGGAAGTTCATGCGCTTCTCGATGCTCTCTACACGACGCTCAAGCTGACGAATACGATCCTCTTGGCCCTGTGCAACACTAGATGCAGAGAAGAATAAGAGTAGAAGAACCGAGTATTTCAAGCAAATGGTCATCGAGTCTTTTTTCTGTATTTTCACATTCCCCCCTTGTTCTTCGCCCTTCGCCACTCCCACGGCGGCACAGGAGCATCATCCGCCCACAGCCCGCGCCGGTCTAGCCTAGCGTCTCGCTCCAACGCGTAGAGAGGCGAATCCTCCCGCGCATAGCGGACGAATACCCAAGCCCACCCGCGTCGCACCTGTTCGGCGTTGGCATTGGCCCCGGCGCAGGTGACGGTCGCCAGTGTCCTACCGAAGCGGTCCTCGCCCTGCGTTTCGGCGGTGGCTTGCTTCAGGGCGCAGAGGTGAAAGAGCGCGGTGCGCGAATCCTTGCCGCGCTCTTGGGCCAACTCCGGAGCATCAATGTCCGCAAGCCGGATGCGGTAGGTGTACTGCGCGTTCGCAAGTGTGATCGTGTCGCCGTCGTGAACGTCGGTTACGATGCCGGAGATTTCGGCCGCGAGGCCGACGCACGCACCGAGGAGTAAATGCAACCCGAGAACAGCGCGCAGCATGGCTCTAGCGTGGTGTTGTCGCGTCCATCGCGTGCATGATCGTCTCGCACAGCGTTTCGCCGGTGACCTCGACTTCGTCGTTTCCCTCCATAGCGGCGAGTGTCGCGCGGAACGGCTTCAGCCGCCAGCGTGACAGTGGGTCTTGTCTACCCTTGGCTTTTGCGGCCAACTCGCAGAGCGCGAGCAGCGTATGGCGGCGATACCAGACGGAAACCGACAACTCGCCAGCTTCGAGCATCGCGAAAACTTGGTAGTGAGTGAGCTGCTCCATCGGCCATTGACACGGGAATTTGACAGGCGCACACTAGGTGTTCTTTTATACAGTATTGGAGCCTATCATGGCGAATTGGCCGGACAACAAGAATAAGCACTGGACGCCCGCGCAGGTACGCGAACTCAAGCAGTTGGCGGGTCAGAACACGCCAACGCGGGTTATCGGTCTGAAGACCGGGCGAACCCCGGCAGCGGTACAGGCCAAGGCTTCGGACGTTGGACTCTCGTTGAAGCCGACAAACCAGCGGCCCTACGGCAAGGCGAAGTGAAGCAGGAGTGGACTTGCAAGGGGTGCCGCGAACGCACCACTAGCAAGGACGGCATTGAGCAGCACGACGGCGTCTACTTCGTCGTTTGCGCGAAGTGCGGCGCGCAGAACAAGATTGCCCAAACTGGTGGCGGCGCTGGCTCGCCAGTCCAGTTCACGGTAGTCAGCCTCATACCCATCCGGGTGATCTACTCGACCGAGGCGTTTCTGGCAAAACGTAACTACGAGCCGGGTCAGTTGTTCGAGGCTTCGTTTCCCAACCTGGAGGCGGCGAAGAAGGCGGCGCTGCCCGACGGGTATACGTTCGGATTGATTGTGTCGAAGGAAGGGCGGTACGTTTATGCCCCGAACTTCGGGTGGCAGTTCGAAGGCTAGCTACCTAGCGGGAACCCCGCCCGCTCCCGGCCTAGGCCGCAGTTCGTTCGCCTTGAGGAGAGAAGACAGTGAAAAATCTGACAGTCGGATTGCTTGTGATGGTGGCTTTCATGGCGCCTGCGACATCCAGTACGTCGATTGCATGCTTGTCGCTCGACGCGACCTGCGTGAGAGCGTTGGCCCAAACGGTGGATCTCCTCCAAGTGGAGATGGGCACGCTGCGAAGGGAGATAGATACTATTCGCCTGGAAATGGCTACGCTACGGCTGGAGGTCGGTAACGGACGGTAAATGGGACGGGGGACGGTGGGCCACTAAGCTGCCCGGAGCCAGGCCTCCACAGGCACGGCGACCCGAGTTAGCTCGGCTACCAACCCCCGTGGGGAAACGAACCCCGGCATCTGCGCGAACATAGCTCAACCGCATCGTCAGGTTCCGATTTGATGCCGAAGTGCAAAACTCTTGACATGCATAACTAGCTTTACAGTCAAATTCTTTACGCTTTACACCGTGGTTTTTGGGCCAAATAATATGCGCGACAACGATAACCCGCCCCGGGGGGTGACTAAGCTTCCCCCCCAAGCCTTATTGGCTGGCCGCAGTGCGGGCATAGAGGACGGCGCAACCTGGCAAGCGCCCGACTGATCGTCGATTCTTCAACGCCAATCTTCTGGGCGGCAGCATAGGCCGTCAGTCCGTCAACTAAGACGGCTCCGCAGGCCGCGATGGTTTTCTCTCCGCGCATACGGTGAGCTTTTACCAGTTTGGCGTACTCCTTCCGCGTCATTCCGTCACCACCCTATAATCCTAGGTCAATGCCCGCAGCGCCCTATCGCGCTGTTGGGAAGTCCTGCCGGGGGGTTGCAAGCTCCCCGACAGGGCGCCTACAGCAATCCCCTCTCGGCAAACGATAACACCCCGCTTCCGGCCACGATGAAGTGGTCGAGTACCTTCACGTCAACGAGCGACAGCGCGTCCTTTAAGCTCCGTGTAAGCAGCTCATCGGCCTGGCTGGGCTGGGCTACACCGGACGGGTGGTTGTGGGCAAAGATGATCGCGGCAGCGTTCGCCCGCAGCGCGGCTTTGACTACCTCGCGCGGGTAGACGCTCGTTTGCGTCAACGTGCCGCGGAACAGTTCCTCGGACTCGATTACGCGGTGCTGCGCGTCGAGGTAGACGCAAACGAACACCTCATGCTCGCGCCCGGCGAGGCTCAAGCGCAGGTAGTCGCGCACGGCGGCCGGGCTACTGAGCGTGTCACCTGTGTTTAGGTGCTCTCTGAGCACGCGCCGCGCGAGTTCTAACGACGCCGCTAAGCGCGCGGTTTTCTCGCTTGGTAGCCCGGTTGCCTTGGTCACTGCTGCGAACAGGCTGCCGCCCTCCTGGATCATATGGCGCGCTGTATCAAGAGCGGATTGCCCGCCCGTACCGGTCCTCAGCAATACAGAGATCAGCTCGGCATCTGTCAATGATTCGGGGCCGCACTGAATCGCGCGGAATGTAGGTCTCTCGGTTTGTGGCCATTGGCGCAGGATCGAATCTGGTTCGGCGAGTTTCACGAGTACCTCCTATCAGGTAACCCCGTTGCAGCGGGGAAGCAGCAAATGCTACTTGCTCCTAATGTAGCAAGTATTGCACCGAATCACAAGCGACCGGTTCGCCCGATAGGGCGCGCGAGCGTTTTTTCCGGCGTCCGGGCAGCTCGGAACCTTTATGTGCCAGTAACAGGAAGAGGAAATCCCAAGAGCGGCACAAAGCCCAGGCTGCGGGGAGTGCATCGGCAACCAAACCTAGGCTTGGATTTGAAGCCACCGTTTCATAGTTTTTTCATACTATGTTGGTGTTCCTCGCGTAACTCATTGATTATTGGTGGGCGGTACTGGGATCGAACCAGTGGCCCCTGCTGTGTGAGAGCAGTGCTCTACCGCTGAGCTAACCGCCCGTGGCTGCGGGAACGCGGATTTTACGCGAAAATAAAAAGCCATGAGCATCAAGGGCAAGGCCTGCATCGTCGGAGCCTACGAGCACCCGACGCGCAAGGCCGGGGACAAATCGGTCGCGCAGCTGCACGCCGAGGTGGCCAAGGGCGCGCTCGAGGACGCCGGCCTCGCGAAGCAGGACGTCGACGGCTATTTCTGCGCCGGCGATGCGCCCGGCCTGGGGCCGCTGTCGATGGCGCACTACCTGGGCCTGTCGCTGCGCCACATGGCGTCCACGGATACGGGAGGCTCGTCGTACCTGATCCACGTCGCGCACGCGGCGCAGGCGATCGCGGCGGGCAAGTGCAACGTCGCGCAAGAGAATGATTTCTGCGAATTTTCTCAAGAATGATTTTTCATGAATCCTTCGCAAGATAGAAAAATTCCGGCCCCGGCGGTGAATCCCGAAAACCAGCCGTACTTCGACGCGGCGGCCGAGGGAAAGCTTCTGATAAAAAAATGCATTTCCTGCGGGGAGTTTCACCACTACCCGCGCGCCCTCTGTCCGTTCTGCTTTTCGGACCAGACGGAGTGGCGCGATGCGAAGGGCACCGGAAGCATCTACACCCATAGCGTGCTGCGCCGCGGCGTGCCGGTACCCTACTGCATCGCCTACGTGACGCTCGACGAGGGCGTCAACGTGCTGACCAACATCGTGGACTGCGACCTCGACGCGGTGAAAATAGGGATGAAAGTCAGAGTGGTGTTCAAACCCACCGACGGCGGCCCGCCGGTGCCGATGTTTACCCCGGTATAGAGGTCCCTGCGGGAGCTTAGGCGCGCGCGATCGCGTCGCGCACGCGCAGCAGGCGCGCCCTGGCTTCCGCGGCCACCGCATGCACCTCGGGGTTGTTTTCCAGCTTGACCATCACGCCGGGGTCCAGAAAACCGACGTTGACGCGGCCGTCCGCTTCCTCGCGCACGACCACGTTGCAGGGCAACAGCAGCCCGACATCGGGTTGGGCGGTGAGCGCGCGGTGCGCGAGCGGCGGGTTGCATGCGCCCAGGATGCGGTAGGGACGCCCGTCGACGCCGAGCTTGGCCTTCATGGTGGCCTTGACGTCGATGTCGGTGAGGACGCCGAAGCCCTCGGCTTTCAGCGCTTCGGTGACCTTGGTTACCGCAGCGTCGAAGGGGAGGGACAGGGTTGCTGAAAATCCGTAATGGCTCATGCAGGACTCCTAGGATGTTTGTGCCGATAGGCGACGAAGTATAGAACCGGGATCACCACCAGCGTGAGCAGAGTGGAGACGAGGATGCCGAAGATCAGCGAGATCGCGAGGCCGTTGAAGATCGGGTCGTCGAGGATGAACAGCGCGCCGAGCATCGCGGCGAGCGCGGTGAGCGCGATCGGCTTGGCGCGCGCCGCCGCCGATTGCAGGACCGCCTCGCGCAGCGGCAGCCCCTCGGCGACCTTGAGGTTGACGAAGTCCACCAGCAGGATGGAATTGCGCACGATGATGCCGGCGAGCGCGATCATGCCGATCATCGAGGTGGCGGTGAAGTTGGCGCCGAGCAGCGCGTGCCCGGGCATCACGCCGATCACCGTGAGCGGGATCGGCGCCATGATGACCAGCGGCACCAG
>Ga0156243_1165_pt1 | contig 30042 bp, 25 predicted proteins | sample RifCSPlowO2_12_FD_107890 | JGI IMG/M metagenome (GOLD analysis project Ga0156243, IMG submission 107890) | Elusimicrobia bacterium RIFCSPLOWO2_12_FULL_59_9 | reverse complement strand
CGGGCATGACAGCAAACAAAAAGCCATCATCAAGTTTGACTCCCCCATCGGCCATTACCGCATCAATATCGGCGCGCCCAGCAACTGGGGGAACGCCATGTATTTTATAGGCGATGGATGGGTCGACTTCGGCCTCGCCGCCGGCTTTTTGAGCTACGGGCTGTGCAAATCGGACAACCGGGCCTTGCAGACCTCCAGCCAAATCGTCGAAAGCATCCTGGCCAGCGGCTTCGTGGTCCAGGTGATCAAACACGTCACCGGACGTGAAAACCCGTATACCGCCACGGCTCCGACCGGAAAATGGAGATTTTTTCCCAATCAATTTGATTATGCCAACAACGTCGCAAAATACGACGCCATGCCCTCGGGGCATCTGGCCGCCGGCATGGCCACGCTGACCGTCATCGGAGAGAACTATCCGGAGCGCAAATGGATACGCCCTTTGGGATACACTTTGCTCGGGATTTTAAGTTTTCAGATGCTCAATAACGGCGTCCATTGGGCCAGCGATTATCCTCTGGCCGTCGCTTTCGGCTATAGCTTCGGGCGTATCGCCGTCAACCGCGGAAGAACGCCCTTGAAGAAAACCTCCAAAAACTCCGCCCCGAACCGGATCGCCGTCGGCCCGGCCGTCGTCGGCGGCGCCCCCGGACTCAAAGCCACGTTCCGCTTCCCGTAAAAAAACTGAGCCAGGAAGAACGCTCCTGGCTCAGATGAACTTCTAAAACAGCCCCGTCTCAGCGGGGCATGATGCGGTTACTGAGTTGCAAAGGCCGTATGCGCCCACTTGGCGAAAATCGGGGCCGCTTTCTGGCTCTGATCCACGCTGTCTGCGAGCCGGATCACTGAGCCGGAAACCAATGCGTTAAAGTACTATAACCCAGCGGGCTTGTCAAATAAAAAATAAATTATTGGATTCCCCGGCCGAAAGCCGGGTCAAAACGCAGGAAGATCGACGGCCCTGACGACGATCTCCGACTCCCGGCCGTCCGATGGCGGAGCGCCTTTATAGAGCCAAAGATTGATATGCACCCTGGCTGAATTTTCCGCGGGGTTGTCGCCGCCCCAGTAGGTCCACTCCTCAGCAGCCGCCCGGCGGCCCGAAGGATCTTCGCCTGCGTCCGCGAAGATTCGAAAGCGGATAGACTCGGGCCGCCAGTCGATTTCTTGCGTCGACACGCCTCCCGGAAGTCTCAGGCTAAATCTCTTTAAATTTTCCGGGCGGGCGGGCTGCACCGCCATTTGCGCGTTGAAGCCGGGATTTTCTTCGCCCCACCGCGAAAACTCGATATCCATCTCCTCGGTATCGCTCATGTAAATGAATGGGGAAAAAACGACGTTCTTATCCAGCAAATCCGGGCGTCCCTCCACATAAAATCGGTGCAGCCCATATCCGGTGGTCTGCCGGGTATGGACTTCCGCGCAACGCCACTCCCCCGACCGGTAAGTGATTCTTAGGTGCAGCGAGCCTTCGGCGTCCACCCAGACGTTTTCCTCGCCGTCTGACCAGAGGTTGGGACCGGGCCCCCGGCCCGACCCGCTCTTAACCTCCCAATCCAAACCGGAAAACACGAGGGTTCGCGCCTGCGCTTCGGACGCCGCCGCTCCCGTCAAAAGCGCAAGCGCGGCCAGCGTCAACAAGACTCTCGTGGAGTTTCTCTGGAACATCGGTATTAATAATTTATCAGAAGCGGACGAATTGGCAGGTGTCTTTAGACCCAGCCGCCGCCGGGTCCAAGGTCCTATTAGCCGCCCAAGACGGTGAGCACCGCCCAGGTCATGGCCCGAACGCCCGTTTTCAGCGTCGGCTCCACAACGGGAGCGTATTTGCTTGAATGCAGGGAGGGAAGTTGTTTGGGGTCTGTTTTAGGGTCCGCTGAACCCAAACGGAACATGAACGACTGCAAGCTGCCGCCGGCCGCTCTGCGGTAGCGCCCGAAGTCTTCGCCCCCCATGACGGCTTCTTTTTCCAGGACGTTTTGAGCTCCAAAAATCCGGCGGAAATTTCCGACCACCCTCAAAACCAAGGCGGAGTCGTTGTACGCCGCGGGGGTATATTCCTCGTCAAGCACCTTCACTTCGGGCGCCAAATCCCCCTCCGCCCCCGCCGAGGCGGCCACATGCAGGGCGATGCGCTTGATCGCGTCGAGAATCCGGGCGCGGACCTCATCCGTGTAGGACCTGACGGTGAGCATAAGGCGCACCTCATCCGGGATGATGTTGTGTTTGCTGCCGCCGTGGATGGCGCCGACCGTCACCACCGCGGGCTCGGTAGGTTTGATTTCCCGGCTCACGATGGTTTGCAGCGCGACCACCAGGCGGGAAGCGATGACAACGGGATCAATGGAGTTCTCCGGATAGGCCCCATGCCCTCCTCGACCCTTGACGGTGATATCCACCGAATCCACGTTGGCGAAGGCCCAGCCCTCCCGGTACCCGACGGCGCCGGCCGCCAAGGAGGAATCCACATGCAGCGCCAAGGCGAAATCGGGTTTTGGGAACCGCATAAACAGCCCATCCTTGAGCATGGCTTTGGCGCCCGCGCCGATTTCCTCGGCCGGCTGGCCGATAAAAACCAAGGTGCCGCTCCAGTTGGATTTCAATTGCGACAAGAGCCGGGCGGCGCCGACAAAAACGGCCTGGTGCATATCATGTCCGCAGGCGTGCATGACCGGCGTCAGAGCGCCGTCTTCGCTTTTGACCTCCGCCGCGCTGGCGTAGGAAAGACCCGTCTCCTCCTTCACCGGCAAGGCATCCATATCCGTTCGCACCAACACGGTGGGGCCGTCGCCGTTTTTGAGCCCCCCCACGACGCCATATCCGCCGACGCCGCCGGTGACCTCAAAACCGGCCTCCTTCAGTTCGCGGCTGAGATTTTCGGAGGCCCGTTTTTCCTGCCGAGATAGCTCCGGATGCGCGTGGAGGTCGGTGTAATAATCCTTGAGCCGCAGATAATTCTTGTCGACTAGGGCTTGAATCTGCTCATCGAGCGCGAGCTCCGCCCCAAGGACAATCCGGGGACACGTCACGAGCAGGAAAGCGAGGAGAGCGAGCGGAGCCATGGTTCGCCGCTTATTTTTGGGACGGTTTGGGAGGATTTCCGGGAAGCGGCCGCAACGGAGGTTTTATCCCCGCCTCCGATCTTTTTTTCCGGCCGTAGGCGCCGTAAACGGCGGGCGCCTCCCCAGGGCCCAATTCCGAGACGCCGTCAAAAAAAGCGCTCATGAGCGCGTCCAATTTTACTTTGTTCCTGTCGGCCTCGATCTGCCTGTAAAATCCCAGGCTTTCTTGAAGCACGGACCGGTCAGCGGCCGCGATGTCCGCCAATTTTTCAACCTTTTTCGCCAATCGCGGAGAGGCTTTTTTGAGGATGGATAGCCTGCGATCGGCTTCGCCGGACAGCGGATTGGAGAGGGTATCGATGAGAAACCACGCCGAGGCCGCGTAGGAATCCGCGTTCGGGACGAACGAGGCGGCCTGGAAGGTGTCGAAGCTGAAGCGCCGTCCCTCCAATTGGCGCTCGGAGTCGAAAATCAACTGCACATGCAGGTTGAGGTCATGCAGGAAGGCTTGTCCCATTTGCGCCCGGCCCGCCGGCAGCAAGGCGAACTCATAGGGTTTAAAGCGGGAGTTCCGCGCCCGGCCGGCCCCCGCCGCGCCCATGCAGAAAGCGCCGGGCCAAGCCAGGCAAACCGAAAGAATCAACAGGATCAAGCGCGCGGAAGTGTTCCGGGGCATAGTTTCGGCTCCTTAACCCGAATTCTGCAAGCGAGACGCGATTGCCGTCTCAACGCGACGACCACGATGGTGCAGAATTCCCCGCAGGGCGTGCTGTGTTGGCGCTCTGCGACAATACTGCACGGGGTAACCCAGGGCGAAGCCCGTCCTGCGCACTGCGCAGGGAATTCCCCAACTGGGGAATTCGGGTGGATACTTTGAGTCATTGTATCAAAGGGCAAAAAAGCCTCCTAGGGTCCAAAGACCCAAAAAAAACTGCCCAAAAGGCCCATGCGGGGAGAAACTAAAAGATGAGTTGAACGCCGACGGGACAATGATCGGACCCCATGACTTCGGCAAGAATGGACGCCTTCCTCAAATGCGGCCTCAGATTTGCGCTGATAAAAAAATAGTCAATTCTCCAGCCGACGTTTCTTTCCCGGGCGCGGCTCTGCATATCCCACCAGGTGTAATGGCCGGGGCCTTTCTCGAATTCGCGGAAAGCGTCGATAAAATCCGCCGCGATAAGTTGATCGATCCAGGCGCATTCTTGGGGCAAAAAGCCCGAGACCAGCCGGTTTTCTTTGGGCCGCGCCAAGTCGATTTCCTTATGGGCGGTGTTGACGTCCCCGCAAACGACGATTTTGTCCCGGCCTTTCTTCCGGTGGCGCTCCAGCGTCTTCAAAAAGTCGGCGTAAAAATCCATCTTGTAGGCCAGCCGCTCGGGGCTTCTTTTGCCGTTCGGAAAATAGACGTTGAAAAGGCTGAATTCGGGAAAGTGGTGCGCCAGCACCCGGCCCTCGCAGTCGTAGCGCGCGATGCCCAGACCTTGGGCGACGTCAACAGGCCGGGGGCGGCTGTAGGTGGCGACGCCGCTATAACCTTTTTTCTCGGCCCAGCTCCAATCCGCGCGATAGCCTGGAACGGACAATAGCTCGGGGCCGAGTTGCTCCGGCTGCGCCTTGGTCTCCTGCAGGCACAGAACGTCGGGGTCTTCTTTTTTAAACCAATCCAAAAAGCCTTTTCGCGCGGCGGCCCGGATGCCGTTGACGTTCCATGAAATTAGATTGTATTTTGCCGCCTCGCTTTTCATCTTAATGCTCCGCCTTCCCGCCCATTTTATCAAAAATACGGCCGCGCCTCGGAGGCGATAGGCCTTAGGACCCAGGCGGAACACGGACCAAAGCCTCATGACAGCCCGGCGGCCGGCCATTAAACTATTTACATGCATTGGCGCCGCGGTTTCCAGGCTAAAACGCTCTCATTTTCCTTGGCCGCGCTGATTTTTATCGGCTCGCCCCAAGCCCCCCTGAACTCTGCCCAGGGGCAAAACTATTTTCGCCACAAACCCCGGCTCGGAACCACGGCCGCTTCGCGCGCCAGGAGCCGCGCCGCCAAAGTCCTCGAACCCGGATTTTTGAACGGAACCCTCCGTGTCGTACAAAATCTTCTAAAGTCTCTTCCTCCCGACGCGCCGCAGGCCGGGGCGGCATTGGAAAGGGTCCAAACCGCCGTCGTTCACGCGATGGAAGCCGGCCGCGTGGAGGACCGTCCCAACGGGGGCGGCGACCTGAAGCTCAAAGCCGCCCAAGAGCTCATCGCAGCGGTGAGCGCTCTCCGCAAGGAAACGCGCGGCGCGCCGGCTTTGGGCCGGCTTGAAGACGCCGCCGTCCGCCTGAACCAGCTCGTTGCCGAATCCGGATTCCCGGCCCGGCAATACCTGGAAATCGGGGAAATTTACGAACAGGCGGATCAATCGCCCTCGGGCCCCTCCATTCGGGTTTCCAGGGCTGCCGTCGATCAGCTTGAAAAATCCGTCGCCCAGTACGGTTTCCCCCGCCCGCGCGCCGTCTACGTCAAACGCCCGGTCTCTCCTCTCATTCCTACGGCGGCGATTTTGAGCTACCACAGCATCTACAAACTCTCCATCTTGCAGGAAGGCGGCCGCCAATCCGAGGGCAACGTCCTGATGGCGATGGACCCGAGCTGGCTTGTCCAATACGACAAGCCCGGCGGAGGAAAGACCCTCGCGCTGAAAAAGGGGCTTTATTTCACCAAAGAGGGCGAACTCGTCCTGGCCGAATACAAGCACCCCCGGCCGATTCATTATTTCGCGAATTTCTTCACCCTCGGCGCTTACGGCAGGGATGACGGCGTTCCGCTGGAAAAGAGCCTGGATATTCCCACATCGAGCTCGGAATCCTTGGAGAAAGTCATCAACGACAAGCTCTTCACCCGGATCGTGATGGCGCGCGAAGGAATTCCCGTGCCCAAAACCCTGGCCTTCATGTTCGGGCTTCCTGAGGACAAGGCCAAAGCGGACATTTACCGCGAGGCCGCTCCGGGGATCAAAACTATGCTGGTGAACCCCGCGAATTTCGACCGCGGCCGGATTCTGGCGGCGGTCAGAGGCTTTTTGGCCCGTTACCGAGGCGACGAGGTCGTGGTGAAACCTTCCGGCAGCCAGTGGCATTCCGGCGTGGGTGTGTCGATCCTCAAACGGGAGGACGCTGGAGCGATCGCCCAGGCCGTTGAAAAGCTCGTGCCACGCCTCAAACCGGGGGAACAAATTCTCATCGACGGCCGCCTCATGCCGCCGCCTTTTCACGAAGACGGCCAGCTCAAGGATTCCAACGTGCGCGTGCTGATGGGTTGGAATGATCAAACGGACGACGCCGGAAAAGCCGTTTACTTCGCCCGCGTCGGGCGCTGGGGCGGCGCCGTGAACGTGGAGTCAGGCTCGGCCGTCACCTCTTTTGAGAAGTTGGTCGCGGGCTGGAACCTCTCCGAAAAGCAAATCATGCGGCTGCGCGCTCAGTTGGAGCGATATACGGCCCGCTTCCTCAAAGCCTTCCGCTCCGTCGAATTGAAACTCGCCCGGCCTTCGCGCGAAGCCCGCGACGCCCGCACCGATTACGTCGGACTCGATTTTATGATCGACGCCAAAGCGGGCCGCCTGACGCCCACCATTATCGAAGCCAACGACCACGATTCAGGCGGCCAATACCAGTTGGATGATTACTATCCGGACCTCGCGGGCCGCCATTCCAAGGACTGGGTGACCACCATGCTTCATCGCGGCGCCCGCGAAATCCTGCGAGGGAAAACGATCCTTTTCGCCGGCGCCGGCAGCCTCTCGAAAAAACCATATATGGAGCGAGCCAAGGAGCTCGGCTTAAAGGTGGTCGTTCTGGATTCTCCAGGCAGTTGGGCCGAGAAAATCGCGGACGTTTTCATACCCATTGATATTCTAAAGCGGGAAAAGGCCTACCCCGACGCCATCCGGAAAGTCATGCGCGTTATGCGCAGCCATCCCGTGGACGGCGTCGTCACTTTCTGGGAAGACGACGTGCCTCTGGCCGGAAAGCTGGCGGAAACTTTCGGCTGGCGCGGCGCTTCCTACCAAACTTATATGAACGCCCGCGCAAAATTTAAAACCCGCGAGGTTATGTCGCAGGCGGGGCTGCCCACGCCGAGATTCAGGACCGCCCGCAGTGAAAATGAGTTGGTCCAGGCCCTTGAGCACGTGGGCTATCCCGCCATCATCAAGCCGGCTTGGGGCGCCGAGGCGCTTTTGGTGAGCAAAGTCCGCGACCTTGGAGAGGCGCTCAGCGCCTACCGCAAAACCCAGGAGAGCCGGGAAATCGACCCCATTCTCAACTACGGCAAGGAAGTGGTGGTGGAGCAATATTTGGACGGCCAGGAAGTGGACGTGGACGTGAAAGTGCAGGGCGGACAAACGCTGTTTTGGTCCGTGACCGACAACCATCCCACGCAGGAGCCGCGCTTCGCGGCGACCGGCTCCAACTTGACCAGCCGTCTTCCGCTGCTGCGGCAGAAAATCCTAGCGGGTTTGGCCGCAAGAACCCTCAGGGCTCTTGGTTTTATGGACGGGGTTTTTCACGTGGAGGCCAAATACACCTCCATCGGTCCCCGCATCATCGAGGTCAACGCACGCATGGGCGGCGGCTACGTTTGGGACTGGGTGAAGGAGGTCTGGGGCGTGGACTTGGTCGAGGAGGCGCTTAAAATCGCCGTAGGCGTCTCCACGCAGCCGCATTACGACAAAAGCCCCAAGACCAACCTCTATGGACGCTTCGTTTTTCCCGACGGCAAGGGGCCGGTGGACTTGAACCGCCTGAAACCGATTGAGAAAGATAAGCCGGCCGGGCTTGCCTTCATCAAGTATTTTAAAAAGGACGGCGATTGGATAAACGATCCCAGCCTGAGCGACTCGAGAATCGCCCTGGTGACCGCGGAAGGCGCCACTCCCCAACTGGCCCGGCAAAATTTCAACAAACTGAAGCTGTGACCCCCGGCGTCAAAATGCCCCCCTGTTCATGTATAATAGGAGCGGAGGAACCCCATGCAGAAAAGAAAAATAAAATCCAAAAATCAAAGCCAGACGGGCACCTATGTCTTCGACGCCGATCAGGGAAAGGTGGTCAAAATCTCAAGCCACATTCCCAAAGTCGCCTCCACCCATAAATCGGAGGACTCCGGCGCGCAGACCGGCCCCTGCGGAAAGACGGAATGCGGCGGCGGCGCCTGCGCCTCCACCGGCGAAGATTGGAACTGAACGGATTATTTTTTGGAACTTAAGCTGAGTTTCTTGAGCAACAGCCCGTTGGCGTAAACGCGGTGCGGCGCGTAGCCGAAGCGCGCGCAAAATGCGCGCCTTTCATCGGGCGATGTTAGAATTTTTTGCCACTGCGGGAAGCGCCCGAACTCTCCGGCCGTCAGCGTCGTCACAAAAATATAATCCAACCGGGAGGCCGCCTCGATTTTGGGCACATCCTCCCATTCGTAAGGAAGCTGCACCGCCCTTTGTCCCGCATACCAACCGACCTGGGCCGGAATATTGGTCAAAACGACCGACCCGGACTCGGCCTCCTCCCTCAAAAACTCCATCTCCGGCCAATTTTGGACCGGCAGCCCGGATGGATGACCGAATCCCGGATCCTTTTTGGCGTAATAAGAACTCCACAGGAACGCATGGCCCAAAACGAGCGAGAAGCACAGCGCGGACCACGTTTTCTTATTGACGTAAACCGGCAAATCCCGAAAACCTTGGGCCGCCCCGGCCATCAAGGCCGGAGCGTACCACAAATAATACCTGCCGGAGACAAAAGGCCCGATGGATTCCTGCCTCAGGAAAACGAAAAAGAAAAGCTGAACGCCCAGAAGAATCCCATATAACTGCTGCCAATTCCTCCACGCCCGGTCCTTCGGCGCGAAAAAGCTCAAAAAGTAGGGCCCCCACAAAAAACCGCACTGCCACAACGCCGGCAGATTCCGGAAGAAATCCATAAATCCGAAAAGACCCTTCTTCAACAACGGGTTCCACAGAGCGGGCAGAATCTCGGAGAAATGGAAAAGGCGGTAATGGTTCCAGGCCAGGTCAGGGATCAAAACACCGTTGGCCAAATTCCACAGGAAATTAGGATTGACGACCCCGCCGAAATGGCGGCAAAGGTAATAGGCGTAGGGGAAGGCGGCGAATAAAAATCCGCCGAGAAAAAGCGCGCATGCCCGGCCGCGGCGGCCGGAGGATTTCCAAAAAATCCAGACGGCGTAAACGGGCAGCCAAAGCATGAAATTGCTTCGGGCCGCCCATGCGGCGCCTCCCAGCAGCCCCAAAGCGAACGGCGGCCAAGCGCCGAAGACAACCCCATAATTCAATAATAAAACCAGCAGGCAAAAAAGAAGGTCGGGATAGCCCCACAAGGCGAAGCCTCTTAAAATCGAGGGGCAAAAAAAGAGAAAAATCGAGGCCAGCAGGCCGGTCCACGCAGGCGCCGACTGAGCCACGATCCAATAAAGCAGAGCCGAAGCGAAGCTGACGACCGCGCCGTTGACCAAAGCGACCTGGAAATCGCCGGAGCCGAAAATTCGCTCGGAAGCCCCTACGGCGTAGGCATATAAAGGAAAGCGGGCGAACACCGGGCTTTCCGGCGTGAAGGAAATCCCCTTCCGCTCAAAAACGGCCAAAGTGGCCGGAAAGACGACGCCGGTGCGAAATCCTTTCCCCTGGGCGATGTTTCTTCCGATTTCGCCGTAGTGGCAGAACTCATAGCTCACCCCGCCTTTAAAAAACCGGGCGTAGACCTCCATAAAAAGGAAGGCGTATAAGCAGAAGAGCAAAGCGGCGTGAAAAGCCGGGGATTTAAGCAGATTATCCCGGTTCATGGTCCCAGAATATCATTTAGGCCGCGGCTTGGAAACATAATTCAAAATAAGCTACATTAGCTCCGCCATGCCTCGAGCCCGTCCGGCAAAACCCTCCGTCGTCGTCAGCGGAATCTCGCTCGGCCTTCCAGGGAGCCGCCATAAAATCTTCGACGATCAAAATTTTGAAAGGATTTTACGCGGCGAAAATTTAATAGAACCCTTAAGCCGTGAGGAGCAGCAAAAGCAGCTTGACAAAAACATCACCCGGCTGGTCAAAACCAGCCGGGAGTCCCGCATTGAGACGGTGGACAGCGCGGAAAAAACCGTCCGCTTGGCGGCAAAGGGCGGGAAGCTCGACCTGAAAAACGATTTCGGCATCTCCCCTGAATTTGCCGCGACATTGGACCGCACCGCCGAACTCGCCCTGCCGGCGGCTCTTCTGGCGTTGAAAGACGCCCGGATTCCACTTGAAAATCACATCCTCCCCCGCTCGCTCTCCCAAGAAACGGGGATCATTTTTGCCTCCGCCCTTCCGGGCCTGAGCAGCCTGGCTTCGGAGCTCAAGGGCGACCGCTTCAACCGCCATTTCATATTGAAGGCCATGCCATTGGCCCATGCCCAGATCGCCCAGTGGATCGGCTCCAAAGGCCCCGCGATCCATCTCAACGCCGGTTTCGCCTCCACCCCGGCGGCCTTGAGCCTGGCTGAGGACTGGATCCGGCTGGGACGGGCCAAAAGGGTGCTGGTCGCTTCGGCCGATGACGCGACCGGCCCGGAGCTTCAAGAGTGGGTGCTTTCCGCCTTTCTGAGCATGGGAGCCGCTTCGACCGGGACGGACGCCGCTGCAGCCGCTCTTCCCTTCGATCAACGGCGCCACGGCACGATCATCGGCATGGGAGCCGCCGGATTCGTTGTGGAAGCGCAAGAGGAAACCCTAAAAAGAGGCCTGAAACCGTTGGTAAGAATTATCGCGACCGAACAGATCAACTGGGGACATCATCTGACGCGCCTCGACGCCGAACAGATCATCGAGCTGATGGAAAAAACCTTAAAAAAAGCCGAGGCAGCCGGCGGGCTTGAGCGCAAAAATCTGTCGAATCATCTGCTCTACATGTCCCACGAGACCTATACTCCCGCCAAAGGCGGAAGCGCCCAATCCGAAATCAAGGCCTTAAAACAAGTGTTCGGAAAAGATTTTTCCAAGGTGCTGATCTGCAACACAAAGGGCTACACGGGCCATACGCTGGGCGCCGGAGTTGAGGACGCCGCCTTGATCAAGATGCTGGAAACCGGTCGCGCGCCCAAAATCGCAAACCTGAAAAAACCCGACCCCGAATTTGCCGGCGCAAAATTCAGCGACGGAAGCCCCCACCGGCGCCGCTACGGCCTGCATGTCGCCCTCGGGTTCGGCTCCCAGGGAGCCTGCGTTCTTTTTGAAAAAATGCGATAGGCGGATCGTCAGTACCCCAACTCCCTCAGGCGCTTGTCCGAGAAACCGAAGTAGTGTCCAAGCTCGTGCAGGAATACCCTTCGTATTTCGCGCACCATCCGCGCGCGGTCGCCGCCGCAGTACGCCTCGATCTCCGCCCGAAAAAGGGTGATTTTGTCCGGCATGACTCCGCCGTAGTCCGTCCCGCGCCGTCCGTAGGGCACTCCCTCGTAGAGCCCCAAAAGCCTCCAACTTTCCCCCCCGCGGCCCACCCTCTCACGGTGCTCGCGGCCGGGACGCTCTTTGAGCACCACCTCGACGTTGTCCACCAGCTTCCGGAACTCCTCCGGCAAGCTTTCTATCCCCTCGGCCACAAGCTTCCTGAACTCGGATTTTTCCACGGTATGGGCGCGCCGGTTTCATTCGGAAGCGCCGGCGCGATAACGAAGGATTGTTCGCTGGACGCGGGGCCATCCGGGGGCGGCGCGGATCAGTAGAGGCTGCAACGGCAGACGCGAGAGCCTTGCGGCTGCGCCCGTCTCAGGCACAGGGCCCGGGCCTCTTCTTCGGAAGAGACGCCGTCCGTGTCCCGGCCGTAGTACTCCGTCGCGAGATGAGCCCCGGTTTGGGCCGAAAGGAGCCCCCCCGCCGCCACCGCGCAAAAAACTGAGCGCATGTTCATCAAATAATTATAACAGACCATTTGCATTTTACAAGAGAGAAATCCCAGCGCGCGCCTCCGCCCATTTCGCGCGCTCAAATGCGGCTCAGCAGTTCCGCTTTCTCGACCAGCCGGATGAACTCAGCCCGGTAGCCCTCCGCGTCCGCGCCCTTGGCGCCCCGGGCCATTTTGAGGATGTCCTGATAGGTGATCCATCCTTTATACTCGGAGTCGCGCAGCAGCATGCCGAACCCCGCCGCCGCCGCCGAAAAGCGGAAATCTTCCGGAGCCTCTTTCCATCCGCGCTCGGCGTCGGCCACCGTCGCCACCATCAACCGGCTCTCCGATTCCTGAGGTTTTTTATAACGGAACTTGACCGTCAGGAGGTCGCTTGCATCGGAGGCGGCCGCGGAATTCGCCGGCTTTTGATATTTGAGGGGATCGACGCCAGGCAAATCGGCCTTCACCCCGGGCGGGATGATCTCGTAGAGAGCCGTCACGGTATGCCCGGAGCCCAACTCCCCGGCGTCTTTCTTGTCGTTGCTGAAGTCCTCGGCCTGGAGCAGGCGGTTCTCATAGCCCACCAGCCGGTAGGCCTGCACGCGGGCCGGATTAAACTCCACCTGAATTTTGACGTCTTTGGCGATGGTGAGCAAAGTTCCGCCCATTTCTTGGACCAGCACTTTCTGGGCCTCCAGCAGGCCGTCAATATAGGCGTAGTTGCCGTTGCCCTTGTCGGCCAGCATTTCCATGGTGGAGTCCTTGTAATTGCCCCGGCCGAAACCGAGTGCGGTTAAATAAATTCCGTGTTCGCGTTTTTGCTCAATCATCCGCACCAGTTCGCCCTCGCTCGTGACGCCGACGTTGAAGTCGCCGTCGGTGGCGAGGATGACGCGGTTGTTGCCGTCCTTTAAAAGATTTTGCCGCGCGGTCTCATAGGCCAGCTCGATTCCCTGGCCGCCGGCGGTCGACCCGCCCGCTTCCAGTTGCTCCAGCGCCTCCAAAATTTTTTCCTTGCGGTCGCCCGGCGTGGACGGCAGCACCAGGCCGGCCGAACCGGCGTAGGCCACGATCGCCACGCGGTCCTGGGGCCGGAGCTCTTCGACCAAAAGCCGGAAGGCCTTTTTAAGAAGCGGAAGCTTCTCTGTGGACTGCATGGAGCCGGAGCTGTCCACCAAGAAAACAAGATTGTTGGGCGGCAATTGTCCCTGAGGCGTGCTCCGGCCCTTGAGACCTATGCGCACCAGCTTATGCTCCGGCTTCCAAGGACACGACGCGATGTCGGTCGTGATCGAAAAGGGATGCTCCCCGGCCGGCTCCGGGTAATCGTAGCGGAAGTAATTGATGAACTCCTCGATTCGCACGGCGTCTTCGGGCGGCAGTTGGTCCGAGTTCAAGAAGCGGCGCGCGTTGGCATAAGAGGCGGCGTCCACGTCGATGGAAAACGTGGACAGCGGGAAGCCCGCCGCGGTCCGGAATTTATTTTCCTCCAAATACCGGTAGGATTCCGTGTTGAAGTCCTGCGCGTAGGCGCCGGCGGGAGCCGGAGCGCTCATCTCCGCCGCGACGCCCATGGCGCTGGATTGGATTTTCGCGCCCAGGAATTTGGGCATCGGATGGGTCGCCGTGCTGTACCGGGCCTGAAGATGAGCCTGCGGCGGCTTAACCGGAACGGAGACGGGCAAGGAAGATTTTTTTTGATCTTCCTGAACAACGGGCTTGGATGAGGCGGATGGGCCGCCGTGGCGCCGCGCGCACCCCGCCGCAGCCGCCAAGCCGAGCGCCAGCCCGGCCGCTAAGAATTTTCTCGCTTGAGTTCGGGGTTTCATCGCATTCCTCCTCGGGGCGTTAGCCCCCGTCCGCCGTTAGACACGCCGGCCGGAGGAAAGTTCCCGGAAGCTGCGAAAAAAAGCGAGGTTTCAGCCCGAAAACCGCAGTTGCAACCTCTGTCTCGTCTGAAAGCACTGTGCGAAATTATGCAACTGCGGTTGCACCTGCGGTGCCGGACAACCCCGTCGCTGTTTTACAGCGACGGCCGGAGTATGCGCCGCTGGCGCGCCAGGCGCCGCGAGCACTGCGTACGGCCCTGCGGGCGAATTCCCCGCCGGGGAATTCGGGTTAGCGCGAAGCGCCGTCAAAAAAGCGCTGCAGGTCGGAGACGTTGTCGAGGGAAATCGGCATGACGGCAGGGTCGATTCCCCCGCCCGAAGATAAAAGCCCGCTGAGATCGATCCGCTCCTGAGTATCGAGGGCATTTTTCACCCAAACGGAAACTTTGCTGAGATTCTCGCGGCCGGGCAAGCGCCCGGCGGAAAGTTTGCCGAAACGAAGAGCTTCCAGATTCTCGAGCTTCCTGGCTCCCGAAGCCCACCTCGCGAGCCAACTTCCGGCATCCTTTTGGCGGGCCCGGCCGACCCATCTCGCCCCAAAAACGCTCGCGGATAAGTCATCTAAATCAAAAGCATTGCCTTGGGTTTGAGAATCTTTGAGTTCCTTATCGTAGGCGACGGCCTCGGCGATCGGCGCTCCCCAAACCGCGCTCAGCCAGCCGCCGTAGATAAAATGGAGGGCTAAATCCTGCCGCTGCTGAAAAACTGGTTTTTCCCCTCTTTTCGTCCACAGCACGAGTCCGCCGAACGTTTCTTTGAGCGCGTCATCGGCGTTGGGCGAGGAGCCAAGACGCCGCGCGCACAACCGCCGGAAGACCTCGCCAAGCCCGATGCCCTCATTTTGCCAGCCCAAAATTTCGCGGTAAACTTCCTCGCTTCCCCGGCTAACCACCGCGGTCTCTATGTCGGCGATCTGCATTTGCGCGCCGGGGACCGCCGCATCCATGGCGCCGGTCGCAAACGGACCCTCGGCCCGGACGGAAGCTGCCAGCATCGGGGTCAAAGCCAACAACATGCTTATTTTTCGCAAAAAGCCCTTGACGCCGGCGAGCTCGCGGTAAAGAAGCGCCGCCCCGCGAATTGCCTTTCGAAAGTCGCCGAGGTGCAGGCTTTCGTTTTCTGAGTGCGGGTTGGAGCGCGGATCTTCGACTCCGATGAGGAGCGCCGGGGCCCCGCCCAGCGCCTTTGCAAACGGGCCGACGAAGGGGATGGAGCCGCCGCAGCCGACAAAAACCGCTTCACGTCCGTACCCCGCCGCCAGGGCGCGCCGCGCGGCCGCGAAGGCGGGGTGCCGCGTGTCGGTGGACCAGGCGGGGCCCGCGATCTCCTTTGAAAATTCGACCCGCGCTCCCCAGGGAACGGTTCGCAGCAGGTGCCGCTTGAGCAACCGTAAAGCCCTCTGCGGGTTTTGCCCGGGCACGATGCGCACGCCCCCCCGGCACCAAGCCGATTCGTTGACGATATTGGCGCAGTCCTTCCGGGAACTGGCTTGTATGGCGTTCACCGCGATCGAGGGAAGCCGCCACATTTTTAGTATGGGCGGAGCCTTCCCGCCGACAAGCTCGACGCCGCTCAAAACGCCGGACTGCCGGCGATAAACGCGCTCCGTGCAGCGCAGGGAGCGCAGGTTTGCCGCCTCGGCGCGGCCCATCGGCCGGATGCCGTCTGCCAGCCCCTTGACGGCGATTCGCCCCGACGCGTTCGTCAACGAGGCGATCATTTTCGCCAGCGCTTGCACCGGGTCGGGAAGGGGGCCACCCCACATTCCCGAATGCAGGGGATGGTCCGATGTCCTCACCGTCACGTCGACCCCCACCGAGCCGCGAAGGGTCGTGGTCAGGCTCGGAATGCCCACGTCAAAATTTCCAGTGTCGGTCAACACCATCGCGTCGGCCTGAAGAAGCCGCTTGTATTTCCGCAAGAAAGCCTCGAGGTGGGTCGAGCCGATTTCCTCCTCGCCTTCCACGATCAGCTTCACGTTGAGCGGCAGGCGGCCCTCGGCTTCGATCCATGCCGACACCGCCGAGGTGTGGACAACCACCCCCGCCTTATCGTCCGCGGACCCGCGGCCCCACAGACGGCCGGATCTCTCCGCCGGATCAAAGGCGGGAGACTTCCACAGTTCCCGGCGGCCCGGGGGCTGGACGTCGTGATGGGCGTAAAGGAGGAGTGTCGGCGCGTCCTTAACGCCGAGCCGCTCGCCATAGACATAGGGGTGCGCCCCGGGCAGAGTGAGGATCCGCACGCTTTGCAGGCCGCGCGCCTTAAGGAGCCTCGCCACGGCCACGGCGGAACGCCGCACCTCGCCCGCGTCAAAGCCCGGGAAGCTGACGCTTGGAATCCGCACCAAGGTCTTCAAGTCCTCGACCGAGCGGCGGAAGCGCGAGTTGCAAACCGAGAGCAGGTCGGCCATCGAAGAAAGAATAGCGCCTTCGTCCCGCCCCCGTCAAGCGCCCGGAGGCAAATTATCCCAAGCCCCGCGAAGGACCGGAGCAAGCGCCACTGGCGCCCCAGGTGCACCGAGCACTGCGAGGGGCCGGAAGTCCCACGCCTTCCTAGGTCCTTTATCATCAGCAAAGTGGGCCTAAAGCCTCATTGCGGCGGCGGCGGCGTTTAATAGAATCTTGGGGACGGGCAGGACTTTTCTCAGGAGGCAGGCTCTAATGAACCAAACCTCAATAAACGCGAATAAAATTTTCCGCCGGCGCCGCCTCATCGCTTTGTCGCTTTTGTGCGCCTGCGTCGGGAGCGTCTCCATCGCCTCCGCCGCCGGCGGCCGGGCGCGCGTCGTTCGAACCCGCGGCGCCTCAAGCTTGAGCCGCGCCCAGCGGCTGCAGTTCCGCTCCATCGTCCGAAACCTCAATTTAAGCCGGCCGGCGACGCCCGCCGCGGTGAGGGAGCGCGAGCGCCTGGCCCAAATTTATCTCCAGATCGAGTCCGGCGCCTCGGCCGCGAAAAACCTGCCGCGCCCCTCGCGCGCCGACGCCGACTCCGCCCGCGCCTACGGGGCTCTTCAAAACCTCCTTTTTAAATCCTCAACGGAGCAAGAAGCCTTTCTGAAAAAACAGGGGCTCGCCTCCGCCGACGTGAAAAGCGCGATGGAGACTTTGAGTGCCCTCAGCAATTACTTCGACGGCGCCGACGCGAGCCAGTTGGAGCGGGCCGTTGACGCCTCCGTCTCCACCCGCCGGCCGGCCGCCAAGAATAAACCCCGCGCAAGTTCGCGCCAGAGCATGGATATCGATCTCTCCAGCCTGGAACCCTCGGTGGCCATCACTCACCAGAGCGACGGCTCGGTGGAGGTGCAGTCCCGCCTTGATGATTGGCTCATCAACTTCTACCACCAACCGCAAAAAGAGGGCGCCGAATCCAAGGGCTTTGTGATGGAGAGGCGCATGACGACCTCGGAGTTGGGGCTTCTGCGCCAAGCGCTTGAGAAATCCGCGCCCGGTCCTTATCCGCTGGCTGCGCTTAAATCCAAAGCCGCGCAGACCCTGCCTCGCCAGGCCGATTACGAAAACCTCAACAACCGCCTTTGGATGCATACTTTGGACTTTTCCGGCTTCAAGCCTTTGAGGGCCGTCGAGGAGCGCTGGGGAACTGTGGTGGATGGAATCGTGGGGCGTATCCCCGTCAGCCTTCACTTTTTCGATGGTCGCCTGCCGGGCTTCGACCTGAAAATCCTGGTGCGAAAAACGATGAGCCGCAGGGAGATGCTCCAACTCAAGGAAGCGCTCACCCGCCGGGTCATGGATCCGCAATCGCCGCTTTTAAAGCATTACGGCGTGGCGCTCCGGACTCTGGAAAATCTCCTAGCCGGCGGCAAGCCCCTTCGCTGACGCCGGTCTCTTTCGGCCGCTGCCGCCAGATCAACTGCGCTGCATTCCCCTAAATAGTAAATTCCTTTTTTCATAGCGGCGTTCAAAATGAATCCTTGGGACGATATCCAAAGGCCGGGTTTCCCCTCCCTGTCATCCGGTTTGGAAGCCGATTTCGTGGTCGCCGGAGGCGGCTTCAGCGGGCTGTCTTTGGCCTACTACCTCGCCACGCTCGCCCCTGCCGCGAAAACGGTTCTGATCGAGGCGCAGACGTTGGGTTTTGGGGCCAGCGGCAGGACGGGAGGAGTCGTCATGCCTGGGACCGCCGCCGAGGAATCCTCGGGGACGGAAAACGCGCATCTTTTTCTTGAAAATTTTCTAAAGGCGGAGGGCATCGGATGCGAATGGCGGATGCGGGCCTGCTCCGTCCTGTCCAGAGATGCCGGATTCGCCGGCCTTTCGAATCTGTCTTGGACCGATTCTGGAACGCTTCGAGTGAAGGCGGTCGTCCCAGGCGGAGATTTAAATCCGGGATTGTATCTTCAGGGACTCATCCAAGCGGCGCAAAAACGCGGGGCGCTGATTTTTGAGAGCACGCCGGCATTATCCTTCGAGCGGTCTCACCAAATAACGGTGCGGACGCCCTCGGCTGCCATAAGAACCAAAGCCCTCATTCTAGCGACGAACGCCTTCAACCTGGAAAAATTCGCGCACGGCCGCTATTTCTTTGCGCTCAACACTTTCGCGCTGGCGACGCAGCCAGTGTCCAGGGATATATTGACCTCCGCGGGCTGGAAGGACGAAAGGCCCTTTTACACCAAGGAGCTTCCCTACCTCTGGGGGAGAACCACGACCTCCGGAAAAATCATCATGGGTTCTGGTCTGGACAGGTATGAGGAGGCGCCGACGCCTGCAACGGCCCAAACCCGCTTGGATGACCTGGAGGCGAGATTTCACGCTCTTCATCCGGCCTTCAAGAATATCAAGGTGGAACGCCGCTGGTGGGGGCCTTTGTGCATGCCGAGGGACAGGCTCCCCCGGATTTTAAGCGATCCGGAGGAACCGGGCGTTTTCTTCCTGGGCGGATACTCCGGGCACGGGGTAGCGCTCAGCCATCTTTTCGCCAACTACCTGGCCCGATACCTCTGCGGAGATGAGAAGGCGCTCGATCCCATTGCGTGGGCGCTGGCCTATCCACCTCGGGAAGGCGGGGCGTGGCTCAAACGGCTGAAAACCAGGCTTGTCCTGTGGGCTTATCAGAGGAATTGGCTTCGCCCATGAGCTCGTCGCCATCGCAGCCCCGGCGCCCAACCTCTTGGTCCGTCCGGAAAACTAAAAGAAATTCTCAAGAAAGGCGCGGACTTGCGGATTTTGGAAATTGACGTAGCAGCTCTCGTCGGAAGTCGAGCCGTCCTGAAGCCAAACCTGCAAACTCTTTGAAAGCACCCCTTTGATTTTTCCGTCCAGGATCAGCGGCCCTCCGGAATCCTGGCCGGCGGGAACGCAGCCGGTCCTTTCCGGCATCGGCTCCTCCGGCGGGGGCAAAGTCGTCTTTTTCAGGCAAATGAAATCTGTGTCGACCCGGCCTATTTCATTCTCCCCTATTCTGCGCTTGCCGTCGGCCTTCCATTCGCCGCTCACCGTGACGCCGTATCCCGCGACGAAAACCTTCGAGCGCCGGGGAATGTCGCGGAAATCGGCATCCAGGCCGCCGGAGAGCGCCGCCTCCAATTCAAGGACCGCGACGTCAAATTGCTCGCCGTCCCTGAACTCGCCTTGATACTCGGGATGGATTTCAAACCGGCTGATCGCCGGACCCTGTCTGTCTCCGTCCGGACCCAGAAAAATCCGCAGGTTGCGCGCCTGCGCCGGCCCGCGGTCCTGTCCTGAACCCGCATACAGACAATGAGCGGCCGTCAAGACGTAGCGGCCCCTAAAGAGGACGCCCGTGCAATGCGTCTCTTTTCGCGTATCGGCGACCCTGACGACGGAAGAAAAAGAATCGGCTTCATCTTCAGAGCAATTGATTCCCGCCGCGCAGAAGTTGGGCCACACTCCGGCAAGGCTCAGAGCGACAAGCAGCGCGACGGCAGGAGAAGAACTCGTCTTAAACATATTTGAGCAAACAGCCTTCGATGGAGCGCCCGGCCCATCGGGCGGGTGAGATTTTGATCGCGCCGCCGGAAGACTTCGGTATTTCCGATTATTATACCAATTTCCTCCCACCTCTTCGACGGGAAAGACTTGTCGAAGGCCGGGGCAAAGCAAGCGGTTTGCGCGGCGCCATCCCGCCTGGCATGCCTCTTTAGCCTATTTTGGTTTAGGCCCTTTTTTTAACTCTAGCTGGGTCCAAAGACCCTCGCCCAAAACCCTAGCTCTGTTAAAATTTAAATGACATGGTAAGCTGCCGCGCGGGGGCTAATTTGGGCCGGTCCTTCCTTTTGAGTCTGCTCTTAATTTTCCAGGGTTCTAGCCTCAGGGCTGAACTTTTGAATTCAGCCGCCGTCGCGGCGATAGAAGAGGATCTAAGTCGCGGCAATGTCGATGGAGCCCAAGAAAGTTTGGACCAAGCTTTTGACAAGGCGGATGCGGTCCCGGCGGCGGTTCATGTGGATAAGGGCATGAGCATGGGTTTCTCAGCGGGTGTTCCCGTGGGCCGGGGCGTTGTGGGCGGAGGAAGCGGAACGGCGGATATCGCCGCGCCCCTCAACGATCATGGGCTGTCCTTCAAGGCCTATGTGGGAAATCAATCGGCGATGTATGACGAAAGAATCAATCCCCACACGGGGGAAAAAATGTGGACGGAGCTTGTCGCCTTCATGCCTCTGGGATTGGAGCAGAATCTTTGGGGGGTCTCCTTCAACGGCAAGGACGGAAGCGCGGTGATTTCTGTGGTTCCTTTCGTGGGCGCGGGACTGGCGGTCGGGACCGTCCAGATTCTGGAAAACCTAGGGGCCAGCGATTTGGATGGAAACGGCGATTTGGGCAGGAATAGGAGCTTGGCTACTTCCTACGGTTCGGCCGGGATCAAATTGGTTCACAAGAGCGGCCCCACGATGGCCTTTTTGGTGCAGCAGATTCAAAACACCGTCCACCACCGGCACGATGCGACCTTCGTGGGCGGCACATTTTCCTGGAATTTTCAGCGAAGAGAAAAATAGAGAAAAATCCGAGTTCTGGGGACTCCCCGCCTCGGTCGAAAAGGATTTAACGGAGCTATGCGGCTGATTGACTTATGAGCCTAAAGTTCCTGGCGGCGGGCGCCATTGCGGTTGCTTTCTCATGTTCCATCCTCGCTCCAGGCGCAGCCGGCGCCCCATCGCAGCCGGCTTCGTGGGACCTTGGACCTATTTTAGAATAGGTCCAAAAACCCTGTTTGCCCTTCCCAAAAGCCCCAGGCGGAATTCTTGAAGAATTTCGTAGAATTTCTACACTGCCAACGAAGTCATTGGCGCACGATGGTGGGAGAGAAAATTAATGTCTAAGCTAAGAATCGGGATGTTTTCAGCCGTCTTGCTCACGGGAACAACGCTGAATTTTCAAATGGGCTACGGCCTGGATTCGAAAGCCCCGGAGGGCTGGACGGACGGAGTCCAATTTTTTGATGGAGCCGAACCGAAGAGCGGCGTCGTTTTCGTGCGGGCCGAAAATCCAAATAATCGAACGGTCGAATCCAGAGAGGTGATTTCCAGGGAAATCATATCGCAAACCCCAAAACAAAAGCAGGGAGTGGATCAAACGCAACCCTTCCAGAGAAAAGCCGGGCAAAATCAGTTCTCCACCGCCATAGAAACTCAGGTCAATTGGGTATGGACCGAAACCTGGCGTGAAACTTGGCGCGAAGAGGGATATGACACGGTCGATCACTGGAAAACGGTCTGCGAAAAAGTGCCGGGAAACGGAAAGGGTGATTGGCACGGCTTCTATGGAGAATTCAGCGGCGTGTCAGGAAACCGGCCCGAACAACTGGCCGCCGCCGTCAAGGGAATTGGGAACTCCACGGCCGAGTGTTTGGTGGAAAAGGGCCTCCTGCGCGATAAGCCGGATGACTGGGATGCCTTCAAGGCGCGCATGCGGCAGGCCGAAAACGCGTGCGGAAAGCAGATTTATGACAATGTGATTGAAAAGTACGGCGGGGAAAATGCCCAAAAGCTGGGCTATTCCAAGCAGGAAGTCTGCGAACAAAAAAACTTCCCTAGAAATGTGCCGTATGTCGATGATTGGCGGGAAGTCAAGCCCGAGCCCAAATCCGAGCTGGCCAATAATGCCAAGAGAGCCTTCAACATCATCGTCCAGGGCGCCCCCTTGCTTCCTTCGGAGGAAGAGACAATAACAGCCGAATTTGACGGCTTGAGCGCCGACGTGAGAGCGGACTCGAGGTACAACAACTACACCAAGACGGTGAAAGGAAATCAATATACTTTGACGGGCCGGCGCCTCCTGGCGACTCCCAACAACTCGCTTAAGATGCAGATTCGCAATGCCGGCGCCAACCAAGTCTTGAGCATCACCGACCACGACTATATAAAGGGCCTGGATAATCCGCAGGCGCAGACTTCGGCCGTAATCAGCGTGATCAAGAAGATCACCACGACCAAAGAAGTGGGCTGGTGGCCGTTCAAGCGCACCGTGACGGAGGAAACCACAAAATTAGCGGCGCAAGACACTATTCCCCTCAAGAACGGTCAAGCGGAAAAATCCTTCAGCGACATCGCAAAGTTTTCCGTGGCGCCCCGGGACAAGTTCTTTGTGGAATTTGAGGTCCAACGAACCAACAGCAAGTTCAACAACAACACCACAAGCCCAAAGCAAACAACGCCCGACTACACTCGCTGAAAGCTTGCCCAACGTGCTGTTTCATCCGGCGGCCGCGGTTAAGGCAGAATTCGGGACCGGTCGGGCCTTCCATGGCCAGCACTGCCGCGAAAACCTCCCACTCTGCATCCTTGCATGCCTTAAACTCCCCCTCTTTCAAATCGGGCATGCATTAAGTCCTGCGCTCCGGAATTCCTAAAAGCCTTTCAAGGCGATGGTCTTGCGGAACGTTTTGACGGACTCCAGGGATTGCCGGAACGGTCCCGCGAGGTCGGTTTGGGCGTCCAGAAACGCCTCGATATCTCCCTCCATCCCCTCAACGAAGGCTTTGGTCCCATCTTTGAAAAGGGTGAAGTCCCAGTCTGATTTGGCGGACCATTCCTCGCCCGTGCCGGGCTCCTTGCCTTCGTTTTGCGGCAACTCCATAAATTGTTCCAGAGACTCCTCGTTGAGGCGGATTCTGAGCAGCGGCAAATCCGAGGCGACGAAATTCTTCAGCATCTTCCCTTCTTGAAATTTCCAGCAGTACAGGCTCATCGAAAGCAAGGACTGCGCGCCTTCGGCGCTTTGCTTGTCCTGCTCCTGTTTGCGGATGGAAGCGCATAGGGTCGTGAACCGGGGCGTGATCTGCGCCTGGGCCTTTTCCAGTGTGTAGTCCAGCGCCTCATAGGAAACGTCGCCATAGGCGATAGGCTCCGCGAAAAGAGGAGCGCCAAAAGGCGTCCATTTGCCGTCTTGATTTAGAAAAACGCTCAGGACAAAGTAGCCGTACCATTTGTCGTAGGGAGGCCCCCCTTCCGCGCAAAAGTGCCGGTGTTTTGCGACGGTCAGGATGTCCGGCTGTTCGTCCTGGTTTAAGTCCACGCTGTAAACGCTCAGGGGCTCAATGAGCATATCCGGGGCTGCGCCGTCTGGTTCGGCGGCATGGCCGCAACGAGCGATTTCGGAGAACAAGGAGGAATCCAGAAGGGAAAACCCCGTGGAACGATAGGGGAATGGCTTGGGATTTTCCAGTTTCTGAAGCCGCATGGACATGATCTTGGCCAGGACGGGCGCCCTCAAATAATCCGGGTCCGGATCGGAAAAAATCTCTAACTCGCCGGTTTGTTTGTTGGGAACGGCCCGGTCGATGTAAAACTTGGGTTCCTCCGCCATCTCCAGAATTTTCACCGGGGAGCTTCCGGCAAAAAGGCGCGCCGGCTCCAACAACAGCAACGTCCATAAGACGGTTTTCTTAAGTCGCGTGCGGGACATGCTGCCCCCTTTTTCAGCTTGTGCCATCAATGAACTATGCGGGTCCCTATTTCTTATTTCCGTTGCGACGGAAAGTTACCTGGCATCGCACCGCAGGATAGGACGGAATCCGTTGCGGGCCGCTTCCTTGAAACCGGCCTGCCCAAACGCGGAGGCAAGCCCGGTCCATGCGAAGGCGTCGGGCATCTTCCCCTTGCGCGGCTCCATGGGGTAGCCCTCCAGCGTCTTTCCGCCCCTCTCGCGGACGAAGCGCTTGGCGGCCCGGAGAAGTTGGACGGTGAGTCCCTTCCGGCGCCATGGTTTGGCCACGAAAAAGCACGTCACCGACCATACGGGCCTGTCGTCCACGCGCTTGAGTGCCGGCGACCTATCCAGAACGGGATAAGCCTCCCTCGGCTCAACGGCGCACCATGCCACGGGGCGTCCACCGCAATAGGCCAGCAGTCCCGGGCATGTCCCGGAGTTTACGATTTTCCTAAAAGCCTTCTTATTGCCCTCGCCTTTCTGCGCCGTCCATTGAGCTCTCGGCACGCGCCACCACATGCACCAGCATCCGCCGCAGGCGCCGCGCTCTCCAAAGAGTGCCTCAAAATCCTGCCAGCGCTCCGGCGTCAATGGAAAAAACTTAAGCTTCATCAAGCAAGAGCCGCCTCTACCAGTTGGACAGCCATGACTCGCCGCCCCCTGCCGACCCGAGCATCCCCTTCCCCAAGTTAGTCAACTTAATCAAGCCCCCTTTTGCGGAACTCCGCCCCTCGACCTCTTTCCCAAACTTTCTAATCTTGAAAGCCTGACAACACCTTGCAAATTGCACGAATCGCAAGCCTCACCCCCTTTTCGGCTCCTAATGGGGCCCACCAGCCTGCGGTTGCCAGATATTGTTCTATGGCCGCCGCCCGGAGGCTAGGAACACCTCCCAGTCATCCCACATCCCTCGCGCCGCCTTCAGCAGTTGCTTGGCCGAAACGGCGAAGTAGGCCCAGCCGTCGTCGGCGCGGACCGCGCCAGCAGGCTGAAACATCCAGCCTGCTGTGGCAACGATGACGGCATTGGGACTGAACGGCAATGCGCGCAGGTTTTGAATAAAGCGGGGCCAGTCGTTGAGGGTCTGGTGCGCGTTTGAAACGTCCAAAACCGAGACTTGAATTCCCCGGTGTTTCAGCCGATCCGCCACGGCCTTCAAGGCCATTTCTCCGGTGAGGCTGCCGTTGACCGCCGCGATTCTTTTCTCCCTAACTTGGCTTTGGATCGCCGAGAACAACCCGCTTGATCCGAAATAAGAGTTTTGCCAGCGTTGGGGCTGCTTGGCAAACTCCATGATCGAATCGACGAGAGAGCCTGTGGCGTCCCAGGCTGCCGCTTCCAGAGCCTCCTGCACCGCGCGGGCCTGCGGGCGGGGGCGCGGAGGAAAGAACATCAAAAGCCTTTCAAAAAAATTCCATGAATTTCGCGGAGCCCGCAGAAGTTTTTGCAGGAAGACGCTTTCCGCGATCCCGCCGGCGCGCACGGAGGCGAGCAGGTCTTGATCGAGCGGCCGATCGAAAAGCTCCATCAAATACTGAAAACGATCCTGCGACGTTAGGATCAATTCCAGATTCCTCCGATTGAAAGCGGTAGCAGCGCGGTCATGGTCGAAAATGATCACATGGGAAAAATCGCCCAAGGCCGCGTCGTTAAGAGCGCGGAATGTTCCGACCGAGATCAGAGCTCCTTTTTTTGCTTTCAGCGCCGGCGCGAAAAGATGGCCGTCATATTCGTTAGGGGGGATAAAAGCTCCCGAGAATACTCCCCCTTCCTCAGGGACGTCTCCCATAGGCGGATTGCCGGAGAATAAGCGGCCCAACCTCGCCGCCACGTCCGCTGACGGCGAACTGTTTTTCTTCCCTAATTGCGCGTTGAACAGCGCCAATTTATCCTGTAGAGTTCGGTCCCTGCGCGCTTCGCGGGGGTGGGTGAATTTCTGACGCGCGAACGAAGCGCCGCGATTGAGATACTTCGGGACGGCAGGCGGGTTCGAAGGCTGCGACAGCGGAAGACGGATTGAATGCGCGCTCAGGGGCTGCCGAAATTTGCCGGCCCAGGTTGTCGGGACCCGCGGCGAAACTGAAAATGTCGCGACGCGTTGCGGGACATGACGCAGGCGTTGCTGATTGCGACCAGGCGTCCTCTGCGAGGCCGCATGAAGATCGGGGTCCAGTCCCGAGGCTGTCAGGAACGCCGCCAGGCAAAGGACAAAAAGTGCTCTCTTTTCCTTCGCAGCGCGGCTTCTATGCCATCGCCATAGCTCCTTCATCCTTTAAGGTTAGCGCCCAAGGAGGAAAACCACAGGGGTCTTTAGGGCCCTCAGGCGGCGCCAAAGGACCTAGGTGTTTATTAGGAAGAAGAGACTGCTTTACTGCCCCCTATCTCAAGCAGCGTCCGGAATCAAATATGGCGTCCCAAAATTGTCGTCGGTATACTTGGATTTTAAGCCTAAGAGAATTGCGCGAATCGCAAACCAGACCCCCTTTCGAGCTCAATGCGAGGTGCAGGCGATATTTTCAGACGCCGTCCTGATCACCCTATGACCGAGGGGCAGGATGCATTACTTTGCTTGACATGACTTGCCAAAACGCGGGGTTGCAATTTTTTACTTTCCATGTTATGCTTTGAAATCGGCAATATGCTCGATGTGAAGGAGTCCTATGAAAAGTGTTCTATTGTTTCCATTTTTTGCCTTCGGCCTGGGGGTCGCTTCACCCCCCCAAGCGCTTGCCCAATCCGCTCTTGACCCCGGCGGCGTCTTTACCCAGCCGTCCTGCAGTACGGGCAAGGCCATCGCCGACGCCATGTTCGGCTTCGCCCCGACCCCTTCCGGACTGACGCCTCCCGTCATCGACGTCGGCGGATTCGGTCCGTATTTTGAGGAAATGGGTCTTTTTAACCAATTCAGCGCCTTTTTGACAGTCATCGATGTGAATAAAAGCGGCGGCAAAGATGGCGGCAAAGACGGCGGCAAAGACGGCGACAAGGGCAAACCGGGCTGCGGCTATGAAAAGCCCGGCACAGGCAAGGACGGCGGCAAGGACAAGCCCAAGCCCCCCGAAAAGGACAAGGACAAAGACAAAGAGAAGCCGGGCAAGCCCGGCAAGGATGAAAAACCCAAGATCTTCACCTACGCCAACCTGGTGGACACCATCGCTTATTCTCTTGATACCAAGCAGATGGCGCCGGATATCGCGTCAATCGTCCAAAGCGGCCTGCGCGTGCTTGATCAAAAATTGGGTCCCGACGCCACGATATCCAGTCTTTTCCCGCCGGGCTTCGGCCGCGGCATAGAGCCGCTCTAATAATCCCCCCCGTTCGGTTCGCCGTTTAACAGACCGTGGCGTTGTTTGGCCCCCAACCGCCTCCCTGCGGCTTTTGCCCACGAAAACCTCGACTCCGCGCGCCGGCTCGGGCGCCCTCCTCCGCAAAGCCATTGGCAGCTTCCGTCAAGCTAAGCGCCGCGATGAGAAAAATTTCAAGTGACCTTTATTTTTTATTTTTAATACAATTTCGGCATGCTCGATATTGAAGATCTGGCTTACCTGCCATCCTGGTTTAACAAACAGACGGGAGTATCGTTCTTGATCACAGCCGCCTTTCTCTGGTTTTTGGTAAAAACCGCCAAAGAGATGTACCTGCAATTTAAAACGCGCCGCGAAAACGAACTCTCCAAGCTTCCTAATGAGGATGTGGAGGAAATCCGCGTCCATCAGCTCCTGATAGCACTTTCCTCGGCTACTTCTCCGTCTGACAAATGCCAATGGTTGACCCCCGTGGGTTTTGCTCTGGGGCTTGTCGGATTGATCTGGTTTTTTCTCGCTCCCCAGGGGACATCCCCTGCGACCATCGGCTCATTTGCGACCTTGGCGACCGGCATCGCCTTGCTTCTCGTGCACCACTTTATGTTCCCATCGGACCTGGATCGGGACTCGGCGCCGTTGAAATTCTACAGCGCGCTTAAATCCGGTGGCGGTTGGCGATTGGAAGGACACGATGTTCTGCGCGGCGAATACGGCGGCCTTTCCGTGCGAATTCAATTTTGCCAGCCGGAGGTTGACAAAAAGGGCAAAGAAAGGAAGCCGCCGGAAACCATTGTCAAATTCACCCTGCCGGAGGTCGCCGCGGCCAGACTCACTCTTCGCCGCGACGCCCCATGGTGGAAAACCGATTTCAAGGACTTATGGGCAAATCTGCGCTGCATAGAGCCCATGTCGCTGGGCGCGCTCAAGCTCTACGGCAGCCCCCCAGACCTAGCTCAGAGTATGATGTCAAGATGGATTGAGCAGGATTTCGAGCGGCGTCTTAAGACGGCGCAGCAGCGCCTGAAACTGACCCTCACTGCGCTTCGGTTGAATGGCAAATCCCTTGAACTCCATTTTGAAGGCTTGCTGGATGAGCCCGGGGATGAGGGTCCTTCCTTGAAGGACCAATTGGAGGAACTGCTTCGCGGAAGCCTTCCCTGGGCCCCGTCCAGTTAGGATTGCCTTTTTTTTCAAAACTCGCTTATACTGCCCCTTGTTTGATTGCAAGAAATTGACGAAGCAGGCGCACCCATTTTAGTTTCGTCGAGAAGAAAGACGCTTTAACGCACGGCATGCCGATTCATGTCTTAATCCACATGCCACCTTATATTCACGGCGGGCAGAATTGATTCCTCCTGATTTCTCATTGATTCGCCCCAAACGGAAATGAGCATCGGCAAATTCCTCTTCTACTTGCCCCCTTTTTCGCATCATGGTTGACTTTGGACCAGGGTCATCCTTGACTGTCCGCATTATTTCCGCAAGCTTTGAATAATCCATGGCAGCGCCTTTTAGATCGCCCAATATCTCATAAATTTTGCCGCGATAATAATAGGCGGTTGTGTTTTTCTTAATCTGAATGGCACGGCTAAGATCTTCCAGGCTGGATTTATATTGCTTTAATTTGAACGCGCAGATGCCTCTCTTTAAATAATCTTGGCACCTATCCGTTCTTGTGGCGTTCTTAGGCCGCCAAGCGATTGCTGTGTTAAAATCCTGAAGAGCCCTGCTATATTCCTTCATTTCAAGAAAAAGAGCGCCTCGATTAAAATATATGGTGGCATTAAACATCTGGGCGCCTGACTTCGGCATTAATCTTATGGCCTGATTGGAATCCTGGAGAGCGCTTTCATAATCCTTTAGACCCAAATAAGCGACCCCGCGAGCGGAGTGGATACCCGCAATCGCCGTTGGGTCTTTGTAGTCGACAGAAAGAGCTGCATTATAGTCGCTCAAAGCATTTTCATATTCATAAATTCTCATATTCGCTTCCCCACGGGACACATAAGCCAGGATCTTGAATTTTTCGCCATCGGGAGGACGCCATGCCTCCAGTGCTTCCGTATACAATGCTATTGCCTTTGGATTATTCGACTCCCGATCGGCAAGGTTAATCAACTTCTGGAATCGATTTTCTCCCCACGCCAACTTTGGAAACAATAGAAGAACGCAAATCAGAAATTTCACTTTCCCTCCAAATATCATCTGTCGGAATCTTGTACGCCCCCGTTTGATCGCAAGACCTGCTCCCGCCATCCGGCGCACGTCAAGTTTCTCAAGCCTGGGACGGATGGGGGCTGCTTTTTCTTGCCGCCAACGACAGCGCGAACAGGAAGATCCCCGAAACCAGCCACAGCCAGTAGCCGATCTTCATGGTCGACAGGACGACTCCGGTGAGCCAGTAGAGTTGGCCCAGCACGGCATAGCCGAGCAGCCAAGGCGTCCATCGCGTGCGGCCCCGCAAGAGCAGGAATATCCCGAGGATCATCAGCACATTGGCAGGGCAAGCCAACAGGACGTAGGAGACCCTTTTCGGCAGCGACCCGAAATCCGCATCCGGCACTGCAAAACTCATCACGGCGGCCTGCCAGCCAGGCACCGTCACGGATGCGCCCTTGAATTCGACAATGTTGGCCGGGAGCGCGAAGGAAACAGCATACGCCCCGGAAGACAGCCAAGCCGCGATCCTCTGTTTCTTCTCCATCGCAATCGTCTCCCCCACCCACGACCGTCAAGCCGCCAGCAGGAATTATAAGGCCCGTTTCAAATCCTGATCGCCCTTATCAGTTGGTGAACTTAGTGATGAGTGACCCTGTGCATCTGTCCTATCTGTCAGGCTGGCACGGTTTCGTTAAAGTCTGCCTCCCCTTTGAAGCTTATAGCTTCTTCATAAATTCCTCAGGGGATATTTTCGCCTCCCGGAGAATCTCCATCATTAGAGGCCTGACGATGTCCCTTC
>Ga0156243_1167_pt2 | contig 36196 bp, 38 predicted proteins | sample RifCSPlowO2_12_FD_107890 | JGI IMG/M metagenome (GOLD analysis project Ga0156243, IMG submission 107890) | Elusimicrobia bacterium RIFCSPLOWO2_12_FULL_59_9 | reverse complement strand
GCCTGTTGGGCGGTCTAGGCAACAGGCGGATTCTCAGCCCCACGAAATGAAACGAGGGGGTTTTTCAGCGGAATCGACTTGACACAACTTGAGGCTTGTGAGCCACGCCCTGCTCTTTGAAGGCGCGGGGTGTGGCCCGCCGTCCTCCCCTGGCCAAAATAGGGAAATCTGGGGACAGAAATCTGGGGACACCATACTTAATTTTCCCCTTGAAATCCGGCCTTTTCCCTGGTAAACTATGATAAAGTCATATAGAGTCATAGGGGGACCCAATGCAGAACCGGCAGGCGCAGCCGATCACGATTACCGTTCCTCCGCAGATGCTGGCCATCGCCGATAAGATCGCCCGCAAGGAGGGTCGCACGCGTTCTGACCTTTTCCGGGAGGCGCTCCGAGCCTACTTCTGGAAGAAGCGGTGGGAGGCCATCCAGACCTACGGGGTAAAGAAAGTCCGCGCCAAGGGGCTTAAAGAGGAAGAAATCGAAGGGCTGATCGACGAACTCCGATCCTGAGCTCTCGTGAGGATCGTCCTCGACACCAATGTTCTCGTTTCCGCGGCCTTGTATCCCAGGAGACCGATGGGCCGGATTCTACTTCTGGCCGCCGATGGCCGTTTGCAGGTATTCGTGTCGCCCTTCGTCCTTTGGGAGTTGGAGCGCGTTCTGGCGCGACCCAAGATAGGTTTTGAGCCGGGAAAGATCCGCGAGACCTTGGAGGCGCTCAAGGAAGTTGCCCATGTCGTCCAGCCAAAGACCAAGGTCGACGTAATCGCCAGTCACGAGCCGGATAATCGAATCCTAGAGTGCGCCTTGGCCGCCAAGGCTGACGTCTTAGTGACGGGAGACTTGAAAGATATTCGTCCACTGGGACGTTTTGAGGGAATCGAGATTTTAACGCCCCGCGAGTTCCTCTACAAATACTTTCCTCCAACCTAGATCGCTCGGCCCAAAATCGGCACCTGCAATCTGTACCTAGTTTGACAAACGTGACAAACGAGGGATTTTGTTGGGAACCAGCGACATCGCCAAGGCCCGCAGATTGAAAGCGAGGTATGAAGATGAACTCGAGAAAGAGCCAAAGAAAGGATCGCAGAATAAGACTGCTCGATCACGACACGTCGGCTACGCTGAGCAATCCGAACCTCGTGTTCGAGACCTTCATGGAGTGCCTAGAAGAGGGCGACTCTGAGTCGGCCCGGGAGGTTCTGGCAGCGAGCTTGCGGCATCTCAATAAGGCGCAGCTTGAGAAACGCTACCACATTCCGCGAAGGACGGCTTACAACCTACTCAATAAGAAGGTGATGCCGAGTTTGGAGTTAGTGGCCAAGGTCTGCATGGCGATTCGTCAAGAGTCCGTCCGAAAGTAAGAATCCGCACCTGCTTGGACAAACGTGACAAACGGGGGATTTTGTCGGAAACCGATGGGATGAGGGGGCGGGTGCCGCCGAGGGCCGGGATGTTAAATTTCAAAACCAAGCGCCTAAGAACGGCCTCCCAATGCGTTGATGCTATGTCGTGTCGTGAGTTTTTTCGATAATCCTGCGGGTCAGCACACGCCGGGCCAGATCTTTCCGCCGCGTTCCAAGTCCCGCCATGGGATGGCCTCGATCCCGTGCCCCAACTTCAAGCGCTCGGCCCCTCCGTAAAGCACGACCCCGCGCCGCAGCCCCAGGTCCGCCATGCAGCTCTTAAGACCGGCCAAGCGCCTTGGATCAAGGCCCTGTCCGGTTTTTATTTCGACGGCGAGGCGCTTCCTCCCTGCTTCCAGGATCAAATCGGCCTCCGCTCCGGCCTGGGTGCGCCAATAGAATATGTGGCCGCCGCCCACAATTCCCATGCGCACGGCCAACTCCTCGACCACCAGCCCCTCGAAGGAGGCGCCGACGCCGGGCCATCCCTCCAGATCCGTTGGGCCGCGCAGCCCAAGAAGCGAATGAAGTATACCGGTGTCGCGAATGTAAAGCTTAGGGCTTTTAACAAGCCTTTTGCCCACGTTGGCATGGTAAGGTTTAAGGCGTCGGATCACGAAGGCGCCTTCAAGGATGTCGAGGTAATGCGCGATCGTGTGGTATGAAAGGTCCATCGCGCGAGCCAGTTCCGAGAGGCTGAGTATCTGGCCATGCAGGTGCGCCGCCATGGTCCAGAACCGGCGCAGGCGCGTTGGGGACACCGTCACGCCAAGGCCCGGCAGGTCCTGCGCGAGAAACGTCGCGATGTAGCTCTCAAGCCATTCCCGCTTGTCGGCCGCGGTCCTAAGTTTGTACAGGGGAGGAAATCCACCCCAGAACCAACGTTGTGCCAGCCATGAGGGCCGCGTTGAAAGCTCCTGCGCGGTGAAGGGCGTGAGATCCAAGATTCCCACCCGGCCGGCCAAGCTCTCGCCGGCTTGCCGGATCATGCTGGGTTGGGCTGAGCCCGTGAGCACGAAGCGGCCCGGCCGCCGGTCTTGGTCGACGATATGCCGGAGAAGAGGGAAGAGCTCGGGATATCTTTGCGACTCGTCAATAATCACCTGCTTTGGGTTGTCGGCGAAGAACCCTTCGGGGTCCGCAGTCAGGATGTTCCAATCCCGCGGCCTCTCCAAGTCCAGACAGCGCCACTTTGGGAGTTCGCCGCGCACCAGGGTGGTTTTTCCGCACTGACGCGGACCGATGACCATCACGACCGGGAATATGCGCCGAAGGAATGCCAGCCGAGTCCGGGCCAAGCGCCGCAACATGCTTGAATTATAGAACATGAACTTCTATATTGCAATGTGATTAAATAAACAGAAACAGTACCTGGTTTGACAAACGGGACAAACGGGGGATTTTGTTGGGGACTGTGGCGGGGTTCTGTGGGGCAAAAAATAAAAGCTGACGATGTTTTCGGCGTTCCGGCATCCTGGCGACATGGCGGGCGTTTGCGGCCTGCCGGAGGGTGGCGCAGGTAAATTGGGCGGCGGCGGGGAAGGAGATAGTCCGAAGCGCCCCGGAAGCAGTCTTCCGAGCGGAACGCCAAGGCGGATTTCGACGCGTTTTTCAAGGAAAAGCCTCGATAGAAATGATATGCTTTCGCGGCTCGCACATCGCGTCATATAGGAGATAAAATGAGATTGCTCACCGCCGTTTTCTTTTTGTTCACCTTCACCGCCCTTCCGGCCTTGGCGGCCGGCGCATCGAGCGCGCCTGCGCCGAAGGCGCCGAAAGCTGCGGCGAAACAGGCCCCCCAAGCCGCCCCCAGCACGGAAGAGGAGAAGACCCTCTACGCCCTCGGCTTGGTCGTCGGCCGGAATCTCGCGGCGTTCTCGCTGAGCGCCTCCGAAGTGGGCTTCGTCGAGCTCGGCTTGCGCGACGCCGCCCTCGGCAAGGAACCGCAGGTGGACCTCCAAGTCTACGGCCCCAAGCTCGAAGCTCTCAATCAGTCCCGCGTGGGCAAGAGTGCCGAGCGGGAGAAGACTAAGGCAAAAAGCTTCCTGGACAAGGCCGCCAAGGAGCCGGGCGCCTCGGTTTCATCCTCCGGATTGATCTACACGGACATCAAGGCCGGCACGGGCGACTCGCCCAAGCCGACCGACAAGGTCAAGGTCCACTACCACGGGACGCTCACCGATGGGAAGGTCTTCGACAGCTCCGTTCAGCGCGGCCAGCCCGCCGAGTTCCCCCTCAACGGGGTCATCCCCTGCTGGACGGAGGGCGTGCAGAAGATGAAGGTGGGCGGCAAGGCAAAATTGGTCTGCCCCTCCAAGATCGCCTACGGCGACACGGGGAGCCCGCCCGTCATCCCCGGCGGGGCGGCGCTCATCTTCGAAGTCGAGCTGCTCGATATCGTCAAGCCGCCCGCCGCGGCTCCCGCGAAGGATGCGCAGCCGAAAAAGAAGCCCTGAGGGCCGCGGGGCCCTTTCTAGTGTAGTGCGTCATATATCCCTTTACATATCCTCCCGTCGAAGAGCGAGCTTGATCGACGAGAGCAAATGTCAAGAAGCGTTGGACGCACTACACTAGCCGAAGAAATAAACGATAAAGGGGTCTTGACTTAACATAACTTAAGGATTGGGAATCAGCGCCTGGCTTGACAAACGGGACAAACGGGGGTTTTGTCGAAACCCGCGAGCTCTTGACAAATGCATATGTGGGATGCATACTAATATGTATGAGAACAACACTGATCCTGCGGGATGATATCCTAAAGCGGGCCGCGCAACTGGCCGGCTTGCATGAAAAGACCGCGCTGGTCCACGCCGGACTGGAAGCCTTGATCGAGAAGAAGGCTCGGGAGCGCCTTGCGGCGCTTGGCGGCTCCGAGCCGCATATCAAGAGAATTCGGCGGCGGCGGTGATACTCGTCGATACCTCCGTTTGGGTGGATCACCTAAGGAGCGGAGACTCAAAGCTGGCGGCCATGCTCGCCGAGGGCCTGGTGCTCATTCATCCGCTGGTGATCGAGGAATTGGCCTGCGGCAATATTTTGCGCCGCGTTGAATTGCTTGACCTTCTGCGCGCCCTGCCGAAAGCGCCGGCGGCATCGCATGAAGAGGCGCTTGAGTTTATCGCCGCTGAAAGGCTTTATGGGTCGGGACTAGGCGCGGTGGACGTTCATCTCATGGCTTCGGCGCGTCTTGGACATGCCAAGATATGGAGCCGGGATAAGGCTCTCCATCGGGCCGCGAAACGGCTCAATCTTCATCTACCGCCCCAACAACTGCCCCATTGAACCCCCGCTCAATGAATCTCCTATCGCGTCAATGCACGCCGGGTCAAATTTTTCCGCTGCCGCCCCAGGCATCGTGAAATATAGAAGGTGGCATTTTATTTTTCAAGGCCTCAAAAATGCGTTTGCGGGGAGCGCCCTTATTGGCGTCGCGCCGCCGCCACTTGCGGCTTAAGAAGGGCTTAAGGAGGGTTCTGAGGCGGATAAAAGCGGTTGATTTTCCAGGTATTTTCGGCTTCAGGAAATATTAAGTTGAATTCCTAAATTATTCCGGGTAAAAACATAACATTAGCTGGGGTTTTTATCTTCTGAACTATTCGATTCCCAGATGGGCCTTGCGGACTTGCGGGTTTGTGAACGCGCCGAGGGCCAAAAAAATTTCTTAACCGCCGATTATCGCGGCAACTTCCTACCTATAATCAGAACCTTGCTTCGCGAACACGGATTTCGTGTCCGCTGCGGAACCGATTTTGTCGAGAGCGCGGAAAAAGTAAAATGAGCGAATGTCTGACGCTCCTATGCGCCGCTTCGCGAAAGTGCTGACCTGGTCTCTGCTCGCCGCGTGCGCCGCCTCGGCTTTGTACCTGGCGTGGCTGCCCGACGTTTCCCAGCTTAAGGGAAAAAACCCTTCCACGACGGCCTACATCGAGCTGCGCCGGCGCCAGGCCCTCGCCAAAGGGAAAAAACTCGCCGTGCAGTGGACCTGGGTGGCTTGGGACGCCATCTCGGAGAATCTCAAGCACGCGGTGCTCACGGCCGAGGACGATTCCTTCTATAGGCATCACGGCGTGGCCTGGGACGCGGTGCGCGTGGCCCTCGAGCGCGACATCGCCGAACGCCGCCTGGCCTATGGGGGCAGCACCATCACCCAGCAGACGGCGCGCAACCTCTACCTCTCGCCTTCGAAAAACCCGCTGCGCAAGCTCAAGGAGGCGCTCATCGCCCGGAAGCTCGAGAAGGTCCTGGGCAAGCGCCGCATCTTCGAGATATACCTCAACATCGCGGAATGGGGCAAGGGCATCTTCGGCGCCGAGGCCGCAAGCCGGGCGTACTTCGGCAAGAGCGCCTCGGATCTCTCCGTGGACGAGGCCGTGGCCCTGGCCGTGGTCCTGCCCAGCCCGCGCCGTCACGACCCGGCCAAGCGCGGCCGCTACGTGGACCGCAACAGCCGGCGCATCATGGCCCGCATGCGCGCCTCGGGCCTTTTGACCGAGGAAGAAGAGGTCGGCATGGAGGAGGTCCTGGTCTCCACCGCGGCGGTCGCCGGCTCCATGGGCGCCGTGGAGGGCGTAGACCTCTCGAGCGCGACGCTCCCCGACCTCTCCCTTTCCACCGCCGCGGCCGCGCCTCGACAGTGACCTGTAAGGCGGGCTTAAGAAAGGCTTAAGGGGGTTTCTTAGGCGGCTAAAAGCGGTTGATTTTCCGGGTATTTTTGGCTTCAGGAATAATTAAGTTGAATTCTCAAAGTATACCGGGTAAAAACATATACCGTGTTGTAGTGTTTGTCCTTTTTGGCTAATTGATTCCCAGATAGGACTTGCGGACCTGCGGGTTTGTGAGCAAGCCGGCGGCTTCGCCCGACAAAACGACGCGCCCCGTCTCGAGCACATAGGCGCGGTGGGCGAGCTTGAGCGCGGCAAAGGCGTTTTGCTCCACCAGAAGTATCGTCACGCCTTCCGCGTTCAAATTCTTGATGACGGAAAATATCTGAGAGACTATCTTGGGCGCCAAGCCCAGGGACGGCTCATCCAGGAGAAGAAGCTTCGGACGCGCCATCAGCGCCCGGCCGATGGCGAGCATTTGCTGTTCCCCGCCGCTCAAAGTGCCTCCGAGCTGCCGCCGCCTTTCCTTTAGGATGGGAAATAATTGAAAGACATGCTCCAAATCCTTGCGGATTTCCAGGTCCGAATTTCGGGCATAGGCGCCCATTTCCAGGTTTTCCTCAACGGACATCCGCGGGAAAATGCGCCGGCCTTCCGGAACCTGCGAAATACCAAGGCGCACGATTTCGTGCGGGGCCGCGTCCGCGATGGAGCGTCCGTTGAAAAGAATCTCGCCCGCTTTGATTTTGTGGATCGCCGAAACGGCCATGAGCGTCGTGGTTTTTCCGGCGCCGTTGGCGCCGATGAGGGCGACGATTTCTCCCTCCCGGACCGCGAGAGTGACGTCCTTGAGGACCTCGATGGGGCCGTAAGCGCTGTGCACGCCGGATAGATCAAGCATCTTCTTTCCCCAAATAAGCTTCGATGACCTTGGGGTCGCATTGGATATCTTTTGGGGGGCCCTCGGCGATCTTGACGCCGTGGTCCAAAACCGCGATGCGGTCCGAGATTCCCATCACCAACTGCATGTGATGTTCGATCAAAAACACGGTGATTCCCTTGGCCCGTATCTGCCCGACGATCTCGATTAAACGCGACGTTTCGGCGGGATTCATGCCGGCGGCCGGCTCGTCGAGGCAAATTATGCTGGGGTCGGTCGCCAGAGCGCGCGCGATCTCCAGGCGCCTCTGGTCGCCGTAGGCCAGGTTGCGCGCCCAAACATCCGCCTTGCCTTCCAAGCCCACGAACCTCAGGTGTTCCATCGAGCGCGCGGCGATGCGCCTTTCCTCCCGGACCATGGACGGCGTTCGCAGGAGGGATTTTAGGATGCCGGAGCGGCTGCGGCAATGCATGCCCACCATGACGTTTTCCAGAGCCGTCATCTCGTGGAAAAGCCGTATGTTTTGAAAGGTTCTCGCGATGCCAAGAGAGGTGACGATATGGGGTTTGAGCCCGTCCACCGGCTGCCCCTGCAACAGAATGCTTCCCTCGGTCAGGCCGTAGATGCCGGTGACGCAGTTAAAAAGCGTCGTCTTGCCCGCGCCGTTGGGCCCGATAAGGCTGAAAATTTGGCCGGGCTCGATCTCAAAGCTGACGCGGTGGACCGCTTTGAGGCCTCCGAAATGCCGGCTGACGTTTTTGATCTCAAGCAACGGCATCCGTCTCCTCCTGCAGCTCTATTTTTCTTCGGGTGTTGGGCCAAAGCCCCTGCGGCCGCCAAATCATCATCAGGACCATCAAGCCTCCATAAATGAGAAGGCGGTAATTTTGAAACTCTGGAAAAAAGTCCCGGAGAAACCAGGGAATCATCTGCAGCACCACCGCTCCCAAGACGACGCCGGGAATGCTTCCCATGCCGCCCAGAACCACCATGCTCAAGACCAGGGCGGAGAGGTTGAAATCGAAAATTTCAGGGGCCAAAAATTTCTGCTTGGCGGCATAGAGCACGCCCGCCATGCCCGCCCAGACGGCGCTCAGCGTAAAAGCCGAGAGCTTGGCCCAAACCGTAGGGACGCCCGCCGCTTGGGCGGCCGTTTCGTCCTCACGGAGCGCCACCCACGCGCGGCCTATCCTGGAATTGGAGAGGCGCTGCATCGCCACGACCGACAAGGCGACCATCGCCAGAGCCAGAAAATAGTAGTGGATGCTTTCCACCGCAGCGGGCCAGCCGAAGAATCGGGGCGAGCCGATTTTCCGGGAATACGGCTCCAGGCCGAAGGAAATGAACACAGGCCGGCTGGGGCAGCCGAAAGTTCCTCCCGTCAGCCATTCCTCGTTCTTGATTATATACCGGATGGTTTCTCCCAGGCCTAGCGTGACGATCGCCAGATAATCGCCGCGCAGCCGCAGCGAAGGCAAGCCGACCACGAAGCCGACCAGCGCGGCCGCGGCCGCGCCGGCGACGAGGCCGCCCCAGAACGGCACTTGAAACTTGAGGGACAAAATGGCGAAGGCGTAGGCCCCGATGGCGTAGAAAGCGGCGTAGCCCAGCATGAAAAGCCCGGCCATGCCCAAGACGATGTTGAGCCCCAGGGCCAATAGCACCATGATCAAAGTGTCGGTGGCCAGGTTGATATACTTGGTTTGATGCCGCAGAAACAGCGGAGCGACGCACAAAAAGGCCGCAAGACCCCAGATTTGAAACCGCGGCGGTATCCGGCCGGAGGCCGCTTCCAACGCCGCCCAAAGCCCGCGGCACGGGACCACCGCCGCCCGGCGCAGGGCGTTCCAGCACCCTAGGGCCGCGGGGATCAGCGAGACGACGAGCGCCAATTTGAGGGCCGCCGCCGTTCCCAGCACCGGCCAAGTGAGCGCGCCGAGCCACGCCGCGGTTAAAAAAAAGCGACGGGACATTTGATCAGACCTTATCGGAAACCTGCTCGCCCAAGATTCCGCGAGGCAGGACGATGAGCACCAACAGGAGCACGATGAAGGAGTAGGCGTCCTTGTAGCCGGCGCCCAAAAACCAGATGCCGATGTTCTCGACGACTCCCAGAAGCACGCCTCCCAGCATGGCGCCCGGGATGTTGCCGATGCCGCCCAAAACGGCGGCCGTGAAGGCCTTCATGCCCATGATGTAGCCGTCGTTGAATTTGACCGCATGCACGTACATCGAGACCATGACGCCCGCCACCGCGGCCAAGGCGGAGCCCGCGATAAAGGTCGCGGAAATCACGCGGTCGACATCCACCCCGAGCAGCGAAGCCATGCGCCTGTCCTGCGAGGTGGCGCGCATGGCTTTTCCCATTTTGCTCCGATAAATATAAAGGTGCAGGCCCGCCATGCAGAGCAGGGAGGTCGCCAGAATGAAAACCTCCAAAAGACTGAACTCGGCGCCCGCGAAGGCCGAAAAGCGAGTCTCAGTCAGGCGGCGTCCGAATTCCATAGGAAACCCGCGGATGCCGCTTCCCTGAGCCACCATGACGTAGTTTTGGAGCAGGAAGGACATTCCGATGGCGGATATGAGCGGCGAGAGGACGGGCGCGTGGCGCAGAGGACGGTAAGCGATTCGTTCCAAAGTGAAGCCGTATCCGCCGCAAAACAGCATGGCCAGGACCAGCGCGCCCAGCAGGCAGACGACCGGCGAAAAATTAGCGAGATAATGCTGCGCGAAGGCCAGGGCCAAAATCCCGTGAAAGGCGCCGAGCATGTAAATTTCGCCGTGCGCGAAATTAATCATTCCCAGGATGCCGTAGACCATGCTGTAGCCCAAGGCCACTAAGGCATAAACGGCTCCGAGCGTCAATCCATTGACCAGGGCCTGTGTCATCGGTTTAAAATGGAAACTGCCGGCGCCATCGGTCGGGCGGCGCCGCGCAAAAAAAGGCGCGCGTTTTATTGCAAGGCGGCGAACTTTCCGTTGCGGACCTGCCACATCACGTAATAGGAGCCTTGGATATCCCCTTTACCGTCGAATCGAATGGTCCCGATGGAGCTTTCGTGCGGGCTGCGGCGGATCTCCTCGGACACCGCCTTTCCATCGGTGCCCTTGGCTCGAGCGATGGAGGCAAGCAGGATATTGGCCGCTTCGTAGGCATAAATCGAGTAGGCGCCCGCGGGCTTTTGATAGGTTTTGCGGTACTTTTCGAGAAAGCCTTTGGCGGCCGGGATCTTTTCGGGGTCGGGGCCGAACGTCACGTACGCGCCCTCAGCCGCTTCCTTGGCCGACTCGATGTATTGCTCGTTGATCACGCCGTCGCCGAACATCACGGCGGCCCGCAGGCCGAGTTCCCTGGCTTTGACGGTCAACGGCCCCGCCTGGTGGTATATCCCTCCGAAATACAGGAGGTCGGGGTCTTTCTTCTTGATTTCCTGCAGGTAAGGGTCGAAAAATTTTTCCTTGTCGTCAAAACCGTCGTAATACACGATCGCTTTGGCCCCCAGAGATTTCTCGATATTGCGCTTGAATTGGTCGGTCAGGCCGGCGCCGTAGGGGGTTCTGTCATGCAAAACGGCGACCTTCTTGACCTTCAATGTTTTGACGGCGTATTCCGCCGCCGTCCTGCCTTGGTCGTCGTCCCGGCCGCAGACGCGGAAAATATTGGCATATTTCCGGTCGGTGATGTCCGGGTTGGTGGCGGAGGGAGTGAGCATCGGCACGTTATTTTGGTGGTAAACCTCGGAGGCCGGTATCGTGCAGCCGCTGTTGAAGTGCCCGATGACCCCCGCGACGCCTTCGCTGACCAGCTCGTAAGCCGCCTGCGTGGCCTGATCGGGTTTGGCCTGGTCGTCGCGCTTGACGATCTTGATGCGCTTGCCCAAAACCCCGCCCCGCTCGTTCCATTCCTCGGCCGCCAGGGAAGCTCCGTACAACACCTCTTCGCCGAAGGCGGCTTGATCTCCCGTCATCGGGCCGGCCACGCCCAGGCGAATCGCGCCCGCGCCGCCCTTGGGACCGCAGGCGGCCGCGAAAGCCAGCGCCGCGACAAAAACGAATCCGGAAAAACCGCGCCAGGTGATATTCATTGTCTCGCCTCGCTGCGGCGCTCAAGCGCCGGCTCCGCTCTTTTTATGGCGGCGGAGTTCCCATTGTACCAAAAGGCTGCGTCAAAAAATGCAGGGAGCGGGGGGCCGGCGTTTTCAACTTGAGCGGCGGCAAGTCCGGCGGTCAGTCCGCGCGCCATTGGCGCTTCAGGTGGAGGACGCGGTGCGGCGGGGAACTTATGCGGCGGGCCGGCGAGAGTTAATTTGGAGGTTGGGGACGCCGCGACCGCGGACTGGGCGCGGTCGCGTGGTTTTCCGGCTACAGGGCGTCTGTATCGACGGCTTTGCAAAAATTCGACAGAAGCTTGAAATGACTCCCTTTGATCTTTTTGTAAATCCTGAGCGCTTGTTTCTCATCGTAAATGTGGGACGTCTTGTTCCTATCTTCCAGCATGTCGATCCAACCCTGCCCGTCTTTTATCAGATTGGCTTGATGGGCCTCCTTGACCACCATCCTCGGCGTGCCCGCCTCAATTCCGCCGAAGCTCAACAGCGCCTTGGCCAGTTTCCATGCCAGCTCGAAGCAAAACTCAAATCGCTGGATCGTGCCGTCGACGATGATGCTTCCCTTGGCCGTGTCCTCATTTAAGGCGGCCTTAAGCCTCTCCAAGGCCTTTTTATAATCGAGGTAAATCTCCTTAATCCTCTCGCGATTCATAGATCACCTTGCCTTGAGTCACTATCGCCCGGCGAAGCGCGGATTTGGCGACGGCGCCGAAATGAACTACGTCAAATTTCAGCGGAGTGCTTACCGATTCATCCAGCAGATGCTTCACCATGTTCGTGTCCTTGTCCGACCATGGTTTGGCGAAAATGGCTATGTCGATGTCGGATGTTTCCCGGGAAGTGGCGCTCGCGCGGGATCCGAAGAGAACGACTTTGTCCACATTTTTGTAGTTCAAGATGGTCTTGATGATTTCTTTTACAATTTCTCGATCAAGATCAATTTGTGGTTTTTGCATGGGAAATACCGCGATTCCGTCAGCGCCGGCCTCAGGTGAGTTTAGCACAAGAGTCGGATGAAATCAAAACCGCGCAGGGCCTTATCAGGGCGCTCAGATTTATCTAAAATATGCGGAACCAAGGAGGAGGAAACTATGGCGAAAGCGATTATGGAAACGAGCAAGGGAAAGATTCATCTGGAGCTCTTTGACAAAGACGCTCCCAACACGGTCAAGAATTTCGTCAAGCTGGCCGGAGACGGCTTCTACGACGGGCTGACATTCCACCGGGTAATCAAGAATTTCATGATCCAGGGGGGATGCCCTCTGGGCACCGGCACCGGCGGCCCTGGCTACAAGATCAAATGCGAGATCAACTCCCAAAAGCACTATCCGGGGACCCTGTCGATGGCCCACGCGGGCAAGGACACGGGCGGAAGCCAGTTTTTAATCACCCACATCGCGACCCCGCACTTGGACGGAGTGCACACCGTCTTCGGGCGCACGCTCGACATGGACGTCGTCAACGCCATCGTCAAGGGCGACGAGATCAAATCCATCGCCATCGAAAAATAAGCTGGTCAGCGGCCCCGGGGAAGGTATTGGATGGCGTTCCAAACCATGTCCATGGTTTCGGTCTTCAAGGGACTTCGGAACGCCTTTTCCGCCAACTGCTTGCCGAGCTGCTCCAGGCCGGCCTGAAGGGCTCCGGAGGCAGACAGCGCGCCGCTTGAGTTCACGCCCAGGCCTTCGTTCTCCCAGAGCGTCTCGCCCGTGGCGCAGTCCACCATTTTAAAGCGAGCCCGCGCCTTGCGGACGTTGAGAAAGCCCGTCGTTTGATAATTAAAATCCAGCAGTTCTCCGTAAATCACCGCCGGCGCGGAGAGCGCCGCGCCCAACTCGCGGGGCGTGACCGACTCCAACTGCCCGCCGTCGGTGATGCCAAGCTCCTTGAGTCTCGCGTCGACCTCCTCCAGCGGCAGCGTGCGGTAATTCTTTTTTTCAGAGAGCCGCCGGTCGAACCAGTAGCGCGCGACTTGGGGGCCGTCCAAGTCCGTGGTGTGGTTGTTCAAGGGCAAAACGGCGACGCGCTCGGGAGGCGTAAAACCCGTCTTGAGGTATTGCCGGGGACCCGCCGCGCAGCCGGCCGACGCCGCGCAGGCCAAGGCTGCGACTCCGGCGCCCCAAAGAAGACGCGCTTTCCGGCGGCTCATGAGGAGCGGAAATGCCAGGAGAGCTGCATCAAAAAGGTCTTGTAGCCGTCCTGACTTTTCTTGGCGGCGGCCTGCTGCCATAGGGTTCCCAACGAAAGATTCCACGGCATGAAGATGATGTCCGCGCCGAAGCTGGTGAGAGTGAAGGGCTCGATGTCCACCACCGAGTCTTTCACCAGAGTGTCGGTGCCGCGGTAACCGTTGTGGAAGGTGAAGGTCACCGTCCCGCGCTCGGCCACCATCACGGCGAAAGGCGCGATTTTGAAGGGCCCCAGGTTGACGGCGGCCTGGACTCCTCCCTGAAGTCCCATGAGGCCGGTCGTGGCCCTCGCTTCGAAGAGGGTCTTGGCGGCCGGCGTCACTCCCGCCACAGCGTGGTAGGGCGTCTGGATGAGGAGGCTGGAAATGGCCACGTTGGGCCCGCCGAAGAAAATCAAGCTCCCGGCGTGGCCGTTGGCTGGCTGAATCTCCAAGTTCATGCTCAAAGGCAGGCTGAAGCCGGTGAGCTTGCCTTTGCCGTCAATGACGGGCGTCCATACGCTGCCTGAGTATAAAAATGGAAGGGCGAAGCCCGGCATTTCCCCGTTCATGGCGAGGAAACCGATCTGTCCGTCCAGGGCCGCCGCCTCGCTGAAGGCCTTGCGGCCGATGACGTTTAAGCCGCCTCCCCGGAAGCTGAGTTGGTCGGCCGAAATAGTGAAGTAGCTGCCGGTAAGTTTATAATCGGCGCGGCCCGGCTCGAAATAAGGGTATGGAATCGGCGCCGGAGAGAGTTGAAAATTGGATTGCTGCGCCATCGCGCCGCCGCCGCAAAGCGTCAGCAGAACGCTTAAAGCCGCCGACAACGCCGCTCGATTTATTTTCATGATTGCCTCCATTACTCGACGCGACCCCTGACCGGGGCAAGGCCATTCTAGTGTAGTGATACCAACGCTTCTTTACATTTGGCGACCTTCGCCAAAATCTGTTCAACGGACGCGGTCCACGTAAAGATGCGTGGGTTCTGGTTATGATTGTCCAGGTACTCTTGGATGGCGGCGATCAACTCCGGCACGTTTTTGAAGATGCCGCGCCGGATGCGCTTGTCGGTGATTTCGCGGAACCAGCGCTCCACCATGTTGACCCAAGAACTGGAAGTTGGGATGAAGTGTAGATGGAACCGCGGATTTCGTTGCAGCCAGGATTTGACGCGCGGATGCTTATGGGTCGCGTAGTTGTCGGCGATGATGTGCAGATCGAACCCAGAAGGAGTCTCGCTATCGATCTTTTTGAGGAAGCGGATGAACTCTTGATGCCGATGGCGCGGCATACATTCGCCAATCACCTTGCCATCGAGCATGCTGAGAGCCGCGAACAAAGTAGTCGTGCCGTTGCGCTTGTAATCATGCGTCATCGTGCCGCAGCGCCCCTTCTTGATTGGTAAGCCTGGCTGGGTGCGATCGAGGGCTTGGATTTGGCTTTTCTCGTCGACACACAGGACAATGGATTTGTCCGGAGGATTGAGATAAGGCCCGACTACATCGTAGAGCTTCTCGATAAAATGTTTGTCGCGGCTGATCTTAAAAGTCTTGACCAAGTGCGGCTTGAGGTTATGCTGCTTCCATATTCGGTGAACTGTGGGTTGGCTGACGCCTTGGGCCTCGGCCATAGTTCGAGTGCTCCAGTGAGTTGCAGTGGGTGGTTTCGTGTGCAGAGTGGCTTCAACGATGGCTCGGACCTTGCTGTCGGAAATGGTCGGGATGCGGCCGGGGCGTGGAGCATCTTTCTCGAGTCCGGCCACTCGGAGGGCGAGGAATCGCTCTCGCCACAGTTGCACCGTTGGCCGAGAAATTCCCAACTGTTCCGCAATGTCTTGGCTGGTCACGCCGTTAGCAGCCATGGTGATGATATGCGCGCGCTGAATAACCCGTAATGGTTGGCTCTTCGCATGTGCCCACGCGGCCAAAGTGGACCGTTCTCCCGGGGACAAGAGGATGGGTGGAGCGAGGTGCATGATGCATATGATAGCTCTCGTCGAGGGTTATTGTCAAGTTAATTATGAATCACTACACTAGCACAAGGAATCGGCGGGTCTCAACGCGCGGCCAAGATTTTTGAATCGACGACGGCGCCGGCATGGGACCGGAGGTTAGGGCGTGTCGGGCGGGAGGAGTTCGACGCTCATGACCGGATGGATTTCCCAAACGGTGACGCGGTTGATTCCAAGGATGGGATCGGCCGGGTCGTACTCGGCCTCTTCATCGTGAAAAATATCGTAGTAAGTCCAGCCGCGAACTTTGACGCGCTGACCGCCTTCCGGCAAATGCATGTCCGGGTGGGCGTCGGCCCATTCGGGGGTGATCTCGATGTGGAGGTCGCCGACGTCAAAGGTGTAATCGCCGTCGATGGAGAACTTGGCGTAGTGGCGCGTCACCACGGCGGTGATCTCCACGCCGATCTGGACGTTGTGCTTGCCGGAGACGATGTCCTGCGCGGTGGTCGGCAGGTAGCTCGCGGGCTGGTGGAGCCTGTGCTTGGCCGCGAAGACCCGCAGCGGCCCTTGGGCGACGAACTCATCCACCGGGACGTCGGTTTTTAGAAAATCCTGGGTCTCGATGGACTCCGGAAGGACGAGGCGCTAATCGAGCATTTTTAAAAGCTGTTTTTTGGTCTTGGCTTTGTCGGCGATCCAGCGGATTTCATGGGCCAGCGCCCGGACCAACTCCGCGCCGTAAGGCTCGGCGTATTTTTTTTGCGGCAGGGAAACAAAAAGCTTGTTGAGACGCGCCAGCGCGGGGGCCAGTTGAGGATCGATGTTTCCGCTCTGCGCCAATCTCTCCTGGCGATCCAGGCCCTCTTTGGACAAGAAATCCAGGGATTGCTCCGCCTCTTCTTCCACGTCCACCTGGTCCGCCAGAGACTCGGCGATAAGCTTTAAGTCCTTTTGAAGGCGCCGTAAGTCGCGGCGATCCGCCGGCCGCGATTTAACGCCGTTTTGCGGCGCCGCGTCCGCGCCAAATGCCGCTGGAGAAAAGGAAAAAGCGAAAAGAAAGGCCGCAACCAAACCGAGAGCGCGATATTTCATCAATAACAGCCTAACATATTCGGAATTTGAGCCGCAATCGCCGGTTTTATGCCGTATTGCGGTCATCGGGACCATGAAAATTTTTAGTTTTTTTATGATGGACTCGGAAGGTTGGAACTGCCGCGGCCGTTTTTCTGTGGAGTCGCCGAATTATTAGCGGGAAGAAACACGGTGAAAGTCGTTCCGCGACCCACGGCGCTTTTGACTTCAATCGTTCCCTGGTGCCTCTCGATGATATCGTGAGTCAAAGCCAAGCCCAAGCCGGTGCCCTTTCCCACTTCCTTGGTGGTGAAAAACGGATTGAATATCTTGTCCCGAATTTCCTCCGGGATTCCGGCGCCGTTGTCTTCCACCTCCAGAACAATCCCGTGGCCGCTTGGGGCGGCGCCTTTTCGGGTGCGGATCACGATCCTGCCGCTTTGCGGCAGCGCGTCGATGGCGTTGTTGCAGAGATTGACGAGGGCTTGCTGGAGTTGATTGTTGTCGCCGTAGAACGGCTCCAGCGGCGCCAACTCCTTGACGATCTCCACGGATTTAAGCCGCGCCTGCGCCTCGACGATGCTGAGCGTGTCCTCCACGGTCTCATTGAGGTCGAACTCCATCATCTCGGGCTTGTTTTGCCTGGAAAAGGCGAGCAGGTTCTGCACCAGGTTCATGCAGCGCAGCGCCTCCCTTTCGATGGATTTCAACGGCAGCGAGAGCGCGTCGGAGTCCTTGATTCTTTTCGCGGCCGATTGGGCGAAACCCAGGATAAAATGGCGCTTGCCGCGACTGCGGCCAGAAGCACGGCTGGACGGGCTGTTTTTTGCGTCATGAGCCGTCCGGCGAGTCCGCGACGCGGGTCGCCGAATTTCCCTGGATCGCTTGCGCGGGCAGGATGACCCCCTTCACATTCGTCGGAGAGCGATGAACGGCCGGGCGCCGCCGGCGGTTTTTGGCGAATAATAGCAGATTTTCGATGAGCTCCTGAAGCTCGACGAGGCGGGCCCTGGCCAGCTTGTAGAGCTTGATTTTTCTAAGGCTGGGACGCAGTTGCGAGAGAGACTCCAGGGACAGCAAGCTGGCGCTGACGGGGCCTGTCAGTTCGCGTCCAAGCCTGGCAAGCGTTTCTTTTTGAAACCGTTCCACTTTTTCGAGTTTGGCGCGGGACGCCTCCAACTCCCGGAGCAGATTCTCGGCGCCGTCTAATTCGCCCGACAGGCGGCGCTTTTCAAAGCAGCGGGAGACCACGGATCGCAGAATCTCCGGGCGGATGGGTTTGACCAGATAGTCCCGGGCGCCGTTTTTTAGAACGGGGATGGCGGTCTCCAGGGCCGGATAGGCGGTCATCACGACCACGTCGGTCGAGGGCCATCTCCGCGCTATTTCCTCGGTCAATCTTTCGCCGTCGGCGGGCTCGGGCATGGCAAGGTCCGTCAGGACGAAATCGAAGTTTTCCGCCGCCATCTGCCGCAATGCTTCGCGGCTGTCGGCCGCGCTTTTGACGCGATATCCCATTTGGCATAAAGTTCTTTCACAGACTCTGAGGATGGCGGGTTCGTCGTCTACGATAAGGATATGGCCGGGCGCGTTCATTGCGAGCGCCCCTCGGCGGCTTGGGTCCGCGGCCGCCGCGAATCCTCCGGCGGCTCAGGACCGGCCGGCAGATCCACGATAAAAGCGGCGCCGGCTCCGGCTGTGCTTTCGACCCGGATCGTTCCTTGATGCTGCCGGAGAATTCCGTGGGAGGTGGACAGCCCCAGTCCCGTGCCTTTTCCGGCCGGTTTGGTGGTGAAATACGGGTCGAACACTTTTTTCAGATTTTCCGGCGAGATGCCGCAGCCGTTGTCCTCAAACCGTATAGAAATACGCCGGCCCTGCCGGCAGGCCTCTATTTTTAGGACGCCCCCGCTTTTGCCTTCCATCGCTTGGCGGGCGTTGGCGATGATGTTGAGGAAGACCTGCTCCAATTGGGAGGCGTCGCCCTGGATCGGCGGCAGGTCTTCCGGCACATGCTTTAAAATCTCGATGCGGGCCGATTGAAAATCGCGCTTAAACAGTTCCAAAGCCGGCGCCAGTATTTTTTCCAGAGGCGCCGCCGCCTCTCCGGGTGTTTTCTTTCGGCTGACCTGCAGGAGATTGCGGACGATTTTGCCGCAGCGCAGGCTCTGGTGCTGGATGCTCTGCAGATCATCGCGCTGTTCGGCGGTGAGGCCGCCGCTGTTGAGCAAAAGCTCCGCGAACCCCATGATGCCGGTCAAGGGGTTGTTGATTTCATGAGCCACTCCCGCGACCGCATGGCCCATGGCCGCCAATTTCTCGGTGTGGACAAGCTGATCCCGCATGCTCTGGATTTCCTGGATTTTTTCTTCCAGTTGGCGGCAGAGCTTGGCGTTGTGGAGCACTTGCGCGATTTGGGAGGCGAAAATGGCCGCGTGGCGGAGTTCGGAGGCGGTGAAGGGTTCTTCCATGCGCGTGCGGTTGGCGTTGAAGAAGCCCAAAACTTCTCCCTCCGCGCATAACGGAAAAACGATGGAAGAGCGTATGTCTTGAAGCAGGGGGGACCCAGCGAATTCCGGGTCCTTGTCCAACGGCCCCAAAATCATGCCGCCCGGTTTGGCCGGCGCCGCCGCTTGCGCCGCGCGCTTTCCCAGCGCCAGGCGGGCCATTTTCCGCCCATCCTCCTCGATACCGGCGGCCGCCGCCAGCGAGAGCCCGCCTTCCGGATCGACCGTCATAATTGAAGCGTCGTCGGCGCCGAGAATTCCGCTGGAAAACTTCGCCATGAGCGGAAGCAGCGTTTCGAGCTTGACGGACGCGGAGATCGCCTTGCTGGTTTCGTAGATTCCCAGAAGCGTCTTCAGGTCGTTTTTCTCCAGCGCTTGGTCGATAAGGGCCAGGAATTGTTCCAGCTTAAACGGCTTGAGCACAAAGTCATAGGCGCCTCTTTTCATGGCTCTGACGGCGGCCTCAATCGTTCCGTAGCCCGTGGACATGATGACTTCCACGTCCGGGTCTATCTTTTTAATCGCCTCCAGCATTTCGAGGCCGCCCATTTTGGGCATTCTGACGTCGCTGATCACGAGATGAAACTTCTCATTTTTGACCTTTTCCAGCGCCTCTTCGCCGTTGGCGGCGGTCGCCACCTGGTACTGGCGGGAGCCGAGTTCCGAGGAGAGAAGCTCGCGGATTCCAAGCTCGTCGTCAACCACCAAGATTTTTATTGGGTGCTCCATATTATTATCTCCTGCCGGTGCCGTCAAGCTATTCCACGGTTACCCTGGATATTTCCTCCACGGTGGTCAAGCCTTGGAACACCAGTTCCATCCCGCTTTCCCGCAGGGACTTCAGCCCCTGAGATTGGACAAGCTTGCGCAGGCTCTCCAGGTGCTCTCCGCAGTGGGTTTTTTGTTTGAGCTCCTCGGTCATGGTCAGCAGCTCAAAAATTCCTTGCCGGCCGCGGTAGCCGGTTTTTTGGCAATGCTCGCATCCAATGGGCCTGTAGAAAATCGCCTTGGAGACATCTTCCCGGTTCGGGAAGAGATTTTTCAAGGCCCGGACGGGGGGGCGGTATTGCTCTTTGCAGCGGGGACACAATAGCCGCACCAGACGCTGGGCCAATACCCCGATGATGGTGGAGGCCATCAAGTACGGCTCTATCCCCATATCCATCAGCCTGCCGAGGGCGCTGGGAGCATCGTTGGTATGCAGAGTGGACATCACCAGGTGCCCCGTCATGGCGGCCTTCATCGCCGTTTCCGCAGTTTCCTTGTCGCGAATTTCGCCGACCATAATCACGTCCGGGTCCTGCCGCAAGGCGGAGCGCAGGCCCGCGGCGAAGGTCAGGCCTATTTTAGGCTGCACTTGAACCTGGGTGATTCCCATCTCGTTGGAGTTGCCCGCCAGGAGCTCGTATTCGATGGGGTCCTCCAAAGTGATGACGTTTTTGAGGGGCGACTTGAGACGATTCAAGACCGCGTAAAGGGTGGTGGTTTTTCCGCTGCCTGTCGGGCCCGTGACCAATATAATTCCATAGGATCGCTCTATTAAAGATTCAAAGACGCTCTGCGCGCCGGGCTCAAAACCCAGGCGTTCCAGCCCCAAGGCCAAATCGGATTTATCGAGAATCCGGATCACCAACTTTTCCCCGTATTTGCCCGGCAAGGTGGAAATTCTTAGGTCAATATTCTTGTTCCCGTGCCGGAGGCTCGCCTGGCCGTCTTGAGGCAGCCGTTTTTCAGAGATGTCCATATTGGCCATGACCTTGATTCGAGAGGTCATGGCGGCCTGGGAGGACTTGGGAAACCCATGGATGGTCTGCAATACCCCGTCGACGCGAAACCTGGCGTAGAAGCCCTGCCTTTGAGGCTCCAGGTGGATGTCGCTGGCGCGCATCTCGACGGCAAGCTTAAAAAGCCTTTCCACCGACTGGACGGCATTGGGGTCGGAAGGATACGGGGAACCCGCGGCGGCGGGCGCGGCGGATTCCAACTTCAGAGCAGCGTAAACGGGATGCTCCGCTAAATCCATAAAATTCTGCCGCAGGATTTCGTTCAGTTCCGCCGCGGATATCGGGAAAATCTCCAGCTCATGGCCGGTCAATATTCGGATGTCATCCATGGCCGTAAGGTCCTTGGGTCTCACCATGGCCAGCCGGAGCTTGCCGTTGTTGAGGTCAACGGGCGCCAGGCAATGCCGCCGCATGGTCTCAAACGGGATGAGCTTCAAGAGCTCGGGGGCGATTTTGAAGGAAGATAAACCGGCGGCGTTCGTTTCGGAGGGCATATTCTATGGCGCGGAGCTCTTGTCCACGAACCGGGCGACGAGGTCCATCAGGCGCCGGTGATCGCAAGGCTTCGTCATGTACTCGTCCGCTCCGGATTCCCAGCCTCTGAGCTCCTCAATATGCTGGCTCCGGGCCGTCAAAAGCACCACCGGAATGGTCTTGGTCTTGGAGTCGGACTTCAGGCGCCGGCAGGCCTGCCACCCGTCCAACTTGGGCATCATGACGTCCAAGATGATGAGGTCCGGGGATAGATTCCGGGCTATTTCTATTCCCTCCTCGCCGTTGCCGGCCTCCGCCACCCGGTGGCCGGCCCGCTCAAGCCGGGCCCTGAGGATGTCGCGGTTGGACGTGTCGTCGTCAATGACCAGGATGTTGGCCATAATGCTCGGTTTCCTTTCCCATTGTGATGATGCTGAGAACTTTTTGGACGATCTCGCGGGGAACGCAGGGCTTTGAAATATAATCATCGCAGCCGGCGGCTTTGGCTTTGATTTCATCGCCTTGCAGGGCATGCGCCGTAAAGGCGAAGATAAAAGTGCGGGAAATCTCGGGAATCTGCCGTATGCGTTGGGTGGCTTCCCAGCCGCTTATCTTGGGCATGGAAAGGTCCATAAAAATTAGGCGGGGCCGCTCCTGGATCGCCGTATCGACGGCTTCCTGGCCGTCGGCGGCTTCAAGGACCTGGAAGCCCGCCGCCTCCAGAGCCGCCTTGAGAATCGAGCGATTGTCGTAATCGTCGTCGGCGATGAGGATTTTAGAGTTCACCGGACCTCCGCCAGCGTTTTTAATCGTTTCTTGACGGCGGTCAATATCTCCGGAAGATTCCTGGAGCCCTTTTGAACGACCAACTCGACCCGCTTTTGCAGATAATCCGTTTCCTGCGGGGTCAGGTGCTTGGCGGTCAAGACGATGGTCAGGACTTTCTTCAGGCGAGGTTCTTTGTCGATGGCTTCGATGATGTCGAAGCCGTTGATGCCCGGCATCATCAGGTCCAAAAACAAGATATCCGGGGGACTGCCGCCGGCGAGCTTGGCGAGAGCTTCCCTCCCGTCGGCGGCCGCCTCGACCGCGTAGCCTTCGGCGCTCAGGGTTTCGCGGATGTAGTCCGCGACCGCCGCCTCGTCATCCACGACCAAAATCGTCCGGGGCAACTGGCCGGGGGCCGGAGGTCTCGACTGGAGGCTGCGTTCCGCCGTCCGGAGCTTCTCCAGCAGTTCGCGCCGCTCAAAAGGCTTGACGATGTAGTCGTTGACGCCCAGGGCAAACCCGAGGCTCTTGTTGTCTAAAATGGAGACCATGATCACGGGAATGGAGCGCAGGTCCGGATCATTTTTCAAGACCTGCAGGACGGACCATCCGTCCCGGTGAGGCATCATGATGTCGAGGGTGATGGCGAAGGGCTTTCTTTCTCGGGCCATGGCGATGCCTTCCTCGCCCGTGAGGGCTCCCGCGAAGGCGTAGCCGGTGCCGTGCAGGCTGTCCCGGAGCAGCGCCAGGACCTCCGGATCGTCATCGATGGCCAAAAGCGTTTTGCCGTCTTTTCCATTGGAAGGCGCGGTTGAAATCGGCGCCGCCGGTTCCTTGGACCCTTGGCCCTCCCATGGCAGGTTGACGGTGAAGGTGGCGCCCGCCCCCGCCGCGCTTTCCACGCCGATGCTCCCGCCTAGAAGCTCCGCGAATTTTTGGCTGATGACCAGGCCCAATCCGGTCCCGCCGTATTCCCTTGTGGGCGAGGAGTCCAGTTGCTTGAATTCTTGGAATAAAAGAGGGATATCTTCCGCTTTAATTCCGATGCCCGTGTCCCGGACCCGAATGCGCGCTTGAGAGGTTTCCGCCACGCTCTCCGCCTCGATAAAAACGCCCCCCGAGCGGGTAAATTTTATGCCGTTGGTCACCAAATTGATGAGGATTTGCTTGACCTTTGTTCTGTCGCTTCGAAGGCGAATATCCTCCGGCATTTTCCACTCCAGGCGGAGCTGTTTGCCTTTGGCCAGGCACTCCATCATCCCGATCACCTCTTGGCCCAGTTCCCTTAGGCTGAAATCCTCCCGGTAAACGGGCATGCGGCCGGCCGCGACCTTCGAGAGGTCCAGGATGCTGTTGATGAGTTGAAGCAGGTTTTTTTCTGCCGCCTCGACCCTCTTTAAGGATTCCTCTTGTTTCGGCGTCACTTCCCCGTAGATGCGATCCAGTTGCAGGGAGGTGTAGCCCAATATCGCGTTCAAGGGCGTTCTCAGCTCATGGCTCATGTTGGCCAAAAATTCGGATTTAAAGCGGTTGATCTCCTCCAGTTCATCCACCTTGCAGTTCAAGCGGCGCTTTTCCAGGGCCCGCTCGATCAATCTTGTCAGATGGTCGATTTTGAAGGGCTTGGTAATGAAGTCGTAGGCGCCGCGCTTCATGCTCTCTACGGCGTTTTCGAGAGTGGCGTAGCCGGTCATCATGATCACTTCAATTTTAGAATCCACGTCTTTCAAAGCTTTCAAAGTATCCAGGCCGCCGCGCTTGGGCATCGTCACGTCCGAAACGACGACGTCAATATCTTTTCCCTGAGCCAGCCGGACCGCTTCCTCGCCGTTGGCGGCGCCGACGACCTGGTAGCCCCGGGTCTCCAATTCGTAGGCCATTAGCTCCCTGAATCCCACTTCGTCATCCACCACCAGCACTTTTGGGACAATGTTTTTGCCGGACGATGGGCGGACCGGCGCGACGTCCGCGGACTCGTGGTTGGAATTTAGCAGAGCCCCGATGCCGTTCGCAAATTGTTCCATTGTTTTCTCCAAACGACCTGTTTTCCCGTTGCGTCGTTTTCCTGCCGTACGCTTTTCATATTGATAGGGTAGCGGGCCGGGCTCTATGCCGGTTCAAGGTGTGTTTAAGTCTTGCTTAAGTCTAGAGGACTAGCGGGGATGGATCTATTCTTTGAACTTGTAGCCGTGTCCGAGAACGTTGACGATGCGCTTGCCGGCCTTCGGGCCCAATTTCTTGCGCAGGTGGAAGATGTGAACCTCGACCGTGCCGGGGTCATTATAATCGGCCGGATCGTAACCCCAGACGGTTTCCAAAAGATAGGGGATGCTGAGCACGCGCCCGCTCTGGTCGATCAAGTTGGCCAGAAGATCAAATTCCTTGCGCGTCAGGGAGATTGATTTTCCGTCCACCCGCGCCGTTCGCTCGGCCGGGTTCAGTTCGATGCCGGACTTTTTGAATGCGCTCTCCCGTTGGGGGGATGCGGCGTAGCGCTTCAAGACGGCCCGGATTCGGGCCAGGAGGATCGGAGGGAAAAACGGTTTCATGATATAGTCGTCCGCGCCGCCCTCAAAGCCCGCGAGGACGTCCTTGTCTGAAATCTTGGAGCCGGACATGATGATGACGGGAATCCGGCGGCTGAGAGCTTCCTTCTTGAGTATCCGGCACACGGCATGGCCGTCCAAGTCCGGCATATCGGCATCCACTAAAATGAGGTCAGGCAGCGCCTCGCGGGCCAAAGCAAGGCCGTCGGAGCCGTTGTCGGCCACAAGGACCTCGAAGGCGTTGCTTGCCAGAAATCTCCGGATGATCTTTAGAATCTTCGGGTCGTCATCGATGATCAGGATTTTGCTTTCCATGGATTTGACCGTAGTATAGTGAATTTTCCAGACGCCCCGCCAGAAAGCGCGGCCGGGGCGAAGGCGGAATCTCCAAAGAGGGGCTTTTGCTATAATGGTGGAATTAAAACCAAGGCAAAATGATGCGCAAACAATTCCTGAATTATTTCAAGAAAAACGCCCACCAAATCTTTCCCCCGATTTCCCTCGTTCCGCAGGGAGACGCGAGCTTGCTTTTCACCTCGGCCGGCATGGTGCCGTTTAAGCCCTATTTCTTGGGTCTCAAAAAGGGAGTCTCCAGGGCCGCGAGCTGCCAGAAGTGCCTGCGCACCACCGACATTGACCGCGTGGGGTTTACGCGCCGCCACCTGACTTTCTTCGAGATGCTCGGCAATTTCTCCTTCGGCGACTATTTCAAGGAGGACGCGGTCCGCATGGCGTGGGAGTTCCTGACCGTGGAAGCGGGCCTGGACGCGCGCAGGCTCCACGTCACCATATATAAGGAAGACGACGAGGCCTTCGGCATCTGGGAAAAGGTCTTGTCCGGGGCTGGACTTAAAGCGCGCATCACGCGCCTGGGCGAGGAGTCCAATTTCTGGACGATGGGCCCCACGGGGCCGTGCGGGCCATGCTCCGAGATTTATTTCGATTCGGGACCCGGCTCCGGCTGCGGACGGGCGGAGTGCGCCCCCGGCTGCGACTGCGACCGCTACATGGAGCTGTGGAATCTGGTGTTTACTCAGTTTGACCGCCAAGAGGACGGGAGCTTGGCGCCCCTTCCAAGAAAAAACATAGACACCGGCATGGGGCTTGAGCGGCTGGCGATGGTTTTAGAAAACAAGACGAGCCCGTTTGAGACCAGCTTCTTCGCTCCGCTGACGGAAAAAATTGCCGAGCTCACGGGCAAAACCCCAAAGGAAAAGGAGGCCTTTCGCATCATCGGCGACCATATGCGCTCGGCCGTCATGCTGCTGTCGGAGGGTTTGGTGCCCTCCAACGAAGGGCGAGGCTACATCCTGCGGCGGCTCATTCGCAGGGCGGTGCGCTACGGCCGGCTTTTGGGAAAGCGCGAGGCCTTTTTGCGCCAATTGGTGGCCCCGGTGGCGGAGATTTTCGAGGGGGCGTATCCCGAGATCAAGGCGGCGCGCTCCCAGGTGGAAATCGCCGCGGAAATGGAAGAAAAAGGTTTCTTAAATACTTTGGAGACGGGCGAGGCGGTGCTCAAGGAGCTTTTTGAAAAATATCCCAAGCATCTTCCAGGCGAAGTCGCCTTCCGGCTCTATGAGTCCTATGGATTTCCGTTGGAGCTGACCCGGGAGATCGCCGCGGCCGCGGGGCGCTCCATCGACGAGGCCGGTTTTCAAAAGGCGCAGAAAGACGCCCAGGAATTGGCGCGCGCCGGCTGGAAGGGCTCGGGAGTGACGGCCGTGGCGGCTTCGGCCGTGGCCCGGCTTGAAAAGTGGCAGGGGCTCAAAACGAAAAAAAAATGTTATGAGACGATGTCTTTGAAGGCGAAGGTTTTGGGAATAGCGGACCACAAGGCGCCCGATGATCCTCGCTATGAGACATTGGTGGTGCTGGACAGCACGCCCTTTTATCCCGAGGGCGGCGGACAGGTGGGCGATCGTGGAGTCATTGTCGGCGAGCGAGGGCGGATGCGCGTGAGGGACGCGCAGATGATGGAAAACGTCCTCATTCATCGGGGGGTCATGGAAGAGGGAACCATCGAGGCGGGCGAGACGGTGAGCGCCCAGGTGGACGAGACATCGCGCCGCTCGACGATGAATCATCACACCGCCACGCACCTTTTAAACGAAGCCCTTAGGCGGATTTTGGGGCGGCACGTGCGCCAGGCCGGTTCGTTGGTGGATCCGGAGCATCTGCGTTTTGATTTCACCCATCCCAAGGCCCTGACTCCCGAGGAAATCGGAAAAATCGAGAGCATGGTCAACGAGATCATCGGCCAGGATTATCCGGTGTCTCCTCAGGAAAGGCCGGCGGGGGAGGTAGAGGAGCTTGGCGCGGTGACTTTGGTCGGAGAAAAATACGGGGATTGTCCGCGCTTTCTCTTGATCGGCGCCAAGGGCTGGGATGATCCCCGGGAGCGCTTCAGCTTGGAGCTCTGCGGCGGGACGCACGTGCAGCGCACCGGCGTCATCGGAGGCTTTAAAATTCCCCGCCAGTCTTCCGTCGCGGCCGGGGTGCGGCGCGTGGAGGCGGTGGCGGGCGCCAAGGTGGAAGAGTTCCGGCAGGAGCAGGAGCGCGTTTTGCGGGAGCGCGTCGCGGCGGCCAAGGCCAAAGAAGAGGAGCTCATAGGGGAGCTGCGGCGTCTTTCGCCGCAAGGGGCGGAGGAGGCGCTTAAATTCGCGGGAACAGACCAGGCGAAAGCCGGCGCCAAGGCCCAGGGCGGTTTTAAGGCGGATTTGGACGGCTACCAAGAGCGCGAAAAAAAGCTGCGTCTGGCGATAAAAAATATACAAGGAAAAAAACTATTAAAGGAAGCTGAAAAAGCCGGGGAAGAGCGCGAGCTTCACGGGGGGATACGGCTCTTGTCCCGGAAATTTGAGAACGCCGACGCCTCCCAATTGCGCGCCGTGGCCGATCGGTGGCGCAAATCGGAGAAAAAATCCGTCGTATTTCTGGCGAACCTGACGCCGCCTTCTTTTTCTTTCGTTCTCGGCCTGAGCCCCGACCTGGCCGGCCTGCAAGCCTCGGGCCTGGCCAAGCGCCTGGCTGAAAAATACAACGGCAGCGCCGGCGGCCGCCCCGATTTCGCCCAAGGCGGCGGCCAGCTAAGCGCCCCCTGGCAAGATTTGCTAGATTATTTAGCGGAAATCATAGAAAAAGGCGAGGGATAGATGGGGAAGTGGTCAGTGGTCAAGTGGTAAAGTGATCGAGTGGCAGGGGGGAAGTGGTAGAGTGGTAAAGTGGTAGAGTGGTAAAGTGGTAGAGTGGTACGGGGCGCTGCCACTGGTCAGCGCCGCGCAGGGCTCTATCCGGCGGCATGGCCCGCCGACCATAATGGGGTACAGGCACCGAGATATCTCGGTGCCGCCATAGGGGCGGTAGCCCCTTGGGGAGCATCCCTGCGATTTACCGTTGGAGCAGGGACCCTCAGGCCCGAGCGCGAAGCGCAAGGGTGCGACAGGGGCGCTCGTAGTGAAAAGGATATCACGGCAGCCTCCGAAGCTGCAAGTACAGGTTCGATTCCTGTCGGGCGCACTTCTTTTTAGCCGGAACGCGGGGATTTGATGCCCAAGAAGAAAATTCTAGTCATCGAGGACGAGCCGGACTACCAGCGGCTGTTCAAGACGATTCTCGCCGCGGAAGGCTACGGCGTCGTCCTGGCCGACAACGGGGAAGAGGGCTTGAAGCTTTTGGAAGAGACCTCTCCGGACCTGATTTTTTTGGACATCAACATGCCCAAAATGGACGGCTACGAGGTCTGTACCAAGATACGCTCCGGCGAGGTCCAGCCGAGAATTCCCATCATTTTCATCACGATTCGGTCCCAAGTGGAAGAAATCGTTCAGGGCCTGAAATTGGGCGCCGACGATTACATTTTAAAGCCGTTTTCTCCCGAAGAGGTGTTGGCGCGGGTGGCGGCGCTGCTTCGCAAGACTTCCGCATCCTGACCCTCAGGTTTATGGCCGGCAAAACCATCGCGATCATCGAGGACGACGACGACGTGCGGGACTTCCTCAAGTTCGTTTTGGGGCAGGCGGGATACTCGCCCCAGCTCTACGCGCGCTCCCAAGAAGTCGTCAAGGTGATGCCCTACGATCCTCCCGACTTGGTCATCATGGACGTGCATATGCCCGGCATCGACGGCTGGGGGCTTCTTAAAATTGTGAAGGCCGACGACAAGCTCAAAAACGTCCCCGTGATCATGTATTCGGGCGCATCCAGCGACAGCAACTACGCCGTGGAGGCGCTGCGCCTGGGCGCCGACGACTTCATCCGGAAGCCGTTTGAAAGGGATATCCTATTGGCCCGCATCGAGGCTTTGCTGCGCCGGCTCAATTGGCAGCAGGATGTCTTGGGGGGCAAGGATCTGCGCAGCGGCCCCATTTTGGTCAAGACCGGCGAGCACCGCGCTTGGATTTCCAACGCGGAGGTGCGCCTGGCGCCTATGGAATTTGAGCTGTTGGTCTGCCTTTTGGAAAACCAGGGCAAGGTGTTGACCCGCGGCTATCTGCAGAACTACGTCTGGAAGGATTCCGCGCCGTCTCCCGGGCGCACCGTCGACAAGCACATTGAAAACCTCCGCAAGAAAATGGGGGAGGCCGCCGCCCTCATCCGCACCATCCACGGCGTCGGCTACCGCTTCGACCTCAAAGACTCCGTCCGTTGACGGCTCCCGGCGGCGGGGCCTCCGCGCGAGCGGCGTTTGACCGCGTCGGAGGAACATGGTATTATTGAACTCCGATTTCAATAAGAATTAAATCCTTTGCCATGCATCGCTTCATTGTCCGCGCGTTTTTGACTTTCCTGATGCTGCCTGTCTTGTCCTCCGCCGCGCGGACGCAGGAGGCGGCCACCGGGCGGCGGGCGCAGGTGCAGCGCATCGTCTTTACGCTCAACATCGCGGCCAAGGAATACGGCCTTGGGGTCGCGGGCGGACGCGTCGTCAACCCCGGCGAATACGGCGAGGCCGTTGATTTCACGGCGGCGGCGGCGGCTCAGTACGAGCGCGCCGCCCAAGAGGCCGGGTTGAGCGCGGCCAAGAATTCGGCGCTCAAAAACGATTTCAAATTTCTCCAAGCCAAAGTCCGGGACAAAGAGGCGCCGGAAGACGTGCGGCGGCTCGCGGAGGGCCTGCGGGTTTCTCTTGAAAAATCCTTCGGCGTTTCGACCCACGCTCTTCCCATGAGCCGTCCCTCGCTCGACTCCGGGCGGCGGATTTACCTTCAAAACTGCGCGGCCTGCCATGGCGCGGCCGGAGACGGCAAGGGCCCGGCGGCGGCGGCTCTTCAGCCGCCGCCTCCGGCCTTCACCGAAAAAGATTTCATGCGCGCGGCTTCCCCGCTGAGCTTCTTCCAGACGGTGGCGGTCGGCGTGGGGGGAACCGCGATGGCTTCGTGGGCGGAGACTCTGAGCGAAAGCGAGCGCTGGGACGTGGTCGCCTACCTCTGGAGCTTCACCCTCTCTCCGCGGGACATCGAGAAGGCCGAAAAAATTTACGAGCGTGCGCGCGGGCGCTTGCCGGGGGAGTTCAAGAGCCTGAAATTCTGGGCTGAGCGAAGCGAGCTCGAAGCGTCCGCGCTCCTGACCGGGCGTCCGGAGGCGGGCCTCTCCGGCGAGGAAGCCGCGCTGCTGTCGGCTTATTGGCGCTCCGCGCGAAAGCTCGAAGCGGGAGGGGAGGGGGACTCCGCGCCGCAGGACGAAATCGTCTCCGTGATCGCGCAGGTGAAGGCTAGCCTCGCGGGCAGCTTGGAATTTTTTGATCGCGGCGCTTTCAAAGACTCCGCGGATGCCGCCCTGGAGGCGTATCTTCGCTACGAACGCATCGAAGCGCGGGCGGCCTCCAAGGCCCCGGAGGACAACCGCTACCTCGAGAGCGCTTTTCCGCTTTTGCGGGCCAAGCTGCTTCAAGCGGCGCCCCGCGCGGAAATCATAAATTCAAAAAGCGGGATAGAAGCGCGTTTGGATAGGCTGAGGCGCGCCCTCGATCGCTCATCATCGCCCGCCGTGGCGTTTTTGCAGTCCCTGACCATCATTCTTCGGGAGGGATTTGAGGCCATTCTCATTATCGCCGCGCTTATCGCGTACTTGAAGCGCGCGGGTCATGCGGACAAGCTGAGGACGGTTTACCGGGGAGCGGCCCTGGGCGTGGCGGCCTCGTTCGCGACCGCCTGGGCGGCGCAGAGATTTTTGCGGACTTCGGCCCTGAACCAGGAAAGCCTCGAAGGCGTGGTGATGCTGGCGGCGGCGGCCGTTCTGTTTTACGTTTCCTTTTGGCTTCTGGCCAAGGCGGAGGCGGAAAAATGGCGGTCCTTTATCCGCGGTCAACTGCAGGGAGCGCTCGGCTCCGGCAGCGCGGCGATGCTGGGCTTCGCCGCCTTTCTGGCCGTTTACCGGGAAGGTTTTGAGACGGTGCTTTTCTATCAGGCTCTCCTCGGTTTCGCCGCAGTCAATAAAGCGATCGTTTTGGCTGGTTTTTTGGCGGGCGCCGCGCTCCTGGCCGTTCTGTTTGTTTCTTTTTACCGCTTGGAAGTCAGGATTCCGATGCGGACGTTTTTTGTCGCGACCAGCGGCATGCTCTACGCCCTGGCTTTCTCCTTCATGGGCCGCGGACTGCATGAGCTTCAAGGAGCGGGCTGGGTTTCGCTTCACCCGTTTGTTTGGATGAGGGAACTGCCCTTCCTGGGCATTTATCCGACCTGGGAGACGTTGATGGGGCAGGCGCTTCTGGTTATGGCTCTTGCGGCGGGCTGGGCCTTCACGCGGCGCAAGGCGCTAAGTCCTGAAATGAGCGATCCAGATGGAAATCTCGTAGAGCAGGTAGGTGGGGACGATGAGGGCCAGTTGCGAAAAGAGATCGGGTCCCGGCGTCAAAACGGCGCTCACAATGGCGATGGCCAGCAGAGCGTGCCGGCGGTAATGGCGCAGCATCCAGGGCTCGACGACGCCCAAGCGGACCAAAATGAGAATTACGATGGGCAATTGAAACATCGCTCCGAAGCCGATGCATAGCCAGAAAATAAATCCCAGATAGTGGCTCGCCGAGATCATCGGCTTTAAAGAAGCTGTCCCGAATCCCAAAAGAAACTTAAGCGCCGCCGGAATCACCGCCCACCAGCCGAAAGCCGCGCCCGCAGCGAACAAAATCAGGGAAAAGGGAAGCATCCCGAAGATCGCGCGGCGCTCCGCGGCCGTCAGTCCCACGCCCACGAAACGGTAGACTTGGTAAAAGAACACGGGCACGCTGACGACCACGCCGATAAAAAAGGAGACTTTCAGGCGCACCAAAAAAGCCTCGGTAGGAGATAAAAAAAACAACTGACCGACGGGACGTATCAGCCATTCTAAAACCCCGTCCGCGAAGGCATAGCCGCCGGCCGTGCCGGCCAGAAGGGTGAGGAGAACCGCGATCAAGCGGCCGCGCAGGTCCTCCAGATGCTCAGTCAGCGGCTTGGGAGCGTCTTCCTGCATCTAGCCCGAAAACCGCAGTTGCGGTTCCTCCTGTGTCTGAGAATATTGTCCGGAAGCCGCTGCGGTTGCACCCTACGCAGAGCTTCGGGTACTAGCCGGGAGGCCCGTGGCCTCCAGCGTGCTTGCGCCCCAGGCGCCGGACAACCCCGTCGCTGTTTTACAGCGACGTCCCTGCGGGCGAATTCCAACCGTGGAATTCGGGTTAGCCGCCGATCTGGCACATGGTGCGGGGATTGGCCGACTCCACGGCGGCTCTTTCCAGCATGTGGTGGCGCGCAGGCTTGTTAAAAACGCACTCGATGATGCGGCGGCGCATTTCTTCGCCGGCGACCCCCTCCCGCAGCAGGCCCGCGAGGGAAACGCCGTTTTCTCCGTCCAGGCACGGCACCAAGACGCCCTTGGCCGAGAGGCGGACGCGGTTGCAGCCGTCGCAGAAATTATCGCTTAAGGCGCTGATAAAGCCCACCGTGCCCCGGCCGCCCGGCGACCTGAAGTATCGCGCCGGCCCGTGGCCCACGGGCCTTGAAGAGCCCTCCGCCGGGACGAGCGGGCCGGCTTTGGATTTCATCTCATCGAGAGGCGCCCACCGCGCCGTCGAAAAAAATCCGGTCTCCCCCATGGGCATCAACTCGATGAAGCGGATATGCAGGTTTCTTTCCCGGCTCAAGCGGACGAAATCGCCGATCTCATCATCGTTGACGCCGCGGGCGACGACCACGTTGATCTTCACCGGGTTGAGCCCGGCGCTCAGAGCCGCTTCGACGCCTTGGAGCACGGTCTGGAGGTCCCCGAACCGGGTGACGCTTTTAAAGCGCCCGGGGTCTAAAGTGTCCAGGCTGATGTTGACGCGCCGAACCCCCGCGTCTTTGAGCGCTCTCGCCGCCGGGGCGAGAAGCATGCCGTTGGTGGACATAGCCAAGTCCTTGAGGCCGTCCAACGCGGAGATTTTCGCGGCCAACTCCACGATGCCGGGACGCACCAAAGGCTCGCCGCCCGTCAGGCGGATTTTGCAAAAGCCCACGGCCAAAAAATGCCCGAGCAGCGTCAATAGCTCGTCGTCGGACAGGCCGTCCTTGAGTGGGCTAAAACCCTTAAACAGCTCCGGCAGGCAGTAGGCGCAGCGCAGATTGCAGCGGTCGGTGACGGAAACGCGAAGATAATCGATGCGGCGCCCCAGGGCGTCCACGAGCGATGGCGCGCCCGGCGGCTCACTGCGGATCGTTTTTATGGTCGGGCTCTTTGTCGGAATGGCTCTCTTCCTCCGGCTCCTGCATGGACTTCTTGAACGCCCGGATGGATTTCCCCAGACTTTGGGCAAGTTCCGGCAGACGCTTGGCCCCGAAAAGGAGCAGGGCGATCGCCAAAATGATTAAAAGTTCTCCCCAGCCGATATTGGGCAACATTGGGCCCTCCCCACAACCGGATAAGACTGCGCGTTTAAAGATATGTACCATATTCCGCCGCTCCCATTCCACCGAATTGCCCCGGGACTGAAAAACTTGCTACGCTGGAATACTTCTGAGAAAAAAAATGCGCCGTCAGAGCCATCCACTAAAAATTCTGGTCACCCGGCGGATTCCGGAGGCCAACTTGGCGCTTCTAAAGCGCCATTTTCGCTTGGACCTATACGCTCACAGCACGGCCATTCCGCGGCGGTTGCTTTTATCCCGCGTGCGCTCCGCCGACGGATTGCTTTGTCTCTTGACCGAGCGCGTCGACGCCGAGCTTTTGGCGGCGGCCCCGCGCCTGAAGATGGTCGCGACTTTTTCGGTGGGCTTAGACCACGTGGACCTGGCGGCCTGCACGGCGCGGGGCGTGCCGGTGACGCACACGCCCGGCGTGCTGACGGAAACCTGCGCCGATTTTACCTGGGCGCTCTTATTAGCGGCGGCACGCCGGGTGGTGGAGGGCGACCGCTTGATGCGCTCGGGAGGTTACGCAGGCTGGGACCCTCTCATGCTTTTGGGCACCGACGTGCACGGCAAAACCCTGGGACTCATCGGCTTTGGCCGCATCGGCCAAGCGGTGGCCCGCCGGGCGCTGGGCTTCGGCATGAAAATCGTTTATCACGATCTTTACCGGCCCGGCCGAGCCGTCGAAAAAGAGCTCAAGGCGCGCCATGCCGGGTTCCGCGAGCTCCTGAAAGTCTCCGATTTTGTTTCCGTTCATACCGACCTGGGTCCCGGCACGCGGCATCTCATCGGCCGCCGCGAGTTCGGACTGATGAAGCCCTCGGCCGTCTTGATCAACGCGGCCCGCGGCCCCATCGTGGACGAGGCGGCTTTGGTCGCGGCCCTGCGCTCGGGCCGAATCGGAGGCGCCGGGCTCGACGTTTACGAGCGCGAGCCCAAAATGGCGCCGGGGCTGGCCGCGCTCCCGAACGCGGTATTGGCGCCGCATTTAGCCAGCGCTTCGCTTGAGACGCGCTCGGAAATGGGCCGCTTGGCGGCGCAAAGCCTCGTGGATTTTCTGGCCTTGGGGCGGCGCCCCCTGCACCTAGCCAATCCTAAAGCTCTTAAGAGGTCATGAAGAAGGAGCTTTCCTATTTTCCCAAGCGGGACGCGGGCCGCAGAAATTACGCGGAGCGCGTGCGGCAGGTTTTTCAGGATTATTTGGCCCTGAAGGACCTCCGGCTCACCAAGCAAAGGGAGAAAATTCTGGACGTTTTTTTGAGCGCGGAGCGGCATCTAAGCCAGGACGACGTTTATCGCCTGCTCAAGAAGGACGGCCTCGGCCGGGTGACGGTATACCGCACGCTCAAGCTCCTGGAGGAATCCCGCTTGGCCGAGGGGGTCACGAGCTCCAGCGGGGAAACCCGCTTCGAGATTCAATTGGAGCGCCCCCACCACGACCACCTCATCTGCGTCCAGTGCGGATACATTAAGGAAATCCGTTGGCCGGAGATCGAAAAAATCCAGAAGCAGGTCTGCCGCAAGCTGGGTTTTTCCATCCTCTACCACCGCCACGAGCTTTTCGGCCGCTGCAAAGACTGCTCCCCCAAGCCCCCCGCCGCCGGCTCTTAGGGCCTAAGGACCCAAGAGTTCCTAGGACTTAAGACCTGCTTTCGCATAGGCCGTAGGGCTCATGTGGGCCGGCCGGCCGATGCGGTAAAATGTAAATCGATTCGGCTGTACTACGGAGGTGTATAAGGATGATTAAAAATAGAGTTTCCACATTTTGGACGCTTTTCGCGGGATTGGCGCTTTTCCTGGGTCTTTGTCAGGGGGCTTCCGCCCGCGTGATGGACCCGGAGCCGCGCGAGCGCAAAAGCGCCGTCGAACCGATTGAGGACATCAACGTCGATTTTGACCAGGCGGACCCCATCGGCCAACTCTTGGCCTCCCTCACCGCCAAGCCCAACGCCACCAACGAGGAGGTCGTCACCGTTCTTATGAACGCCGTGACGCAGAGCCGGCGGCGCCAGTCCTCCGCTGAAAACACCGAGGTTGCCGACGCCAGAGCGAGGCTTTTGGAGGAGATTGGCAAGCGGCAGGATCCGCGCGTTTTCGCGTTTTTGACGGCGCAGCTCAGCGATTTTTCAAACATATGGGGCGGGCCCATCTATCGGCCCGTGGCCGCGACCGCCGCCCAGGTGCTCGACCGCTACGATTCCGAGGCGGCCTTGCCGGTTTTCTTGAACCTGGTCCAAACGTCCAAGAACCAAGCCTTGAGGCGCGAGGTCATCGATATATTAGCCGGCCGCCAGGACGAGGGGGCCAAGGCGGCGGTGCGGGATATTTTAACGGCGGGCTCCGCCCGGGACAAAACCACGGTCGTGGAGGAGTGGTACCTGCAAATGGCGAGTTCGCAGACAAAAGCGGATCAAACCCGGACCTTGATTTCGCTCCTGCACTCCGAGACGGACCCTTCGCTTTTAAAAGCCATCGTGGACTTTTTGAGCCATCAATACAGGAACGCCGAAGCTAAGGACGCCCTCTTGGGCGTCATCCGGGTGAGGATCCCCAGCCACCCTCTCTACGGCTTGCGGGCCGAGGGCGCCGAGGGGCTCGCCTTTCTCGACGCGGTCGAAGCCATCCCCGACTTGGAGCGCTTAGCGAACGATCCCGATGACGCGGTGCATCTGGCGGCGCTGAAAGCCTTGCAGGACTTGGCCGGCGCCCAAGACCCTTTCAAGAAGGAGCCGGATCCCAAATACTAACCCGAATTCCCCAGTTGGGGAATTCGCCCGCAGGGCCGCCGCGGCGCAGCCGAGGCGGGGTTGTCCGGCGACGCAGGCGCAACCGCGGTTGCATAATTGACACAATGCTTTCAGATGGGACAGAGGCTGCAACCCCGGTTTTCGGACTAACCTCTTCAGCTTCGCTCCCCGGGTGTTCCGTCACCGTCAACAAGATAATATGCGGCCAGCGCAAGCGTGGTTCCCGTGTCGTCGCCTCCGGGCGCGCCCGTCCGTTTTGGGAGGCGCGCGGTGAAAGCCCACTTTGAGAAGTTATTGGCCCTGCTTGACGTTGAGCACG
>Ga0156243_1066_pt1 | contig 50369 bp, 44 predicted proteins | sample RifCSPlowO2_12_FD_107890 | JGI IMG/M metagenome (GOLD analysis project Ga0156243, IMG submission 107890) | Elusimicrobia bacterium RIFCSPLOWO2_12_FULL_59_9 | reverse complement strand
TCTTGGCGGCCGCGCCCGCCAAAAAACCCGGCGCCGCGCTGCGGCGGTTTTCGCCGGGTTTGGAGGGCGTCCCCAGGCGCGCCGAGATTGTCGAGCGCAGCATCGGCGCGGAGGTGGACATCACCAAAGCAAAATTTATGGTCATCGGAGGGCGGGGGATACGGGGCGAGTTCGGCCTGCTGATGGAGTTGGCCGGGCTGATTGGCGCGGAGATCGGCGCTTCAAGGGTGGCGGTGGATGAAGGCTGGATAGGAAAGGAGCACATGGTCGGCCAGACCGGCTTAGGCAGGCGATGATGGCCGCGATGCCGCCGCCAAAACCCGTCACCTCGCTCAAGAGCAGCGACGGGTCCTCCGGCTTCATCTCCATATTGGTGCAATCGGCGGTAAGGCCGGTCCTGAGCCTGACAGCCAAGCGGCCCGCCAAATCGCGTCCATCGGGCGTGGCGCCGAGCAGCAGGAGGTTGGGCTTGTGCTTCAAAACCGCCTCGGCCGCGGCGGCGCAATAAAGGTCGGTGGTATAATTCTTTAAAAGCGGGTTTTCTCCCAAAACGATCTCATCGACGCCGCGGGAGAGCGCCTCCTCGGCCAAGCTTCCGGCCTCGTGTCCCAGAATAAATCCCGTCAGCGGCTCGCCGGCTTTATCGGCGAGCTCGCGGCCCTTGGCCAGGAGCTCCAAGGAAACGCTCGCCAGCAACTCTCCATCGTGCTCCAGCCAAACCCAGACGCCCCGGGCTTGCTCCGCTCCGTAAAGGGAATCAGCCACCTTACCGGCCTCCTTGCACGGCGGTTCCGAGCGCCGGAGCGGGCGCGCCCAGCGCCTCAAGCGCCAACTCGGCCACATCCATCACCGCCGGCCCGGCCTCAAGTTGGTTGGCGCTGTCTTCCAGGCAGGAAATGCAAAACGGGCAGGCCGCGGCAAGAATCTGGGCGCCCGCCTCGCCGGCCTGACGAACCCTCAGCCGCGAAAATCTTTCCGCCGCGGGCGTCTCCAAAAACATCCTGCCGCCGCCGGCCCCGCAGCACAGAGCGCCTTCCCTGGACTCGGCCAGCTCCGCCAATTCCACGCCGGGGATATGCCTCAACACCTCGCGCGGCGCCTCATATTCTCCGTTCCTGCGGCCCAAATAGCAGGGATCATGAAAGGCGACTCGCTTGGGCACGCTGCCCTTGAAGCTGAGGCGGCCCGCTTTGAGAAGATCAGCCAATACCTGCGTGTAGTGCAGCGTCTTAAAACCCGCCTCAAGCCGGGGCGTATGGTTGAGAAACATGTCGTAGCAATGCGGCGAAATCGCGACCAAAGTGCGGACCTTCTTTGCGGCGAAAAGCCTCGCGTTGGCCGCGGCGATCTCGGCGGCGTAGGCCGCGTGCCCCAGGGCCATGGCGGCCTCGCCGCAGCAGGGCTCCTCATCTCCCAGAGTGCCGAAGCTCACGCCCGCCTCGCGCAGCAACCGGACCAGCGCCCGGGCGATTTTCTGCATGCGACGGTCGTAGGAGGCCGTGCAGCCGAGGTAGAGCAGCATTTCATCGCCGGCCTGGAAGCGCCGCACCTCCAGCGATTTGGCCCAGTCGGAGCGCGCGGAAGGCGGCAGGCGGTAGGGGTTTCCGTCCTGATAAATTCCCCACAACACGGAGGGAAGTCCCTTTGGAACCTGCCTTTTTTTCCACGCCAGGGAGCGCAGCGCCCGGAGAACGCGGACGATGGGCACCCCGCGCGGGCAGCGCGGCTCGCAAGCGCCGCAGGAGGTGCACAACCACAGCATCCGGCCGTCTTCCTCCACGCCGAGTTGGGCGGCGCGGATGATTCGCCGGACGTTGAGAGGCTCTTCCCGCACCCGGCCCCACGGACAAACGGCGGTGCAGGTTCCGCACTGATAGCACGGCCAAGCGTCCCCGTTGGTCGCCTCCAGAACCTCCTGCCAGCGGGCGTCATCGAGCGACACCGCCCCGTTTCCAGGCGCAGGCCCGCTCATATCTTCTCCGCGGGCGCCGGGGCCGCCTTGCCCCCGAGTCCCGCCGCGCCACGTCTCGCACCACCGGTGCTTCCATCGTCCTTGAGCTCCGCGAAAGGGCCGGCGCATCCGGGACCTCGCAGATCGTCACGCCCCTCTGGGGTTTCCATCGTCCCTGAGCTCCGCGAAGGGGCTGCGGAGAGTGCCGCCGCGTAGTTTTTCACCACCGCATGCATCTCTTTCATCTTGGCCGCGAACTCCTTTCCCTCCGCCGCCGAAATCCACTGGAGCTGGAATCTGTCCTCCGCGACCCCCTTGCGGGCGAACATCGCCTTCCAAGCCCGGTAGCGCTTGAGCGTATTGGTGTTGGCGTAATTGTAGTGGCAGTCGGAGCCTTGCAGCGTCAGCCGGCAGCCGGTGATGAGAACCGCTCCGGCGCCTTTTCCAAAAGCGCGCTCGATGAAGGACTTCTCGATGCGGGCCGAGCACATCGTGCGGATGACCCGCGAAGAGGCCGGATACTGGACCTTTTCGATGCCGGCTTGATCGGCCCCCGCGTAAGAGCACCAGTTGCAGGCGAACACCAAGGCTTTTTCCTCGGGTTTGTCGCTCAAGGCGGCGTCGATCTGCGAAAGAACCTGGTCCTGGGTGAAATAGGGCATGTCGATGGCGCCGAAATTGCACTGGGCGGCGCAGGTGCCGCAGCCCATGCACAGCGCGGCGAGGATATTGATCGAGCCCGTCTTGACTTTCCCCATCTGCTCGATCGCCCCGAAGGGGCACACGCGCACGCAGGCCATGCAGGCCGTGCACTTTTCGCCGTCAAGCTTGGCCGTCAGCGGCTCCTTCTCTATGTGGTCCTTGGCCAGAAGACCGGAAGCCTTGGAGGCGGCCGCCAGAGCCTGAGCCACGGCCTCGCGCACGTCTTTGGGCGCCTGCGCCGAGCCGGCCAAGTAGATGCCCTGCGAGGCCGTTTCGGCCGGACCCAGCTTGGGGTGGCGCTCCAACAAGAATCCGTCCTGGCTTTGCGCCAGCTTGAGCTGCGAGGCAACGCCGTCGTTTTGCGGCGTCAGAGCCGCCGCCAGAATCAGGCGGTCGGTGGGAATGTGGACCTCGCGGCCTGACAACTCGTCCCACAATACCGCGTTTCCATTCTCGAAACGGACGGCTTCTTCGGGCGCTTTTTCTGGATTGTAGCGGAAAAACTGGACGCCCTCCCTGCATGCCTGTTCGTAAATCTCCTCGGCATTGCGGCTGAAGCTGCGGATGTCCTTGTAGAGCACCCGCACTTTCTTGCCCAGCCGCCTCAAGTGCAGCGCCTGGCTGATCATGGAGGCGCAGCAGTAGCGCGAGCAGCCGGCGTTTCCCTTGCGCGAGCCGACGCAGCCCACGAAGGTGAACTTATCCCCCTCAAGCTCGCCGCCCGCCAGGCGCCGCTCCAAATCTAAGTTGGTCCAAACTCTTGCGTCAGTCCCGCAGCCGAACTCCGTCGGTTGGTAAGGCGCCGCGCCGGTGGCCATCACCACGGCCCCGACGCGCAACTCCTCCCCCGTGGAAAGCCGGGCATGGAAGCTGCCCACGTAGCCGCCGATCTGCTCCACCGCGGTCTGCGTGTGGACGCGCACGCCCGTCTGGTCGAGCTGTTTGATCAAGGCCGCGATCAATTCCGTGGCGTTGACGCCGGAAGGCGCCAAAGTCGTTAGATCGGCCACGATGCCGCCCAGGCGAGGGCCGCGCTCAACTAAATGTGTAACGTAGCCTTGGCGGGCCAGGGCGGCCGCGGCGGTCATGCCCGCCACTCCGCCGCCGATCACCAGGGCCTGCTGCGAGACCGGCTGCTGCGTCGGTTCCAGCGGGCTCAAGCGCTTGGCTTTTTCCACGGCCATGGCGGTCAAATCCATCGCCTTCAAGGTAGCGGCCTCTTTGTCCTCCTTATGCACCCAGGAATCCTGATTGCGCACGTTGGCCATTTCCAGCAAATAGGGGTTTAAGCCCGACCTGCGGCACACGCCGCGGAAGGTGACCTCGTGGGTCTTGGGAGAGCAGGCCGCCAAAACGACGCGCGTGATCTTGTTGTCCCGGATGGCCTTTTCGATGTCCTTCTGGGTGTTTCCGGCGCAGGAAAACATCTGCGTCTGGGCGTAGACCACGCCCGGAATTTTCTTGGAGAATTCCGCCACGCGCTTGACGTCCACCACTCCCGCGATGTTGGAGCCGCAGTGGCAGATGAAAACCCCCACGCGCGGCGTTTCGACGCCCTTCATGGGCGCGGCCTTCTCCTCCTCGGCCCAATGCCGGGAATCCAAATGGCCCAAGGCCAGCACCGCCGCCGCGCCGCCCTCGGCCACCGAGTCCGGGATGTCCTTGGCGCCGGAGGCGCAGCCGGCGATATACACGCCGGGCCGCGTGCTGGCGATCAAACCCCCCTGGGTTTCCTCCGATTTAAAAAAACCGTCGGGGTCCGTCTCCACGCCCAGGGCCTTGGCAAGGTCATTAAGGCCGGCCGAAGGCTGCACCGCGGTGGCCAGAACGGCGAGATCAAAATCCTGCTTCACGAGGCGACCCTCCGCCGTGCTCTCATAGACGGCCCTGAGGCCGCCCTCCCCGTTGGGCGAGAGCTCCGCCAGCCGGCCGCGAATGAATTTGGCCCCCTCTTGGGCCGTGCGCGCCCAAAAATCGTCGAAGCCTTTGCCGTAGGCGCGGCGGTCCATATAAAGAACGGTGACGTCCTTGACCCCGTGGTCCATGAGTTGGAAAGCGTGCTTGGCGGAGTACATGCAGCAGAAGCGCGAGCAGTGCCTGAAGAAGCGCCGGTCCCTGGAGCCGACGCACAAAACCAGAAGCGCGTTGCGCGGATGCCGCCCGTCCGAGGGCCGTATGACCTCGCCGCCCGTGGGACCGGCCGAGGTCAAGAGCCTTTCGAGCTCCATGGAGGTGAGAATGTCGGGGTGGGTCCCGTAGCCGTATTCCTTGATGCGCTCCGCTGGCATGAGGTCGTAGCCCGTGGCCACGATGACCGAAGCCGCCTCCCGCACGAGGGTCTCCTGGCGCGGCATGCCGAAATCGATGCAGCGCGGCCCGCAAGCCTCCACGCAGCGCTGGCACGGCAGATAATTGGGGGGATCGTTGAGACAATTGTCCAAGTCCACCAAATAGGCGCCGGGCACGGCCTGTGTGATGGGCGTGTAGATGGCCTTGCGAAAAGCCATGCCGGAGTCGAACTCATTGGGCAAAACCTGGGGGCAGGCCTGCGAGCACAGGTCGCAGCGCGTGCATTCGTCGGTGACCAAGCGGTTTCGCTTGACAATCTTGGCGGTAAATCGCCCCGGCCCGCCCTCCAAGCCGACGACCTCCGCCGGGCTGAGAATTTCGATGTTTTTATTCTGGGCGACCTCGCTCATCTTCGGAGCCTCGATGCATATCGAGCAGTCCAAGGTGGGAAAGTTTTTATCCAGCACGGCCATCTTGCCGCCGATGGAGGGCGATTTTTCGATCAGGATCACGTGAGCCCCGGCCTCGGCCAGATCCAGAGAGGCCTGAATGCCCGCAATGCCGCCGCCGATGACCAGAATCGAGTCGCTCATCTTGCCGCCTTGCTCCGGACCTGATCCAATCCCAAGGCAAAAGCCTTCAAATTGAGGGTCACGGTCTTGGCCTTGACCGTCGAAGCGATGGCTTTCTCCGCAGCCGCGAAGCTGACCGCCCGGGTCAAACCTACCAGATAGCCGAACATCACCACGTTGGCCACTATTTTTTTGCCGAGCTCCTCAGCCAGGCGCGTCGCGAAGATCGACGGCGCCGACGCGTCCATGGGAGAGGGCCGGACAAGGCCGGAGTCCAATATCAGCGTGCCGCCCTTCTTTAGGCCTGGACGGAATTTGGCGTAGGCCTCCTGAAACATGCACACCAGGATGTCCGGACGGGTGACCAGAGGAAAGTCGATGGGCGCGTCGCTGATGACGACGTTGGCGCAGGAAGCGCCGCCCCGCGCCTCCGGGCCGTAGGACTGCGTGAAAACCGCCTGTTTGCCGTCGTAGAGCGCCGCGGCCTTGCCCAGAAGGAGTCCGGTCAACACGATGCCCTGTCCGCCGAAACCGGCGATTTGAATCTCCGTCCTCATGGAGCCCCCTCCATGGCGGCGCCGCCGCCGTCGGCGCTCCTGTCGTCGCGGCCAAACTCCGCGGCGGGGCCCTGCTCGATCACGGGCGGCCGGAAATGCGGCCGGTCGATGTCCACAAAATTTCCAAGGATGAACGGCTGGTCGATGCGGCGCAAATCCAGGTCCAGCTCATGCAGAGCCGCCCGGTGATTGACGACGCAGCGGCTGCGGTAGCGCTCCATCTCCTCCAGGCCGTCGCCGATGTTGTTAGGACGTCCGAAGCCGGTCGGGCACGGAGCGAGCACCTCGATGAAGGTGAAGCCTTTTTTCTTCATGGCCCGGACCATGGCCTCTTTAAGCTGCCGCACGTGCAGCGCCGTCCACCGCGCCACGAACGTCGCTCCCACCGCCGCCGCCAGATAGGGAAGGCTGAAAGGCCTTTCGGCGTTGCCGTAAGGGGCGGTGGCGGCTTTGGCTCCCAAAGGCGTGGTCGGCCCGGCTTGGCCGCCGGTCATCCCGTAATTGAAATTATTGACGCAGATGACGTTGAGATTGATGTTGCGCCTGGCGGCATGGATGAAGTGATTGCCGCCGATGGAGATGAGGTCGCCGTCGCCGCTGAAAACCGTGACCTTAAGATCGGGCCGGACGACCGAAATGCCCAGCGCGAAAGGAATGGCCCGGCCGTGGGTCGTATGGTAGGAGTCCACGTTGACGTAGCCCGCCACGCGGCCGGTGCAGCCGATTCCGGAAACGCACACATGGCGCTCCAGGGGTATTCCAGAGTCCAGCATCGCCTGGGCAAAACAATGCATGGCCGGCCCGATGCCGCAGCCCGGACAAAGAATATGGGGCAGCCGATCGGCCCGGAAAAGCGAATCCAGATGATGACTTGGGACGATTTTTGCGCCCTCGACGCTCATGAAAGCGCGGCCTCCAAAATATCCTCGGGCAGTATCATCGCTCCGCCGGGATGATTGACGCGCGCCACCGGAATCTGGGTCAAGCGCTCCACCTCCCTGGAAATCTGGCCCATGTTGATCTCGGCCACGACGAATCGCTTCACCTCCCCCTTCCTTAATAAGCGGCGGAGCTTATCCTCAGGAAAGGGCCAAAGGGTGATCGGCCTCAGCAGTCCCACCCGGACGCCCTTTTCCCTGGCCGTGAACACGGCTTGCCTGGCCGAACGCGAGGTGCAGCCGTACGCCACGACCACGACCTCGGCGTCGTCTAAATGCAGCCCCTCGTATTCCACGATCGCCGCAGCGTTGAGACGGACCTTATCGATCAGCCGCGTCACCAAGATCCGGTGGGCTTCGGCGTTCAAGGCGGGGTAGCCTTTTTCATCATGAGTGAGGCCCGTAAAATGGACTTTGTAGCCTTCGCCCGCATGGGCCATCGGTGGAACGCCGTTTCCATCGGCCTTAAAGGGGAGAAAAGCCGCCTCCGAAGCCGGCCTAACCGGCCTCTTGCGGCCGGAAAAAGCGATTTTGACCGCCTCCGGAATCACGACGCGCTCGGTCATATGGCCGATGATCTCATCCATCAAGACGAGCGTGGGAATGCGGTATTGATCCGCGGTGTTGAAGGCCTTGATCATCAGGTCGAAGCACTCTTGCGCGGAGTTGGGACAATAGGCAACGATGCTGTAATCGCCGTGCGAGCCCCAGCGCGCCTGCATGACGTCCCCCTGGCCGACCGCGGTGGGAAGCCCGGTCGAAGGCGAGCCCCGCATCACGTCCACGATGACGCAGGGAATTTCCATCATGGCGGCCAAGCCGATATTTTCCATCATCAGGCTGAAGCCGGGACCCGAGGTGGCCGTCATGCTGCGCGCTCCCGCCGCCGATGCTCCCAGGACGGCGGCCAAACTCCCGAGCTCGTCTTCCATCTGGACGAAGCTGGCGCCGAGCTCGGGCATTCTGCGGGACAAATGCTCGGTGATCTCCGTTGATGGAGTGATGGGATAGCCGGCGAAAAACTCAAGCCCCGCCGCGAGCGCCCCCTCGGCGCAGGCGTGATCGCCCACCATGAAGTGCTCGCCGCCGCTCACCCGCTTGCCGGAGCTCATTTCCTCTCCTCGGTAAAGATGGCAAATTCCGGACAAACCAGGTCGCAGAACCGGCAGTGGACGCAGTCCGCTTCCTTGCCGGGCGCGACGACCGGGTAGTGGTAGCCTTTGGCGTTGATGCTCCCGGACTCCGCCAGGACCTTCTTGGGGCAAAACTCGATGCAGAAACGGCAGCCCTTGCAGCGCTCCGGCAGGACATAAACCTGCCCCTGCGGGATTTTGGCGGAAGTCCAATTGACCGGGCGTCTTGTCGTCATGCGCTCTCAACCCGCGGTGCCAACGTCGGTTAGGTAAGCCTCCAAGATGATGTCGTTCTCCTTTCTCTCATGCAGCCTGAGGTCGGCGGCAAACTCCAAAAAGGCCCTTTGAAGCGTCCTGGCGCCGGAAGCTTCCTGGGACGCGGGGGTCTCGGCCAGCTCGCACAGGCCGTCGGCGCGCCGCAGGAGCTCGCGGTGCTCCTCATAAAGCGCCGCGACCTGCCGGTTGAACTCGGGGCGAAACTCCGTCACCTCCTCGAACTTGCCTCCCGACTCTTCAAGCTCGAAATGGGCGGCCAGGCGCTTGCGCAAGGACTGAAGCAGCCGCTGCACCTCCGCGCAGGAGAGCTCCGCGCCGCCGGGAGAGGCGGCCAGCAGGCCCTCCAGGCGTCCCAGATCGCCCAGGATGGCGCGGTGATCGGCCAGGATTTCGTCGGTCAGGCTCTGGCGCTTCATCTCCGCCAGAAGCCTCATTTTCAGGTGCTCGCCGACCCAATTTTTGAGCCTGCGGCGGACGTCGGCGAAAGCCGCCGACGCGATCAACGCCCCGACCGCCGCTCCGGCGGCAAGCCCGAGCGCGAAAGGAATCACGGGACTTGAATGCTCGTCACTGTTTTTCATGATGCGCTCCAGCGCCGTTCTTGCGGCGCAGAAAAATGTGGTCGGCCAAAACGGGGTCCATCGCCAGAATGCCGTCCGGCGTGGAAACCACGACGGCGGGAGAGGTTTGAACGACCCGGACGACGCTGCCGGGAACAAGCCCCATGGAAAGCAGCCGGTGCAGCTCCGGCCGGTTATGAGGCGAGAGATAGACGATTTGCCCCTCCTGGCCCTCCAGCATGGAGCTCAGCGGCGCCACGATGGGGCCGGTATGCTTCAAAGCCTTCATGCAGCATTCCCCGGGAGGGATGGAAAATCCATGTGGGCAGGCTTGCGGGTGGCCCAACAAGGTGCAGATCGCGTTCTCGACATCGCGGGTGATGACATGCTCCAGCCGGCAGGCGTTGGGATCGATTTGCTCGCGGGGAAGCTCCAAAACGTCGGTGAGGAGCCTTTCGGCCAGCCGGTGCCGCCGGGCCATGTCGTGGGCGATGGTCAGGCCTTTGCCCGACATGCAAAGGTTGCCGTCCGTTTGAGAAACGAAGCCGCCTTGGATCAGGTCCTCCAATATCCCCGGACGAATCGCCTCCTGGAGCAGCGCTTCCAGCTCGCTTTTTTTGATCACGCCCTGCTCGAATTGAGTCCACAAAATGCCCAGCGCCTGCTCAACATCCTCCTCTTCGGTGCTGGGAATCGGATATTTCTTGTTGACATCCATAATCAGGACCAACCCAGGGCCAGCAGAATTTGATTGACGCCGGCCGAGACTAAAAGCGCATAAAAAATGACCAAGCCGCTGATCGCAAGCGTCACCTTGAGCCCGCGCTCCTTAACCGACATGAACCATTGGGCGATGCAGGGCATAAAGAGCGTGATGGCCACCAGGCTCACGGCGCTCTGCCTCAGGCTCAAGAGCCCCTGGCGTTGGAGCTGGTAGAGACCGGCCGCGCCGTAGTCGCGGCGCAGGAAGCCGACCAAAAAAGCCTCGGTGGCCTTCTCCGGCAGGCCCAAAAGCCCGGTGATGAGAGGAGCGCAAAAACGCTCCACGGCCCCGAGCCAGCCCAGGGCATCCAAAAAATACAGCGCCAGAGTGCCGTAAATGAAAAGCGGCACCACCTCCCACACATACCATTTCAGCCGCGAGGCGACCTTGGTCAGCAGATTTTTCATCTGCGGAAGACGCATCGGCGGAATCTCCATCAAAAACGGGGCCGGAGCGCCGGGCAAAAGCTTCGAAGACACCCAGCCCGCGCCCAAAAATGTGGCGACGACGACAAAAAGCCACAGCGCGAAAACGGACCCGCTGAGGCCGGCGGTCATGGCGAAGATGACCCCTAGTTGCGCCGAGCAGGGCACGGCCAAGGCCAGGAGAAAGCTGGCCAGAATTCTTTCCTTCTTGGTGTCCAGAATGCGCGTGGTCAGAAGCGCCATCGTTCCGCAGCCTACGCCCAAAATCATGGGCAGCACCGCTTTGCCGTTGAGGCCGATGATTTTAAAAGCGCGGTTGAGCAAGACCGAGAGCCTGGGCAGGTAGCCGGTATCCTCCAAAAATCCAAGGGCCAGGAAGAAAGTGGTCACGATAGGCAGTATCAAGGCGAAGGCATAGGTCAGCGCCATGGTGAACACGCCGTAATCGCCGATGAGCATATCCCTTAGAAACGGCCAGGGGACGAGAAGGTGAACCGCCCGCGTCAACACGGGGTTGACGGTGCCGCCGAAAACGGTGTTTTCCAAAAAATCAACCGCAATCTGGGCTCCCAGCACTCCGACAAATTCATACAGGGCCCAAAGCGCCAGGACGGCGATCAGGTAGCCGGGCCAGGGCCGCAAGCACCATTGCCCCAGAACCTGCAGGCCGCGGCCGGCCGGGACCGAAAAAGGCGCGGCAGGCGAGGTCAAAACTTCCGCCAATACCAAAGCCGCCTGCTCCCTTCTGGACTCGATGAATATGGCCGGAAGAGGCCGGAGGAAGCGCCTGCGGATATTTTCCAGGCAATGCGCGATGCGGCCGGAAATCTGGGGCGGCAGCAATGGAAAATCCTCGGGAGGTGTGTGGTTTTGGAGCAGGAGGGCGGATATAAAGCGGAGCTTGTCCGGCAGCTCGGCCTGAAGGTTCCGTATCGCCCTCTGAACCTCGGGAGGATAGCTGTTCTTCCACTTGGGAGGCGCGGCCTGGAAAAGGCTTTTTCTTAATTCCTCGAGTCCTTCTTGGGTAGTGGCGACCGTTTTCACGACCGGAATGCCCAGGATTTCCGACAAGCGCTCGGCGTCGATGCGGTAGCCCCACGAATCGGCCTCGTCCATCATGTTGAGGCACAAAACCATGGGGATGTTCAGTTCGGAGAGCTCGAAGGTCAGGCTCAACGTCCGCGCGAGATTTTTGGCGTCGGCCACCTGAATCAAAACGCCGGGAGACTGCAGCAGCAGAGACCGGGTCACTTTTTCCTCTTCGCTGTGCGACACCAAAGAATAAATGCCCGGGCTGTCGACGAACTCCACAAGATGCCCGCGGACGCGGCCTGTGCCCTGAGCCACGTCCACCGTGGTGCCCGGATAGTTTGAAACCGTCACGTATTTGCCCGTCAGGGCGTTGAACAGGACTGACTTCCCGACGTTGGGATGGCCGACCAGCACGGCGCGCATGTCGGCGACCTGCTTGTGCTCCGGATTATCCAGGATGGAAGAATCGTGAGAATGCATCTTAATAAGGAAGGGCCGGAGATTCTGTGAACCCCCGGCCCTTTAAAAAACCTCGCGGGCTGCCGTTGGGGGGAAGAGGCCTCTCCGCGACTGCGCCGCGGCCGGGGCTTTCCCGCCCGATATCATGCAACAAAATTGCCAAGCCCCCGACGATTTAGTCGCCTTCCGGCTCCTGCCCGCCCTCTTGAGGTTTTGCCTCTTCCTCGGGCGCCGCCTCCGCCGGTACCGGTGCCGGAGCCAGCGAGCGCATATAGGCGATGACGGCGTCTATCTCTTCGGCCTTCATTTTGTCCTTATAGCCCGGCATCTTGTTGATGCCCTCGGCCGTGAGGTCGAAGAGCTCTTTGTCGGTTTTAGAAAGGCTCCCCTCGTCAATCAGGTCCAGGGCCGCCAACTCCAGCTTGAACATTTTGGCCATGGCCTCTTTGCCCTTGCCGTCTTTGCCGTGGCAGGACGCGCATTTGGCCTCATAGAGCTTGGCGCCGGCCTCCACGTCGCCCGCGCCGGCGGCCTTGGGCACACCCCCGCCCAGCTCGCGCATGTAGGCGGCCAGGACGGCGAGTTCCTCGCCCGAGAGCTTGCCCTCGAAGGCCGGCATCTTGTTCTTTCCCTTAGTCGTAGTGGCGATCAGTTCCTCGTCAGTTTGGGCCAAGGTGGGCTCGTCTATCAAATTCAAAGCCGCAGGCTCCAGCTTGAACATCTTGGCCATGGCCTCTTTGCCCTTGCCGTCTTTGCCGTGGCAGGAGGCGCACTTGGCCTCGTACAACTTGGCGCCGGGCCCTCCATCGGCTTTCTTGGCAGCCTTGGCCTTGCCTCCTCCCAGCCCGCGCAGGTAGGCGATCAAATCAGCAATCTCCTTTTTGGAAAGCTTGCCCTCAAATACCGGCATCTTGTTTTTTCCCTTGGTCACGATCGCAATAAGCTCATCGTCGGTCTTGGTCAAGGTCGCCTCGTCCGCCAAGTCCAAAGCCGCCGGCTCCAGCTTGAACATCTTGGCCATGGCAAGATTGCCCTTGGCCTCTTTGCCGTGGCAGGAGGCGCATTTGGCGCCGAAAACTTCCTTGCCCTTGCCGCTGTCGGCCGCGCGGACGCCGGAAACGCAAAACAACAAGCATAAGGCGACAAACCGTTTCATGCGTTTCCCTCCTTCTTAAAACGCGTAGGACAGGCCCAACGAAATCAAGTGCGCCTCGTAGCCGGTCTGCGCGGCCCCCAGAAACACCGAGGTGGCCCAATCCTTCTGATAGACTTCCAAGTCATCCTGCGACCAGTCGGTTTCGGTGTAGCGCTGATACTCGTAACCAAGCCTGGCCGTCAGGCTTTGAGACCAGCGGTAGCGCATGCTGGCGCGGAGCTTCTGCAGGCGAGAATAAGTATTGGGGAAATCCGTGGCCAAAGCGCTGGCGGTGGTGATGGTGCCCGGATTGCTCGCCTGCTGCAGGCCCTTGAGATAGGTCATGCCCCAGCCCAAATCCGCGTCTAGTTTGTCTTTTAGCAAAACGGATTGGACGCCGACATCCACGGAATGGGCCGTGTCCTTGAGGACTCCCGCCCAGTCGTTGGCAACGAGATCGTCGGCTGTTGAACTGCGATAGCGGGAACGGGTGAATGCGGACATCTGTTCCCAGCTATAATCTGCGTAAATGCCCAGCCTATCCGAGGGACTAACGCTTGCGTCCACCGAGTAATAGAGAGTCCGCCCGTCCTGGACCCCATATTCCGCGTCATAATCGTCTTTAGTCAAGCCGTAATCCACTCCGGCATTGAGATAATCCAGCGGATCCCAGTCGGCGCGCACCGTAACCTTATGGCGTTTGCGGCCCGCCAAGTCAAATTTTCTCAACTGCGGCATTTCCCCAAGAGCCGTGCCCTCGCCCAGAGGGAATGACTCCTCGGCCCAGTGAAGCTCCTCGTTATAATCCTTCACGATGCGGCGCGCGTATTGATAGCTCGGCCTCACGACCAAGTCATAGAATGGACCCGCCTTAAAGGACACTGCGTAAATATCCTCCTGGGTGGCCTTCGCCTCGAAAAAGTCGTACCCTATCCTCTCCCAGTCATAGGCCAGCTTCATGCTCAAAGGCTTGGCGATGGAGTAATAACAGTCGGCGCCGGCGTTGGTCTTATCGTAGCTGTAAGGAAGGCTCCGCCTGACATTCCCGTATTTAAACGACTTCGTTGGGGTTCCGGTGGAATAGGAAGAATCGTACGGAATCCGCTCGAGCGTCAGTTCGGGCGTCCGGTTGTCGATGTCGTAGTGCTTGGCGCGAACGTTCACCGACACGGGGGTTACCGGCTTCCAATTCCACCTCAAAGCCGCGTTGAGGGTGTTGACCATGCCGTCCAGGCTCGATTGAGGCACGAAGCCCGCCACCCGGGCCTTGCTCAAAATAACCGCATTGGAGGTCGGAGGCAGGAAGGGATCGTTTTGCCTTAGAGACGTGAAGGAGGCGTTGGCGTTTAGATGGCTTTTGGCCGTGGTCTTTGCGGAAAAGTCGGTGCTGAACTGGTGGGAATGGTTGTTGGGAGGCAGCGCAAGCCGGGCCGTGCCGGGAGTGGAGCTCCCGCTGGCGCTCGCCGCGGTATCGGTCAAATTGACCGGATTGTCGACCGTCAACGAGTGAATGCCGTTGGCGAAGGCTGAAAAGTTGTAATTCGCCCTCCAGCCCAGAGTTTTGCCGACATACTCCGTCCCGAAGTTTAGATCCTGAGTCAGGTAATCCACTGGCTCCGGGGCCTCTGCGATCTGGAAACCGAAGTTTACGCCGATGTTCTTCTGCCCGTCTTTCTTCTCAGCGGAGTAGCCGAGATTGACCCGCCAAGGTCCCGTCGGGCTGTAGGTGTAGGCAAGGCTGCTCTTGGTCCGGTCCACCCTTAAGGGAATGCCGGGCGCCCACGGAAAGAAACCCGCCGCGTTGGTGGTGGACGTCTGCAAGCTTGATTGCAGATTGTCCGGCAACGTGAAAACCCCCTCCCCGTCGTTTCTGAGAAACGTCCGCGCGCTGTTGGACAGGTTGTGGGGAGTTTGATCGTAACCGAGAGAAAACTTATGGAGTCCCCAAATGCCCGTCTCGATGTTCAGGCTCTGGTCCTTAAATCCGGGCTTCGCTCCGTCCAGCCGGAAATAATAATCGTCTCCATAATTCCGCAAGCCCAAACTTTCCACGTAAAATCCACGCGGAATGTCTATGTACTCATCGAATTTGGAAGAGGCGACGTCGCCTCGAACCGCCTGTCCCCCGAAGTCCAAACTGACGCTGGGGTCGGAGGCCCATACGGCGGGCGCCAAAATGAGGGCTGCCAACGTGGCCGGGATGATTTTTTGTAAACGCATATTTCCTCCTTACCTCTGGAAGCGAACGCCTGCGGGATGATTCGACCCGTGGATTTGCGAATGGCACTCCGTGCAGCTCCGTCCCACAAGGGTAATACTGGAGGGCGTGCTGGCGGTGGAAGGGTGCCGCGTGATGATGTGGCACTGCTGGCAAAGCCTGGGCCGCTTGGTTTTAAGGAGCTTTTCATGTTTCGAGCCGTGAGGGGTGTGGCAGTTCAAGCAGTTCTCGCGGACCGGGGCATGCTCCCACAAAAACGGCCCTTTTTTCTCGGCGTGGCAGGAAAGGCAGTTTTCGTTGACGGAAGCCTGCTTCAACAAAGTGGGGCCGACGCTGCCGTGGGGATTGTGGCAACTGGTGCAGGTCAGCTTGCCCTCATGCAGAGGCATATGGGAGGAGCGCTGAAACTGCGCCTTTTTCACGCTATGGCATTGATAGCAGGTTTCCATTTCCGTGGTTTTCGCCAGGAGGAATTTTTCCTCCTTGCTCTTGGCGTGGTGCAGGCTGTGGCAGGAAAGGCAGGAAACGTCCCGCGAATCATGGGAACCACCGTCCCAATGAAAGCGATTACCGCCCTGGTGGCACTCCAGGCACAATTTTGCAACGTTCTTGCTGGAAAGGGTTTTCGGATTTTTGATGGTGAAAAAATCGGCATTGCCCTTGTCCCCGGCAGCCCCGCCGTGCAAGGAGCCGGGCCCGTGGCAGGTCTCGCAGGATTTTGAAAAATCGATCCCTTTGGCGGCCGGCCAGGCTCTGGCATGGATATTATCCTTGAAGGAAGCCCTGTCCGCGTGGCAGGCGATGCAGGTTTCAGCGCCCACAAATTCGGCGGTTTTTGCCGCGGGCTGCTCGGTGGACGGGGCGGTTGAGACGGCTTCCCCCTCTTGGGCGGATACGCGGGGTTCTATGCCCCGGCTAAACAACAGGACGGTCAACACAGCCATAACCGATGCGATCCAATGGATGGTTTTCTTCATCGTCTTTTCTCCCTATCTTGATTTACAGCTTATGTCGAACGCCATCTCACGCTATCCTCATTTGCAACAAAACGGCCAATCAAGGCCGGGGCTTGTCTCCCGTATACGGGCCGGGGGGGCGCGCCTTGCCTTCGACTTTCCCCAGATTGAGCCTGTCGCGTTCCTTCACCACCTCATCAAAAAGCCGGCGCAGTTCCTCCGTCTTGGCCGCGAATTCGCTTTTGTTATCCAGTTTACGAATCTTGGAATCGTAAACCAAAAAATCCAGGACGACGGCGGCTTCGGCTTTGGATATGCCGGTGCCGGGCCGGCTCTCCGTCCGGATATGCATGCGCTGGATGTATCTTTCCCAATCTTTACGAACGGCGAAAGGAGCGTTGATGGGCCGCGCCAAAGTGTGGCACTGAGAGCACGTCCTGGCGAAAACGGCGTAGCCGTCCTGCTGTTTCTTAGGATATGAGCTGATGTCGATCTCCGCGGCTCCGAGATCGTAATAAAAGCGCGCCTCAAACTGCTCCGCGCTGAAGCGCGGCTCGGGCGAAGCCTGCGGAGGCTTCTTGCAGCTCGCCAGATTGAGTCCCGCAGCCGCCGTCAGAGCGCCTATCCATCCGTTTTTTATGGAAAATATTTTCATGCGCCTCACTCCGGTTTAAAGCCGAAACCGGTCGCAGACCCTTCCTGCAACAACCTTGCCAATAAAGGAGTCCGCAGTCCGGTAACGGCGGATTTGTTGCCTGTGATGAATCGTCATGACTATCAAAGCCGCGCTGTCGAGCGTTTGGGTCCTGGCCATCCTGTCGACCGGCCTCCCCGCTTGGGGGCAGCAAAACGAGGACTGTATGGCTTGCCATTCCGAGGGGCTGATGGGAGCGCCCCGCGTGGACTTCAAAAGCCACAAAGCCTCCATCCACGGCCGGCATCTGTGCATTTCCTGCCACGCGGACGCCGCCAATCTGCCGCATCCGGAGAAGCTCGCTCCGGTCTCCTGCAAAACCTGCCACCGCATCGAGTCCCAAATTTACATGAACTCCGACCACGGCCAGGCCGTGGCGCGGGGCCTGAGCGAAGCGGCGGCCTGCAAAGACTGCCACGGACGGACCCACACCTTGCTCAACTCCAGAAATCCGCAATCTCCCGTCAACCGCAAGAACATCCCGGACACCTGCGGCCGCTGCCATAAGGACCTGAAGCGGATGGAAAAATTCAAGCTGTCGGAGCTACAGCCCGTCGATTCCTACGCTCATACGGTTCACGGCGAGGCCTTCGCTCAAGGAAAAATCAACGCCGCCGTCTGCAGCGATTGCCACGGCTCTCACGACCTGCACGGCGCCGCCAACAGCTCAAGCCGCATTTTCTGGCGCAACATCCCTGAAACCTGCGGCCGCTGCCACAACAACGCTCTTTCAGCCTACCAGGTCAGCATCCACGGTCAGGCCACACGCGCGGGCATCAAGGAGGCGCCGGTGTGCACGAACTGCCATGGCGAGCATACCATCCGCTCCCCCAAAGACCCCTTCTCCTCCAGTTGGACCGGCGCCATCACCAAAACCTGCGCCGGCTGCCACGCCTCCGAAAGGCTGACGCGCAAGTTCGACCTTCCGGTGGACCGCCTCAAGACCTATATGGACACCTACCACGGCCTGGCTTACCAAAGAGGCGACCTGATGGTGGCCAACTGCGCCTCCTGCCACGGTTTTCATGACGTGCTGGCCCATACCGATCCCCGCTCGTCCACTCACCGCTCCAACCTCAGCAACACCTGCGGGAAATGCCATCCCGGCGCGGGGGCGCAGCTTGCCCATGGCTACGTTCATGGGCCTCCGCCCGCCAACCAGCACTGGTCGCTGCGGGCCGCCACCTGGTTCTACCTGATCCTCATCCCGCTGGTGATCGGCGGGATGATATTACATAACGGCCTGGACTTTGTCAAAAAGCTTCTGCGCGCCGGCCCGCCGCCGCCCCATGGCCACCCGCAGGATGAAATGCGCATGAGCCTCAACGAACGCCTGCAGCACGGCGTTTTGCTGCTCGCTTTCTTCTGGCTAGGCTACACCGGCTTCGCCCTCAAATATTCGGAGACCTGGTGGGCTTATCCCCTGGCCCTCGCCGCGGAAGATTTAAGGCGCTCTTTCCACCGCTGGGCCGCCCTCCTGTTCTGCCTGCTCGGAGTCTACCATGCGGCCTATCTCGCCTTCAGCCCCAGGGGCAGAGAGGTCCTCAAGTCCATGCTGCCAAGACCCGAAGACGTCCTGCAGGCCCTGCGCATGCCGGCCTTCAATGCGGGGCTGCGCCGCGTTCCGCCGCATCTTTCCACCCCCTACAACTACATCGAGAAGTCGGAGTATTGGGCCCTCATCTGGGGCTCCGTGGTGATGGTGATTTCGGGAGGGATTCTCGTATTTTCCGATTTCACCCTCAAGCACTTTCCCATGTGGGTATCCGACCTGGCCACGGCCGTCCATTTCTATGAGGCCATCCTGGCCTGCGCCGCCATCGCGGCATGGCACTTCTATTGGGTCATTTTTGATCCCGACGTTTACCCGATGAACTGGGCCTGGCTTACCGGCTACGTAAGGAGAAAAATGAGATGACTCAGGGGGAAGAAAAACCGCTCTATGGACGAGCCGCCTGGTGGAGACGCTGGCTCTACGCCGCCGGCATCCACGTCCCGGCCGAGAAGATATGGAGCGTCCACTTAAGGCCGCGCTTCTTCGCGCTTTTGGGAAGCGCTTTTCTGGCCGCGGTCGTGGTTCTGGCGGGACTAGCGAAGTATTCCGAAAGCCCGAGGTTCTGCCGCTCCTGCCACATCATGGAGCCCTATTACAACGCCTGGGCGACGTCCAAGCACAAATTCGTCGCCTGCGTGGAATGCCACTATCCGCCCGGCTCCCCGAGGACGCTTCTATGGAAGAAATTCCAGGCGCTTTCCCAAGTAGCCAAATACGTGACGAGAACCTACTCTTCCAAACCCTTCGCCGAGATCGAAGACTCTTCCTGCCTGCGCCCGGGCTGCCACTCCACCCGCCTCCTGCAGGGAAAAGTCATCAGCGAAAAAGGCATCCATTTCGACCACACACCTCACTTATTGGGCGTCCGCCGCGGAAGACGACTCAGATGCGTCTCCTGCCATTCCCAAATCGTGGTCTGAAAACATGTGGAGGTCACCTGGGACACCTGCTACCTCTGCCACTTTATGGGAACAAAAAGCGGCAGGGAACTCAAACCGGTCGCCGGCTGCCTGGGATGCCATGAACTTCCCAAAAAATCATTTATGATCGGCAACATCACCTACAACCATAAGGCTTTCGTGACGCAGAAAGGCGTTTCCTGCCAAAACTGCCATTTGAACGTGATCCAGGGAAGCGGCGAGGCGACTCAGGACCGCTGCTACACCTGCCACAATCAGCCCGAGAAGCTGGCAAAATTCTCCGACACGGCGTTTATCCACGAAAACCACGTCACCAAGCACAACGTGGCCTGCTTCCATTGCCACAAAGAGATGAAGCATGGATTTACGGAGGCCAACCACCAGACGCCCCATGAGAGCCTTCCGCTCGACTGCTCCAAATGCCATCTCGAAATGCACCAGGTTCAGGCGGCTTTCTACGCCGGCAAGGCGGGCGGGCGCAAGGAGGCGATGCCAAGCCCCATGTACCTGGCCAATGTGGACTGCGTCGGCTGCCACCTGCACAGCCAGACCGGCCGCACTCACTCGGAAAAAACATATAAAGCCACGGAGGCGGGCTGCATCAAATGCCACGGAGAAAAATACCGGGGCATCGTCGCGGATTCCAAGCAGCTTATCGCTGAGACTTTGCAGGAGCTTGAAGAAAACCTGGCGCTGGCGCAAACGGCGCTGGCCATCAAGGAAAAAGAATCTGGGAAGGCTCCGCTCAAGGAGGCTCGCAAGAACCTGGCCCAGGCGGCGGAAAAAATGACTTTGATCAAAGAAGCCCACGCGGTTCACAACATCTATCTGGCCGCCGGCCTTCTGCGGGAATCGGACCAAGAGATCGCGCGCGCCGGCAAGAAGCTGGACGCTTCCCTGCAGGACCTCTCGGAGCGCCCCCTCATCTCGGGGGGCTTCTGCGCCACCTTATGCCACAGCAAAGTCGGGGTGAAAGTTCCTCCCGTGACGGTCCGCCATCAAGGCAAGAGCATGCCCCATCTTGAGCACACCCAGTTGCTGTCCTGCACCGCCTGCCATGACTTCGGCCGGCATAAGTCGGTCAAGTTCAAGGGCGATGCGGTCTGCCGGACCTGCCACGCCCCGTAGGGCTTGGCAATGATGTTGCGCTTGCAATCCGAGAGAGCAAAATGTTTAAATCACTTATGTTTTTTATGATTTTTGACGGTTGCGCCCCGTCCCCGTTGGTCCCAACAGAAGCCTAACCTGAATTCTGCAGTTGAGACGCGATTGCCGTCTCAATGCGACGTACACGATTGTGCAGAATTCCCCGCAGGGCGTGCAGCGTTGTCGCTCTGCGACAACGCTGCACGAGGCAGCCCGGGGCGAAGCCCGTCCTGCGCGCTGCGCAGGGAATTCCCCAACCAGGGAATTCGGGCTAATTTTTGCATCGAGTGCCATCGCGGGCTTTCTTCCGAAACCTACGCGGGCCATAATTTCGCCGATTGGGAAGGTCTGAATGGAAAATGAAGTGAGCCGCCGTACGTTTTTGCAGTGGATCATCGCCTCGCTCTCGGCGGCCATCGGCTTGGTGCTGGGAGGAACGGGGACGGGCTATTTTCTGTCTCCCGCCTTCAAAAAAGAAGACGAGGGCTGGATCGATGTCGGCTCGGTACGGGAAGTTTCCCGGGGCGCCCCGGTCAAATTGGAATTTACCCAGAGAAAAAAAGACGGCTGGATGACGGTGGAAACCAGGTCTTCGGCCTGGTTTTTGACCTCCAATGGAAGGGATTTTGTGGCCTTCGACCCCCGCTGTACCCATCTGGGATGCCCTTACCGCTGGGATGCCGACAAAAAGCAATTTTTGTGCCCCTGCCACACGGCCACTTTCGCCGTTGACGGCCGCGTCGTCTCCGGCCCTCCTCCCAGACCCCTGGACCGCTTTCCCGTCAAAGTGGTGCGCGAGCGCCTGCAAATCATCCCTCAAGCTCTCGAATCCGGCAAGGCATGATCGCTAAATTTTTGAGCGAATTGGACGAGCGCACCGGTTGGAAAAAGGTGAAGGAAGCCCTTTTGGACCGCCGCATCCCGGAAGCGTCCGGCTGGCAGGCATGGCTCTACACCTTGGGCAGCGCCAGCCTGCTCCTGTTCGCCGTTCAAGCTCTGACCGGCATGCTTCTGGCGATGAACTATGTCCCCTCGCCGGACCACGCCTACGATTCCATCCGCTACATAGAACGGGAAGTGCTCCTGGGAAGTTTCGTGCGCGGACTTCACCACTGGGGAGCCAGCTTCATGGTGGTGATCGTCGCCCTGCACATGCTGAGAGTGTTTTTTATGGGGGCCTACAAGTATCCCCGCGAAGGAACTTGGATGGCGGGCGTCGCCTTGTTTATGGTGGTCATGGGCTTCAGTTTTACAGGCTATCTGCTGCCCTGGGACCAGAAAGCCTACTGGGCGACCGCCGTAGGAACCAATATCGCGGCGCAGGTTCCCACGCTGGGACCCTACATAGGAAAGGTGCTTAAGGGCGGAGATGTTTTGGGGGCGCTGACCCTGAGCCGTTTCTACGCTTTCCATGTGCTGGTGCTTCCGGCGCTGCTGATTCTGTTTGTGGGCCTGCACCTGTTTTTGGTGGTCTGGCACGGCATCTCGGAAACTCCGCGCCGCAAAGACCAATAATCCATGAGTTGGAGACAGGATTACTTAAAGCAATACAAGGAATTGAAGGAAAAAGGCCAGTCTTTTTTCCCGTATGCGGTGTTCAAGGATATCTGCGTCGCGGCCTTGATCCTGGCGGCTCTTTGCGTTCTGGCCTTGAAACTCGGCGCCCCTCTGGAAGATCTGGCCGACCCCACCGACAGCACCTACAATCCTCGCCCTGAATGGTATTTTCTGTTCATATTCCAGGCCCTCAAATTCTTTCCCGGTAAATTGGAAGCCGTGGCCGCCGTCATCCTTCCGGGCGCGGCGGCCGGCGTGCTCTTGTTTCTGCCCTTCTTGGACCGCTCGCCTGAAAGGCACCCCTTGAATCGGCCTTTTTGGCTGAGCCTGGGCTTGGCCGCTTTGACGGGCATTGGGCTTCTGACCTATTACGGCGCCAAAAGCCCCATGCTCAACCCGGTGATCGAAAAAGACCCGGCGGTGATGGCCGGGACGCGGCTTTACCGCGCTTTGAACTGCGCCTACTGCCACAGGATTGGAGGCAAAGGGGGTGAGATCGGCCCGGAGTTGGACAAGGTGGTCGGGGAGGAGACGGAGGATTGGTTGGTAAAACACCTTCGCGATCCCAAAGCCGCGAACCCGGGATCCGAGATGCCCAAACTCAATCTTTTGGATGATGAGATTCAAGCCCTGGTCGCCTACATGAAGTCTCTGGCCGGCGGGCCCTTCACGGGCGAAGCGCCCAAACTCTTTGCCGACAATTGCGCCGCCTGCCACCGCATCGGCGGGGAGGGCGGGGACGGGGGTCCCGACCTCTCTCTCATCGGTTCCGCTCGCGACAAAACCTACATCAAGAAATATATCCTGGATCCTACCCAACTGAACCAGTCCTCCACCATGCCGGGGTTCAAGGGCCAGTTGGCCGACACGCAGATAGAGGACTTGGCCCGCTACATCGCCGCCCAGAAATTCAACGGCCCGCCTGCCGCTGCCGCCGCCGAAAAGGACCCCCTGGTTTTGGCGGGGCGGAGGCTTTACCGCAACTTGAACTGCGCCTACTGCCACAAGCTCAATGCAAGGGGCGGGGTCGTTGGACCTGAATTGGATAAAGTGGCCGGCAAGAAGGCAGAAGAGTGGCTCACGAAACACTTCCGCGACCCCCAGGCCGTGAGCCCCGGCTCTTCCATGCCAAAGCTCGATCTTCGAGACGATGAGATCCGGGCTTTGGTGGCTTATATGAAGTCCCTGGGAAAGCGGTAACTCACCTTTTTTTGGCCAATTCGTTGCATATCAATCCAGACGCATCGCTTGATCCGGCGTCGCCTAAGAGGAGGAATAAACGATGGGAATCCATCCATTTACGGTGCTTTTGTTTGTTTTGATGCTTGCCGCGGGGGGAGCGTTGAGCGTCCGATTCGAAAATCCAACCGTAGGGGCCGCCATCGCGCTTTTCGCCATCTTGTTCTTTTTGGCCGTGCGCGTCGCGCGCCAATGGCAGAAGGCGGTGATCCTCCGGATGGGAAAGTTCCACGATCTGCGGGGGCCGGGCCTATTCGGCGTCATTCCCTTCGTGGATACCATCCCCTACTGGATAGATTTGAGGACGATCACCACCCCCTTTACCGCGGAAGAAACATTGACCAAGGACAGCGTGCCGGTGGACGTGGACGCGGTGCTTTTCTGGCGGGTGGTGGATCCTAAGAAGGCGGCCCTCGAAGTGGAGGATTACCAGCAGGCCATTGCTTGGTCCAGCCAGACCGCCCTGCGGGACGTAATCGGCAAAACCGACCTCTCGGAAATGCTCCGGGGAAGAGAAAAAATCGACAAGGACCTTTGCGAGATGATCGAGCAGCGAACGGAGGTCTGGGGCATCAAGGCTCTGTCAGTGGAGATCCGTGATGTGAAAATCCCTTCAAGCCTGCAGAACGCGATGTCCATGCAGGCTCAAGCGGAAAGGGAGCGACAAGCCAGGGTTATTTTGGCGGAGTCGGAGCGACAGGTTTCGAAGGTCTTTGAGGAGTCTTCCAAGGCCTACGTCAATAGCCCCGTCGCGCTTCACCTTCGCGCCATGAACATTCTTTTGGAAGGAATGCGGAAGAGCTCCACCATCGTGGTCGTTCCCTCCAGCGCCGTGGAAACCATGGGTCTAGGAGCCATGACCGGAATTACCTCTTTGGCCAAAGAGTACGCGGGCGACCCTGGAGTCAAGGGAGGCTCGGCTTCCTCAACGCCGTAGGCGGGAATGAACTTCATCTTGCGGCAAAAGGAAATAGATGAAAGACCTTGCGGCGGCCGTTTTGTCCCTAGCCTTCATCGGCCTCGTCTGGCTTTTGCTGGCCGGTTACCAGTCGGGATCTAAAAAACAACCCGTCGCTTACAACCACAAGAAGCACATCGCCCTGGGATTGGAGTGCGCCGGCTGCCACACAGGCATCGCTGATGGGAAGGCGCGCGGAGGGCTTCCCACGGTGGAGGTCTGCGCGGCCTGCCACACCTCCGATGACGAAAATCCAAGAGCCAAAGCCGTGCGCGACTATGTCTCGGCCAACAAGCCGATCCCCTGGAAGAAGGTCTACAACGTGCCGACCCACGTCTATTTTTCCCACCGCAGGCACGTGGGGTTAGCCAAACTGGACTGCGCCCTCTGTCACGGCGACATGTCCAAGGTGGAGGCGCCGGTCACGCGGCAAGCGGTGACTATCAGCATGGCGCGCTGTATGGGCTGCCACCACAGGATGAAGGTGACCAACGACTGCCTGGCTTGCCATAAGTAACGAAATGGAAATATCCCGAAGAAATTTCTTCAAGTTCGGCATTTTCTCTGGCTTGACCTCCGCCTTGCCGGTCTGGGCCAAGAAGGCGGTGCTCACGCCCAAGGAAGACGCGCCGCCGCCCATGGGGGAAGAGGGCTTCGCCTACACCATCTGCGGGTTGTGTCCGGCGGGCTGCGGCATCCGCGTGCGCAAGGTCGACGGCCATGCCGTCGGAATCTCGGGGATCCCGGATCATCCGATCAATCAGGGCGGGCTCTGTCCCAAGGGCGCGGCCTCCCTGCAAGAGCTCTACCATCCAGATCGACTGAGGACTCCCCTGCTCAGACGCGGCCCCCGTGGATCCGGGGAGTGGAAAGAGATCTCCTGGGATGAGGCCCTGCGCGCCCTCTCGGAGAAGATCACCCGCGCGAAGTCAGGGAGCAAGATTAAGCCGCTGGCCGCGCTAACGCGGGCGCGGGCGTGGGACATACAAGGCGAGGCGCTCCGGGGCTTGGCCGATTCCATAGGCAAGGATAATTTTTTCGCCCTAGGCTTTCCCAAGTCTGAGTTTCCCAGCGACGCTTACGAGAGAATGCATGGAAGCCGCCGAGTGGCTTTCCACATGAGCCGCGCAAAGCTCCTGGTCTCCTTTGGATTCGACTGGCTCCAGTCCTACCCGTCTCCGGTCGAGGCGCAGATGGCTTTCGCGCAGCTTCGGCGAGGGCCGTCTCGAGACCGCGCCGAAATCGTCCAGATCGAGCCGAGGTTCTCCGTGACCGCGGGCAAGGCGGACCAATGGGTACCCGTCCGGCCCGGGACGGAAGGTCTTCTGGCGTTGATCCTGGCCAAGCAGTTGATCGCCAATGAGACCTACGACAAGGCCTTCATCCACGCGCAGTCCCGGGGTTTCGAGGCCTTCAAAAAGAGCCTGGACGCCCTTTCTCTTGATGATGTTTCAAAGACAACGGAAGTCCCCGAAAAGGAGATCCGTTTGCTGGCGGTCAAGCTCTCCAGCCTCAAACCCGCGGCAGCCATCACCAACCGCGGGCCGTTGCTGACCCAGATGGCAGTCCACGCGCTCAACGCCCTCTTGGGGAACATCGGCACGGGGGGCGTATTCTCAGGGATGGAGGGACGGGAAGGCTTTTGGGCGGACGGCTTGGCCGACCAAAGTCTCCAGGCGCGGCCGCCGGAACTGCTTCTGGTCGATCGTGTCGATCCTCTCTTTCTGTCGCCGTCGGGATGGAAAGAGATCGTGGCGAAAACGCCCTTTGTGGCGACGGTCTCTTCTTTTCTAAACGAGACGGCGCTATCTTCCGATCTCGTGTTGCCCTGCCACACGCCCCTGGAAAGAGGCCACTGTTCTTTCCATGTGTCCGCGAACGGGAGCGCGGTCTTGGGCGCCGCCCCCGAAGCGGTGGCGCCGCTCTACGCGACCAAGGACCCCGGGGATATATTCCTGGCGTTGACGCGAGCTTTGGCTGGGACGAGAGTTCCAGCGGATTTTGACTCCTACGTCATGGGCCATATGAAGAAACTGCGGGCAGAAAAGATGTTCCATGAAAGCAGCGGGGGAAAGATCTGGCGGGAGATGAGCGCTGCTGCCTCCGGCAAGCCCCATGCGACCCGCTCGGGAAAGTTTGAGTTCGACGCATTGACGGACATTTTGAAACTGCAGGACGTTAAAAAGGCGCGGGAGGACGGGGGGTTTCCTCTCCATCTGCACCTTTACGCGCCCCTCGCCTTTTCCTTCGGAGAGGGCGCGCATCTCCCCTATCTGCAAAGCGTCGCGGGACCTCAGACGCAGGAGGCGTGGGAGACCTGGGCGGAGATGCACCCTGAAACCGCTTCGCTTCCGGGGCTATCGGACGGAGAAGCGATCTGGGTCGAATCCCGGAGAGGGAAGATCAAGGCCAGGGCGCGTCTGTCCCGGGCGGCCATGCCCGGAGTGGTCAGCCTCCCCGTTGGATTGGGACATGCCGGCTACGGACGCTGGGCCAAGGGCTTGGGCTCCAACCCGTTGGAGATAGGCGAGGAAGGGACCGAGGTGAAGCTATGGAAAGCTTGACGACCTCTCGCAACGGATTCCTTCGGGGTCTCCTTGGAACTCTCGGCGTGTTCTTACTGAGTGGAATCGGCAAAGCGTGGGGGACCGCGCCTGGGGATGCGGGGCATGGCAAGAGGCCTCTCAAGCCGGGGGAGCACCGTTGGGGGATGGTGATCGATCTGGACAAGTGCACCGGGTGCGGCTCCTGCGTGGTGGCATGCTCCACGGAAAACAACCTGGCATTGGGAAACCCTCAAGAAGCCGCGATGGGCAGGATCATCCGTTGGCTCAAGATTCTTCCCTCTCAGGAGGGGGAGTTTCCCGCGCCGAAGCAGAGGCTTCTGCCCATGCCCTGCCAGCAATGCGACACCCCCCCCTGCACCAAGGTGTGCCCGGTCTACGCCACGTTTCGCAACGAGGAAGGGATCGTGGGCCAGGTCTATTCGCGCTGCATCGGCTGCCGCTACTGCCTCAACGCCTGTCCCTACACCTGCAAGGACTTCAACTGGAAAGCGCCGGTCTGGCCGAAGGAGATGCAGGCCTCCTTTAATCCCGACGTCTCGATTCGTCCCAAAGGCGTGGTTGAGAAGTGCCTCTTCTGCCACCATCGCCTGCAACGGGCCAAGGAGGAAGCTGTGGCGGAGGGACGGCCACTGCGGGAAAATGATTACCAGCCCGCCTGCGCGGAGATTTGTCCCGCGAAAGCCATCGTCTTCGGGGATCTCAATAACAACGACAGCGACGCGGCCAACCTCTCCAAGGACCCCCGCGCCTTCCATCTTTTGGAAGAACTGGGCGCCGAACCCAAAGTGACCTATTTGAAGGAAGGAGCATGAGACCAAGGAACTGGACCTTTTACGTTCAGCTTGCGGGCTTCGCCGGCTTCTGCGCGTTCGCGGTCGCGGCCAACGGCTGGTTCGTCTGGCGCGCCGCCGCGTCGTACCGGCTCGGCGACGCCTGGCTGCCGGCCGTGGTCATGGGCAGCATCATCGGCCCCATCTTCATCATCCTTTCCTGGATCATCTCCCGTCTTTTCTTCAAGATCGCGTTGCGGAAAACAAAAAGCGGAAAAAGCCCCGCCCCCCTGGAGATATTCCCTGAGGAGGAAGTCCTGGTGGCCCCCATCTTCGAAGCGCCCACGGGGGGATTCCTCGCGACCATGGCGGTCCTGACCTGCGTGAGCCTTTGGGCGATCTTCGCCTGGTGCTACCAGATGTATTACGGGCTCGCGGTGACGGGTCTCAATAATCCGGTCTTTTGGGGATTCTACATCACCAATTTCGTCTTTTTCATCGGCATCTCGCACGCGGGAACGCTGATCTCAGCCATACTCAGGATCGTCCAGGCGGAGTGGCGGCGCTCCATCACGCGTTCGGCGGAGGTGATCACGGTCCTAGTACTCGTCTTCGGGGCGGGCAACATCATCCTTGATCTGGGCCGTCCCGATCGCGCTCTTAACGTCTTTCTTGCAGGCCGTTTTCAATCGCCGCTGATGTGGGACGTCTGCAGCATCACCACCTATCTTATCGGCAGCACCCTCTATCTCTACCTTCCCCTTATCCCGGACATCGCCATCCTCAGAGACCGCGCTCAAGGCTGGCGCAAGCCCCTTTACGAGTTGCTTTCTTTGAACTGGAGCGGCAGCCACGAGGAACGGGAAGTGTTGGAGAAATGCATCGCCATCATGGCCATCCTGGTGATTCCCGTCGCCGTCAGCGTCCACACGGTGGTTTCCTACGTCTTCAGCATGACGGTCCAGCCGATGTGGCACTCGACCATCTTTGGCCCCTACTTCGTGGTCGGCGCCATCTTCTCGGGGATCGCGGCGCTCATCATCGCCATGGCGGTGCTCCGCAAGGGCTATGGCCTGGAGAACCATCTCCGGGCGATACACTTCGAGAATCTAGGCAAGCTCTTGCTGGTGATGTGCTGCCTCTGGTTCTACTTCACGTTCTCCGAATACCTGACGACCTGGTACGGCGGCGAGCCCGAGCACATGGTGATCTTTAACTTGAAGATCAGCGGGCCCTACGCTCCCGCATTCTGGCTGATGGCCGTCACCTGCTTCGTAGTTCCCTTCGGCGTCCTGGTCTCCCCCTTGGGGAAGACGGTCCGAGGGACGGTGATCGCTTCATCGACTGTGATCGTGGGCATGTGGCTGGAGAGATTTCTGATCGTGGTGCCCACTTTGATCCGACCCCGGCTGCCCTATACGACCGGCGGCTACACGCCCAGTTGGGTGGAGATATCGCTCTTCGCGGGATGCATCTCGACGTTTGTCATGCTCTATGCGATGTTTACCCGAGTGTTCCCCATCGTCTCCATTTGGGAGGTGCGGGAGGGAAAGGAGCAGGCCGAGGGGGAAGTCGTGGCGAGAATCCGCACCTATTTCCCATCATGAGGATACGAACGTCGGGCCTCATCGTCCTCCTTCTTGCGGGGCTCTCCTTGGCGGCCTGCGGCGGAAAAGAAGAATCCCCCTCGCCGAAGAACCCGGCTGCCTCCGCAAAGGCCGTCCCGCCGTTTTACTACGACCTGGGCTCCCCCACCGTGGACGTGTCCGGCTACCCCGAGAATCAGAAGGCGAATTACCGGTTCTTCCTGGGCGTCTGCGGCTCCTGCCATACGACGGCGCGTCCCCTGAACTCTCCGTACATGGAGGCGGACGTCTGGAAGCGCTATGTGCGCAGGATGCATCTCAAGATGAAAGGCCGCGGAATCGAATTGAGCAAGGCGGATGAGGAAAGGATCATGGACTTTCTCACCTACGATTCCAAGGTCAGGAAAATCTTAAAGCAGGGCGAATTCCAGGCTCAGCAGGAAAAACTCAAAGATTTGTTCGCAAACCAATCAAGACCTCCAAACCCCGATTAAAAACCGCATGGCGATTTTAATGAAGAACACGAGGCTCATGGTCCAAGCCGCCCTGTTCTTGGTCCTGCTGTCGATTCCCTGGGGACAACAAGTCGTGGCCGCCGAGCCTCGCGAGTCTTGCCGCGAGTGCCACCAGGATGAGAAATTCCGCGTCCAGAATAAAAAGATATACAACTACTACCGGGAATGGAGCGGCTCCGCCCATGATTTAGCGGGGCTCTCCTGCACGGCCTGTCATAACGGCGAACCAACTAAGGCATCCAAGGAGGAAGCTCATAAGGGCATCCTCCCTCAATCCAATCCTAACAGCCCGTTCTATTTTAAGAACATCCCAAAGACCTGCGGCAACTGCCACGCGCCCATTCTCGCGCGCTTCGCCATGAGCCGACACTACGACCAGTTGAATGCCGCGGGGCGAGGGCCCAATTGCATCACCTGCCACGGCTCGCTCAACACGCGCGTCTATTCCAAGACCATTCTCCAGCGGGCCTGCAAGAACTGCCACAACCCCAGGACCAAGAACCACCCCGAGGTCATCGCCCAGGCCGAAGAGATTCTCGAGCGGCTCAACCATGCCAACGGATACCGCAAGGGCCTCAAGTTCTACTACAAGTCCATCAAGAAACCCGGGGCAATGGCCAAGGTCGACAAGGCCTACGAAGACGTCATCCGGTTCTGGCATGAGTTCGACTTTAAGAAGCTCCTGCCCCGCTCCCAGGACCTCTTGGTGGAACTCAAGACCCTTTACGTTGAGGCGCACAAGGAAGATGCCTCCGGGCGAAAATGACCTTGGACCGTGACGAAGGCTCGAAGAGAATTCCTTTGGCGGCCGCCGGCGCGGCCGTCGCCTGCCTGCTCGCTCTGGCCGTGGTCTTCACGAAGGACCTCATCGGCAAAGGACCGGGCCGCGACGACATTCCCAAGCTATCCCCGGAATACGCCGACCCCTCCACCGTGCGCAAAGTCCGCACGGAGATGACCTTCGATGGCGCTCCATGCCAGGCCTGCCACGAGGGCGCCGAACCGCTCCAGGGAAATCCCCATGAGAAGGGGATTTTCCATGAACACATTGAGCTTAAGCACGGCCGCAACCAGCACTGTTTCAACTGCCACCACCGCATGCAGCCGGCGGACTTCTCCAATTTCGACGGCAGCCCCATCAAGCTCGACAATATCCAACTGCTCTGCGCGAAGTGCCACGGCACGATCTACCGTGACTGGGGCCTGGGCATCCATGGACGGCGCAGCGGCTTTTGGGACACTGCTAAGGGCCCCCTCAAGACTCAGGTCTGCATCGCCTGCCACAACCCGCACTGGCCCATCTTCAAGCCCCTGAAGGCCGCTCCGCCGCCCCATATCAACCCGCGCACACGCGCTAAGGGCGGCAAGACAGCCGGCGCCGAAAACCACGGAGGACTCGACTGATGTCTGAGGAACGCAAGCCGGGCGAACCGGCCAATGAGATCTCTCGTCGGGCCTTCCTGGCCGCGTTGACCACCAGCGCCGTGACGGCCACGGCGGCCGCCTTGTCCCCCCTCAAAGACGTCGTCGATCTGCCGACTTTGGAGGAATTCCTCCGCCTGCACTACAAGGAGCTCACCCCTGAGGACAAGAAGGCCATTCTCGAACGGATCGCCGCGCAGGTCGAGAAGGACTACGGCGTGCGCCCCAATGTCACCGACCCTCCTCCCATTCCCGGCGTCGAGTTCGGCTACGCCCTCAACATCGGCCGCTGTATCGGCTGCCGCAAGTGCGTGTACGCCTGCGCCAAGGAGAACAACCAGTCGCGCAATCCTCAGATCCAATACATCCGTGTCCTGCAGATGCGCAAGGGTTCCATCGACGTGGAGAGCGCCAAGACCGACTACGAGGGCGAGGTCCCCAAGGACGGCTTCTATTACATGCCGGTGCAGTGCCACCAGTGCCGCAAGGCGCCCTGCGTGAAGGCCTGCCCCGTGCAGGCCACCTGGCAGGAGCCCGACGGCATCGTGGTCATCGACTACAACTGGTGCATCGGCTGCCGCTATTGCATGGCCGCCTGCCCCTACGGGGCGCGGCGCTTCAACTTTGAGAAGCCCGAGATCCCCAAAGACGAACTTAATCCGGAGATGGGTTACCTCTCCAACCGGCCGCGTCCAAAGGGCGTCGTGGAGAAGTGCCACTTCTGCCTGCACCGCACCCGAAAGGGCAAGTACCCGGCCTGCGTCGAAGTCTGTCCCACAGGCTCGCGCAAGTTCGGCAACCTTCTCGATCCCGACAGCGAGATCGCCAACATCATCAAAACTAAAAGGGTGTATGTCCTTAAGGAGGAGGTCGGCACTTTACCCCGGTTCTACTACTACTTCAACCTCTAACCATGACCCAAGCCATCAAGGACTACGCGGTATTCGTCGGGCGCTGCGCCCGCAAGACCCTCGACGGGGATTGGCGTTACTACCTATGGATGACGGCACTGACAGCCGTGTCCCTTCTGGGGCTCAACGCCTACTGCAAGCAGCTCGTCGCCGGCCTCACCGTCACCGGCATGAGCGACCAGGTCTCCTGGGGACTCTATATCGCCAACTTCACCTTCCTTGTGGGGATGGCGGCGGCCGCGGTGATGCTGGTGGTGCCGGTCTATGTCTACAAAGACGAGACGCTGCACGACGTGGTCATATTCGGCGAGCTCTTGGCCGTGGCGGTCATCGTTATGTGCCTGCTCTTCGTCACCGCGGACCTGGGCCGCCCGGACCGGTTCTGGCATATGATTCCGGGGATCGGCAAGTTTAATTGGCCCATCTCCATGCTGAGCTGGGACGTCATCGTCCTCAACGGCTACCTGGCCCTGAACGTCCAAATCTCCGGCTACTTGGTCTATATGGTGTATCTCAAGCGCAAGCCGGCCAAAATCTGGTACATCCCCTTCGTTTTCATCGCCATGTTCTGGGCTATCAGCATCCATACCGTGACGGCATTTCTCTATGTCGGCCTGGGGGGGCGGCCTTTCTGGAACTCAGCCATCGTGGCCCCGCGTTTCTTGGCCTCGGCCTTCACGGCCGGACCGGGCTTCCTCATTCTGACCTTGCAAGTCATCCGCCGCCTGTCCTCCTACAAGGTCACTGACAAGGCGCTCTTCATGCTCCGGGACATCGTTCAGGTCTCGATGATCATCAATGTCTTCCTCTTGCTTTGCGAGCTTTTTAAGGAATTCTATACCGACTCAGCCCATGTGGCCTCGGCCAAGTACTTATTCTTCGGCCTCCACGGCCACTACGGCCTCGTGCCTTGGATATGGACAGCCATGGTTCTCGATTCGGCGGCCCTCATCCTGCTGGTGCTGCCGTTCTCGCGCCGTCTAAGATACCTGAGCTTGGCTTGTGTGCTGGCCATCGTGGGCATTTGGATCGAGAAGGGGATGGGCATGGTTATCCCGGCCTTCATCCCCAGCCCCCTGGGCGAGATAGTCGAGTACTTCCCGACCCTCAACGAATGGCTGATTTGCGCCGGGATATGGGGCTTCGGGATGCTGCTCTATACTATATTGCTGAAGATGACCATCCCGGTGCTGACCGGGCAGCTTACACCGCGCGAGTCTGCCGCCATGAATATTGAGTCGAAGACTGTGTGGCATGGAAACTTCCGGGACGCGGCTTGAGCGCTGCTTTTCCCGCAACGCTCCATGATCCGATCACGGAGCGGCAGCCATGCCGCCGTAATGGACCACTCTACCACTCGACCACTGGACCACTCGAACACTTTCCCCTATATGGCAATTTCGTTGCACCAACCCCCTCGCCGTTCGCTAAATGCGATGGAACACATGGTTGAACCAGCCGTTAACGACAGATGGCAGCTTCCAGCTATCATCGCCACCGTCATCCTCGTGATATTCGGCGGTTATGAACTGCTCGAGCGCTTTGGGCTGCCAGGCGCGGAGATGGAGACGCTTCACCGGCTCCACATCTTAAGAGGAATCAGCGCCACTCTTGTTGGGACCTTCGCAGCGGCTTGGTGGTTGAACCGCCGGACACAACGATTGTTCTCTCAAGACGTCGGCGTTCTGGTCGGTTCGGAAGGGATCGGCGAGCAGATCGCCTGGTTTCTCAGCATGCGCTGGATCGTCGCCGCCGTTACGACCGCCGCGATATTCGTCTCGCAGCACGTGCTGCGCCTCCTTCCGGACGCCGTGACGCCGTATCTGTGGATGGGATGCATGGCGCTCTGGTTGACAAGCCTGGTCTTCCATTGGACGAAGAATGAGTTCGGGAACTTCCGGTCCTGCATGCTGTGGCTCATCCTCACCGACCTTGTTATCCTCACGCATCTGCTTCATTTCTCCGGGGGACTCGAAAATCCCCTCTTTGTCATCTATATATTCCACGTCATCATTGCGGGAATACTCCTGCCCAAGAGAGACGCCTACCTGGTCTCGGCGCTGATCGCCGCGTTCTTCCTTTTCGCCGCTTTCGGAGAGTATTTCCGGCTCTTGCCCCACTATACCCTGGCTATTTTTCCCCATGAGGGGCATGGCGCGCAAGCCGCTCATGCGTCTCATCAGTTGCCGTTCGTGTTGGGCACGACCGGCACATTTTTAATCCTGCTGGGCGGCTCGACCTTTTTTACCACGACCATCATGGAGCGTCTTCGCGCCAGCAACCAGCGGCTCCTTCAGGCTGAAAAGTTCGGCGCGCTGGGGCAACTCGTGGCCTATATCGCCCATGAGGTCAATAACCCCATCGGGATCATCTCCACCCGCATGAAGCTGGCGCGGTCGGGGGCCGCTGAATATGCGGCGCCGGAGTTCCTCAAGGAAACCCTGGAGATCGTGGACCGGCAGGCGGATCGCGTGGGAAACGTCGTCCGAAGTCTGCTCAGCCTCTCCAAACCCCACCTCCAGCCAAAATCCCCCACGGACTTCAATGATGTGCTTTCCGAGGCTCTTTACATCTTGTCGGGACGAGTTTCACGGGCCGGCATCATCATGGAAGAGACCTTGGCGGAAGACCTGCCCAAAATCGAATCGCGGCGCAATGACCTGCTGCATGTCTTTCTAAATATCCTCAACAACGCCATCGATGCCATGCCGCGGGGGGGTGCGCTCAAGGTCGAGAGCCATCTCGCGGATGGGTGGATATCAGCGAGCATCGCGGACACCGGCCCGGGAATTTCCGAGGAGTTTCTGGACAAGATCTTTGATCCCTTCTACACGACGAAGTCCCATGAGCAAGGCACGGGCCTGGGCCTTTCCATCAGCCTGGCCCTCGTCCGATCCCTCGGCGGGGAAATCAAGGTCGAAAGCGCTCGCGGAAAGGGAAGCTGCTTCCGCGTCCGGTTTCCTTGGAGGACAGCGATTAAGCCATGAAATATAAAGTGCTGATCGTAGACGACGAGCCTGACATGTTGTCCACCTGCGCGGCCGCCCTTTCCAAGGACGGCTATCAGGTGTTTTTGGAGAATCGCTCGCCCGTTGCTCTCGAAAAGCTCAAAGCGCAGAACTTCGATCTGCTCGTCACGGACATCAAGATGCCGAAACTAAGCGGCATAGAGCTCCTGAAAGCCGCCAAGGAGATGGACCCGGCTTTCCCCGTTCTTTTGATCACCGCCTTCCCGGAGTTGGATTCGGCCCTGGAGGCTTTGCGGGCTGGAGCCTTGGATTATCTTCTTAAGCCCTTTCACCCGGAGGATTTTGCCTCAAAGATCCGCCGCGCCTTGCGGGAGAAACAACTTGGGGAGGAGAACCGGCTCTTGGCCCGCCATGTGTCCAGAGAATATGCGCCCGTGGAGGTCATCGGCCGGAGCCCGGCCATCCTCAGGGTTTTGGATATGGCGGACAGGGTGGCCGCGACTCCTGCGGATGTTTTGATTTTGGGCGAGTCCGGGACCGGCAAGGAACTGATCGCCCGGCGGCTGCATCTTCGTTCCGGCAGGCGGGGCCGCTTCATCCCCGTGGATTGCGGGGCGATTCCTGAAAATCTGCTTGAGAACGAATTTTTTGGCCATGAAAAGGGCGCTTACACGGACGCATCCCGGGCCGCTCAGGGGCTCATGGAACTCGCCGATGGCGGCACATTCTTTCTGGATGAGGTCTGCGAACTTCCCGGCTCCCTTCAGGCCAAGCTTCTGAGGGCGCTTCAGGAGAAGCAGTTTCGCCGGGTCGGCGGCGCCGAAATCCGTTCGGTCGATGTCCGCATCGTCACGGCCACCAACAAGGATATCGAGCAAGAAATCAAGGCGGGCAGATTCCGGGAGGATCTCTTTTACCGGCTCAACGTCATCTCCCTCCGCCTCCCCCCGCTTCGGGAGAGGGCTGAGGATGTTTCCCTTCTGGCGCAGCACTACCTTCCCAAAATCGCCAAAGAAATGCGCCGGCCGGTTACGCGGCTGGATGACTCGGCCGTTGAGATTCTGGCGCATTATAGCTGGCCCGGAAACATCCGGGAACTCCAGAACGTCCTTAGAAAGTCCGTGGTCGTTTGCGAAGGAGACACCCTCAAAGCCACGGATCTTCCGGAGTTCTTGGTGACAAACTCCAACGGCATGGAAAAGGGGACGGAGAACTTTTTCTCCTTGAGGGCAAGTTTTGAGAAAGAGTACCTGGAATCCCTCCTCAAGAAGCACGGCGGCAACGTCAAGACCACCGCAGAAACGGCAAGACTTCCCCTGAGCAACCTCTACTGGTATCTCAAGAAGCACCAAATCAACCCCCAGTCCTTCCGCTAGGTTTTCAACAACTTAAAACCTCTTTCCAAGAAATTGGAAGCATTTGCCTGTTAAATCCGTTTTATCGCGGCCAGAGGCAAAAAATTCCTGGCCAATGTGTTGCCTTTAGAGGGGGGAAGCGCAAGGTTCGTGATCTGGAGGAAACACATGATGAAAATCAGAAAAGGCCCGCTCATCGCAGCGGCGGTCTTGGGGGTGCTGTTCAGCTCGTGGCTGGTGCCGCCTCTAAGCCAAAGGATGTTAAGGTTGTGCCCGGTGCGGCCGGGCGGCGTCCGCCAGGCCGGGGCGGTGCCGGTCTTCGCGCGGAAATACGGCATAAGCTGCTCTCAATGCCACACGGCTTTCCCCGTGCTCAACGACTATGGCCGAGAATTCAAAAACAACGGCTTCGTTCGGGAGAGAGAGAAAGAGTCCGGCGCAAAAATCGAAGCAAGCGACATGTTCATTCCGAGCGTGTTCCCTTGGGGGGCGTTCGTCAAAGCCCGGCCCCTGGACATACAGAAGTCCGGCGGGCAGACCCGGAAAACCCAGAACCGGGCGCTCCACGAGTTGGAGCTTTTCGTTGCCGATGGGAGCGTGGCCAAGAACTTCTCCTACTTCACGGAGATCGAGGCCGAGGACGACGGGGGAACGGGCTTCGAGGCCGAGGTCGCGGATCTTTCGCTGGGCTACCATCCCAGCCCATACTTCAACGTGATCGCCGGATTCGGGGACTTTCTTCACAAAGTGGACCCCTACCAGACTCTTGCCCACAGCGGCTTTACGAGGCGCGCCAGCGACGTCCGCGAATTGCTCATGCTGGATCAGCAATATCTGGCTGTCCGGGGCGAGGCGAGCCAGGAGGGCCTGGGCGCCCTGAGCTATGCGGTCGGACTCGGAGGCGGGCAGGCCGCCACAACGGCGGCGACCAAGGCCCAGGAGGGCTACGGCCCGCCCAACTATAATCTGAGGCTGGTGGCCGACACGCTCAAGGGCCTTTCCGTCGGCGCCTTCTTTAGAACTGGAAAAGACGATCTGACGAGCAAAAATGCCACGGGCACGTCGATCAATAAGATGTCGGCCTACGCCGTGGACGCCCTGGTCGAAGTCATGGACCTCAATATCCGCGGAGCGATCGTCAACGCCCAGAACAAAGTGGCGGCCACCGGCGTCTTGAACTCGAAGAACAGCGGGGGCTACCTGGAGGCGTTTTACACGATCAAAAAGGATGACCGCCCTTGGATCGTCCCTTTGCTGCGTTTCGACACCAACAAGGACAAGGCCGCAAGGAAAAAGAACCATTTCCTCGCAAACTTATCCTGCTATCTCGCCGAGAACGTCCGCGGCTTCGTGGAATACTACGATGAGCTTTCTGATAAACAGGGGGGCGCCAAGCAGTCGAAGGACACCCGCTGGACGGCTCAAGTAGAGGTCGGTTTCTAAGCCGCCGGAGCATTAGCGGTTCTTAATAAAGACCGGCGCGGTGCGCAATCCGCGCATCCCGATCCCGAAAAGGGAGAAGCCCGCTCCGCGGGGCCGGTCACGATTTAGGAGTCATCATGAAAATGAATAGTCGCACTTTGGGCTTGGCGGTTCTCAGCGCGGCCTTGGGGATTGGAAACGCGCATCTCTATGCCCAGAAAAGCGAAGCCCCCGCGGGCGTATCGCCATCGGAAGCATCGTCCGAGAAGACCTTCCCCTGGGACGGCGGCCCGGATAGCATTGACGTTTCCAACTATCCGCAAGAACAGCAGGCCAATTACAAAACCTTCGCCAAGAAATGTTCCAAATGCCACACTTTGGCCAGACCCATCAACGCCCCTTATGGGGCGCAAGAATGGGAGCCCTATGTCGGAAAAATGCGGAAGAAAAAGCGCTCCGGGCTTGACGCCAAGAGCGCGGGCAAAATCATCGAATTCCTAAAGTACGATTCCTCGGTCCGCAAAAAGGAGCTGATCAAAAAAACGGGAGAGGAAAGCGCTGAGTAAAAAATGCCATGGACAGCGTAGCCCGCAATCTCATTATCCTTGTGGCTTCCGTATGGGGTGGACTTTTCTCTTTCTACGGGTTTTTGGCATATCGGGCCAGATTGTGGAGCCCCTTATGGGCCATTTCAGCCACTGAAAAGACTTTCGACGGTTCCGCCGCAAAACTTGGCTCATCCGAAGAAGAGTCGCCTATAAAACGAGGCCGCCATTTTTTTCGGGAGCTCCGTTGCGGGGTTTGCCACGGACCCGACGGCCAGGGTGGCGTGAAAAATCCGAACGCGGACCCCGAAGGCATGGTGCCGAACCTTTACGACCTGGCCGACGCCTTCACTTGGAAGGACCTGAAGGACAAAATCCGCAAAGGCGCCCATCCTGCCAAGTTGGATGACGACAAGTTGGAGCCTCCCCTGGCCATGCCGTCCTGGGAAGGCGTGGCGTCTGATGGAGAAATTGAGGATTTGGCTCACTATCTTTTTAGTCTCAAATCGCCAACGGAAAGCCAGGAGCCAAAGGAATCGGCAGGACAGAATGTGGAGGAAGCGCGCGATGAATAAGAAAATAGGAGGTGCATGACATGGGTATTCACCCAATGACGCTAAGCCTGTTCGTTGTTTTGGCGGTCACCGGAGGATTGGTCAGCGCTTGGCTTGGCACCCCGCTGGCAGCATTGATAGGAGCAGCCACGGGACTCTTCGGGGTCATATCTCTGCGGGTGGCCCGTCAATGGCAGAAGGCTGTGGTGCTAAGGCTTGGCAGGTTCCACCGCTTGCGGGGGCCGGGCTTGTTCGGAGTCTTTCCTTTCTTCGATACGATCCCCTATTGGATTGACCTAAGGACGATCACGACGCCCTTCACCGCGGAGGAGACCCTGACCAAAGACAGCGTGCCCGTGGACGTGGATGCGGTGCTTTTTTGGAGGGTTATGGACCCGGTGAAAGCGGCCTTGGAGGTTGAAAACTACAAGGAGGCGATCTCCTGGTCGTCCCAGACGGCGTTGCGAGACATGATCGGAGAGACGGATCTTTCTGAAATGCTGATCGGACGGCGGAAGATCGACGCGAAGCTCTGCCAGATGATTGATGAGCGCACGGAAGCCTGGGGCATTAAGGCGCTTTCTGTGGAAATCCGGGACGTGAAAATCCCGGTGGGGCTCCAAGACGCCATGTCCATGCAGGCTCAGGCGGAGCGGGAGCGCCAGGCGCGCGTGATTCTGGCTGAATCGGAACTCCAGGTAGCCAATAAGTTCAAGGAAGCCTCCAATTCGTACGTAGAGAGTCCCGTGGCTCTGCACCTGAGGGCCATGAACATCCTCCTGGAAGGAATGCGGCAGAACTCCACGGTGGTGATAGTGCCGTCCAGCGCGGTGGAGACGATGGGCCTTGGGGCTATGACGGGGTTGACATCCTTGGCCAAGGAGTTTGCCCCAACCAAGGGCTCCGGTCCGGGAAAGGCGGAAAAAGCGGTAGAGTCGGTCAGATAAGCAACGGCGTAGCTTGGGGAGGATTGGATGCCGCGGGAGTGGCTGCACGCTTGGCTCGGTTGGATGGTCGTAGCTGCGGGAATTGCGGGGATAGGTTTGTCGGCATACAGGACGTGGGAGGTCTCACAGCCAGTGCCCTTCACCCATAAAAAGCACGTGGACTTCGGTATCTCTTGCGACGCCTGCCACGTGGGGGCTAAGGACTCCGCGAAAGCCGGCATCCCGAACACCTCCACCTGCGCCTTGTGCCATCAACCTGACAAACCCGGCCTCAAAACCCCAAAAACTTTGGAGGAATACATCCGGCAGATGCGGGAAATCCCATGGAAAAAGGTCTATACGGTTCCGCAGCACGTCCGGTTCTCCCACAAGCGCCATGTGGGGTCGGGCGGCCTGGACTGCAAGGTCTGCCACGGGGATGTCGGAAAGATGGACAGGCCCGTGGCGAGACAGACCGTGCCTCTCCGAATGGAAGGATGCATGGCCTGCCATAGGCGCGAAAAAATAACTACGGATTGTATGGCGTGCCATAGGTAGGCGCCGTCAATGAAGATATGTCTATGGAAATAGAAATTTCCAGAAAGAACTTCTTGAAGTGGGGAAGCTTTTTAACCGCGGCGCTTGCCCTTCCCAAGGCCCTCAAAGCCAAGGTGTTGACCCCCAAGGAAAAGCCTCTTCCCAAATTGGACTCCGAGGCCTACAAGCCCGCCCTCTGCAAACTCTGTCCGGCCCTCTGCATGCTTCAAGTTCGCGTCGTGAACGGCAAGGCTGTGGGAATCTCGGGGATGTCCGGCCATCCCGTAAGCCTCGGGACGCACTGCCCCAAGGGCGGAGCAATCCTTCAGGACCTCTACCATCCGGACCGGTTGCGTTTTCCCCTGCTCCAAAAGGGCCCAAGGGGTTCCGGCCAGTGGGAAAGAATCCCCTGGAGTAAGGCGCATCAGATACTCCACGATAAGCTGTCAGACCTCTTAAGGCGCAATGCGCCGGAGGCGTTGGCCGTATTGGCGGCGCCCATCCGGGATATCAGGCACGATATCCAAGAGCGTTTTGCACGGCTCTTCGGGACGCCCAACTTCTGGGAGTGGAACTGGCCGTTGGCGGAGGCCCCTTTGGACGCTTTCAAAATGATGCACGGCTCTTCGGAGGGCCTCTTCTATGATCTACAAAACGCAAACCTTCTCGTGTCTTTCGGCTGGGACTGGCTGCAGAGCTTCCCTTCACCGGTCGAGGCTCAAAGGGCCTTCAGCGAGCTTCGCCGAGCCAGGCCTGAAAGGAGAGTGCGGATCATCCAGGTTGAGCCCAGACTTTCAACCACGGCCGCCAAGTCGGACGAGTGGATCTCCATAAGACCCGATACGGAAGGGCTCCTGGCGCTTGGAGTCGCTCACGTGCTTGTCCGAGACAACCTCTATGACAGGAACTTCGTTTCCCAGTGGACATCGGGTTTTGAGGAGTTCAAGACCCTGGTCCTTAAGGAATATTCTCCCCAAAAGGTGGCCGAGGCTACCAGCGTCAAAACTCAAAAGATTTCAGAGTTGGCTCATGAGATGGCCCGCATCCAGCCGGCCCTCGCCATCACCTATCGGGGCAGCCTTTTTAACCAGACGGCTGTTCATAGTCTCAACGCGCTGTTGGGCTCCATCGGGGTCCGCCGCGGCGTCCTGGCTACCGAGGCGGAAAGGTACCAACTCACCTTGCCCGCCGCCTATTCCTCCGAGCCCCCAAAACCTCCGCTGGCGCCGTCCTTGCACCAAGTTCCGGAAGCCATCCTGGCTTCCACAAAAAGTCCTATTGAGGTCTTTTGGATGGAGCGGGTCAACCCTGTTTTCTCGACCCCTCAGTCCATCTCTTGGGAAAAGGCTCTGGAGAAAATTCCGTTCATCGCAAGTTTCTCCCCCTATCTGGATGAATCATCCCGCCTGGCGGACTTGGTCCTTCCGCCCCACCACAGCCTGGAGTCTTGGCAGTACGGCTTTTCGAGAACTCTTCTGGGACAGGGCGTGATCAGCTTCGCGCCTCCCGTGCTCCGGCCGCTCTACGATACGGAAGACCACGGGGATTTCATCCTGAACTTGGCCCATTCCCTGGGCGGGCCCGTCTCCAAAGCGCTGCCTTGGAGCACTTTCGTGGAAGCCTTAGAAAAATCAGCCAAAAGAGCTCAGGCCGAGGGCCAGATGCGAGAAGGAGGTTGGTGGGAGTACGAGGCAGCGAAAGCCGACATTAAGTCAACTCTTAAAACAAAATCCAGGAAGCTCCGGTTTTCGACGAAAAATATTGAGCCAAAGCCCTTTGCGCATGAATATCCCAATTTTCCCCTGCGACTTTACGTCCATACCCCGTTGGCCTTTTCCTTCGGAGAGGGCGCGCATCTTCCGTATCTGCACAGCTTGGCGGGGGCACATCTGGGCGAACAGTGGGAGACGTGGGTTGAGATTCATCCTGCCGCCGCGAGAAGACTTGGCATCTCGGATCGACAGATGGTATGGGTTGAGTCTCCCGCCGGCAAGATCTTGGCCCGGGCACGGCATTATGAAGGCATGCGCCAGGATACTGTGTCCCTTCCCCTGGGTTTGGGTCACACCTCCATGGGCCGGTATGCCCAGGGGATCGGAACGAGTCCGGCAAGGATCGTTGAGAAGCGGCAGGACCCCTCCGGCCAACTGCTCTGGCAGGACACTTGGGTGAGAGTCTATGGAGCCTGAGAATCGAAGAAATTTATTGAAGCGGCTGGCGGCTTTCGCCGGCGGGCTTCTGGTTTTTGTCCCACGCGCCTTCGCCTCCGACGGCAGCGAAGGGGAAATCGTTCAGGCCCGGGGCAAGCACCGCTGGGGCATGGTGATCGACCTGGATCGCTGTACGGGTTGCCAGAGTTGCGTGGTAGCCTGTTCCGTCGAAAACAACCAGATGCTGGGCAGTCCCGAAGAAGCCGCCATGGGCAGAGTCATCCGATGGCTGAAGATACTTCCGAGGACCGAAGGAGAGGGCTCCCATGTCCGCCAGAGTTTAATCCCCATGCCTTGCCAGCAGTGCGAGGACCCTCCTTGCACCCGGGTGTGTCCTACGTCGGCCACGTTCATGAACACGGAAGGGATTGTGGGGCAAGTTTACGACCGCTGCATCGGCTGCCGATACTGCGTCAATGCCTGCCCTTACACCTGCAAGTTCTTCAATTGGGGCGAGCCCCAATGGCCCGCGGAAGCAAACCAGTCGTTCAACCCCGATGTTTCAGTCCGTTACAAAGGCGTGGTTGAGAAATGCCTGTTCTGTCATCAGCGCCTTCAAAGAGCGAGGGACAAGGCCCGGGAGGAGGGCCGTGAGATCCAAGAAAGGGACTACGTCCCTGCCTGTAAGGCGGCCTGTCCGGCCCAGGCCATCGCGTTTGGGGATCTCAATAATCCAGAAAGCGAGGTTTCCCGGCTTGCCGACAGCCACAGGGCTTACAGGTTCCTGGAGGAGCTTGGGACAAAACCGAAAGTGATTTATTTGAGGGAGGGGTGATGCGACCCGGCAGTGGGGATGTGGATTACACCTTGACTGGTTGGAAAGGGGGCTGGACGGATGCGAAGTCCAGCGAGGCGAATTTGGAATCTATAATGCTCAAGCCCCTGATTGAGAAACCAGGAAAAGGTTTTTGGCTGGCGGCAGCGGTCCTGGCTTGCATTTTTCTTTGGGGTCTCTCAGCCTGGGCTTGGCAGGTCAAAAATGGACTTAAGGTAACGGGACTTAACGTTCCCGTCTTCTGGGGAATCTACTTGGTCAATTTCGTCTTCTTTATCGGCATCTCCCATGCGGGGACCCTGATATCCTCCATATTGCGGATCACGGAAACCGAGTGGCGCAGACCGTTCACCCGCGCTGCGGAGGCCATCACGGTGTTTTCCCTGCCATTTGGCGCAAGTTCCGTGATCGTGGACCTTGGGCGGCCGGAGCGGCTGCTGAACGTCCTGCTCTATCCCCACTTCACCTCGCCCATACTGTGGGATGTGGTCTGCATTTCGACCTATCTGGTGACCTCATGTCTTTACTTCTATCTCGCTCTCATCCCCGACATCGCTCTCTGCCGGGACAGGCTTTCCACGGTGGTTCATCCCGCCAGGGTGTTTATTTACCGGAAATTGGCCCTGGGCTGGACCGGAACCAAGGCCCAATGGAAGATGCTCCACAAAATCTTGGGAGGAATGTCGGTCTTCCTATTCTGCCTTGTCATCTCAGTCCATACAAACGTCTCATTTGTTTTCGGCTTGACCACCAAGCCCGGCTGGCACACCGCGGTGATCGGACCCTATTTCGTCGTGGGCGCCATCTATTCGGGAGTTGCCACCGTCATCGTGGCCATGCTGGCTATCCGGAGATTCTTCCGCCTGCACGCCTATCTTACCGACGACCATTTCGATAGGATCGGGAAGTTTCTGCTGGCCCTGTGCTGTTTCTGGTTTTACTTCACCTTTTTGGAGTTTATCACGACCTTTTATGGCCGCGAGACGGCCCACATGGCGGTCTTTAACGCCAAGTTTTTTGGCGAGTATGCCTGGCTTTTCTGGACCATGTTCGCCTGCTGTTTCTTAATTCCCCTTCCCGTCTTGGCCATCAAGCCGCTGAGAACCGTCCGCAACCTCGCCTGGGTCTGCATAGTCATCAATATCGGCATGTGGCTGGAAAGGTACAGCATTATCGTTCCCAGCGGGGCGCGCCCCTACCTTTCTTGGGGAATGTCCCATTACACCCCCAGTTGGGTGGAGTGGTCCATTACGGCGGCCTGGTTCGCCGGCTTTGCCCTGCTCTTTCTATTATTCACCCGGTTGTTGCCCATCCTCACCGTCTGGGAAGTGAAGGAGCAAGAACTTTCGCATTAACCGGGTCCAATCCCGCAACGCTCCATGATCCGATGACGGAGCGGCAGCCATGCCTGCCAATTTATCACCCGACACTCTTCCCCCTAGCACTCGACCACTGGACCACTCGACCACTTTCCCTCCCCCACTCCCCCCGTGGCAATTTCGTTGCAAATACTATAAGCGGTCAAAAATATATGGATGCCAATCCAATCATCGGCCTTAAAGTCATACGCGCCACCGACTATCCATACAGCCGCTGGGGCATGCGGCTCCTGGAACGATTGGGCGCCATCCGGCTATTTTTCATCACCTCCATCCTGATTTTGGCGGCCTGCATCCTGGGAGGGGTTATTCCCCAGGGCCAGCCCATCGAGAGTTATCAGGAGATGTTCGGCCCCGCTCTGACCGGCTGGATTGGGCGGCTCGGCCTCAACAATCTTTTCGGCAGTTTCTGGTTTCTAGGCCTTCTGGCTTTAGCCGGGGTCAATTTGGCCGCCTGCTCCCTGCGGCGCTACAAAGCTCTTTTCATGCGCCCCGGCGTTTTCCTGTCCCACCTGGCCATCATGCTGATTTTCGCCGGGGGTATGCTGCGGGGCGCCTACGGGCAGCGCGGCTATCTTCCCATGGAAAAAGGCCAAGCCCTCTCTTCTTTTGACGATGACCGCAGCGGCAAAATCCACCTTCCCTTCTCGGTTCAGCTCAAAGATTTCCGGCTTCTATATTGGGAAAATGAAAGGCACGCGCTCCACGTCGTCCCCCGCGATTCGACGCAAGGTCACCAAACCGCCGAACTCAGAGCCGGCGAAAAGCTGCGATTGCCCGCCTTGGGTCTGGAGATCGAGCCGGTTCGGTATTATCCCGATTTTGTCATCACCGAGGCGGGGGCGGGCTCAAAAACCGACGCTCCCGAAAATCCCGCCTGGGAGTTGAAAGTCGGCGGACGCAAGGACGGGGCGAGTCGATTTGTATTCGCCAATTTTCCGGATTTCCACGGCCCGGACAAGGAATCCTATCGCCTGGTATACGAATATATCCCGGGCCGGATTCGCCAATATGAGAGCGATATAGAAATCGTCGAAGACGGACAGACCAAGTTGTCGCAAACCATCTACGTGAACTCGCCCCTGAAGTATAAGGGCTACCGGCTTTACCAGTCCGGATTCGACCCCAAAAATCTAAATTTTTCAGGCATACAAATCGCCAAGGACCCGGGCGTGCCCGTCATCTACGCGGGATTTTCTTTCTTGGTGATAGGACTGGCTTGGTCGTTTTGGGGGCCGAACTCCTCAAAACGGCGTTAAACGGCAGAGATTATGGTTCAAACTTCTTTTCAGGCCGTGTGGATTTTCTCCTTGGCCTCTCTGGGCGCCTGCGCAGCGGAGTACCTGCTCAAATCCTCAACGCGGCGCTGGACCACGGCGCTCCTTTTTCTAAGCTGGGTGGCCTTGGCCGCCAACCTGTTGGCGCGCTGGCAAATCGGCGCCCGGGCGCCGCTCGCCAACCAATACGAGTCCATGCTGTTTCTGCTGTGGGCCGTGCTGGGGGTATTCTTTCTTTTTTATTCGTCCAAACTCTCTTTCGCGGGTTTGCTTCCGGCGCTGACCGTCTTTTTGGTCGTGAGCTTGGCGACGGCCTCGCTGTTGGACTCCAGCATCCAGCCCCTTGTTCCGGCGCTGCAATCCAATTGGCTTCTGCTGCATGTGGCCACCGTCATGGTCGGCTACGGGGCGCTGTCTTTAGCCTTTCTGGCGGCGTTGGTTTATCTTTGGCGCTTCAAGAAAGGTGGGGCCGCTTCCCAAACGGATTTGCTTGACGGCCTCCTTTACCGCGCCATCAGCCTGGGATTCTGGTTTTTGACCCTCGGAATCCTGACGGGGGCCGTTTGGGCCAACTCGGCGTGGGGCACCTACTGGTCCTGGGACCCCAAGGAAACCTGGTCTTTGGTGACCTGGATTTTCTACGCCATCGCCATCCACCTGCGGCGCACGCGGGGCTGGCGGGAGTCGCGCTTCGCTTGGCTGGCCGTGTCCGGCTTCGCCTTCGTCCTTTTCACCTATTTTGGAGTCAACTACTTGTTGAGCGGGCTGCATTCCTATGCTTGAACAGGTTACAAGCCGCGAGCCGGAAATCGCCCTCATCGGCATAAGCTACAAGACCGCCGCGGTGGAGATCCGCGAAAAAATATCCGTGCGCCCGGAGGAGATTTTGGAGCAGCTTCGCCGCCTGGCCGCGTGGGGCTGCCAAGAGGCGGTGGCGCTTTCCACCTGCAACCGCGTGGAGTTCTATTGGTCCGGCTCGCCCCAGGAGATCGCCGATAAAGTCCGGCGGGAATGGGAGCAAAAGACGGGCCGGGTTTTAGACGGCCAGGTCTACGTTCACCACGGCTTGGACGCGGCGATTCATCTTTTCCGCGTCGCCGCCGGGCTCGATTCGATGGTGCTCGGCGAGTCGCAAATTCTGGGGCAGATCAAGACCGCCTACCAAATTTCCCTGCAAAACGGCTTCACGCGGCGCGCTTTCAACCGGCTTTTCCAAACGGCCTTCGCCGCGGGCAAGCAGGTTCGAAACCAGACTCAAATCGCTGCCGGCATAAGCTCCGTAGCTTCGGCGGCCGTGGTTCTGGCGGAAAAAGTTTTTTCGGATCTTTCCCTTTGCCGGGTCATGGTGCTCGGGGCGGGCAAAATGGCGGAGGCGGCCGCCAAGCACTTGGCCTCCAAAAAGGTCAAGGCGATTTTCGTCTCCAACCGAACCTACGAGCGAGCGAGGGATCTGGCCGCTTCCCTCGGCGCCGAGGCGCTGCATTGGGAGGAAGGGATGTCCAGGATGGCGGACGCCGACATCGTGCTGTGCTCGACCTCCTGCCCGCATTTCGTCCTCACTCCTGCCCGCATCCGGGAAATGATGCGCCGGCGCAGCGGAAAGCCGGTGTTTTTGATCGATATCGCTGTGCCCCGCGACGTCGATCCCGAAGTTGGAAAGATAGAGCAGGTTTTTCTCTATGACATCGACGATTTAAAACATATCGTGGAAGAGTTCGCGAAGAGTAAAAAACGTGAAGCTAAAAAAGCCGAACAAATCGTTCAAATCAGGGCCCTCGAGCTTTGGCGGGCCAACCAAGGGCTGGGAAAAGCTCCCCTCCCCGCCTCCAGGCCTGCGGGCGCTTTGCTGGCCTGGCCCCAGGGCGCCTGAGTTTGCGGCTGGAGCACTAACATGGAACTAGCGAGCCCTCTCAAACGGGTTTATTGGGAAACGACGGCGGGCTGCAACCTGCGCTGCATCCATTGCCGCCGTCAGGACGTCTTGACCAAAGGCTCTCCGGACGAGCTCACCACCGGACAAGCCAAGCAGTTGATCGACGAACTGGCGCAGATAGGCAAACCCGTCCTCATTCTTTCCGGCGGAGAGCCTCTTTTCAGAAAAGATATCTTTGAAATCGCGCGCTACGGCAAGGAGCGGGGATTGGCCCTCGGCATCGCCACCAACGGAACTTTGGTCAGCGGGAAAATCGCCGCATCCCTCAAGGAAGCGGGAATCCACTACGCCGCGATCTCCTTGGATGGGGTGCGCGCGGAAACCCATGACGTCTTTCGGGGCCGTGGAAATTTCGACCGGGCCGTAGAGGGATTCAAAAATCTTAAAGCCGCGGGGATCAAGGTGCAGATCAATTTCACCGTCACCCGGCAAAACGTGGCCGAAGTGCCGGTCATCTATAAGATGGCTTCCGATATGGGCGCCTGCGCCCTATACCTTTTCCTCTTGGTCCCCGTGGGCTGCGGCGTTGAAATCGCCGATACCCAGATGCTGAGCCCCGAAGAAGTGGAGGCCTGGCTCCGCTGGGTCTACGTCAAGGATAGAACAGGCAGCCTGCCCATCAAGGCGATCTGCGCGCCCCATTTTTACCGCATCGAAAAACAGGATGAGCACTTGGTGGAGGTGAGCCTGGCTCAAAAGGGCGGCGCCGCTCCCAAGCCCCGCCGGGAGCAGGAAGGCAACGGCGTGCGGCGGGGGTGCCTGGCCGCGATCAATATGTGCTTTATCTCCCACAAAGGCGATGTCTTCCCGTGCGGATACCTGCCTGTCGCCTGCGGCAACGTGCTCAAGACGCCGCTGAGCGAGATATGGGCGAGTTCAACGGTCCTCAAGCAGCTTAGGGACCCCGATCTGCTGACGGGAAAATGCGGTCTTTGCTCTTTCAAGGATATTTGCGGCGGCTGCCGCGCCCGGGCCTACTACGCCTCTCAAAGCGTTCTGGCCGAGGAGCCCTTCTGCACCTACGAACCCGGCTAAAGCCCTTCAACGTTCGCGGGAGACCCGCCCCGGCGCTCCGACCTCTTCCATAAAAAATAGACCGGAATGCCCGAAAGCACGATGCCCAGTCCGGGCCAGGTGTAGACGGGTTTGAAGATGAGCAGGTCCACGCAGATGGCGGCGACCGCGGCCACGTAGGCCAGAGGCAGCCATGGATAGAGGAAGGCCCGGTAGGGCCGTTCGGCCTCGGGCCGCCGCGCCCGCAGCACGAAGATGCCGGCCACCGTCAGACCGTAGAACACCAGAACGGCGAAGACCACGTAGTCCAAAAGATCCCCGTAGGTGCCCGACAGGCACAATAGGCATGCCCAAATTCCCTGGAGAATAAGGGCCGCGCCGGGCACCGCGTTCCGGTTCAGGCCGCCGGCGCGCTTGAAGAAAAGGCCGTCTTGGGCCATGGCGTAGTAGGCCCGGGCGCCGGTCAGAATCATCCCGTTGTTGCAGCCGAAAGTGGAGATCATGATGAGCACCGCCATCAGCGCCGCCGCCGGCGCGCCCAGAATCATGGAGGCCGCGGCGGTTCCCACTCGGTCGTTTGCGGCGAACTGCACCCCGCGCTCCATAACATCCAGCCCCTCCGGGCTTCCGGCCAGGGGCAGCGCCAGTAAATAAACCACATTGGCCAAAACGTAGAGAAGGGTCACCACGCCGCATCCCAGGGCCAGGCTCAGCGGAATGCTGCGCCGCGGATTTTCCACCTCGCCGGCGATGAACGTGATGTTGTTCCATCCGTCGCTGGCAAACAGCGAGCCGACCATGGCGACGCCCACGGCCGCAGCAATCCCAAGTCCCGACAGGGGCTCCAGGAAAGACACGGTCCCATTTTCAGCCAGATGCGTCCACGCGGGCGGCCAAAAGGAAGAGAGGTTGGCCGCGATGGCGGCGTGGTTTCGTCCCAGCCATGCCCCGATGGCGATCAAGCCGAGGAGCGCGGCCGTTTTCGCCGCGGTAAAGACATTCTGTATGATCTTTCCTTGGTGCACGCCGAGGAGGTTGACCCCGGTCAGCGCCGCGATGCTTCCCACGGCCAACAACTGCGCGGCCGAGAATTTAAACCGGCCGGCGGAGGCCAGGACATGCTCCTCGCTAAACCATGGAATTAAAACGGCCGTGAATTTGGCGAAAGCGACGGCGACCGCGGCGATGCTGCCGGTCTGAATCACCAGAAAGAGGGTCCAGCCATACAAGAACCCGACCAGCGGGCTATACGCCTCGCGGAGGTAGACGTATTGGCCCCCCGCCTGCGGCATCATGCCCGCCAACTCGCCGTAGCTCAAGGCCGCGGAGACGGTCAGAATTCCGGTGATGAGCCAGACCAGGAGCAGCCAGCCCGGCGAGCCGACCGTCCGGGCGATATCCGCGCTGACGATGAATATCCCGGACCCTATCATGGAGCCGATGACGACCATGGTGGAATCCAGAAGCTTGAATTCCCGTTTAAACTCGCCGGTGGGTGTGGGCATCGCCTTTCAAAAAACAGCGCACAATATAGTACAAAAATAAGGTCATACAACTTGACTCAGAGACTTGTCCAACAATAATTCCGCAAGCCCGCACGAGAATGGGCGGGGAGCAGATTCGCACGCTGTTTTTTTGACATTTTTGCCCCGACGGCCGTTCGTCGT